>Ga0210388_10003385_pt1 | contig 12506 bp, 9 predicted proteins | sample IncBWC19OmetaG_FD_155485 | JGI IMG/M metagenome (GOLD analysis project Ga0210388, IMG submission 155485) | Forest soil microbial communities from Barre Woods Harvard Forest LTER site, Petersham, Massachusetts, United States - Inc-BW-C-19-O ... | reverse complement strand
TGGGATCCGCTGGCTGCAGTCGCAATGCTTCGCTCGGATGTTATAAAATCCAGCCGTCTCCACATCGACATTCTGCAAGATCCCCCTGAAGCAGGCAGAACCGTTCAAACCCCTGGCAGCCCAAACGCGGATGTCGCCATGGATGCTGACGCCGGAAGATTCCGCAAAATCTTCCTTGATGCCTTCGAGAAGTGACCTGGGGCGGACCCCCAGGTCCGCAGCCGACGCCTACGTCGGCTCGCCCTACTTCGACGACAGCGCGAAAAGATTCCCATCCTGGTCCTTAAACACCGACGATGTCCCCCACGACGCTTTGGTGGGCGGCTGCTGAAACTCCACGCCGCGTGCTGTCAACTCGTTGTAAGTCTTCTCCACGTCGTCGCTCACGAACACCACGTTTGAAAACGATCCGATGCGATCCTGGTGCCCGTCCGGAGTGAAGAGAACCACTCTAGTCTCGCCTCCCGGCACACCCAGCTCGATCCAGCGCTGCTTCCCGTCGAAAGGCTGGTCCGTCATAATTTTGAAACCAAGCTTCTTGGTGTAGAAGTCCAAAGCTTGGTTCTGATCCTTCACCGGGATACTTACGAATTTCACCGCTTTAATCATGTGTCCTCCAGACCAGATCAGATTACCCGAAGACCCCGGAAAGTTGCAATCCAATTCTTATTTCTATAGTATCAATTACTATAGTAACAATGACCATAGATGACTATATTCTGGACGTGCTCATGCGCGACCTGGTGGGGCACGATCATTCTCCCGCCGCCTTCCTGGTGTATCTCCACCTCTGGAGCCAGACCGTTGGCCGCCGCGTCAAAACCGTCCGGTTGAGCCACCAGATGGTGGCCGATTCCACGGGCCTCTCTAAGAGCGCGGTGCAGAACGGCATGCGTTGTCTGTTGCGGCGCCACCTGGTTCGGGTGCAGCGCGCGTCCGCAACGGCGGTCCCGGAATATAACATTCTGCGACCCTGGAATCGAAAACACTAAAGGCACCGAGTCCCTTACGGTCGCGGCTCAGTAGCACCTCGTAACCGAACCGCGACAGTAAGGGAGCCGGTGCCTTTATTCCTCTTTCCGAGCCGCGCGCGTGTGAGCGACCGGTTAAGCCCCTAGCCCCGAGTCCCCAGCCCCTTGCAGCTATTCATACCTCAGCGCCGACAATGGATCCACCCTGGTGGCCCGCAATGCCGGCAGATAACCCGCCAACAGCGCAATCAATGCCAACACACCGGTGGCACAGGCCATCACCAGCGGATCCCGGCCGCTCACTCCCAAAAGCTGCGACTCGATAACGCTGCCCAACGCGTAGGATGTCACCACCGCGATCGCAATTCCCGCCCCAGCCAGGATCAGCACCTCGCGCATCACTAACCGCAGCACGCTTCGCCGATTCGCGCCCAGCGCCATGCGGATGCCTATCTCGCGCGTGCGCCGCACCACCATGAATGCCATCACGCCATACAAGCCAATAGCCGCCAGCACCGTCGCCAGCGTGCCGAACGCGGCCGAAAGCGTGGCCACCAGCCGGTCCATGAACAGCGATTCGTCGATTTGCTTTTCGAGCGTCTTGACATCGAAGATCGGCATGTTGGCGTCTTGCCTTCTCACTTCGTCGCGCAACGCTTGCCCAATCGACAAGGGGTCCTGCATGGTCCGGACGTAAAAAGTCAACCGGTTCATGGGCCGTTGCGAATAAGAGCCGTAGACGAATTCGCGTTGTTTTTCCTTGGGATCGGAGGTCTTGCCGTTCTTCACCAGCCCCACGATTTCCATCTGATCGTTGCTCCGGCCAAATGAAATGTGGCGTCCCAGCGGATTCTCTTTTCCAAAAAAATGTTCAGCCAGCTTTTCATTAATGACCGCTACGTGCGGCGCCGCGGGGCCGTCCGCTTTGGTAAAGTCGCGGCCGGCCAACAACGGAATGCCCATGGTGGCAAGGTATCCTGGACCGACGTAGTTCTCAGATACCACGACGTCTTCGTCCTCTTTGGGGTGATAACCTTCCACCTTAACCGACCCGGATTCCACGTCGCCTGCCAGCACCGACTCTTCCGCCATCGAAACCGAGCGGACGCCGGGAAGCCTCGAAATGTCGTCGTCGAGACGCTCGAACAAGGCCAGCATGCGCGCCTGGCTGTAGCCGTTCAAGGACGGTTGAATCGTAAATTGAATCAAGTGGTCGGTACGCATGCCGACGTCGATATTCTTGACGTTGTACAAACTCCGCGCAAAAAGCCCCGCGCCGATCAGCAGCACCAGCGAGAGCGCCACCTGGGTGATTACCAGGCCCTTACGGAAACGCATGTGCCCGAAGCCACCAACCACGCCAGTGGCCTGATCTTTCAGTGTCGACGCCAATTCCGCGCGGGTTCCCTGAATAGCGGGCGCCAAGCCAAACAGCAGACCTGTGGCTACCGAAAGCGTCAAAGCGAACAGGAACACACGCACATCGGGATGGCTGGTCAAACCATGCACCGAAGGGTCGTCAGGTAGAAAATTGATCAACCCGCCGCCGGTCCAATCCGCTACCAACAGGCCCAGCAATCCGCCGCCTACGGCCAACACCAGGCTTTCGGTCAACAACTGGCGGATCAATTGCAGCCGGCTCGCGCCCATCGCCAGGCGAATGCTGACCTCGCGCTGCCGGGCGCTGGCGCGGGCCATCAGCAGGTTCGCTACATTTGCGCAGGCGATCAACAACAGCAATCCCACCATGCCCATCAGCACCGCGAACGCCGCGCTGAATTCCGGAGGCGCGCCCGAGACTCCTTGTCCGCCCGGCTCGAGAGAAAGATGGCGGTTGACGAACCGCGTGCGCGTGTTTTGTGACGCTTTCGTTAAGTCCTTCGCTTCCGCTTCGAGGATCGGCTTCCAGAAGACATTCATGGCCGCCTCGGCCTGCGGGCGCGAGACGCCCCGCTTCAATCGCGCGAAGACGTTCAGCCACATCGATCGCCTGTTCTCCAGATCGTTCCCGCCCGGAGTCATCAGGCCCTGCATCATCATCGGAACGAACACATCCGCGGCTTCGCCCACGCCCACACTCTTGAACCCCGCCTGCGCCACTCCCACAATGGTCATTGCATGTGAATTCAAAACGATGGTCTGATTCAACACGCCTGGATCCGCCGCGAACCGCCGTTTCCAGTACCCGTAGCTCAATACCACCACCGGCTCCGCTCCCGGCTTCCGGTCGTCCTCGTTGCTAAACGTTCGTCCGATCGCGGCCTCGACGCCCAGAACGTCGAAATAATTGCCGGATACCAGGTCGCCCGAGACTCGCTCGGTCTGCTCGTGCCAGCTCATGCTGAAGTTGATGGGAAACCTGGCCATCACGCCGCTGAAAACCGGATTGCCATCGCGGAACTCGCGGTACATCGGATACGAAAATGCCACCAGATCGGTGTAGTTAGTGTTGATCCTTCCCTCCCGCGGTCCCGTCGCGCTGAACAACACCAACTGCTCGGGATGCTTTACCGGAAGCGACCGCAGCAACGCCTGGTCCATCAAGCTGAACACCGCTGTGTTAGCGCCAATTCCGACCGCCAGCGAGGCCAGCGCCACGGTTGTAAAAAGCGGGCTTTTCCGGAGCCCGCGCAACGCATAGCGGACGTCCTCGAACAAATTGATCATGCGTTGATCCGAGCAATTCCAAGACCGCCAATTTGCATTGAATGGAAAGCACTTCCTGTCGGACGGGTGTCCGATTCCGAACACCTAATTCTCTGGTGGGGAAGGTACCGCGCTAACCCAGCCCAGCCCCGCCAAAAACGCGTCCCTCCTCCAACGCCGCCTTTGGCCGCGTGCGCAGCTGTGGCAAGGGCTGTTCTCGCCAGCACTCAGTAAAACCCTTCGCGACTAGGGAGGGCTATCGGCAGAATCCCCAAATCGCGCCGTCCTCAGACCAAGGTCCGAGATGGCGAGAAACCGTCAGCGGTGTTAGCCGAGTGCACGCCGGCGTGGGCTCGTGCGTCTGGAATAATGGTTGGCATGTTCGAGCTGCTTTTCCAGGACCTACGGTATGCGTCGCGGCAGTTGCGGAGCAATCCGGGGTTCACTATCGTCACGATCCTCGTGCTGGCTTTGGGAATCGGAGTGAATTCCTCCCTTTTCGCAGTAATTAATGGAGTCCTGCTCCGGCCTCTCCCGTTCCCCCATCCTGGCGACCTTGTGCAGATATGGGAGTCCAACCCATCACAAGGAAAACTCCAGGAAGTACTCTCGCCTTATAACTTCCTTGACTGGCAAAAGCAAAGCAGCACCATCGCGGAAATGGCCGTCTATGGATATGAGAGTTTTGCTCTGATCACGGGCACCGACCCGCAGCGCATGCCGGGCGTACTTGTTTCGAGCCGCTTTTTCGAGGTCTTCGGAGTCAAACCTATTCTAGGACGAACGTTTTCGGCGGACGACGAACGGCCCGAATCGCATTCGGTCGTCCTCAGCTATGGCGCCTGGCAGGGCCGTTTCCACGGAGATCCGAACGTTGCCGGTAAGCCGGTAACGCTCAATGGCGAGCCGTTCACTGTGATCGGCGTGATGCCGGATGCTTTCCAGTTTCCTGAAGCCAGCACAGAACTCTGGGGCACGCCAGCCTTTGATCTGAACGCGATCGGCCGTGGCCACCATGGTTCATTCGGAGTCGGCCGAATTAAGAGGGGAGTTGCACTGAGCCAGACGCAAGCTGAAATGACCACGATCGCGCGCCGGCTGGAGCAGCAGTATCCCGGCACGAATCGTGGAAGCACAGTCAGCCTGGTGCCGCTGCAGGAAGAGATGGTCGGCGGCTTTCGACGTGCACTCTTCCTGTTATGGGGCGCGGTGACATTGGTATTGCTGATCGGCTGCGCCAACGTGGCCCATCTGCTCCTGGCGCGCTCGGTCTCGCGCCAGAAGGAATTCGCTATCAGGACCGCCTTGGGGGCTGGCCGTCCGCGGCTGATACGGCAACTGCTCACCGAAAGCACGATCCTCGCCGTCGCGGGCGGGTTGCTTGGACTTGCGCTCAGTCCGTGGGGAATTCAACTTCTGATGGCTGGCGGGGGGCGGATCGTGCCGCGTACGCAAGGAATTCATGTGGATGGGCAGGTTGTCGCTTTTACCACCGTCGCCTGTCTAATCACAGCAATAATATTCGGGCTTATCCCGGCTTTCCGCGCATCACGAGTCGATCTGGCCGCGGCCGTGAAGCGAAGCGGATGGGACGCGCCGTCGGGTGGCTCGTATCGGCTTCGCAGCGTCCTGGTGGTCTCGGAACTGGCTCTTTCGGTGATGCTGCTGATCGGCGCAGGCCTGCTGATGAAGAGCCTCTGGCAGTTGCAACATGTGGACCCTGGGTTCGACGCCCGGAACGTTCTTAGCATGCGACTCTCCCTCCCAGAATCGCAATACACTGGCTCTCGCGAGCGTGCAGTTTTGTATCAGGAATTGGTTGACCGTATCCAGGCCCTTCCCGGCGTTGAAGGCGCCGCGGCAACGAACGACCTGCCTTTCGGTGGTTCGCGTAGCGGCACTTCGTTCGATATCGATGGCCTTCCGCCTGTGCCCGGCGAGTCTCGCCATTCGGATTACAGGACGGTGAGCAGCGGCTATTTCAATGTGATGCGAATCCCATTGCTGAAGGGCCGTGCATTCACCGATGCGGACAACCGTCGGGAAACGCCCCGCGTGGCGATTATCAACCAGGCCCTGCTCGACCGTTACTGGCGGAACGCGAATCCCTTGGGCCAGCGGCTGATCCTGCACGACAAGTCTTATGAAGTTGTCGGTGTGGTCGGGAACGTCAGACACGATCATCTTACCGCGTCCGGTACGGGCGAAATCTACGTTCCGCAATACCAGGGAAACGCTCCTCCGTGGACATTTTTCGCAATCCGCTGCGGTCCGAGAATAGCATCTCTGATCCCGGCCATACACAATGCGGTGCGGGAGGTAGCGCCAGCGGAGCCAGTTTACGATATCCGGACCATGCCGGAGCGCTTGTCGCAGTCGATTGCACCACAGCGATTCAACGCCCTTGCGCTGGCGGTGTTCGCATCTTTCGCGCTGCTGCTGGCAACGATCGGAATCTATGGCGTCGTGGCTTTCAGCGTTGAACGTCGTACTCATGAAATGGGTATTCGGATGGCCGTCGGCGCTCAGCCTGTCGATGTTCTGCTCCTGGTCGTCAGGCAGGGAGTAACCTTGGGCTTGCTTGGCATCGCCCTAGGAGTGGCCGGAGCGCTGGTCGCGGGCCGGATCATCGGGAGCATGCTCTACGGTACTGCCGCGGCCGACCCGCCCACATATCTCTTCGTCTCTTTGACGTTCCTGGCGATCTCCTTGCTGGCCAGCTATGTTCCTGCGCGACGGGCTGCACGACTAGACCCGATGGTCGCGTTGAGGTGGGAGTAAGGAAGCCGAATGCTGTCGATTTCGGGTCTTCTCCGGTTCGTTGGTCCTCACGCACGGGAGCGATGCGCCGGCCCACGTCAGGTCAATTGAGGCCCAGCCTCCGCTCTCGCCTCGCACAACACGAAGGTCTCCGCAACCGTGAATATGATACATTTCGTTCGATGCCCGGCGTCTTTCGCGATCACTTGCTCAGCGGAAAGAACGCCTTCGTGACCGGCGGTGGAAGCGGCATCGGCCGAAGAATGGCCGAGCGTTTTGCCGAGCATGGCGCCAGCGTCACGCTGGCCGGCCGCAAACAAGAAAAGCTGGACGCAGCCGCCGCGCAAATCCGCTCGTCAGGCGGCACCGCGGCCACCTGCGCCTTGGATGTTCGCGATTACGCTGCTGTTGAGTCTGCCCTCCAGAAAACGCACGACCAATTTGGAGAAATCGACATTCTGGTCTGCAGCGCGGCCGGCAATTTTCCCTCGCCTGTCATAGGAATGTCGGCGAATGGATTCAAGAGCGTCATCGACATCGATCTGCTGGGAACATTCAATACCTGCCGCGCTGCCTACGCGCATCTGCGCAAGCCCGGCGCCAGCGTAATCAGTATCTCGGCCAGCCACGCTTCCATCCCCATCGCCTACCAGGCCCACGTTTGCGCCGCCAAAGCCGGTGTGGATCTACTCACCAGAACCTTGGCCATCGAATGGGGTCCGGAAGGAATCCGCGCTAACTGCATCACCCCCGGCCCCACCGACGAGACCGAAGGGATGCGCAGGCTTGCGCGCACTCCTGAAATCCGGCTGAGAGTAGAACAAGGCGTCCCGCTCCGCCGCTTTGGAACCAAAGACGAGTTGGCGGACCTCGCGCTGTTCCTTTGTTCCAGCGCCGCTGCATATATTACGGGCGCAGTCTATGTGTGCGACGGCGGCCAGTCCCTGGTGCGCTCTAGCCTGTCGTTGACGGAAACACATTGACCACACGCGGCGCGACACTTCTCCGTCAACTCGGTATCGTAAGCGCTACCGCTCTGGTCATCTCGAATATGATCGGCAGCGGAATCCTTACCACTACCGGCTACCTGGCCGGTGACCTGGGCTCCGCAAAATTGGTGTTGCTCATCTGGGCCGTGGGCGCGGTGTGCGCGTTGGCCGGTGCGTTTTGTTACTCCGAGCTGGGCGTCAATTTTCCCAGCTCCGGCGGCGAATACGTTTACCTCACCCAGGCCTACGGCCCCACCTGGGGATTCATGACCGGTTGGGTTTCGTTCTTCGCTGGATTCTCGGCGCCTATCGCGGCCTCGGCGCTGGCCTTCTCCGATTACTTCGGGCATTTTGTCCCCGCGTTGAAGCTCGAGAATTCCCAGCACCTGGCCGGCTCCGGCGCCTGGGAATTCAAGTTCGGCCCGGCGCAGATTCTGGCGTGCGGCCTGGTTGCGGGGTTTACTATCCTCAACTGCCTGGGCGTGCGGCGCACCGCGCGCGTGCAAAACGTCCTGACTTCCATGAAAGTGCTGGTGATTCTGGTGTTCATCGCTGCCGGATTTGCGTTTGGAGACGGAAGCTGGCAAAATTTCGATCATCCGGCCGTGCAAGCGTCCACCACGCCTATTTATTCGCAGTTTTTCGTCAGCCTCCTGTTCATTTATTTCGCCTACAGCGGATGGAACGCCGCCACCTACGTCGCCGAGGAGCTGAAGCAGCCGGCGCGCACTTTGCCGCTCTCGCTCGCGTGCGGAACGCTGCTGGTCGCGGCCTTGTTCATCGGATTGAACGTCCTCTTCATCTTTGCCGTGCCCATGGAATCGATGAAGGGCGTGGTTTCCATCGGCGCTCTGGCCGCCACGCATCTGTTCGGTCCCGCCGTGGCCGGCTTTTTCAGCGCCGCCATGCTGCTGTCTCTGCTGGCCACCATCAATGCCATGGTGACCATCGGTCCGCGCGTATATTACGCCATGGCGAAGAATGGAGCCTTCTTTTCGGCTGCCGCCAAGGTGGACCCGCGCTGGCATACTCCCGTCGTGGCCATCGTCGCTCAAGGCGTCTGCACCATGCTGATGACCGTCACTCCCTTCGTGAATCTGCTCTTATACATCGGATTATTGCTGAACTTCTTCGCCGTTCTATCGGTAGCTTCCCTATTCATTTTCCGACGCCGCCCAGGTTGGCAGAAGCTGGGAGTAGTCAGTTTCCTCTATCCGCTGGTACCTGCGTTCTTCGTGGCCATGGGAATTTGGATCACCATCCGCGCCATTCAGCTCCGTCCCATTGTCTCTGCCGTGGCCGCGCTAACAGTCGCAGCCGGCGCCCTGGTCTATCATTTCCGAATCAAGAAAGAAATCCGGTGACAGGATACCCATTCCCCGATTTTCACGCCGCCAAATCGTGTAGTTGCGCTTTCTGACGCCGCGTCATTGTCCGGGCGCAACCGCGATATTCATGGATCTCGTCACCGTCTCGCCAAGAGTTTTGTTGAGCTCATCTCGCCCCGGGACTTCCCTTCGGTGGCATTCTCGTCAAAGCAAATCGGGGATTGAGTATCCTGTCACCAGATTCGCCTATGCCAAAAGGCGATGAAGACGCGGAGTTGTAGCCCCGCGCGTCAGCAAGGGGACCGGCGGGAAACGCCCGCGTAGGGAATCAATAATCTGGACACGCGTCTTCAACCGAGTCGGCGCCTGTTTCATTCCGGCTTCGCCGGGTCAGGGAGCCGGTGCCGCGGTTGTTCGCCTGCGCTACATTGAATACCGTGCCGTCTCAACTTACAGTGACCCGCACTTCCCCTACCGATGTCCAACAGCGGCAGGTGATCATCAAATTGGATGGCGAACCTTTCGCCGTCCTCCTGTACGGCCAATCTAAAACCAGGACCATCGAACCAGGCGGCCACCAGCTTCGTTTTGACAATACCTGGGTGAAGAAAACCGTCGAATTTCGCATTGCCGAAGGAGAACACGTCACCTACAACGTCATCAACAAAGCAGGCCGCTTCACCTGGTGGATGGTGGCCGCTCTCGGCGCAGGTCCCATGTATATGACCATCGAACGGCAGGAGTGAAGCTATCCCAGGCTCGTCACCAGCTTGCGCGTCTTGGCATGGGCCAGCACCACGTCCGGATCGCGCTGCAGCGCTTCAAAATAGCGCTTCGCGAAACCTTCTCCGGCCTCATTCGGCGTAAGCAGTTCCTGCGCCTGCGCGATCAGGCGCTCGGCTGTGAATCCATCGGGTGGCTCTTTGGCATCCAGCGTCTCGTCGATCAATACCACCAACTCCGACAGCTCATGCAGCCAGTTGAACCATGGATCGTACAGCACCAGTTTCAAAAAATCGGTGCTCGTCTTGATCCGTTCCACATCTCTCTCATATATTGCGCGCTCGGAGTCGAGCAAGATTTTGTGCAAGCCGAGCAGGCCGTTGCGCAGATCCGTGAGCCGCTGGTGCGCCGGTGCGGGAGGAGAAGGAATGGACCCCATAGAACGCCCTGCTGCTATCCTACCGCATGCTTCGGACGGTAAACCGATTCTCCTCTGTACATCCCACAGGACTCATGATACACTCCTCTATATAACCCACATGAAATGGCAATATGGCCGAAAACAAGTCTGAGATCCTTCAAGGCACCCTCGATCTGATGGTCCTGCGGACCCTCGAAGCCATGGGACCATTGCATGGCTACGGCATCGCCCGCCGGATTGAGCAAGTTAGCAAAGAAGCCTTGCAGGTAAACCAGGGCACTATTTATCTGTGCCTGGTTCGCCTGGTGCAGAAAAAGTGGATCAAACCGGAGTGGGGCATATCGGAGAACAATCGCAGGGCCCGGTTTTACTCCATCACCAAGGCCGGCCAGAAACAGCTCATCGCGGAAACCGAGAATTGGCAGCGGGTGGCCGGCACCATCGCCCGTCTTCTGCAGTGGGAAGGGGAAAAATAATAATGCTCGGTTCCCTGTACCGGTTATTTGCCCGCATTCGCGCCGTGTTCCAGCGCGTCCAGTCCGATCGCGACCTTGAGTTCGAACTCGAGGCGCACGTCCAACTACTGACCGAGGATCATATCCTCCGAGGCCTGCCGCGCGACGAGGCGGAGCGTTTGGCCCGGATCCAGTTGGGCGGCGTCTACCAGTTGCACGAAGCCCATCGTGAAATCCGGGCGCTCCCGTTTCTCGATACCCTGCGCCAGGACCTACGCTACACCTTCCGCACAATGCGCCAGAATGCGGGTTTTACTGCGTTCGCAATTTTGATTATCGGCGTGGGCGTGGGCGCCAGTTCAACCATATTCAGCGTCGTAAATACGGTGCTGCTTCGGCCTTTGCCGTTGCACGATTCCAGGCGTTTGGTTTGGATTTACAACCTCGCCGACGATGGAATCTCGGAGTGGAACACTCAGGTGGGGCATTTTCTGGATCTGCGTAAACAGACTCACGCGTTCGCCGATCTCGCGGCCTACGCCGGGTTCTCGAAGGCTGGCGATGCCAAAATAACAGGGGACGGCGAAACGGAACGCGCCAGCAGTCTAATGGTTTCTCAAAACTTCTTCCCATTCCTGGATGTCCGTCCAGTGTTGGGTCGCAGCTTCACCGCTGAAGAATGCAAATGGAACGCCCCGGGAGCGACCGTTTTAAGCTACGGGTTGTGGAAACGCCGTTATGGTTCTGATTCCCATATTCTCGGCCGAAGGCTGACCGTCAACGATCAACCCGTCACTGTTGTGGGCATCGCCCCGCCGTCATTCGACTTCGCCACCGTGTTCGCGCCCGGCAATCACATTGACTTGTATGTGCCCATGCCGCTCACCCAGGAAACCGACCAATGGGGCAATACGCTAGCTGTCATGGGACGGCTCAAGCCAGGCGTGAGTATTCAAAGCGCGCGTGCCGAGTTCAAAAGTCTAGCGGATCGAATTCAAAAACAGCATCCCGAGCGGAACTCGCTTCGCCCCATCCTGACCACCCTCGAAGAACACGTGACCGGCCGTCTGCGGCGTGCCTTGCTGGTGCTGGCGTGGGCCGTCGGCATCGTGATGTTGATCGTCTGCGCCAATGTCGCCAACCTGCAATTGGCTCGTAGCGCTGCGCGCCAAAAGGAAATGGCAGTCCGCGTCGCCCTCGGGGCTGGACGCGGCCGTTTGATTCGCCAGCTGTTGACCGAGAGCATAGCTCTATCCTGCTGTGGCGCTTTGCTCGGAATCATACTCGGTTTTGCCGGCACCCGCCTCTTGGCCGGCCTCGACGCTTTTAAAATCCCGCTGCTCTCAACAGTCAGAATGGATGCTTCTTCGCTCGCCTTCTCCCTGGCCATTGCCGTCGTAACCGGTCTGCTGTTCGGCTTGGCGCCGGCGCTGCAAGTCCCATTCAATTCCCTGCACGACACATTAAAGGACAGCAGCCGCGCGTCCACCGGAACCAGGCGGCATATCTGGATTCGCAGCACCCTGGTTGTTTCCGAAATTGTCTTCGCTTGTGTGCTTCTGGTGGGCGCTGGCCTGCTCGCGAGAAGCTTCCTAAACGTCCTGGACGTGAATCTCGGATTTCAACCGGAGCGCGCGGCAGCATTACGCATCGATCCAAGTCCGCAATATTCATCCCCGGCTGATCGAAACATGTACTTCACGCAGGTTCTTGCCCGCGTGCGAGCGTTGCCCGGAGTCACCGGCGCCGGTCTGGCGGATCTGCTTCCCCTGGCCGGAGATCGAAGCTGGGACGTAGCGGCGAAAGGCAAGGTCTACGAACGTGGCCACTTTCCGGAAGGCTTTATCCGCATCATCAGTGAAGGCTATTTTCAAGCCATGGGCGTTCCACCACGTGCTGGACGCTCCTTCTCCGCCGCGGATACGCGGTCCAGTGAGCCGGTGGCCATAATCAATGAAACCAGCGCGCGAACGCTCTGGCCTGGGCAGAACGCCCTCGGGCAAATTGTGATAGGTGAGGGCAGCGGTCACCCGGGACGCCGCGTGGTCGGCATAGTAAGCGATGTGCGCCACCGGTCCCTCGAACAGAACTCGGGCTGTGAATTATATTTCCCGATTTCGCAGTGGGACGAATCTGGCGCCACCTACCTGGTTGTTCGAAATCCGCTCGAACCCGCCGCGCTCGCGCCAGCCCTCCGCGCCGCTCTGCGCCCC
>Ga0210388_10003383_pt1 | contig 12509 bp, 7 predicted proteins | sample IncBWC19OmetaG_FD_155485 | JGI IMG/M metagenome (GOLD analysis project Ga0210388, IMG submission 155485) | Forest soil microbial communities from Barre Woods Harvard Forest LTER site, Petersham, Massachusetts, United States - Inc-BW-C-19-O ... | reverse complement strand
TCCCGTACCCTGACGTTTCTGATCTACTTTCTCTTCGTTCATACTTTCTCGGTTCGTCTGACGTGCCACGTCTTCGTCACTAACTCTTCGTCGCAGGGGCATCGCCAAACCACTGCGAAATTTCCAGCGCAGCTTTCCGGATCGCCGCCCATTCCGCATCTACCGCGGCCAGCTTCTCGTTCAGGAAATTTCTCGACAGTTCTGCCTGCGCTTCCGCTCCACGCACTCCAGGATGCCTCTCGAGATGCGCAATCGCCTGCTGCCGCTGCTGGTCAAACCACTGCTCAATCTCCTTGCCGCTCTGCTCGATCCGAGCCCACGACTCATTCAATACGCGCAATTGGTCGCGGAAGGCGGGTGCACCGTGGGAAGCAGATCTAGCCGGCGCAGATTGAGGAGGCACAGACAGAACGGGGGCAGGTTGAACAGACGCGGGTTCAAAAGACATGGGTGCACCTTCCTTGACTTGCTCCGGGATGTTCTCCTGCATCAGGCTCGGTCGCCTGAACTCAGGCACCCCGGCGGGTTCAATCACGCCGTCCATGGTGACCATTGTCATGACGCGGGGAGTTACCTCGAATGCTTGCGCAACAATATCCATCTTGGGCTCTCGAATTGCGCTTCCGGATAGCGGCACCGGGGCCGGAGGATACGAATCACCCCGATCCAATTGGAGCGTCGTGAACATCCGGCGATGCAGAACTGCGGGGTCTTCGCCCTCCAGTTCCTCCTCCCTTTTCCGATGGAGACGGCCCCACGCAAAGACCGGCAACGCTAGCACGAACCCGATCGCGAGGGCATCCGAGATCCCCACCGACCGCGGATAGCGCCGCGCCAGAATCCCGTTGGTGCCCATCCCGTACAAAATTGCCGTGGAGATAACCGACAAACTCATCCATCCCATCCAGTGCACCTCCGGCCGCCCAACTTCCAAATTAAGTCGTTTCCCCTCAATCAGTCCCCACACCAGCACGATCGTCCATGCTGCGACAAACACATAGAAAAACAACCAAGTGTTGTGCATTCGCCCGCGCAGCGTCCCGACTGAAACCCTGACTGAATTCAGCATTTGGGAAGAGTGAAGGTCTTGAACTTCAGTCGATCCCTTGCGAAACTGCATTGCAGCCACGCCTTGAGATCCAGATGCGGGACTGGCCGCCACGAGCAGGACGATAGCCAGAATTGCCAACGCGGTATAGCAGGCCAGCCGTGACAGAACTATACCTCGCGTTGTCTCCCCCAAACCTGCACCTTCCTTGCAACATTCACCTGCGCGCGACCACACGCCTCCACCGTCTTGCAAGGAGACCGAAAATTCCGATTGGTAGCAGATGACCCCTACAGGTCCGACTGGTGCAACACCTTGCATCGCAACTTTAACTGCCCCGCACTCGGAACGTGCGCAACTGGAACGGCGGATAAGATGTCTATCGCCATAATCGCATGGAGGATTACCATTTTGGGAACGATTTCTACAATTTGGGATTGATTTTTCGGATAACGGGCCTATCGAGTCCCCAAACGAGCGCTTCCCTGACAAATCAGACACTTGCCGCGCGAAATGGCCCTCTCGGATTGATTGCAAGATCCAAAAAGAAAAGCGCCGGAGATCCAGAAGGATCTCCGGCGCCCAATCACGCAAACGGTCTAGAAATCGTACCGCAAGGCAAATTGCATACGGCGCGGAACCGTGAGAAGCGTGCTCGCTACGCCCAGATTTCCGCCGGTCAGCCCACTGCCGATGCTGGCCGGATCGAAGCGAACCGTATTCGTCACGTTGTAGACCTCCCAGGCAAACTTCAGCGCGCCGTAGTCGGCCAGCTTCCAGGTCTTGGCAACCCCGGAGTCGATATCGAAATATCCATCGCCACGGAAGTTATTCCGCTCGCCAGCCTCACCAGGATACGGAAGACGAACCGGACTGCCCGTGGCGATGCCATTATTGATGGCATCGGGGTTATCGAAGAACTGCGGGTTTCCGTTCGAGTCAAGGTGTCTGCGCATCTTGAGCTTTGCGGTCACGACAGCATAGCTCTCCTGCTGCCAATTCGTGGTCCATCCCGGCTCGGAGAACGCGAATGGCAACCCGCTGGTCGAACGGGCGATTCCAGACCACTGCCATCCCCCGATCAGTGCGTTGACAATGCCGCCCGGACTACCGAAGAAATGCTGGCCCCGTCCGACCGGAAGCAGGTAGACCCAGTCGATCGTTAGCAGGTGGGTGGTATCAAAGTCCGAGACTGCGCGGTTCAAATATGGCTTCCAGGTATTCAGGATCGAGCTGCCTGCACTTGTGACAGTCGAGCCAGCCGCAGAACCTGTTCCAGTAAATTCTGTGTTGCGCTCTGCGTCGGATCCCATGTCGATGGACCGCGAATAGGTATAGCTGACATCCGCCTGCAGGCCATGGCTGCTGGCATGGCGCAGAGTGATCTGCCCTGCGTTGTAATAGCTCATGCCAATGGTGGATAAGACGTAGAGCGAGGAGAACTGCTGCTGCCAGAACTGCGACTGATACCCGGCCGGGCAGCCGTACGAGCAGAAAAAGTCGATATCCGACAAACCGGTCGTAGCGCCCGCGCCAGCCCGATCCGGAGCCCACTCTGATGTGTAGATATTTTGCGTTGCGGAGTGACCTACACCGCTGTAAATCACATTCCCATTATTATCTTGGACCGTGACATTTGGATTGTTTGCCATGAACGGAAATACGTGTTCAAAATAAGCAATCGGAGAGACCGCGGCTAGCTGGTTGCCTCCATTTACATCCACCAGGTGCGAAAGCTGGCTGCCGGCCGAAAAGTAGTCTCCCCCGCCCTTGGAGTCAACTAGGTCCACCGGTTCTGCCAGATCCAGGCTTTGCAGCAGGTGGCGCCCCAGCCGCCCTACATAGGAAGTTTCCACGGTGAAGCCGCCGGGCAACTCGCGCTGAACGGAGAAATCGATCGCCTCGGAGTAAGGCGTCTTCAGCTTGCTGTCTAGGCCCCAGGTGATTTGAAATCCGTTAGCAGCTCCCGCGGGAGGCATGTACGGATACGAAATCGGGGACACTCCGGCACCATTGCTGAAGGGAATCGTATGGCGGTCCGTAAAGCGGGGTGCGTCCTCATATCCGAAGACTCCGGCTGGGTTCGTAAGCTGGCTGCTGATGCCGAACGAGCCTTCGCGGTCGAAAATGTCGACCAGACCCTCGCCGTAATGATCGTAATAAATCCCGGCGCCTGCACGGATGGAAGTCTTGCTGTTGGGGGAATATGCCACCGCAAAACGCGGGGCGATGTTGTTTTTCGACTTGGGCCAGAAGCCGGGCCTGTTGTAAAACGGGCCCGTCGGAGCAAAGTTCAGGTTCGGCTCATAGATCTGGCCCTGCAGCGCTGCTGCCTCGCGCTGCTGATACCAGGTATGAGTATCGATGGTTGGCGCTACCTCCTGCCCGTTGGTCTCCCATGGTGTCTGCAGGATGGAATGGCGTATACCGAAGGTCAACGTCAGATTCGGCTTCACGCGCCAGGAGTCCTGAAGATAGTATTCGTACTCATTTGTCTTGAATTGGCGAGTAAGCGGGGCGCCATCGGCTAGCAGATTTCCTGATGCTGCGCTCGTGACCCCGTAGTTATAGGTATCGGTGACCGAGGGCACATTTCCTACAAGATTGGAGAAAGCGATCTGGTACGAGTTGGCGAAGCCCTGATCAACCGGCTGAGCCCCGATGGAGTCAGGCTGCGGGGGTGCAGTCGAACTGAACCAGTACGGGTTCGTGCTGGCTGTGTTGAACGACGTGTCATTGGAGAAGCGATTTTGATGAATCAGGCGCCAGTTGCCACCCACCTGGAAGTCGTGTTTGCCCTTGGTCCAGTTGAAGTTATCGACAATATTGTTGACCGGGACGCTGGCGATCGTCGTGCGCGTCTCCGCTGTCGGACTCGCCAGAAAGCGGAAGTCGACATAGTCCCCGGATCCGACACCGATCTGTCCGTATCCCTGGCGGACATACCCGTAACGAATGTCGTTCACCATGTTTGGGTTGATGCTCCAGGTATGCCCGGCCGTGATGCCCTTGGTGTTATCCGAATATACGTAGCTCGCGGGTTGACCGGGAAACTGCACCGGGAAGGAAACCGTGTCCTTCTGCAGGTTCCCGCGCACGAAGATTCGGTGTTTGGCGTTGGGGGTATAGTCGAGCTTCGCAATCAACGTATTCAGGCTCTGGGGAGCAGGCGAGGAGAAGGAGTAAGAACCGCTGTTGAAGCCGTCGCCTTGATTCGTGCCGTTCGCCGCGGGCATGGAGGTAAAGTATGCGAGCGCATTAGGATCGGCGCCCGGGCCCCACGGGCAGACTGCGTTCGCCGTGCAGCCGGCATCGAGTGTCGAGATCTGTGCCGGCGTGAGCGTCTGCGCCACACCGCCCGAAGTATAGGTCAGGAGACCTTGCTGATAGGCGGCCGTAGGCACCGTCTGGGTCACCTGCTGGTTTTCGGCAATTCGGCTCGCTTCATAATTGGCGAAGAAAAAGAGCTTGTCCTTCTTGATGGGGCCGCCAATATCACCGCCAAAAATATTGCGGATCAGCTTACCGGGAATGTTCGCCTCGCCGCTGTTGAGTTGCGCCTGCTTGTTGAACCAGTCGTTCGCAACAGTGAAAGTAGGGCGATTGTATTCGTACGCCGCACCGTGGAATTGATTGGTTCCGGACTTAGTAAGCAGGCTTACCTGCGCACCAGAAGAACGGCCGGCATCTGCGTTGGCGTTGCCAGTGGAGACACGGAACTCCTCGATCGAATCCTGAGTCTCACGCAAAACGCCTTTGAATGCGAATCCATTCACTTGGTCGTTGTCATCCACACCATCGAGCGTGATATTTCCCTGGTCAGACCGGCCACCGTTGACTGAACCGCTGCGGCTGTCCTGGACCAAAGGGAGATTGGTCGGCGCTGCTAGAAACAACACGCCCGGCTGCAGAGAAAGCAGGTCGGGAACATTCCGCGTTTCGCTGGGAAGCGCCTGAATCATCGAGTTGTTCATCGAACCGCCCAGCGACGCGTCGCTCGTATTCAAGGTCTGTGCTTCCGCGGAGACATTGACGACTTCCTGCGAAGACTGCACGGAGAGTTCGAAATTAACCGTTGCCGGCTGGTCCACCAGCAGCTCCGCAATCTTCGCTTGATTTGCAAAGCCAGTCGCCACAGCGGTGATCGTGTACTTTGCCGGAGGAATCTGCGAGAGTTGATACTCGCCCTCCGCATTCGACGTGGCTGCGCTCTTGAAGCCGGTAGCGCTGTCAACAATTCGGACCGTTGCTCCCGGCACAACCGCGCCGCTTGGATCCTTAACGGTGCCGCGCAGGGAGGTACTTGCATTCTGGGAAAAGCTGTTCGAAGCGAACACGACAAACAGCAAAACAAGAGCGATGTTCCAACAACGTCTGGTCACAGAATTCCTCCAAAGAAGTCAGCACAAACAGTAAAAAACTGCGTTGAGCAGTATCGTGTCTTTCTGGTGTGATCTTGGAATTAGGCGAAGCTGCCGGTCGTCCGTCAGCAAGTGCTTTATTCTTGAGCAGAACTGTGACAAATGCAACAAAAAACGGCTCAGATCCAGCACAGTAGCGAAGGGCTTCGCTGCAAATTGCCGATGCTCCCGGAAAACCGGTTAAAGCAAGCCCCTGCAAAAACTTCTCTTTATTCTGCGGATAAAGAAAGCAGTAGGAGCAGCCTCAATCTTCGACGCCGCAGGGGCTGCTCCTTGGGATGATTGTTCACCGAATGAGGGCAAGACAACAACGATGCGATCCAAGCCAACAATATGTAGCTCTGGCCGTTACTGATTCACACCGCTAGCCAGAAATCCCCCGTCCACAACTAGAACCTGCCCTGTAACGAAAGAGGCGGCATCGGACGCGAGATAGACAGCCGCCCCTACCACTTCCTCCGTCCGGCCGAAGCGGCCCATGGGAGTGCGCATCAGCAATTCCTTGCCGCGCGGCGTGTTGTCCAGCAGGTCGGAGTTGAGAGCTGTGCGAAAGACTCCGGGCGCAATCGCATTCACCAGCACTCCCTTCTGCGACCACTCGACCGCGAGCGAGCGCGTCAACGATGCCACCGCCGCCTTGCTGGCCGCGTATGCCGCGACCTGGCTCAGCGCGACGAAGGTATTCAGCGAAGCGATATTGATGATCCGCCCATATCCCCGATCGAGCATATGCGCGCCAAAGATCTGGCAGGCGCGCAGCGTGCCCGTAAGGTTGGTGTCCAGAATATCCGTCCACTCCGTCTCGTCGAAGGTCAGCGTGGGAGCCCGTTTGATCTTGCCTGCGGAATTCACCAGGATATCGACTTTGCCCAGTTCGGCAATCGTCTGATCCATCAGCTTCTGAAGCGATGTGCGGTCTGCAACATCGGAGGGCAGACGAAGCGACCGCCTCCCCAGTGCCTCGATTTCGGCGGCCGTGGTCTCGACCTGTTCCTGCCGGCGTGCCGACGCAACCACATCCGCACCGGCCTCGGCCAGCCCCAGGCTGATCGCGCGCCCGATCCCCGACGTCCCACCCACAACCACTGCAACTTTGCCTTCCAGACTCAACAACGATGCACTCATACAAATATCCTCAGCCGGTTCAGCGTCCTAAAAACACAGGAGCGATGTGACGCTCATAAAGATTGCCGGTAACGTTCCTTGCGATCACCGCTTCGTTCGCATCCAGCAGTTCGAGGTAGCGCGGCCCCATCTTCGCCGCAATCTTGAAGCCCACATGCAGCAACTGCCGCAAGCTGGAGTTGTAAGCCGCGGACTTCGGATCGTGCCGCAACGCCGACGTGAATTGCTCCGACGTCCATCCGCTCACCGCGTCCGGCGAAGGCAGCTTCGTCGGATTGATATCAATCACGGTTGCATAAGGCGCGCAAAGCTCCTGACTGTGCGCGAACGCCTCGGCATAAATATCCTTCGCCAGCGCCAGCCCATCTCCGCCGGCCTCGGCCAGTCCAATCAGCTCTTCCAGCCACGTTGTACCCGCCGTCTTCAAATGAACACCAGCGTCGAAGTCCTTCATGCACTGGTAAATCGCTGCATAGATAGAAAATTTGTCGCTGCCTGAGTGGACGCTGAGTTTCAGACTTGCCGGCAGCCCATACTGCTTCACCGCGTAGCGAATCGCAGCCATGTCCAGCGCCATCTCGCGCTTGAACTGCGCTACATCACCCACATAATCCACGCCCTTGTTGAATCGCCCGCTGAACTTCGGAGCAATCGTCTGCACCGGGATTCCCTCATCTGCAATCGCCGTAAGGATAATCAGCAGCTCTGCGGGAGTCTGCGCCGAGTCCGTTTCATCCATCGACACTTCGGGTACAAAGTTGCCGCTGCTCTTCGCCAATTCAATCTTGCGATAGACCTTTCCCGCCTCCTGCACCGCGAAGAGAAACTTCGCCGCCGTCTGCCTCAACAACTCAGGCGTGATCTCGAAACTCTGCTCCACGCCTTCCAGGCGAACCGTCCCCAGCAGCTCCGAATGCCGTCCCACAAACACATCGATAGCACCCTGCTCCGCGGGCTTACCGATATAGTCAGCCACATCGATGGTGTAAAAATCGCATGGAGCCAGAAACCTGTCGACGGTGTTCAGATTGATGTGATCCGCATCGAGGAAGTACGGCTTCGTCCAGCCCAGAGCCTTCACCGCAGCGTCGGCAGCGGCGCGCGCAGACGCCGGTTCCGATCCGATGATCGTGTGCTCGCGATTCGACTTGTTCCATACCGGAATCACCTCAACACCGGTCTTCGCCGCCAGCACGCAGGCCTCGAGCTGAGCCTCCGCCTGGTGCGCAAATCGATCCCCGACCCCAATCGAATACTTCTCCAGTATCACCATGCTTCCTTCCTGTTTCAGTTTTGAAATCTGCCCCGATAGGCCCAGAGGCCCAGGCCTGGATTGCCGATGAAGAAGATATCTTCCCCGTCGACCGTGTTGGAGCCATGCTGCAATTTCTCCGGGTCGTAACGCTTCATCATCGTGTGAAGATCGCCATAATCGAAACCCACGCCTTCCACCTCGTCGCGCGTAAGACAGCCCGGGCACCACGTAATCCTGAAGCGTCCCTCTGAAGATCCGTGAATCAGATGCGCCGCCGCGCTCAAATCCGCCGCAAGATCAGGATGCTGCTCCACAGCCGCCAATGTCGCCGGAGTGCCTCGATATCCATACTTTCGAATCAGCTTATCGATTGTCGGATCCTCGCCGAACTCTTTCACACCCGGCGCAAGAACAATCAGCTCCGCATCATCGGCCAGCGCCATTCGTGTACGATAGACCGCCTTGTTCCCCAGCCACGTGCTGTGAAACTCATGAGGCTCGAGATACACCACCGCTTTGCGGATCGGTTCATTCAGCATCTCGAAGTTCACTTGCAGGCTCAGCTCGGCCGCCAGATGAAAGCACTCCGCATTGTCGCCCACAAAGATCCCGCGCACCGCAAGGCCACCATCCACGCCGCGCCCCACAACCGTCAGGACATACACGATGGGAATCTGATTGAGATACTTGTCGGCGGCATAATTCAGCACCGCGCGCACCGGATTCTCTGCGCGCCCCATGATCCGTTCCATCCCGTAGACCGCGCCCAGATAGTGGCTGCGGTTAATGCCACCACTGCCGCCCGTGCCCACAAGAATGTTCTTGTTGTAATTGGCCATGCCGATCACCTCATGCGGCACCACTTGGCCAATCGACAACACGAGATCATAGCCACCCCGCGAAATCAGCCGATTCACCTGCGCGGGATACGAATAGTTCAGCTTGCCTTCCGAAACCTCATGGATAAATTCGGCTGGCACTTCGCCAAGAGTCTCAACATCCGTGCGCCAGTTGTGCACGCGAAACAGATCATGCGGGATCGCGCCGTACATCCGTGTCAACTGCTCCGGTGACATCGGAGCATGTGTGCCCAGTGCCGGCAAGATCGACTCCATCTCCGCCCGGTAATATTCCCAGGCAAATTCCGTTAGCTCGCCTGCGCGCGAGTGGAAGCGTGTCATGTCCGGCGGCACAGCCAGCACTCGCTTTCGCGACCCCAGTTTCCCCAGCGCGTCAAACAGCAGGGGCTTCAGTTCGGCGGAAGTAAACTCCGCATCCGGTGCTCCCTTTGCAAGATAAAGACTCATCAGGCAAACTCCACTTTCTTCAGCCGCGGCGCCAGCAGATTGATAATCAGCAACGCCAGCAGGTACACACTTGACGCCAGCACGAACAGCGAGCCATAGCTATGCGTGCGCTCTAGAACATGTCCCGTAACAAAGGCCAGCAGCGCGCCTCCCACAGATCCGGCCATGCCGCCGATGCCAACGACTGCTCCCACCGCGCTGCGCGGAAACATGTCGGATGCAGTCGTGAAAAGGTTGGCCGACCATCCCTGGTGCGCACCCGCCGCAATTCCCAGCAGGCCGATCGCCGCCCATTCCGAATTCAATCTGCCGATCATAAAGACAGGAACAACCAGGCACGCGCAGAACAGCATGGCCGCAACCCGCGACCCTTCCGGCGAAAGCCCCAGCTTGCGGAATGGCGCAGGCAGCCATCCACCGCCAATACTGCCCACCGCCGACATGTTGTACACGATCACCAGCGGCAGGCCGAGATGCGAAAGATTGAGGTGAAACTTGGAACTGAAGTAGGACGGCAGCCAGAAAAGATAAAACCACCAGATCGGATCGGTGAGAAATTTGCCCATCGCAAATGCCCAGGTCTGCCGGTACCCCAGAAGCTTGACCCAGGGAACGGTCGGCCCCATCTGCGCGGCCGCTTCCGTGTAGATGTGCCGAAGCTCAGCTCCCGTCAACGTGGGATGGTCCGTCGGCTTGCGATAGTTTTTGAACCACCACGCAATCCAGATCAGGCTGAAGATGCCGGTCGTCAGGAATGCGGCGCGCCATCCAAAGCGAATTGTCACAAATGGAACGATGATCGGAGCCAGGATCGCCCCAACATTTGCTCCCGAATTAAAGATGCCGGTGGCCAGCGAGCGTTCGTTCTGCGGAAACCACTCTGCCACCGTCTTAATCGCCGCGGGAAAATTCCCCGACTCGCCTATCCCCAAAAAGAAGCGCGCGATCCCGAACTCGAACGCCGTGCTGGCCAGAGCGTGCCCCATCGCGGACAGACTCCAGATGCCCATCACCAGAATGTAACCAAGCCGGGTGCCGATCTTGTCTACCAGCCGGCCTGCCACCAGAAGCCCCAATGCATAGGCCAGTTGGAAGGCATCCACAATGTAACCGTAGTTGATCTCTGTCAGGCCGATCGTGTGCGACAGCGTCGGCTTGAGCAGCGCAATCACTTGCCGGTCCATGTAATTGATCGATGTGGCGAAAAACAGCATCGCACAGATCGTCCATCGGACGCGCCCCATGCCCCCCCCGGCAAAGCCCGGCTCGTCCTCAATCCGTTTTGTATCTTCGATCGCGCTCATCCCGCCATCCCGATCAATCGTTTCCGCATAGCATCACAGGTTGTACGCCTCGCGCACGAGGTTGTAAGTAAGGTCGCGCGCTACCGCAAAAGCCTCATCCTCATCCAGGCGATGATCAACGACCAACTTGGCCAGAAACGCACAGTCAACGCGCCGAGCAACATCGTGACGGGCGGGAATCGACAGAAATGCGCGTGTATCGTCGTTAAATCCCACCGTATTGTAAAAGCCTGCTGTCTCGGTCACGGTCTCGCGGAAACGCATCATCCCTTCTGGGCTGTCATGAAACCACCACGGAGGTCCGAGACGCAGGCATGGATAATGTCCCGCCAAAGGCGCCAGTTCCCTGCTGTACGTCGACTCATCCAGTGTGAAAAGGATAAGCCGGAAATTCTTCTCGTTGCCGTAAAGATCAAGCATGGGCTTCAGCGCGCCAACATATTCAGTTGCCGTCGGGATGTCCGCTCCCGTATCGCGCCCGTAGCGTTCGTACACCTTCAGGTTGTGATTGCGCCAGCTGCCCGGATGAATCTGCATCACCAGACCATCCTCCACGCTCATCCGCGCCATCTCCGTCAGCATTTGCGCACGGAAGCTCTCCTTGCTTTCAGCGTCCGCATCCCCGTGCAGAATCTTCGCAAAAAGCTCTCCAGCCGCATGCCCAGGCAAACTCGCAGTCCGAGCTGTAGGATGGCCGTGGTCCGTCGCCGTGCAACCCATCTCCTTGAATCTCTCCCGCGACTTTTCAAGCGCTCGAAGATATCCCTTCCACGTATGGCTGTCTTCTCCGGTAATCTGCCCAAGCCTCGCTACATTCTCCCGAAAGCCAACGAAATCAGGATCCACAACCGGGTCGGGGCGAAACGTCGGAATGATCCGCGCCTTCCAGCCCGAATCGCGAACGGCCTTGTGATCCTGAAGCATATCGAGCGGCGAATCAGTAGTCGCCAGCACTTCCAGATGAAAGCGCTCATAAAGTGCGCGCGGTAGAAATTCAGGCGTCTGCAGCTTCTCGGCGATCGTCTCGTAGTAGTGGTCGGCAGTCTGCGGCGACAAGCGCTCTTCCAAACCGAACAGCTCCTGAAAGGCGTAGTCCAGCCACATGCGCGTCGGCGCTCCACGAAACAAATAATAGTGCGCGGCAAATATGCGCCAGACCTTGTGTGGGTTTTTCAACTCCGGCGCACCAATTTCCAGATCCTCCAGCGAAACACCCTGGCTGTAGAGCATCCGGTAAACGTAATGGTCGGGCTGAACGAACAGCTTAGCCGGATCCGGAAACGGTTGATTGTGCGCAAACCACGAGGCCTGCGTATGGCCATGCGGGCTCACCAGCGGAAGACCCGCAATGCTCTCATGAAGCCGTCGTGCAACCGCCCGCGTCTCCGAATCGGCGGGAAAAAGACGGTCGGGATGAATCAGACTCACGTGTCCTGCTCACCTTCTGCTGGTTCCACCAGCGAAATGTCACGGTGCACCTGTTGCCCTCAAGAGGTCTGACCACTAAGATACATGCTGAGAGAAGAACTGTCGCGAAACTCTACAAAAGTTTCTCGAACAGAAGTCCACCCAATGCTAATCTCTGTAGGCAGGAGAGAGCCAATCGAGCTCTCACTCCACTGCGTAGAAACGATGCCCGACCCGGCCGCCTCCACTTCCGACAGACAACTCGCCATGCAGGTGGTCAACCACATCCGCCTCATGATCGAGCGCGGAGAGCTGCAGCCCGGCGACAAGATTCCCCCTGAGCGCGAATTCGCCCGCAAGCTCAAGATCAGCCGCGCCAGCCTTCGTACCGGCATCGGTTATCTCGCGGCCATGGGCGTCATGAAGGTCCGCCACGGCGTCGGAACCTTCGTCGCAGATGGTCCACCCCAGCTCGGCAAATCTTCTCTGGGCCTCATTGGCGCGCTGCACGGCTTCCAATCATGGCAGATGTTCGAAGCGCGGATGCTGCTGGAGAGCAGTCTGGCGGCGCTCGCAGCCGAGCGTGGCAAGGAAGAACATCTGACCGTCCTCGCCGAAGAGGTGACGGAGATGTACGCCACT
>Ga0210388_10003380_pt1 | contig 12511 bp, 15 predicted proteins | sample IncBWC19OmetaG_FD_155485 | JGI IMG/M metagenome (GOLD analysis project Ga0210388, IMG submission 155485) | Forest soil microbial communities from Barre Woods Harvard Forest LTER site, Petersham, Massachusetts, United States - Inc-BW-C-19-O ... | reverse complement strand
GAACGGCGCAATCGCACGGAGTTCTACGAGCTGCGGCTCAAGGCCGCGGGCCAGGAGCAAGCCCATCCTCACCCACCGGGAACGACCGAGAACCTGGTGGTGACCGCCGGCGCCGTCGAGATCGAGGTCGATCACGTGGCCCACCGGCTGGACGTCGGAGACGCGATCCTGTTCAGCGCCGACGTGCCGCACCGTTACCGGAACCTCGGGGGCGCTGAAGCCGTGATGTACCTGGTGATGACCTACGTCGAGGAAGCCAGGTGACACATTCTCCGCCTCCGCTTCCAGGATGGCGGAGGTCTTTCCGCGTTGACGGAGGGAAAGCCTGGCGAGTCGCCCCACCCGACAACTGGATCTTGTGCCTTCAACGACCGCGCCGATAGCGTCGCCTCGGCGCATCACCGATTGATCACAGAAAGAGAAGGACATGCCCGAAGCGAACAAATCTCACCCCACCCTGGGCGCGACCGCCGCCCGCAACCTCGCCAATACGACCAAGACGCCGCCCCAGTGGCTCGGCGTGACCCCGCGATGGCTGGTCAATCTGCTCCCCTGGGTTCCAGTGGAGTCCGGGACCTACCGCGTGAACAAGGTCAAGGAGGCGACCGACTCCGGAATCGCGCTCGCCTGCAGCCCCAGCGATGCCGACGAGCTGCCGACCGCCTTCATCGACTACGAAGAGCAGCCGCGCGAATACACGTTGAGCACGGTCACCACCACCCTCGACGTCCAGACGCGGATCTCCGATCTCTACCGCAGCCCGATGGACCAGGTGCGCGAGCAGCTCGGCGTCCTGATCGAGATGTTGAAGGAACGACAGGAGCACGAGCTGGTCAACAACGCGAGCTACGGGCTGCTGCACAGCGCGAGCAAGTCTGCACGGGTCGCGACGCGGGCCGGTGCCCCGACGCCGGATGATCTCGACGAGTTGATCACGCGCGTCTGGAAGGAGCCGGCGTTCTTCCTGGCGCATCCCCGCGCCATCGCGGCCTTCGGGCGCGAGTGCACCCGCCGCGGCGTTCCGCCGGCGACGGTGACGTTGTTCGGCTCGCCCTTCATCACCTGGCGCGGGATCCCGCTCATCCCCTCGGACAAGGTCGGCATCACGGGCGGCGCCGGCAGCGGGGGCAAGAAGGACGGCCGCGGGACCACCAGCATCCTCCTGCTCCGGACCGGCGAGAAGAAGCGCGGTGTCGTCGGACTGTTCCAACCCGGGCTGCCGGGCGAGGTGAGCCCCAGCCTGTCCGTTCGCCTGCGGGGCATCGACCAGAAGGGGGCGGCCTCTTATCTGGTGTCGCTCTACTGCTCGGCGGCGGTCCTGACCGACGACGCGCTCGGCGTGCTGGAAGACGTCGAGGTCGGCAGCTACCATGACTACAAGTGATCCACCGGTCGGATTGCCGGAAGGCGACCTGACCGGCCCCATCACCCGACTGGCGGCGGAGCTGTTTGCGCAGGCCCCCGGGTCGGCGGGGCATGTCCCGCCGGTGCCGGGCGCTGCAGCGACACCGCCCCTCTGGGCGGTCGCCCCGCCACCCACCGAGAGCGACCTTCGCACGCTCCCGTCGACGATGGCCAACGCCCTGGGGGGCTCGGCTCCCCTGGCGCTGGTTGAGACCCCGCCCGCCGCAGCGTCGCTGACGCCATATTTTCTCGGGATCGCGGGACATCCGTCGCCGGCGTCGCCTGTGGCGCCCGCGTTTCCCGCACCACCGAGCGCGACGGCGGCGCCCGCGAACGGTGTGCCGGCCGGGGCGCCGGAGATCTCGCCAGCGCTCTCGCCTGCTCTTTCAATCGTCAGCGAGTTCCAGCCCGAGCTCGTCCCGGATCTCCCCTCGACCGGCGGGATCTTCGATCCGCTCCGCATCAAGCGGGACTTCCCCATCCTCGAAGAGCGCGTTCACGGGCGGCGGCTGGTCTGGCTCGACAACGCGGCCACCACGCAAAAACCGCGCGCGGTCATCGAGCGCCTCGCCTACTTCTACGAGCACGAAAACTCCAACGTGCATCGCGCCGCACATGAGCTGGCGGCCCGGGCCACGGACGCTTACGAGTCCGCGCGAGACAAGACCGCGCGCTTCTTGAACGCTCCCTCGGCGAAGAACATCGTCTTCGTCCGGGGAACGACCGAGGCGATCAACCTCGTGGCCCAGAGCTGGGGACGTCGTCACGTCGGCCAGGGGGATGAGATCGTGATCTCCTGGCTCGAGCACCACGCCAACATCGTCCCCTGGCAGCAGCTCACGGCCGCGACCGGCGCGCGCCTGCGGGTGGCGCCGGTCGACGACCACGGCCAGGTCATTCTCGAGGAGTACGAGAAGTTGCTGGGGCCGCGCACGCGGCTGGTCTCCATCTCCCAGGTCTCGAACGCGCTCGGGACCATCGTTCCGGTCAAGGAGATGATCGACATCGCTCACCGCTACGGGGCGCGCGTGTTGATCGACGGGGCCCAGGCCGTCTCGCACCTGCCGGTGGACGTCCAGGCCCTCGACTGCGACTTCTACTGCTTCTCCGGCCACAAGATCTTCGCGCCCACCGGCATCGGCGCTCTCTTTGGAAAGACAGACGTCCTGGAAACCATGCCCCCCTGGCAAGGCGGGGGGAACATGATCAGCGACGTGCGGTTCGAGAAGACCACCTATCAGGCGGCGCCCCTGCGGTTCGAGGCGGGTACGGGCAACATCGCGGACGCCGTCGGTCTGGGCGCCGCGCTGGACTACGTCAACACCATCGGCCGCGAACGGATCGGCGCCTACGAGCACGAGCTGCTCGAGTACGCGACGCGCGAGCTGGGCCGCGTGTCGGGCCTTCAGATGATCGGAACCGCGCCGGAGAAAGCCGGCGTGCTCTCCTTCGTCCTCGACGGGGCGCGGACCGAAGACGTCGGCAAGGCACTCGATCAGGAGGGGATCGCCGTGCGCTCCGGACACCATTGCGCCCAGCCGATCCTCCGTCGGTTCGGCCTGGAGAGCACGGTCCGCGCCTCGCTGGCCCCGTACAACACCTGCGAGGACGTCGATGCGCTGGTCGCCGCGCTGCTTCGAATTCAGTCCGGGCGCACGCCGGGACAGTGACGCGCGCGGCTCCACGCCCGGACCGCCCCCCTGCCGCCTCCGTCCGCCTCGCCCTCTTGCATGCGAGCGGAACATCCGTTATAGTAGACAACATGATTCACTCCATCGGTCCGGAACAGGCTCGGGAGTTGATTGCGCACGGCGATTTCGACGTGGTCGACGTGCGGGAACCTGGCGAGTGGTCGAGCGGCCACCTCCCCGGCTCCCGCCTCGTCCCTCTCGGTGAGCTGAGGGCCAGCCCCAAAGAGACCTTGCCGCGCGATGGAATCCTCTTCGTCTGCGCCGCCGGCATCCGCAGCCAGACCGCCGCGAAGCTGGCAGAGGCCGAAGGTCGCGCCAACCTCTACAACCTCCGGGGCGGCACCCAGGGTTGGGCCAACGCCGGCCTTCCGCTGGTCCGGGACTAGGCGCTCTTCCGGATCGAAAGCGGCGATCACCTCAAGAGGTGGCGCGGGCGCCACTTTTCATCGCTAAATTCAGAGCGAGGCGTCCGGTGGGCAAGGACGATCGAGATCCTGGGGGGCCGCTGGGACGACCCCTGCCGTCCCCGGGACTGGCCTATGCGGCGGAGCGGCTCGCGCGCACGGCCTTTCCGAAGCTGACCATCACGCCACCGGCGCCCGGCATCCGCTTCGAGCGCGACGTCGCGGTCCCCATGCGCGACGGCGTGCGGCTGCGGGTGAACGTCTTTCGGCCGGACCGCGCGGGGCGGTTCCCGATCATCATGAGCGCCCACCCCTACGGCAAGGACGTGCTGCCCCAACGGACGCCCTTCGGTTACCTGCCGCTCAAGCGCTACCGTTTCATTCGCCAACCCGATCCCATCACGCATTCGGCTTACACCAGCTGGGAGGCGCCCGACCCCAGCTTCTGGGTCCCCCGCGGCTACGCGGTGGTGAACGTCGACCTGCGCGGGTTCGGGACCTCCGAGGGCGTGGGCGCGCTGTTCTCAGATCAGGAGGCGGCCGACTACGCGGAGGTGATCGAATGGGCCGCCCGGGAGCGGTGGTCGAACGGGCGGGTCGGCCTGAACGGCGTTTCCTACCTGGCGATCAGCCAGTGGAAGGTCGCGGCCCTGCGTCCCCCGCCTCTCGTCGCGATCTGCCCGTGGGAGGGATGGAGCGACGTCTACCATGACGTCGCCTATCCGGGCGGCGTGCGCGAGGACGGCTTCATCGACTTCTGGGCGAGCATGACGGAGCGCGCCGGGCAGGTCTCCGAGTCGTTGCGCGCCGGTCAGCTGGCCCACCCCCAATGGGACGATTTTTGGGCCGCCCGCACGCCGGCGCTCGAGCGCATCGAGGTCCCCGCGCTCATCTGCGGCAGCTTCTCGGACCAGAGCCTGCACACCCGCGGCAGCTTCGAAGCGTTCCGGCGAATCCGCTCGACCCACCGCTTCCTCTACACGCATCGGGGCGGCAAGTGGTCCACCTACTACTCGCCCGACGCGCTGGCGTTGCAGGCGCGTTTCTTCGATTGCTTTCTCAAGGGCGAAGACAACGGCATGCGCGATCTGGCCCCGGTTCGCGTCGAGATTCGCAGCCGCGCTCACGAGGTGTACGCCGTGCGCCATGAGCAGGCCTGGCCGCCGCCCGGTGTCCGCTGGTCGGCGCTGCACTTGGCGCCGGGCGAGCTTCGGTCGGCTCCGCTGGAGACGCCGGCGACCGTCCGTTTCGCGGTCCCCGAGGGGGGCGCGAGGTTCGTCTTCCGCGCAGCCGAGGAGATGGACCTCGTGGGCCCGATGAAGCTTCGCCTTCACCTCGCGCTCGAGGGTCTGACGGACGCGCACCTCTTCGTCGCCGTCTCCAAGATCGCGAACGAGCCCCTGCGCTTCGAAGGCCCCTTCGGTTTTGGTTGCGACGTGGTGGCGCGCGGCTGGCTGCGCGTCGCTCATCGTCGGGTCGACGATCGAGACGAGCCGCTGCCCGAAGGCGAGATCGCCCCGGTCGACATCGAGATCCTTCCCTCGGCGACGCACTTCGCGCGCGGCGATCTCCTCCGCCTCGACGTCCAGGGCCGCTGGTTCTGGCGGCGAAGCATGCTCTTCGGCATGTTCCCGTGCGGGTACGCCGCCAGCCCGACCGGGAAGGTGACCCTCCACCTCGGCGGCGCGTACGACTCCCACCTCCTCGTTCCGCAGGCCTGACCGTCGGCGCTACGGCCCGGCGATCGGTTGGTAGTGGGTCATGGCAGGCGGACCGTCGAGGAAGGCCTGGAAGTGGCCGCGCCATTCGGCGAAGCGCGGCCCCTGCCGGAAGCCTTCCATGTGCGCTTCGAGCGTCTCCCACTCCACGCGCAAGATGAACGAGTCCGGGCTCTCGACCCCCTGGTAAAAGACGCTGCCGCGGTAGCCGGCCGCACTGGCGATCACCGCCCGCGCCGCGCGCAGCCCCTCGCGCAAGCGATCTGCGTCCCCGCTCTTGGCCTTCAGCAAAGCGATCTCGACGAACATTGGCGAACGATCGCACCGCCGCCCTCGGCAGGTCAACGTCGCCCGCCCGGACTACATGCAGGCCGGCGTGTCGCAGACGACCGACGCAGGCGCTACTTGTCGGCGCCCGAGGTGGCGGCCGCGCCGGGGCTCGCGGTCTCCGTCACGGCCGGCTGCGCGCTCCCCGACATCTGGACGTCGCTGGGGACGATCACCCCGTGCTTGGCCGAACGCACGTCGGGGTGCTGGACGTTCGAGGGTTGGTCATCGGGGGACACCAGGGTCGCCGGACTCGAATCCGTCGCCGGCGGGTGCGCCGTCGCGCAGGCGAGCAGCGTGCACCCGATCGCGAGAGCCCACGGATTCGCCCGACCGCCGTTGGGTCGGCGCATGAGGTCGGTGCGTGTCATGTCCATACCTCCTGGCCGGTCGCGGCGGTCGGCAACCCTCGTGCCGCGGGACATCAGCCGATTCCTGATTGACGACAAACTAGGCATCGTCCCGCAGAGCGGAAGCCGCTCAATTCGGCCAGGCCATCAAAACGCCCCCCGTCCACCGGCACACACGCCCCCGTAATCGACCGGGCGCCACGCTGACCACGCGAATGCCGTCCTTGGCGAGATCGCGCGCCATCGCCTTGGCCAGGCTGCGCGACTTCGTCGAATGGAGCGCCCGTTCGATGGAGGAGATCATCCTCGAGCTGCTCGGCAAGTCGCAGCAAGACCACGCGTCCGTCGCCGAGTTCAAGTATCGCGGCGACCTCCGGATCTGGAGCCGAAGCTTGGCCGCGGACTACCTGCTGATCTCCTACTTCGTCAACGGATACGACACCCGGGCGCGCGCGACCAGCCGGACGGCCACCGAGCATGCCGCGCGCAGGGCGCTCGCCTGCATCGTCGATCTGGGGGACGGACGGATCGTCTGGTGCCGGTTCACCGACGCCCAGACCGACTTCGTGCTCTCGCGCGACGGCGCCCAGGAGGTCGTCGACCGATTGCTCGATGCGATGCTCGCCCGCGGCGATCGGGTCGATCGCGGCCAATAGCGCGTGGGTGGGGATTCCTAGCGCGATCCGCGCCGGGCCTGCTTCGCCCCTCCCGCCGTCGACGCCCCCCGGCGCCGCGCGCCAGCCACGACCGCCTCCAGCTCGGCGTGCGCCGCCCGGACGTGGTGCCCGAGGTCCCTCTTCTTGCCGTCCCCGATCCAGGACTCGAAGGCCAGCTTGAAGATCGTCATCCCCGCCTCCGCGGCCAGACCCGCGGCGGTGGCGGGGACGCCGCGGCGGCGCAACGCCTCGCCGATCGCCGAGGCCAGTGAGGCGAACTTGATCAGCTCCCGCTCCTGGAGCTCCGCGTGGGCGACGATGAGGGCGTGGCGCTGGCGGGCGAAATCGCGCCGCTGTTCGAAGAACGACCCGCTCTCGGCGAGCGCGCGCGCGACCGCGTCGATCGGCGGCATCGCGGCCGGCGCCCGCGCGACGTTGTCGACCAGGAAATCCTGCAGCACGCCGGAGCCCGAGAAGAGGACCTCCCGTTTGTCGGTGAAGTAGCGGAAGAACGTCCGCTCGGTGAGCCCGGCGCGCGCGGCGATGTCCGCCACCGTGGTCCGGTCGAACCCGCGCTCGCGGTAGAGCTGCATGGCCGCCTCGACCAGGCGGCCGGAGGCGTCGGGTTCCCAGCGCGCCATTATCTTTAACGTACGTCAGTCGCTGTCATGACGCCATTGCAGTCACTGACATCAGGTGCTAGGTTCAATGTCAGCGGCTGACATGACAGGTCGCGAAAGGAGCATTCCCATGCGTGTGTTCGTCACTGGCGCGTCTGGATTCATCGGCTCGGCGGTCGTGCCCGAGCTCATCTCGGCCGGCCACCGGGTCTTGGGGCTGGCCCGTTCGGAGGCCTCGGCGGAGGCCCTGACCGCGGCCGGCGCGGAGGTGCTGCGCGGCGATCTGAATGAGCCGAAGAGCTTGCAGGCCGGGGCGGCCGAAACCGACGGCGTCGTTCATCTGGGGTTCATCCACGACTTCGACAATTTCCAGGCGTCGATCCAGACCGACCTCCGCGCGATCGAGACGATGGGCGGCGTCCTCGCCGGGTCCGGCCGGCCGCTCGTGTTCGCCTCCGGGGTCGTGGGGTTGGTGCCCGGCCGGATCGCGACCGAGGAGGTGCCGTTCGACGCGAAGGCACATCCGCGGGCCGCCAACGCGGTGGCGGCGCTCGGGCTGGCCGAACGTGGGGTGCGCGTGTCGGCCGTCAGGCTGGCGCCGACCGTCCACGGTCCGGGGGACCACGGGTTCGTCTGGAGGCTGGTCGAGATCGCCCGCGAAAAGGGCGTCTCGGGCTACATCGGCGAGGGGCACAATCGCTGGCCCGCGGTCCATCGGCTGGACGCCGCGCGCCTCTTTCGCCTGGCGCTCGAAAAGGCGCCGGCGGGCTCGGCGGTTCACGGGGTCGCGGATGAAGGCGTGCCCGCGCGAACGATCGCGGAGATCATCGGAAGGAAGCTGGCGCTGCCGGTGGCATCGATCCCCCCGGAGGCCGCGGGCGCCCACTTCGGTTGGCTCGGACGGTTCTTCGCGATGGATCAACCGGCGTCGAGCGCGCTCACCCGCGAGCGGATGGGATGGACGCCCACCCACCCCGGCCTCGTCGAGGATCTCGAGGCCGGTCACTACTTCCTCCTCTAGTGGACCGCCGCCAGCTCCTCGGCCGGCGGCGCCGCCGCCTCACGCAGCTCCGCGAGTGACACGCGCAGGATGATCGCGTCGCCCGCCGTGTAAATCTGTCCCGTGGAGACGTCGATCGTGGGCGGGCGCCAGAACGCCTGCCAGAACGACCACGGCAGCTCGAGATCGTCCGCCGCCTGGCGGACCACCGCGATCCGCAGCGTGTCGACCAGCCAGGTCTCCATGTCGACCAGCGCCGCCCGCACCCGGCCGATGGTGCGTCCGGTGGCGTCGAACACCCTCTTCCCCCGAAGCTCGTCCAGTCTGACGTGCATCTCGCCCTCCTTCACCCTCCAGCCCTTTCCCAGAACCTAAGGCTTTCACCTACGCCCGCAATGCGCGCGGCGTCGGCGCTCCGAGTCACGACGCCCACGTGATCTGGCCGGGACTGCGATTTCCGTCGAGGCGGTGGCGCGACTTGATGCCGCGAGATTCAGCCCCACCTTGGTCGTCGTCGCGGGACCACGGCGCGTGCTCTACCAAATCCATGAATACGGCCGCGCGCTTCTCGCACCGACCACCTATCTGGCCGAGGCCGGCGCCCGCCTGTTCTCGGAACCAGGGACCTGGTTGGCGCAACTTCCGGGCGCCGCCTCCCTGGCCGCCGGCAGCGAGCTCATTTATCGCCTCGGCAAGAGCTACGACAAACCCGCGTTCGGCATTCACGAGGTCGATGCCCACGGCGGTCAGGTCGCCGTGTTGGAACAGATGGTGCTCGCCAAACCGTTTTGCCTGCTGAAGCACTTCAGGCGTTCCAGCGATCGCGATGACGTCAACGCCGGCCTCCGGGCCGATCCCGCGGTCTTGGTGGTAGCGCCGCTGTCGGGTCACCACGCCACGTTGCTGCGCGACACGGTGCGCACCCTCCTGTCGAACCACGACGTCTGGGTGACCGATTGGCTCGACGCCAAGATGGTGCCGCTCGATCGAGGCCCCTTCACGCTGGCCGACTACGTCGGCATCATGCGTGAGTTCATGCAAACGCTGGGCGCCGATCGTCTTCACGTGATCGCCGTCTGTCAGCCGGCGGTCCCGGTCCTGGCCGCCGTCGCGTTGATGTCGGCGGCGAACGAACCGGCGCCGCGCAGCTTGACCCTGATCGGCGGTCCGATCGACCCGCGCCGCAGCCCGACCAAGGTCAACGACCTCGCCACCCGCCGATCTTTGAGCTGGTTCGAGACCTACGTGATCGACGAGGTCCCCGCGACCTACCCCGGTCGGGGGCGCCGGGTCTACCCAGGGTTTCTCCAGCACGCCGGCTTCATGGCGATGAATCCGGTCCGACACATCGGCTCGCACTGGGATTTCTATCGCCACCTCGTCGAGGGCGATCTCAACGACGCCGAGGAGCACCGGCGGTTCTACGACGAGTACAACGCCGTGATCGATCTGCCGGCAGAGTACTACCTGGACTGCATCCGCATCGTATTTCAAGAGCACCTGTTGCCGCGCGGACTCTGGTACGTCGGCGGCGCGCGCGTGGCGCCCGAAGCGATCACCCGACCGGCTCTCCTGACCATCGAAGGCGAGCTGGACGATATCTCCGGGCTCGGCCAGACCCGGGCGGCGCTCGATCTCTGCACCGGCATTCCGCCCGAGCGAAAACATCAGCTGACGATTCAGGGCGGAGGCCACTACGGCATCTTCAGCGGCCGCCGCTGGCGCGAAGTGGTCTATCCGGAGGTGCGGAAGTTCATCGCCGGGGCCGACGCGTGACCGCAGGGCGGCGCCTGCAAGCGGAGGCGGACCGCCGGGGAGCGTGGCATCTTTGCGATCCATGAACAGCCACGACGATCTCGAGGGGCGGCAGGTGGTGGTGACTGGCGCGGCCGGCGGGTTGGGGCCGGCCCTGGTGGACACTCTGCTGGCCGCGGGGGCGACCTGTCACCTCCCGTTGCTCGGCCACAGCGACGAAGCCCGGCAGAACGCCCGACAGGACGCGCGGATCGTCAGCGTGGCCGGCGTCGACCTCACCGACGAGGCCGCCGTGCGCGCCTTTTATGCCTCGCGGCCGCCGCTCTGGGGGTCGGTTCACCTGGCGGGCGGGTTCCGGGCGGCGCCGATCCTCGACACGACGCTCGCAGATCTCCACAAGCAGCTCGAACAGAACCTGACCACGGCGTTTCTCTGTTGCCGCGAAGCCGCCCGCAACATGCGCGCCGCCGGCCGCGGCGGACGGATCGCCAACGTCAGCTCGCGCGCGGCGGTGGTTCCCGCCGGCGGCGCCATCGCCTACACCGTCGCGAAGGCGGGCGTCTCGGCGCTCACCCAGGCGCTGGCCGACGAGCTCCGCGGTGACCGCATTTTCGTCAATGCGGTCGTACCGTCGATCATCGACACGCCGGCGAACCGGGCGGCGATGCCGGCCGCCGACCACGCGCGCTGGCCGAAGCCGGCCCAGATCTCCGCGGCGATCGCCTGGCTGCTCTCCCCCGCGAACGCCCTCACGTCGGGCGCGCTGGTGCCGGTCTACGGCGCGGCCTGACCTGAGGCTCCGCCGGTTCAGCGCTTCGCGTAGGCCGTGAAAACGAAGTCTGTGGCCTGCGCTTTCATGTGGCACGCGGCGCCGCACTTGGCGTCGTTCCCCTGCGGCGGGTGGGCCGCCGTGGTGGCGGGCGCGAACGTATCGGACGCGGCGTCGTGCTCGAAGGCCGCATATCCCCATCCGCCGGTCTCCGCGAACTTCTTGCTGTCCTTCACCATGAAGTCGACGTCGTGCTGGATGTTCGGCACCGTCGGCGGACCGGGGGCGTTCTCGTTCACCTTCGGGATCCAGTGAATCTTCGCCATCTTCGAGCCGTCGGGGAAAGGCTTGCCGTTTCCAGGGATGCCGGCCCGAAAAGCGTCGATGATCTTCGGATTGCCGAGGATGGCCGCCATCAGTTTTCCATTTTGACTGATGGAGACCAGCTGCCAGTTTTCGTAGCCCTTGAACTCGGAGAAGGCCAGGCCGCCCGGCACCTTCAGGCTGTACTTGTCCTGTGCGGAGATGGCCTTGGCTCCCAAAACGACGAAGACGCCGACAAAGACGCCCAGGACCACCGTCCCAACTCCGATCGCCGACATTCTCTTCCGATTCATCGCTGCACCTCCGGTTGCCGCGGTCGCGGCCCCTGCCTCGGTTCCGTATCCAGATACGGTTCAAGACAGTGAGTCGCCCCGCGGGCACCACAAGAGGCGCACCGCGAATTTCGGCTTCGGTGCACGCCGGTCAGCGCCGGCGCCCTCCAGCTTCTTCGAAACGAGGCCTGCCGGCGCACCTGACGAAAGAATCAGGCGCTCATGGCCGTCGACGGCGTCGTCTCCTCTGCAACGCCCGCGGATCTGACGCTCACCCGCCGAACGCGTGGCGGCCGCTGGTGCTGGAGACCCGCGATCTCGGCGTCGGCGCCATCCAGCATCCCGAGGGCAGCCCACTCACCGTTGTCGCCATCTCCGAAGTAGGAGCGTGCTCTGTCGGCCATCGCCTCCGCGAGCAACCGAACCTCGGCGGGGGAGATACAGGCCGACCTGATCGCCTCGCCGAAGTCGTCCAGCTCCTGCGAGCCGATCTCGCCGAACACGTAGGCACTCCAGTGGTGGACTTTCCCTCGGTCTTTCATGCCGGACGCCTCAGATGAGGAGGATCAGAAGAACGATCAACAGAATCAGCACAGTGCCGCTGCCGATGAAGATGACCGCGCTGCCGCCTTTGAAGTTCTGAAGGTTGGTCGCCTGTTGTTCACGCTGGGCGAAGCTCGCCGACGGCGAGTCCGTCGACGAAGCCGTCGACGAAGTCCTTGACGACCCCGCACCGGTCCCCGTCGCCGTCGTGCCCGTCGCGACCCACGCTGGCGCCGCCGGCTCGGGGGGCAGAGCCTTGGCCGAGCTCAGCGCCGGAAAACACCAGACCGCCAGCAAAACCCCCACAACCAATCCGCGTATCTTGTTCATATTCTCCCCCTCTGCTTGTGCTGTCTCTAAGGGAAAAACCTAAGCACGACCGCAGAACGAGGAAGTGGCCGATCTGGTGCGCGCCCCGACGCGTCGCTACTCCACCGGCGCCGAAATGAGCGGAAACGCCCCGTCGCTCGGCAGCTGCTTCGCGATCTCGACGAGCGCGGTGCGCAGGCCTTCCTCGACGGTGGGATGATAAAAGGGGACGCGCAGGAGATCGAAGACGGTGCTGCGCCGGTGGATCGCCAGGGCCAGCCAGTGAGCGAGGTGCTCGCCTGCGGGGGCGAAGAGCTCGGCCCCCACCAGCGCGCCGTCTTCCCGATTGGCGCCGAGCCGCAACAGGCC
>Ga0210388_10003379_pt1 | contig 12513 bp, 11 predicted proteins | sample IncBWC19OmetaG_FD_155485 | JGI IMG/M metagenome (GOLD analysis project Ga0210388, IMG submission 155485) | Forest soil microbial communities from Barre Woods Harvard Forest LTER site, Petersham, Massachusetts, United States - Inc-BW-C-19-O ... | reverse complement strand
GGCCCGCCATCCAGTAGCCATCCATCCCTCTCGCGGCTAAATTTCCTCGCGCCACGGCTCAACATGCCACGCGCAAAATCCGCAGCGAGAATCGGCCGCGCCCCTTGCGGCCTGCGCTTCAGCAGAGCCATCGTCATATCGCCCGTGCCGCAACACACATCCAGCACAGCCGCGTCGGGCCGGGCGAGGATCGCGGTAAACTTCCGCGCCGTCCGCCACCACCAAAGCCGGTCCACGCTGGCAGAGAGCAGATGGTTCAGCAGATCGTAGCGCGGCGCAATCGAGTCGAACATTTGCTGCACGGCGCGCGCCGCCTGCGCCTCGTCCATTTGCTCCGCCGGCCTCGCCCCTGTCGCGCTCATCCAACCCTCAAATCTCAACAGCTGTGCATTTCGCCTGACCCGCAGCAACGCCCGGGTGCCCCATCTGGGCGCCCCCTGGGCACGACGTTCTTGTTTTTGTCGCTAGGGTGGGAGACCACAACTCCCATCCACCGTGGGTGCCCCAGGTCTCGATTTTGAGACCTGGGAAACCACTGACTAACGGCCCGCCCTCCTGGCCGTGCCCCATCCTTGCGACTTTTCTCTGTCGCGAGGGTGGGAAAGCAGAGCCCTCAACCCGCCGATGCCCGCGCCAACATATAGGCGACCGCCTCTTCCAGTTCTTCCGGCGTCACATCCTCCACCACGCCCGCATCGCCAATGCCGATGGGCAGAACAAACCGTCTCACTCCGCCCACATTCTTCTTGTCCCCGCCTGTCGCTGCCGTTACTTTCTTCTCTCTCAACTTCAGCGGCGGCAGCGGCCCATACAAATGGATCAGGTTCTCCAGCCGCTCGAACTGGCCGGCAGTAATCGTGCCCCGCTTGCGCGCCAGGTAGAGCGTGGCAATCATGCCCCATCCCACAGCCTCGCCATGCAGCAGTGTCTTGTAGCCCGTGGCCTGCTCCAGCGCGTGGCCCACCGTGTGACCAAGGTTCAAAATCATGCGCAGACCGGTCTCGCGCTCGTCTCGACTAACCACGCCGGCCTTCATCCTTATGGACGCGGCAATCACTTTTTCGAGCGCCTTCGCATCGCGGCCCAGCACCTCGTCGACGTGTTCCTCCATGAAGCGCACCAGCGTCCGGTCGCGGATAATCCCCGCCTTCACGCTCTCCATCAATCCGGCGCGCAACTCGCGATCCGGCAGCGTGCCCAGCACGCCGATATCGGCAAACACCGCCAGCGGATGATGGAAGCTGCCCACCAGGTTCTTGCCTTCCGGCAGATTCACACCCGTCTTGCCGCCCACGCTCGAATCCACCTGCGCCAGAAACGTGGTTGGAACCTGCACATAGGCGATGCCGCGCATGAAAATCGCCGCCAGAAACCCACCCACATCGCCCACAATGCCGCCGCCAAAGGCGATCAGCAGCGATCCGCGATCTCCGCCCGACCGCGCCATCTCACGCAGCAGTTTCTCCACACTCGCCAGCGATTTATACTTTTCGCCCGGCTCCAGAAACAGCACAATTGGGGCTTCAGGAAAGGAAGCGAGAAAAGTCTCGTTCCACAACGCCCAGATTGGCGCGGAAGTCAGCACAAAAACCCGTCGCGGCAGCCGTCCCGCAATCCGCTCGATGCGCGGCGCAAGCGTCGAGAGCAGCCCACTGCCCGCCACAACGTCGTACTTCGCCGAAGGTGTATCTACTCGTATAGTTTGCACGCTGCTCTAATCTTAAATGCACCCGTCGCCGGGAGCTGAAGACACCATGGCCATCGGCAGTATTCCAGTTTTCGAAATCGGGAAGAGCCGTAATAACGGCGCGACCGGCATCGCAACCGGTTTCACGCTGCGAGCCATTGTTCGTAGCTGGCCGGGCAGGGGATAATGACGGCATGCAGACCTTCTGTTCGCAATGCAATGCGCCGATGACCTGCCTCAAGGACCATGGCTGCTGGTGTTCCGATCTACCGCATTTGTTGCCGGTTCCCGACGATCCGGCGAAGGGCTGCCTCTGCCGCAGCTGCCTGACCGCAAAATTAAAATTGCATGTACCCTCGTCCACGGAATCGAGGGCCGTGCGCTCTGAGTAGATCGTTGTTTTGAAAGGGCACGACTTTAGTCGTGCCGCAAATGCCGAAAAATCGACGCGGGGCTTTAGCCCCTGAGGGAATGCCGGCGCGGCTCCGGAACTTAATCACAATGATTCACGGCGAGAGGGGAAGTCATGGCAAAAAGAATAGCGGACCTGTTGGTAGATGTTCTGGCTGAAGCAGGCGTACAGCGGATCTACGGAGTCTCCGGCGACTCGCTCAACGGCATTACGGATTCGATTCGAGCCAATGGCAAACTGGAATGGGTTCATCTGCGCCATGAAGAGACAGCGGCTTTTGCGGCCGGCGCTGAATCTCATCTCACGGGCAAGCTCGCGGTCTGCGCGGGAAGCTGCGGCCCCGGAAATCTGCACCTCATCAACGGACTCTACGACTGCCATCGCAGCCGCGTTCCGGTCCTGGCCATTGCCGCGCAGATCCCGAGCAATGAATTGGGCAGCGGATACTTCCAGGAGACCCATCCGGAGCATCTCTTCGCGCAGTGCAGCCATTGTTGCGAACTGATTTCGCAGCCCGAGCAGATGCCCCGCATCCTTGAGATTGCAATGCAGACCGCCATCTCGCGTCGCGGCGTTGCGGTAATCGCCCTTCCCGGCGACATTGGCTTGCGCGACGCCGTCGAAGCTGGCCCGCGCCTCCATTTTCATGAGTCGCAGTCCACCGTCTGCCCGTCCGATGAAGAGATCGCCGCGCTTGCCGGCATTCTGAACAAATCCAAGAAGATCACGATTCTTGCCGGAGCCGGCTGCGCGGGAGCTCACGACCAGTTGATCGAGCTGGCCGGCAAATTGAAAGCGCCTATCGTGCATGCCATGCGCGGCAAGGAGTTTGTCGAGTACGACAATCCCTTCGACGTCGGCATGACCGGCCTTCTCGGTTTTTCCTCCGGCTATCACGCCATGAAAGATTGCGACACGCTGCTGATGCTGGGAACCGACTTCCCATACCAGCAGTTTTACCCGCAAGACGCGACCATCGTCCAGATTGACATCCGCGGCGAGCAGATAGGCCGCCGCGCCAAAATCGACCTCGGCCTTGTCGGCGACGTGAAATGCACTCTGGCCGCGCTCATCCCCCAGCTCACCGCCAAGCCGGACGAAGCGCACTTGGTCACGGCGCTCAAAGACTATCGCGAAGCCCGCAAAGGCCTGGACGATCTGGCTACAGGAAAGCCCGGAGAAAAGCCGATTCATCCTCAATATGTGGCAAAAGTGCTGGACGAGCTTGCCGCTGAAGATGCGGTTTTCACCTGCGACGTGGGCACGCCAACCATCTGGGCCGCGCGCTATCTCCGCATGAACGGCAAACGCCGGCTGCTCGGCTCATTCACGCACGGCTCCATGGCCAACGCGCTGCCGCAAGCCATCGGAGCGCAGGTCAGCCATCCTGGCCGCCAGGTCGTTTCATTGTCTGGAGACGGAGGCCTGGCCATGCTCATGGGCGATCTGCTCTCGCTTATCCAGTTGAAGTTGCCGGTGAAGCTGATCGTCTTCAACAACAGCTCGCTGGCCTTCGTCGAGCTGGAGATGAAAGCCGCCGGAATCCTCGACTTTGGAACCGATTTGCAAAATCCGAATTTCGCAATGATGGCGGAGGCCGCGGGCATTCTCGGCCTTCGGGCCGAAACGGCCGATCAGGTAAAGCCCATGATCGAACAGGCGCTCCGTCACGACGGGCCGGCCCTGGTTGAAGCCATTGTCAGCCGCCAGGAACTCTCCATGCCGCCCACCATCACCATCGATCAAATCAAGGGCTTCAGCCTGTTCATGATCAAAGCGGTTCTGGACGGGCGCGGAAGCGAAATCATCGATCTAGCCAAGGTCAATCTCCGCCGCTAGAACATCTCGCTGCGGTCAAGTGGGCGTTTCTTGAGCATGTTTCATAAACCTGCTTTGTAACAGGGCATGACCGGGGCACCCTCTGGGTCTCGTGCCGAAAACGTTCCGGAAAATAAGGGGTTTTAGCCCCTGCGGGATGAATGCCAAGGCAATACTGCCACTTATGAAACACGCTTCAGGTATTGATCAAACCATCTGCGGCGCGGCATAGAAATTCACATAAAGGTTGCGCACCGTTTTGTAACATTCGCAGGCAGCGCTTTCCAGGCCGGCGGCATCGATAATGCGGATGCGTCCGCGGCTGTATTTGATCAACCCATTCCGCTGCAGCGTCCCCGCCGCGGCCGTCACCGTAGTACGGCGGGATCCGAGCATGTTGGCCAGAAACTCCTGGGTCAAAAAGTAGCTCTCGCTGTCTACCCGGTCGCGCACCATCAACAGCCAGCGCGCCAGCCGTTCTTCCGCCTCGTGCAGGCGATTGCAAGCGGCCAACTGCCCCAGAATGAAGCCCTGGCTCTGCACGCATTGCAGCACAGCTTGCCGCAGCTCCGGCTTTTCCAGAAACTCCGTTTGCAGTTCCTTGAATGGCATGCGCAGTGCTGTTGCCTCCATCTGGATGAAGCAGCGGGTAGGGATTTTCGCCTTGCCAAGGAAATGAAAACTCTCCACCAGCCCCTCCCTTCCCCAGACGCCCACTTCGGCGCTGGCGCCATCGGACATGGAACTCACAATGGAAGCGATGCCGGACGTCATGAAGTGGGCATACTTGGGCGTCTCGTCGGGCTCGTAGAGCACGGCGCGGAGCGGAAGCGAGACCGGCTTCAACCGCGTCATGAGCGAGTTTCGATAGGCAGGCGGGAGCGTGGCGAGCAGCAGGTTTGAAGCCTGGCCATTCATCGGGGCGTCCTTCTCTCTGGGTGGACAAAGGACGCCGCTTGGTTTTGAGCGCGAGACTTGCGTTCTCTGGAAAGATGTTTTCGTGCGCATCTTTAGTTTGGATTATCCCATTGAGAATTAAATCTTTATGTACGGTATTGGACACATCCTTACGATTTCTTTATGGGCCGGGGCGCATTGCGGTCTTATGTCTGTTAGCGGACAGAACGACCCAGGCAGCGCGAATTAGTCTTCATCAAGAATCACAGCAGCACATTCGGTTGAAGGGCCCAATTCCCGAGGAGCTGTATGAATAATGGCGCGCACGTTCTGGTAGTCAGCCGCGATCAAATGCTTCTGCAAACTCGCGCACTGATTCTGGGAGCCTACTTCCAAGTGGAGTCCGCAGGCAGAGTGTCGGAAGCGGAAGCCGCCATGGCCAAATCTCCATTCGACCTCATCGTACTCTGCTATTCACTGTCCGACGGCGAGTACCAGAAGCTTATCGAACTGTGTCGTAGCCAGACGTGTCGGCCAAAGATTCTTGCCCTGCACGCGCCCAACAACGGCCGTCCCAGGCCCGGCAGCGACGGCGAATACGCAATCGAGCAGGGACCTTACGAGCTGCTGAAGAAGGCGGCTGAGGTGTTGGAGTATCCGCTCAAGCCCGTCGGCCGGGCCAGTCGTCCCTGATCGCGCGCTGCCGCGACTGCGAAGGCAGTTGCGCTTTCTTACTCACATCAAAGCAGCGGCGGAGCTGGTAAGCTCCGCCGCTGCTTGCCGAAGACCGCCGTTTCTAGGGCCCTCGAAGGTTATTTCTGATCGTCCTTGCCGCGCGGATGCCCACCGCCACCCCCGGGGTGCCCCATCGGGGTACCCTCTGGGTCGGCAGGTACTTGTTTTTCTGCCAAGGGTGGGAGACCACAACTCTCGAAGGTCTTGAAGGGTACGGGCTTTACAGGCTGCAGAAAAACTCATTCCACTGGAGACTTTTGAGAGTTTTGTAAAAGGGCATGACTTCAGTCAGGCCGATAAGGCTAACCAAATGGCCTGGGCTTTAGCCCCTGAGGGAACGGACCCTCAAACCAACCCGCCACCTATTTCTGATCGTCCTTGCCACGCGGATGCCCGCCGCCACCACCACCACCACCGCGCGGAGCCGAAGCATGCGGGGCACTGGCGTGAGAGACAGTTGCGTGGGATGCCGTTGCGTGCGGCGCACTGGTGTGCGTCACCGCGGCATGTCCCGCGCTGGGACGTGCTCCGCCTGCGTGGACCGCCGGGCTGCTATGGACCTCGCCGCCACGGACCGCTGGGCTGCTGTGGACCGCACCGCCGCCGCGAACCTCTCCGCCGCGAACCGCGCCGCCGCCACGGACCTCGCCTCCGCCGCGCACTTCGCCTCCGCCGCGTGCAAAGCTGCTACGATTGGCTGCTTCGCCGCCGCCGCCGCGATAGCTTCCGCCGCCGCCCTCTACAAACCTGTGTTCGCCCCAGCCGTGCCCGTAGCCCCACCCGGCCCAAGGCCCCATGCCCAGAAAGATGCCGTTGTAGAAGTACCCCGGCCCGTAGAAGCCAACGGGAGAGCAGGCATAGGGCGCGTAGTCGTAATAGCCGTATTCGCAGACCGGCTGAATGCCGATGCCGACCACAATCTGAGCCTCGACGGCCGGCGTCATAGCCAGGCCCGCGAGCAGTGCTGTGCTGCAAAGTAGAGTTTTGAGTCCGCGCATGTGTTGACCCCCCCTTGAGGTGTCTGCGGTTGCCTGTAGTGCGTGGGTTGCTCTGCGGCCCAATGAAACATCGGGCAACAGCGCCGCCATAAGGATTCTCGATTGCCGATCCCTCACGCTGTCGGGGGTTGTTGTCTGTCTTTCCTTACGTTCCCAACTCTAGGCTGCGCCAAAGCCCCAGTCTGATCACTATGAACCAGCGCGTGCGGGGAGCATTCGCTGCTGCCTGTTCCCTGTTCCCCGATCCCTGTCTTCCCGGTGTTAGCCTCAGAGGTTATGGCAATCCCTTCCCGGGTCGACTTTCTGGTCGTGGGCGCTGGCGTCGCGGGTCTCCGCGCGGCTGTCGACTTGGCCCATCACGGCAACGTCCTGGTGGTCACCAAGGAGTCGCTTGGCGAGTCGAACACGCACTACGCGCAGGGCGGAATCGCGGTAGCCATTGACGGCGAGGCGGACATTGCCCTTCATCTTGAAGACACCATAAACGCAGGCGATGGAATCGTTTACCGGCCAGCCGCCGAGACCCTGGTACGCGAAGGCCCATTGCGGGTGGGCGAGCTGATTGAGTGGGGCGCGGCGTTTGACAGCCAGGCCGGCGAATTGCTCCGCACCCGCGAAGGCGCTCACTCGCTGCCTCGGATTTTGCACGCCAACGGAGACGCCACCGGCGCCGAGATCAGCCGTTCCCTGGTAGCCTTTGCCCGGTCCCACAAGCGCATTCAATTTGCCGAATGGACCATGGTGACCGGCTTGGTGGTTGCCGACGGCCGAGCGATTGCGGCAGACCTGGCCAGCGCCGGCCCGTTCGCCGCAGACCCCAGGCCCCACCGAATCAGCACCCGCGCCATCCTTATCGCCTCGGGCGGCGCCGGACAGGTCTACTCCGACACCACCAACCCCGCCGTAGCCACCGGCGACGGCATCGCGCTGGCCCTCGAAGCCAGCGCAGCTCTGGCCGACATGGAGTTTTACCAGTTTCACCCCACCGCTCTGGCCCTCCCCGGCGTCCCCCGCTTCCTTATCTCGGAAGCGCTCCGTGGCGAGGGAGCCTATCTGCGCAATGACCGCGGCGAGCGATTCATGGAGCGCTATCATCCCAGGCTTGAGTTGGCCCCCCGTGACGTGGTGGCACGCGCCATCGCCCGCGAGGGTTTGGGTGAATCCGGCGAGACGCGGGCCGTGCATCTGGACATGCGGCACGTCAAAGGCATCGATCTGCGTCAACGGTTTCCCGGTATCAGCGCCTTCCTGGCGCTGCATGGTTTGGACCTCGCTCGCGACCTGATTCCCGTTCGCCCGGCAGCGCACTACCTCATGGGCGGCATCCGCACCGACCTCGTCGGCCGCACCACGCTCGCGGGCCTCTACGCCGCCGGCGAGGCCGCCTGCACCGGCGTTCACGGCGCCAATCGCCTCGCCTCAAATTCGCTGCTCGAAGGCCTGGTCTTCGGCGCGCGCGCAGCGCAGGCCATGCTCAACGATGGGTTGCCGTTCGTAGCGGTCGACCCGCCGAAGAGCGTGCTCATGCCGCTCACCGCCGACGAAGAGAATCAGCTCCAAAAACACATCGCTGACCTTCGCGCCGCCATGTGGTCCTACGCTGGATTGCTCCGCCAACATTTGCCGCTGCTTGAGGGCTTTGCCGCCCAGCAGGAGTTTGCCGACGCTCTGAAGAAGCTGTCACGCCAGGGAAAAGGAAGCCGCCGCCTCTTCGAAGCGCGGGCCATGAGCCGCGTCGCCAACGCCATACTGCACGCAGCCCTGGCCCGCACCGAAAGCCGCGGCGCCCACTTCCGCACCGACCATCCGCAGCGCGACGATCAGCACTTCCAGAAACACTCGGTTTTCGGAAGCGATGGCAAGGTAGTCTTCGAAGCGTGGTAATCGGCCCAAGCGAGCCCCAAAAATAAACTTCAAATCAATTGCACTTAATTACCGCCGTTAGGCGCACAATTGTTTTAGACCATTCCACAACGAACCAAAGAGTTCGAGAATGGCTAGTTTGAAGGGTACGGGCTTCAGCCCGTACATTAATTGCCCCAAAATGAACCGGGGCTTCAGCCCCCGAGGGAGCGATCCCGCGACTTGATCCGCCGCCAACATTTCAGCCCGCCTACATCGACATGACCGCACCCGGCCAGAAAATCCTGAAAAATGCCTACCCCCCCACCCCCCTACCCGGTAGTAACAATGCCCGCACAAAGGTAACCAGTTCCCATGATGTCGAGAGCAGGTCAATCATTCTAAACGAATTATTTCGCCAACAGCCGCTCAGCACTGCAGCAGTCCCTATTCCCTATTCTCTATTCCCTGCCTTCCCGCCATCCACGACACCACCGCGCACACCGCAAGAATCGCCCCCATCACCGCCAACGACACTGTGATCCTCACATCGATCCAGCGCGCCGCCAGCATCTTCAACGCCACAAAAGCCAGCAGTGCGCCCAGCCCGTAGTGCAGATAGCGGAAGCGGTCCAGCAGCGCGGCCAGCGCAAAATAAAGCGAGCGCAAACCAAGAATGGCGGCTATGTTCGACGTATAAACGACGAACGGATTGTGGCTGATGGCCAGCACCGCGGGAATGGAATCCATTGCAAACAGCACGTCCGTAACCTCAATGGCCAGGATCACCGGCAGCAGCGACCCCTTGGCCGGCTGCAGTTTGCGAATCCACTCCGGAATGGCCGCTTTGGCCGATCCGCCGCGCACCAGCCGCACCGCAACATAAAGCAGAAACACGCCGAAGATCCACGTGATCCAGTCGAAGCGCTTCAGCAGCGCGATGCCCGCGGCAATAAACAGCGCGCGCAGTACCACCGCCCCGAGCACACCCCACATAAGCGCGGTGTGCTGGCGCTTCTGGCTGATGCGGAAACCCTGAAAGATGACCAGAAAAACGAAAAGATTGTCCACGCTGAGGGAGGTTTCAATTGCGTAGCCGCCCACCCATTCGAGCGCCGTCTGGCGGCCTTGCGTAACGCCGATCCACGCCGCGAACGCCGTCGCTGCCAGCACCAGCCCCGCCGTGCTGATCCACGCAAACAGTTGCGGATAACGCGTCTCACGGCGATGCCCAGGCAGCAGGGAATCGACCAGCAAAAGCGCCGCCACCACCGCATGGAACCCAGCCCACCAGACCCACGAAACGCCCGCAATCATCTCTGGATGCTAAATGACCGGGCGCAGCGCGATCATCCAATTGGTCCGCATCGAGTGGGTCACGTTGAAGGATGCGGGCTTCAGCGTGAAGGGTACGGGGTTCAGTCCGTACGTCAACTGCAGCAAAACGAAACCTGGGCTTTAGCCCCCGAGGCAATAAGCCTTCAAACTGGCCTATCGCCGGCCTGCATTGAACAATGTCACGGCCGAAACAAACCCACCCACATTCAACCCTGACGCCAAATCTCACCATTCCACGCCGTATAGATCGAAGCCAAAGTTAAGCTCGGGAAGTTTTACTTCCGAATCGCACTTCGCTTCACCAGGAGGGTCGCTATGAAACGTATTTCAATGCTCCAAGCAGGCGCCGCATTGGCAATTCTCTTTACTCTCTGCACCAGCACTCCGCATGCGGCGGCACAGCAGGTCAGTTGGGATACGGTACGCGACAACCGTGAGCAGGCTTTCTCCATCGACGTTCCGCGCGGCTGGAAGGTCTTCGGCGGCATGTTCCGTTTCAGCCTCATCGACGCGCGCCCCTTCGTCGACATGACCTCGCCGGACGGCAAAATCAACCTGCGCATCGGCGACGCGTCGGTTCCGCCCTACTCGACGCCCAAGAACGGCTTCGCCCAGGTCCGCGCCATCCAGATGCGCCAATCGCCCTACGTCACCGGCGACCAGTTGGCGGTGAAATACGGCCAGGCGCGCTTCAGCCATATGTGCCAGGGCCTGCAGCTTTCGCGCAGCCAGGCCAAACAACCCAAGTTCAACGCCGCAGGCCAGGGAGCCATGCGGGTCACAGGCGGCGAAGCAGTATTCAGTTGCACCGTAAACGGCGTCGCGACCACCGGCTATGTATACGCGGAGACGTTTATTGTGGGCTACGGCGGACTGATCGCGAACTGGTCTGTGGTTGCGCTGGGAAGCGTCTTCTCTCCCACTGACCAGGCCATGGCCGCCGTGCAGATGCTGGCCCATTCAGGGCAGTCCGTGGTCATGAATCCCCAGTGGGCCCAGATGCAACACGGCTTTGAGAACCTGGTAGCACGCAGCAACATGGCCCAGGCCATGGCCACCATTCGCCAAACCGCGCAGATGAACGCCGACCAGCAGCGCGTGATTCAGAACATGGGACAGGAACAGAACAACTTCAACGACATCATCAACGGCGTCTCGCTCACCCGCGATCCAACCACCGGCCAGGAGTACGAAACTCCGCTCGGTCAGGGCGGTCCGCAATGGATCGACCCGTCAAGAAACGCCGTAGTGCAATCCGCCCTCTCATCCGGCGCCGGCTTCAATCAACTCCAAACCATCAGCCGCTGAGAATGGGAATTCAAGGCTGCGAAAAAACACGTCGGCAGCGGCAAGAAGTGTCAGGGCACGACTTTAGTCGTGCCGAAAAACGCCAATAAACACCTGGGGGCTTCAGCCCCTGCGGGAACGCAATTCGCAATGGCCATCCGTTCCGATTCCTTCGCTAAAAAGTCTCACCCGAGTTGCGTCATGAACTTTGCAATTGCATCGGCTGCCCTCTCGGGCTCGCGTTGAAGAATCAGATGCGGCCCCGGAATCGCAATCACCTCAATCTCCGGCTTGATGCGCCGCATCTCATCGAGACACGATGCAGGAACCAACCTGTCGCGCTCACCCTGGAGATAGAGGATGGGCACCGCAACCTGGGCCAATTCGGCCCTCGCATCGCAAGCCAGCACATCGCGCAAGCGCCCCGACAGCACGTTTGGCCGCACAGAAGAGATGGCCGCACGAACCGCGGCGATCAAAGGCGCCTCCGCATTGGGTCCAACCAGAAAAAAGCGAATTGCGAAGCCAGGGAAGGGTAACCGAAACAACACCGGCGCGATAAGAGAAACGATGAATCGCCTCGAACCCTTCGCCGGACCGGTCACGAATCCCGCGCAGATCACCAGACCCTTCAGGTTGGGCGGATTCATGGCCGCGTATTGCACGGCGAGCGGCGCCGAGAACGATTCGGCCACCAGCACAAACGGCTCCGCAGCCGGAGCGGCAGACTGCACAAACGTCATCAGGTCACGGTAGGGAAGAAAGGAGTCGCTCGGATAACCCACCACTCGCGCGTGGAATGTGTCTGGCAGAGCCCTAACAAGATCAGCGAACAACTCTCCGGTGCCGTCCAATCCAGGCAACAGCACAAGTCGCTTGATCACTTCGGTCTCCGCAGTCATTCAAGCACAAGCAGGTTCTTGCTATAGCGCGGCCCGGCCAAATGCCCGATAGCCTTGTCCAGCGTCACCAGGACACCGTTTTCCTTAATGGCCAGCCCCAGCAGGAAGCCGTCCGTGACTTGTTGATGACCGTAGAGGCGACCCCGAAAGGGCTCGGCAAGCGATGTCCAACTGGTCCGGATGGGCCAGTAAGTGAAGTTCGGATCGTTGCTGAAGCTACTTACGATGTTTGTTGCCTGTACCATAGTGCGCCGGCCTGCGGGCGTGCTTGTGGTGATTCGCAGAAAGCCGGCTTCTGTAAAGGCGCATACGCCCCATCGCAGACCAGGTGAGCTGAACCATCGCGCGACAATGCGATGGTGGCTGTGCGCTGGATCAAACAGCGCGACGAGTATGCTGACGTCGAGCAGGAAACGCTCTGCGTTCATCGTCTTCTTCTTCCAGTTCCAGCATTGCTGTTTTTACCATCTCGGCGGTAAGGATGCGGCCATCCTTGCGGGCCGCGAACATGAGCATCCCCTTGGGACCGCGAACAAGGCCTTCGGGGAGTGGCCTATCTTGAAGGCGCGCCTCTTGGGCCTCGCGGATGAACTCGGA
>Ga0210388_10003378_pt1 | contig 12513 bp, 7 predicted proteins | sample IncBWC19OmetaG_FD_155485 | JGI IMG/M metagenome (GOLD analysis project Ga0210388, IMG submission 155485) | Forest soil microbial communities from Barre Woods Harvard Forest LTER site, Petersham, Massachusetts, United States - Inc-BW-C-19-O ... | reverse complement strand
CGAGCGCTCGCGCGGGAAGATCTCGCTGGCCGACATGACGATCCTGTTCCAGTTCGTCACGCCGCCGCCGCCGCAGCCGCGGCCGCAGCTCCCCGCCTCGGTGCGCGGGTCACCGCTGACCGGCGTCGATTGGTTCTTCACCACCATCGCCGCCATCTCGTTCCTGCTTCACCTCACCCTCATCATCTATCTCCGCAACGTCGACTGGCCGCGCAAGCCCGACATCGAGGCGATCCCCGATCGCTTCGTCCAGATGGCGATGAAGAAGCCGGAGGAGAAGAAGCCGGAGGAGAAGAAGGTCGTCGACGAGAAGAAGACCGAAGAGAAGAAGCCTGAGAAGAAGAAGGGCGCCGACGAGGAGAAGAAGGCGGCCCCCAAGCACGAGATGACCGAGGAAGAAAAGGCCAAGGCGGCCGAGGAGAAGGCCCGGGCCGACGCGGAGCGTCGCGCGCGGCTGTCGGAGCAGGTCAAGTCGACCGGCCTCCTCAAGCTGCTGGGCGCCAAGGCGGACGGCGACGGGTCAATTGCCGACGTGCTCGGCAAGGGTGACGTCGACCGCGACCAGGAGAAAGCGTTCCAGGGGGTCGGTGGCGTCGGTGTGGCCAACAACAACGACCAGCTGCGCGGCATCAAGTCGGGCGGCAGCGGCTCGGGGCGGGTGGCCAGCGTGGGCGGTCTGCGCGGCGGCGGCTCGATCGCCGGCGGCGGCACCGGCGCGGCGGCCAGCGAGAAGAAGGTCTCGGGCGTCGTGAAGGGCGAAGCGCCGGCAGTCGACGGCGAGCTCGACCCGGCCATGGTGGCCAAGGAGGTGCGCACGCGCCTCGGTGCCATCAAGGCCTGCTATGAGCGCGCGCTCAAACGCAACCCGAACCTCAGCGGCAAGGTGGTCATCCATTGGACGATCACCCAGGCCGGAACGGTCTCGGGGGTCGACGTCGAACAGGACACCCTGGGCGACGCCGAGGTGGCGAGCTGCATCAAGTCGCTGGTGGCGCGCTGGCGATTCCCGGCCCCGTCGGGCGGATCAGTGGAAGTCTCGTTCCCGTTTGTCTTCCAGGCCTCACAGTAGTTGAAGGAGATCGCAGCGAAAAAGCACCTACAGACGGCTGGGTAAGGGCATCTCGGCCGTTGACACACCTACCGGCGATGCCTATAATCTCTAGCGTTGCGATAAGTACCTGATTTCCTTCAATTTAGTTGCGACTTCGGGGGTTATAGGGTGAGTATTCGGGTGAAAGGACTGGCGCTGTGGTGAAAACAAAGCTCTTACTGGCGACGATCTTCATGGGGGGCACTGTTTTTGCGCAAGGTTCTGCGCCCGAAGCGCCGCCGGCGCCGGGCAGTCAGGCCGGCAGCTCCGTGGATCTTTCGGTGAAGCAGCGCCCCACGTTGACGCCCGCCGACATGGTCAACCAGTCGAAGGAGTACTTCACGGGAATGGGTGCCGTCGTCAAGCGCATCCAGACCCTTCAGGACCAGGCCAAGCGCGAGAAGGACATCATCCGGCTCAACTGCGTGACGGACAAGTTGGTCCAGGCACGCGTGAACGTGAACATCGCCGAGCAGTCGATGGCCACGATGCAGGAAAGCATCTCCCGGAACGACGAGGGCGAACAGACCCACGAGTTCACCCGCCTCACCATCGTGAACCAGAAGGTCACAGTCCTGGGCGCCGAGGCCGAGAACTGCATCGGCGAGGACCTCAGCTTCGTCGGTGCGACCCGCGTCGACGTCGAGGTCGACCCCAACATTCCTCAGTACGACCCCACGCAACCCGGCAGCCCCTTCATCGACATCACCCGTCCACCTTCGGCGAGCCCAATCGACTGACCGCGGCGTCCGCCCTCCCCGCGCCGGTCAACCTCCTTTGCCGAGATAAAGATACCCCTCTATGAATCGCCGTTTCGCTCTCTTGATAGGCCTGGGCGCTCTGCTCGCGGGACGAACTGCGTCCGCGCAGGAAGTGACGATTGGCTACCAGGGGCTCCCGTCCAAGTCGAGCGGTGAAAGCAACACCGGGATCCAGGTCGCCGACGGCGTGCTGCTGCATGCCGGTGTCGGTGTCGAGGCCGGCTACGACACGAACGTTTTCTATGCCCCGTCGAACACGGTCGGCTCGTCGATCTTCCGCTTCATGCCGTACGCGGAGATCACCAACGCCACGCGGACTGGGCCGGTGTCGAAAGAGCTGACGTTCGACGCACGCGCAGGCCTGCAGTACCGGCACTATGGGAACTCCGAGGTCTCGAACGCAGGGTTTGCCGACTCCTGGAACCCCAACGCCGGGCTCTCGCTTAACCTGGGGGGCGCCCAGTTCGGTCTGGGTGTCGCGGACGTCTTCGCCCGCATCGAGGATGCCCCCTACGCGAACCCGACCAATTCCAATACCAACGGGGTTCCAAGCGGGGCCCCTTCTATTCAACGCGACAACAACCAAGCGTCCATCGAAGGCCGGTGGTCCCCGGGCGGTGGGCGCCTAACCGGCGTGCTGCGCTTCACCAACATGGTGAACATCTACGACAACAACGGCATGGGGACCTATAGCTACGCGAACGCGATGACCAACACGCTGATGCTGGACGTCGCCTGGAAGTGGCTCCCCAAGACGGCGATCTTCCTGAATGTTTCGCAGAGCTATGTCGATTATTTCAACCAGACAGCCGCGGCGAACAACAGCATCGCCAACTCGTATCCGCTCTACGTGACCGCCGGGCTGCGGGGTCTGCTGACGGAGAAGACATCCGCGGTCCTCACCGTTGGTTATGTTAACGCTTTCTATTCTACTGGCGCCTCGACGACTGGATTTCTCGGCAGCACCTACCTGGACCTGGCCTTCACCGCACGCCTCACCCAGCTCAGCCGTGCGGTGGTCGGTTTTCGTCACGACTTCCTGAACGCGGTCATCACCAACTTCGCGTACGAGGAGACCGCCTATGCCTCCTATGTTCAGCAGATCGCCGGACGGCTCGGGCTCGACCTCTCGGGCCGATACGCCTACCTGTCGTACCAGGGCGATGCAGGCGACCCAACGCAAGAGGGGCGCGTCGACAACCTCTTCCAGATCGGGGCGACGCTCGACTACTTCCTGCGCAACTGGGCCTACCTCGGTGTGGGCTACTCGTTCCTGGACAACCGCAGCAATAAGCCGAACGACGAGTATCTGAAGCAGCAGGTGTTTGCGCGCCTGGGCGTCACGTACTAGTCTAATCGGTCAATGTTCGTGTGGTATCGCCCGGTTTTGCTGGCTGTCGTTACTGGCATTGGCCTGGGTGGGCTCGTGGGACTCTCGGCTTGTTATCCTACGCCTAGGCACGTGTCCGGCGTCAGCGACGAGGTCGGCTCGCCCCAGGACCGGATCGGAATGGACGACACATTTGACGTGCGCGTCTATGGCGAAGCTGAGCTTTCTGGCATGTTTCGGGTCGCGACGGACGGCACCGTCGACTACCCCCTGGCCGGCCGACTCCAGGTGGCGGGCCTTCGCACCGGCGAGATCCAGCAGCTGCTGGTCAGCAAGCTCAAGGACAGGTACCTCAAGGATCCGCAGGTCATCGTCACGATCAAGGACCGAAACAGCCAAAAGATCTCGGTCCTCGGTCAGGTCATGAAGCCTGGACAGGTCGGGTACTACCCCAACATGACGATCGTCGACGCGATCGCCAGCGCGGGAGGGTTCACAGGCATCGCCGCCAAGAACTCGGTGAACTTGCGCCGGCAGGTCACCGGAAAGATCGAGCTGCACATTTTCCCGGTCGCGGATATCAGCGAAGGTCGTTCGCCCAATATCATGGTTCTCCCCGGTGACGTCCTCGTTGTCGACGAACGAGTTTTCTGACGTTTCTGCCCCGGGGGGATTCGGCTCGGAGCACGGTCGGCCACGCGGCAGACGCGCCGCGCGGCGCCGGCGGTTCGGGGGATCCGGCGTTCTAACCACGGCAGGCATCGCCTGCAGCGTCAGCGTCATCGTCGCGGCGCCCATCTTGGTGGGTGGCGTTCATCGGAACTCGATGATTGCGCTTATGGCCGTGGGTGCCGTCGGCTTCGTGATGTTCGTCGCCGGGCTCGCGCTCCAGGGCCGCACGCCGCGGATCGGGATCGGGATGCTCGTCCCATTGGCGTTCGCTTTTGTGCCGCTGCTGCAGTCGCTGCCCATCCCTCTTGGAGCCCGCAATCTCCTGGACCCAGCGGGCAACGTGCTCCTCCGCGACAACCAGGTCGTCGTGACGCGTGCCTGGCCCCTCAGTCTCGATCCGCCCAACACGCGGGTCGATGTCGGGCGGGCGACGTTGGCTCTCGTGGCTCTTCTCGTCGCTTACCACCTCGCCTCCGGACAGAGTCGCCGCCACCTCATTGTCCGGTCGATTGGACTCGCCGGGGTCGTCGGCGTCGTTATCGGCTTAGGGCATCACGTGCTCGGCATCAGCAAGCTCTACGGGACGTTCAACGCCACGGGCCGATCGTTGATGATGGGCCCGTTCGTCAACAGCAATCACACCGCCGAGTTTCTCGAGCTCGCCGCCTTCGCATGTCTCGCCTGCTCCTTCCAACGCTCCACCGCCCTCAACCGCGTCGGCTGGCTCGTCGGCATGCTCCTCTGCGTCGGCGGCGCGACCGCCACCCTCTCGCGCGGTGCGGTTGTCGCTCTCGCGACGGGCACGCTCGTTTTCATCTTCGTACGTCACTTCTCCGGTGAACACCGAGCCGACGGTTCGCGGCACCGGGTCTCTTTGGCGTGGGGCGCCCTCGTCCTCGGCGTGATCACGCTCGGCATGGGTGCGCTCGGGGCGGGACAGCTCATCGATCGCTTCAAGACGGACGCCGTCACGACCGACGTGCGCCTCCGGCTCTGGCGAGAAGGACTGCGCGTCTTCGCGGCTCACCCCTTCGGCATCGGCCGTGGCGCGTTCGATCGCGTATTCCCCATCTATCACTCGTTCAAGGTGTTCCTTCCTTTGCGATTTGCGTTCGTCGAGAACGAGCCGCTCCAACTCCTCATCGATTGCGGCTGGTTCTTCTTCCTCTGTCTCTTGGCGGCTCTGGCCATCGCCGCCTGGCAAGTCCTGCGCCGTGGACGGCACGACAAGATAGAGGCGGCGCTCTGCGCCGGCTTGCTCGCCGTCCTTGCTCACAGCACCGTCGACTTCGGCCTTGAAACACTGGGGGTCCTGCTCCCCTTCACAGCCCTTCTTGGCACCCTCCTCGGCCGGCTCGACCCGCCGCCCCGGAAATCCCCGCCCTCCATGCGAATGGGCTGGTCGGTGACGGCCCTCGTCGTCTTCGGACTCGTGTTCGGTGTCGCCGCCACGGCGAACTCGAGCTACGACGACTTCGACGCGCTGCTGAAAAAGCGCATGACACCCGACGCGAGAAAGGCGCTGCTCATCCGAGCGGAAGAGACTCGTCCGCTGGATTATTTCTACGCCCTCGAAGAGGCGCAGCTCGAACCGATCAAGGGAACGCCAGGGCTCCCCTCACCCCGCTTGCACGCCCTCAACCGCGCGCTGAGGCTTTGCCCGTCATGCGAGGCCGTTCACGTCGAGGTTGCGCGCAGTCTCTGGCGCATTGGCCTGCGCCAGCAGGCGTTGGTCGAGTGGCGAACGGCGGTAGGCCTCCAGCCGCTTCTCTTCGATCCCGCGCTGGACGAGTTGTTCGCGGCTGGTGCCAAACCGGAGGAGCTCACTGCGGTGGCATCATCAAGCCCGGAGCATATGCTGAAGGTGGTGTCGTTTCTCGCCGCGCGTCTCCGCCTGGCGGACGCTTTTGTCGTGCTGGATCAGGCCGACGCCCTTGGCAACTCGGGGAGCGAGAGCCTCCTGACGCGGGCCGAGCTTCAGCTGCAAGCGGGCCAAAAAGCGGCCGCGGCGGTGACGATCAAGACGGCGCTAGCGGCCGGCGTACGAGAACCACGGCTGGCAGTCTTGCAAACCCGCCTCTTGCTCGGTGAGAAGGGGCCGGAGGGGGCCGATCAAGCGCTGGCCGACCTCGATCTGGCGGCCGCACGCTATCCGACCGATGTCGACGTCCAGAGAGCACGCCTCGACGTGGTGACCCGCTACAAGAAATGGCAGGCTGCTTCCCGATCGATCGAAGGACTGAAATCCGCACTCTACCAGACCACGGGTTCAGCCACCGATGCCCTCATCGCGGGAGCGCGCATCCAGACGGAGCTCGGACATGGAAGCGCCGCTCTCGGCGAATATCGCATCGCGGTCGGCGAGCGATCGAACGACGTCTCGCTTTGGCTGGAATACGCGCGAACGGCCGCCGGCGCCGGTCACGATGGGGAGGCACGGGAAGCGCTCTCTCAGGCCGCTCGCCTGAGCCCAAACAGCCCCGACATCTTGAACGAGCAGCGCGAGCTCAGTGCGCGCGAGGCGCGACGGCATTCTCTGCTGACGCCGGAATAGGGCCAGCCTTGCTGTTATAGTAGGCCCTCATCTCATGCAGACAGCCTGGTTTGTCGCCCTCATCTCGACGATCTGCTTCGAGGGACTCGGGCGACGGTACCTCCCGTTCGTTCCCCCCGCCGCGTTCTACTTTCTGAAGGACGCTGTTCTGCTTTGGGGCTACTTCCAATTCAGGGTCGATCAATCGGTTCGGCAATCGGTCCGTTTTCTGCTTCGAGGGTTCGAAGGTATCTGCCTGGTGGGAATCCTCTGGACGATCGCCGAGATCTTCAACCCCGAGCATCAGTCGTTCATCCTCGGCCTCATCGGGCTCCAGGCCTATTGGCTCTGGTGGATCGCACCGCCGGTCATTGCCAGCGTCCTGCAACGGCGAAAGGAGAAAGATCGGGCGATCTACGCACTTTTTGCCGTCTCTCTCGTGGTTGCCGTCTTCGCCGCGATTCAATTCGCGTCTCCCGCAGATTCCAGCGTCAACATGTATTCCGTGTGGAACGGGGAAGAGGTTTACGCCGCCGACTCCGCTACGATTCAGACCACGGGGCGGGCGCGGGTGGCTTCGACGTTCGCCTATATTTCGGGTTTCACCGACTTCACGATCTTGGTCCCCGCGCTGTTGTTGTCGCTGGGGCTCGACGCCGAAAATAGCTCTGTGCGGCGGGCGGCGCTGCTCGGCGCGATGGCGACCGCCATCGTGGTCCCGATGTCGGGCTCCCGGAGCGCCGTGGTCATCGGCGGCGGCCTCCTGCTGCTCTCCTTGTGGACGGCGGGGCTCTTCTTCACCCGGATCGGCCGACGGATCCTGGTCGGATCGGCAGCGGCCGCCGTTCTGATGGTTGTCCTCTCCCCGGACGCAGTACTGGGGCTCCAAGACCGCTTCCAAGATACCTCCGAGACGAGCGGCCGATTCGAGGGGCTGGCGACGCTTCTACCCCCGGTTGCGCTCGCGACGTTCGACTACCCGCCGCTGGGGATCGGGACCGGAATGGAGCACAACGCCCGCGCTCCGTTTCACGTCGAGACCAAGTGGGACGTCGAATCCGAGCTCGGCCGGTACCTGGTCGAGCTCGGCCCGATCGGCTTCGTCCTCGTCTGGACGGCGAGGCTTGGCTTGATGGTCGGGTTGTTGCGCGCCTACGGGTTGCTGAAACGATCCGGACGGCGCGGGTCGGCCGCGGCGGCGCTTTCCTTCGCGGCGGTGACGATGATTGGGAGCCTGACCTTCGACCACAACTGGCAGGCGCTCTATTTCATGGGATACGGTTTCGTTCTGGCAGAGGTCGTTTCCGTTCGCCAAAAGGCGGCCGCGATGCGCGACGGGAGCTTCTCGGCCTCGAATCCCGCCTCCCTCGACCGCGACGAACAAGCGCTGGTTGCCTGACGAGCGGGGTGCTCGCGGCGCTTTTTCAAGCATTGACACAATAACAAAATCTACCACTCGCTCGAAATCCAAGAAACCCGCTCATGACGATCGTTCCGACTGCTCGATGCACTTGCCTCTTGCCAGTAACCTTCGATAAAGTGCCTGAGTGAATTCGTCTGCCGATCTCATCCCGGGCGAGAGTTCGAGCTCGAAGATCGATCTGCGCGTCTATTGGCGGACCATCCGGAAGCGATGGCCATTCGTCGTCCTATCGATGATCGTGGCGACCGTCATCGCCTTCGTCTACACGTACAGGGAGCCAAAAATCTACGAGGCGACCTGCCAGGTGATCATCGAGCCGATGGCGCCGCAGGTTCTCCCTGGCTCGAAGGACGTGGTCGAGCTGGGGACGGGAACCTTCTGGGCCAACAAAGAATTCTACGAGACCCAGTACCGAATCATTCAGTCGACGAGCGTCGGCCAGAGGACCGCCGAAAAGTTAGGCCTCCAGTATGATCCCGACTACGCTGCGGCGGCCGGACCGACCCACGATCTTACAGCGCTCGGGCGAGCGCTGGCCGGGCAGCTGAGTGTCAAACCGCTCAAGGACTCGCGCCTCGCGCTCATCACTGTTTCGGACAGGAAACCGCAACGGGCCGCCCTGATCGCAAACACCGTGGCCGACACCTACATCGAGTACAACCTGGACTACAAGCTCGAAGGGGCCCGTTCAGCGATGTCCTGGCTCGCGGAACAAGAGTCGGACCTCAAACGAGAACTCGAGCACTCGGAGCTCCAGCTCTATCAGTACAAGAAGGATCGCAATCTCCTCGCCGTAAGCCTGGACGACAAAGAGAGCATGCTCAGCCAGAACCTGGCGAGCGTCAACGCGAAGCTGACCGATCTGCACATCCGGCTGATCGAGCTCGACGCCAAACGCAAAATGATCCAGCGCGCGCGCGCCAACATCGGCGAGGAAGAGACGCTGCCGGAGATTCGCGAGAAGCAGACGATCGAGCACCTGCGCGACGCCTACGTTCAGATGTCGAAGGACGACGCCGACCTGTCGTCGCGCTATGGGCCCGAGCATCCCAAGATCAAGGCCCTCCACGATCAGATGGCGACGATCCGGGGGGCGTACGAGCACGAGATCGACGCGGTTCTCGCGTCGTTCGAGAAGGGGTACCAGGAGCTCCTCGACAACGAGCACGCGTTGAGAGCTTTGATGGAGCAGCAGAAGAAGGAAGCGATCGAGCTTTCGAAGATCGAGGTGGAGTACAAACCGCTCCGGCGGGCCGCCGATCAAGAAGAGAAGATGTACAGCATCATCGCGAGCCGGCAGAAGGAGATCGACATCACCGGACCGATGAAGACGAACAATGTTCGGGTTCTCGAGCGTGCGATCGTGCCAGGGGCTCCGGTTCGGCCCAAGCCGGTGCAGAATCTTCTTCTCGGGTTGATGATTGGTCTTGGGAGCGGCATAGGCCTGGCGTTCGCGATCGAGGCGCTCGACAACACACTCAAGACTCAGGCCGACGTCGAGCAGTTCCTCGGGACGCCCGTGCTTGGGTTGGTGCCGGTCATCGGAACGGCCCCCGGTGGCGAGGCGGTACAGGTGGGAGACAATCTTCGCGAACGGGATCTGGGGGTCTTCCTGGACCCGAAGTCCGTGGCCGCGGAGTGCTGCCGATCAATTCGAACGAACATCCTCTTCATGTCGCCTGATCGACCCCTGAAGACGATGGTCGTGACCAGTCCGAGCCCTCAAGAAGGGAAGACGACCACCGCGATCAACCTCGGCGTAACCATGGCCGAGGCGGGCGGTCGGGTGCTCATCGTCGACACGGACATGCGCCGGCCTCGCCTCCACCGATCGTTCGGGGTGCCCAACAACACTGGGATTTCAACCGTGATCGTGGGCAAGGCGACGCTCGAAGAGGCGGTCAAGCGCACCGACGTTCCGAACTTGGACGTTCTCACCTGCGGACCGGTCCCTCCCAATCCGTCCGAGCTCCTCCACACCGAGCGGTTCAGGGCCGTTCTGGCCGAGTGCGCCGCGCTCTACGATCGCATCATCCTCGATTCGCCGCCGACATCGGCGGTCACGGATCCGGCGGTTCTCGGGAATCTGGCGGACGGGGTCGTGCTCGTGATCAAGGCAGGGGAGACGACGCGCGAAGCGGCGATGCATGCCCGTCGCCAGCTTGCCACGGCAAAGGCACGTCTCTTTGGCGTGGTGGTGAACGCGATCGATTTCTCGAACCCGGCCTACGGCTACGAATACTACTACCGGAACTACTACCGTTACGGCTACACGTACGGGAACGGTCCGGATCAAAAAGCGACCAGCTAGAGCGGCTCACGGGCGCGTCTAAGCGATGGCTGTCGCTCTCGTCACTGGTGTCACCGGCCAGCTCGGCTTCTACGTCGCCGAGCAGCTCACGAATCGAGGCGACACCGTCTGGGGGATGGTGCGCCAGTCGACTCTTGGGCGGCGGGGAAGCAGCGAAGGCTCGCTTCCCTACCGGCCGATCACGGGCGATCTGCTGGACGAGTATTCGCTCCTGTCGATCCTCGAGGAGGTCCGTCCTGCGAGCATCTTCAACTTTGGCGCCCAGAGCTTCGTCCCCTCGTCTTGGACTCAGCCGATCCTGACCGCGCAGTATACGGGGCTCGGCGTGGTGCGATTGCTCGAAGCGGCTCGGCGGGTGGTGCCCCAGTGCCGCGTCCTGCAAGCGGGATCGAGCGAGCTATTTGCCGGCGCCGACCGCTCACCACAGGACGAAACGGCCGCGATTCGTCCTCTGAACCCTTACGGAATCGCGAAGGCATTTGCCTATCACACAGTGCAGTCGTATCGAGCCCGGTACGGACACTTTGCTACCAACGCCGTCTTCTTCACGAACGAATCTCTCCGCCGCTCGCCCGAGTTCCTGTTCCGAAAAGTGACTCGTGGGGTCGCGGAGATCGCGGCCGGACGAAGCGACCATCTTTCTTTAGGAAACCTGGAGACGGTTCGCGACTGGGGATACGCGCCTGAATACGCGGCGCTGTCCATCGCGCTGCTCGACGCCGGGGCGCCAGATGATTTCGTCATCGCCACGGGAGTGGGCCACACGGTCCGGGACCTGGTTTCGCAGGCGTTTGCCCTAGCCGGGCTCGAATGGGAGAAGTACGTGCGGGTCGATACCACCCTCGTGAGGAGCAGTGAGCACGTTCCGATCCTCGGTGACAGCTCGAAGCTTAGGCGGACGATTGGCCGGGCGCCCGAGGTGCAGGCCGAGACGATCCTGAGGATCATCTTGGCCCATGATCTGCGAGAGCTCGGGTGTCAGGTCTCATTCCAGAGCCCCGAGCTGAACCTGGTCTCCGAGCGCACCAGTTCCTCCGGATCGCTCCCTACCGTTTAGGGTCGGTCGGTCGTGGACCCGGCGCCGAAGACGGGGTACGGACCAAGATCTCGAAGCCGCCCGAACGATACTCCGAGTGATATCCGGGGGCGGAGCAATTGTAATTTCCACCGTCGTCGGGCGCACGGTAAGAGGCCGAGTGATCGCTGCAGAGGACGACGGCCGCTTCGCTGTTTCCGATGGAAGCGACCGGTGTTGGTCCCGGAAACAGCAATCCCGCCTTGACCGCCTGGGGTGCGAGGCCGAGCCCATCCGCCCCACCCCGCCGAACGATCTGTTCGGCGGCCCGCCTCGCCATCCCCATCGGAGCCTGCCACCGTCGATGCGCAATGCCGACCGCCACCGCGCCGGAGGCCGCACCTGCGATGAGGAGAGGACCGACCACCCGGTCAGAGAGAGGAAAGCGCCGCAGGCCGGCCGCGAGGAGATCCGCGTAGCCGACCAGGAGGAAGACGACTACCGGAAGCAACAGACGCGGCGAAAGCACCAGCGACTCGAGGCGGCTGGTTCCACGGTCGACAAAGAAATAGGAACACATCAGCGTTCCGTAGCCGAGGATGACGAACAGCGGTCCCCAGGCACGTCGGCGCCAATAGGGGAAAGCGCCAGCGATCAGAAGTGGGGGCAAGAAGAGGACAGTCCGCAGGTGGGCCGGCGCCGTCCGTCCGAGGTAGGAGAACCAAAACGGGGGCGTGCCGAGATAGCTGAGATCGTAGGCGAACCAAAGCTGGCGCGCGCTTATTTCGTTCGCCACGAAGATGGAAAGGAATCCGGCGGCGAGCGCCACGGCGCAGGTCACCAGCCTGCTCTTTGTCTCCGCCGATGAGAGGCGGGGAGTCGTGATCATTGACAAGATCTCTCCGCCGACGAGGCAGGCTCCAAGCAACATCCCGGTGGCCTTGATGGCGAACATTCCGGCAAACGCGAAGGCGGTGACAACTCTTCGATTGCCGGTCAGGGCCAGCCAACTACCCAATGCCAGCGCCGCCAGGAGAACGTCGGCGGTCGTCGTCCTGACCATCAGCGCCACGGTCGGATGCATGAGCACCAACAGCGCCCAGGCGGGATTGGTTCCCCATCCTTTGAGGATGCGCGCGGCGAGCCAGCAGAGCCCAATCCCCGACAGAACGCCCAGTACGAAGACGGCCCGAGGGGTGACGGCGAGGAAGGGGACCAACAAGGCCGACAGCAAAAGCGGGTACTGAGGAACGAGCCCGTGGGGAGTCGACGCCCACATGCCCGGGTCGGAGAGCCGAGGGAGGAGGTGCCCCGCCAGCAACAGTTTGGTCTCGCCGAGGTAACCGACCTCGTCCGCAAATGACAGGCCCTCCGGCCA
>Ga0210388_10003377_pt1 | contig 12515 bp, 5 predicted proteins | sample IncBWC19OmetaG_FD_155485 | JGI IMG/M metagenome (GOLD analysis project Ga0210388, IMG submission 155485) | Forest soil microbial communities from Barre Woods Harvard Forest LTER site, Petersham, Massachusetts, United States - Inc-BW-C-19-O ... | reverse complement strand
GCCAGGTTTCTTAATTTGCGCCATGATTGCTTAAATCGTCACCGTTTTAAATCGATTTAATCAAGACCTTCCAAGAGTTCGCGCGAAACATCTTACCAAAACGTAGCGCTACAAAAGTTGCTCCCGAGTTCGCTCCTGAGTTCGGTCTTTGCTGATGCCGGTCAGGCCTTTGCATAACGCTGGCTGTTCGGCTTCGATCCACTCAAGGCAAAGAAAAGTATGTACAGATAACAAATGACTGGCAGGAAAAAGGCATGATGGAGGCCGATGCGATCGGCAATCGCTCCCTGCGCGAGCGGAATAAGTGCTCCGCCGACGATCGCCATGATCATCACACCAGACCCGTCTCCCGTGAGCGGACCAAGTTCGGCCACGCCCAGCGTGAAAATGCTCGGGAACATGATGGAGTTGAAAAATCCCACGAGGATGATGCTATACATGGCCGTGTGCCCGCTTGCGAGCATCGAGATCGCGACCAGGCCCGCAGCGCAAACTGCGCAGACACCGAGCAGGCCCCGCGTGCTGATCTTCTGCAGAATTGCCGAGCCGATAAAACGGCCGACCATGGCCCCACCCCAGTAGAAGGTGACCAGGTCCGCGGCAACCTTTGCCGTCAGTCCACCGATTTCCGGCAGACTGAAGTAGTTGACCAAGAAGCTGCCGATCGACACTTCAGCGCCGACGTAAACAAAGATGCCGATCGCGCCAAAGATTAAACTAGGGTGCTTCCAGATCGAATCGTTCACCTTCTCGCCGATTTTGTGCTGGGCATGCTCGATCTTCGGCAACTTGAAACTGCCAATGGCAATCGCGAGCACGACCAGCGCAATTCCCAGCCCCACGTAGGGCGTCTTGACGCTGGCCGCTTCGTGTAAGCGATAGGCTTGAAGCGCATCGGGCGCCAACGCGCGTATGTCAGCGATCGCCTTCGGGGCCGCACTCAGAATCAGGACGCCTCCGAAATAAGGAGCCAGAGTCGTACCCAGCGAGTTGAACGCCTGCGTCAGATTGAGGCGACTTGAAGCAGTCTCAGGCTTCCCGAGAACGGTGACATAAGGATTCGCCGCTACCTGCAGGCAGGTGATACCGGCAGCAAGTACGATGAGCGCGCCCAGAAACAACGGATACGACGCCACGCTGGCCGCCGGCACAAAGAGAAATGCACCCACTCCCATAGTGAGCAACCCCACCACCATCGACCGCTGATATCCGATCGCGTCGACAATCCGCGCGGAGGGCAGTGAGAAAACGAAGTAGGCTCCAAAGAACGCAAACTGAATTAGCTGAGACTGCAGGTAATTCAGATCGAAGATCGACTTCAGGTGCGGGACGAGAATGTCGTTCAGACAGGTGAGAAATCCCCACATGAAGAAAAGCGTGGTCACCGTAGCCAGCGGAACTCCGTAGCTTTGCCCAGTGCCGGGCGCGGTGGAGGTAGTCGAAGTGTTGGGGGTCGCGATCGCCATGAGTGCTGTTTTCACCCTCCGAGCGTACGAATGAAGGACCGCGCCATCATAGCATCGCGGACCTGCGGTTCTACGCATTTTCTTCGTGGAAGGGATCGAATCCATGCCCTAGAAAATCGTTTCTGCAGCTTGACATTCAACCGCCCTTGCCCGAGACTGCAATCGATTCCGCCGATCTGCATCTCCTAAGTTGAGCCACACTCATGCGCAAAGTTGTCCTCGCCTCCGTCGCCGCATTGTCCGTTCTGATCAGCCCGATCGTTGTGATTGCCCAAAACAACATGTCTGCGGCGGTCGTCTTCAGTGAAGCCGGGTTTCCGGCGACCGACTCGGCTGGCCCGTCACCGCAGCAATTGGCCGCGATGTTACCCAACGCTACATTGGCAAACACGGATCAACTGGCAGCACTTCTGATGGCGCGCGGAACGTGTCTGCTTGTGCTGCCCTACGGCTCGGCGTTTCCGGAGGAAGCGTGGCCGGCCATCAAGCAGTTCCTCGACCACGGCGGGAATCTTCTGGCGCTCGGAGGCAGGCCTTTCACTCGCGCCGCTTACCGTGACCACGACGGCTGGCATCTTCGCGACTACAGCGTTCGCTTCATTCGCCCGCTGATGATTGACCAATATCAGGAGACACCCGGCTCGGCCGGACTAACCTTCCAGCCGAACCCCGATCTGCCGTTGCAGCTTTCCGCTTTCTCCTGGAAGCGCGGCTTCAGCCCCGTGATTCGCCTCAGCGCGGTCGATCTTTACAAGCGCGGAGGCGCCGCCGGCTCGATTGATGCCCGCCTGGATACTCTTGCCTGGGCTGTAAAGGACGGCCGCAAGCTGGCGGCGCCAGTGATCCAGATCGACCACTATAGAAACGGCTTCGACGGCGGGCGCTGGATTTTCCTTGATGCGGAAGTTTCATACGAGTTCCCTGGGAATGCCGGCCTCGTACAATCCCTTGCGCAGCGGGCCTCGCAAGGCGCCGAAGAGTTCACTGTGCGCCCGACTCTGCCGCTCTATGTCCACGGCGAGCCGGTCGAACTGCAGGTTTCCTGGCACGCCGCCGACCCACCCGCGGCAAAGGTGTCGTTGAAAATCACTTTGTTTCCGGAAACGCAACCGTCGAATCGCTCGACTGTAACGGCCGCGCCAAACGAGCCCGTCGTGTTGCCCGCCCCCGAAGGCAAAGGACTCTACGTCGTCGAAACACAATTGCTGGAAGGCGACAAGGTGCGTGCGATCTACCACTCCGGCTTCTGGATTCGCGACGAATCCTATCTCCGGTCGGGACCGCGGCTCGGCGTTAATCATGACTATTTCGAAGTCGACGGCCACCCCCTCGCTGTCGTCGGCACAACTTACATGTCGAGTGAAGTGCAGCGACTTTTCTTCGAGCATCCGAACGTGTACGTGTGGAACCAGGATCTGGCGCAGATTCACGACGCCGGCCTGAACATGATCCGCACCGGTTGGTGGACGGGATGGGACAAGCTCTGCGACGAAAACGGCGAGCCCTACGAGCGTACGCTGCGGACGATCGAAGCCTACTTGATGACCGCGCGCAAGTACGGCCTGCCGGTGCAATTCAACTTCTTCGCCTTTCTGCCCGACGTCCTCGGAGGGGTTAATTCTTACCTCGACCCGGCCGCAGTTCGCCGCCAGCAAACACTGATTTCCGGTGTCGTGGCGCGCTTCCACGATGTGCCGTTCCTCGCCTGGGATCTCATCAACGAGCCCAGCATTTCACAGCATCTGTGGAGGACGCGCCCCAACGGCGACGCAATCGAATTGGCCGACTGGAACAAATGGTTGAGCCAGCGCTATCCCGATCGCGCCAGGCTGGCCGCGCTGTGGAATCTTCCAGCCGCAACTGTGAGTGGAATGATCCCGCTCCCGAGCGAAGGTGAGTTCACTCCGCGAGGCATGTACACCGGCACCAACTCGCTGCGGCTTAACGATTATTTTCTTTTCGCGCAGGACTCATTCGCCCAGTGGGCGCGCACGATGCATGACACGATCCGCGCCGCCGGATCGCAACAGTTGGTCACCGTTGGCCAGGATGAAGGCGGTATTCAGGACCGCCTTTCGCCCGCCTTCTGGGGCAAGTCGGTCGACTTCACCACCAATCATTCCTGGTGGCACAACGACCTTCTTCTTTGGGATTCGCTGGCGGCCAAGCAGCCTGGCGAGGCCATGCTGATTCAGGAGACCGGTTTGCAGCGCGAGTTGAACCTGGACGAAGTGGCTCGCCGTACGCCAGAAAACGAAGCCGCACTTTTTGAACGAAAGTTCGCCCTGTCTTTTGTTCAGGGTTCGGGCGCGATCGAGTGGCTCTGGAATACAAACTCCGACATGACGGAGAGCAACGAAACACCGATCGGCGCAGTGCGCACCGACTACACCGAAAAGCCGGAAGCCTCGGTTCTACGCGCCTTGGCTCAATTCGCGCCGTCATTGCAAGAGCATCTTCGCGATCCGCAACTGCCGTCCGTTGCAATCGTGACATCGCAGGCTGCGCAATACTCGGCGCTTGCCGATTTCCAACTGGCCGCTCAACAACGCGCCGTTCGAGCCCTGGCTTATGACGCGCATCTCTCCGCGTATGTCATTGCTGAGAATCAGGTTGAGAAATTAGGCTCGCCCAAACTGGTTATTCTGCCTTCGCCTCAAGCGCTGGGCGAGCCGGCATGGCGGGCGCTTTTGAGCTATGTGAATGCCGGCGGAAATCTTCTCGTCACCGGCCCGCTCGACCGCGATGAGCATTGGCAGGTCGTGCATAGAACTGAAAAACTCGGAATTGCCGCCCATGTCGAGCCGCTCACCTATCACAATGCGACGATTCGTTTAGGGGAGCGAACTATTTCGCTAGGGTATGACGAACAGGATCAGAACTGGCTGGATTCGCTGCGCTTCGACGATGGTTCCACCTTCAAGGAAATCCCTCACGGTAAGGGGCGCATCTTCTGGGCGGCGTATCCGGTCGAACTCGGAGTAGGCGCGCAGCCAGCCGCCGAGCTGTATGCGTATGTTGCGAATCGCGTTGACGTCGCCCCGATGTTTACACAGCTGACGCCACTTCCGCCCGGCGTGCTCGTTTACCCGACGGTGCTTGCCGGTTCCGTGCTCTACGTTTTCGCCTCGGATTCCGCGGAGCGCGCGAATATCAGCGTGCGCGATCAGGCGACCGGAGCACAAATTACATTTACTCTGGCCGGTGAGCACGCTGCGATTGCAGTAATCGGAAAGAAGGAAAAGAAGATCGTAGCCAAATATGGCTTCTAGGTGGGGCTCCGGTTTCTCGTGTCTTATTGGAGAAGCGGCCTCGAACGTTTGGTCGCCAATAATTTAGCTGATCAAGATCACTTGACCAGCTGCCCGATGAACACGCCGTAGGGTTCCAGCGTCACTACATCGCCCTTGGCCGCGGACTTCCCCGTCGCAACCAGACTCTTCGTGGTGGAGAATCCGTGCTGACTCATTTCGAAATTCACCTTCTGCTCTGCTCCTGACATATTCAAGGCCACAAGAACTACCTGGTCTTTATACGACCGCAAATAAGACAGTACATTCTGGTCGTTCTCGTTCAACGGGGTATATTTTCCGTCGAGCAGCGCCTTACTGGTGTGCCGGAGCTTAAGTACTTTTTTGTAAAACGAAAGCACGGATTCGGGATCCTTCAACTCGTCAGCAACATTGTGAGTTTTCGCCGTAGGCGGGACGGGCAGCCACGGGGCTGACGTTGAGAAGCCGGCATTCGCACTCTCGTCCCACTGCATGGGGGTACGCTCGCCATCGCGCCCTTTTTCCTTCGGCCAGCCGGTACGGCCGATCGGATCCTTGACGTCCTCTTTGCGCGTGGGCGGAGTCGTCTTCATGCCAATCTCTTCGCCGTAGTACATGATCGGCGTTCCGCGCAAGGTCAGGTAGAGTCCGGCCATCAGCTTCGCAATCTGATCGTTGTGCACGCCGTCGCCGTAGCGGTCGTAGGAGCGGACGATATCGTGATTGCTGACGACGAAGGTTGGCCAGCCCGAAGCGGAATCAACCGCGGCAATCTGCTTTCGGAAGTCGGCGGGCGAGAGCTTATTAACTGTAGTAAACAAAAAATCCATGGGCAACTGCAGTTCGTCATTGCCCTCGCCGTAATATTTATTCAGTTCGGCGATGTCGGCGGTCCACGTTTCGCCAATCAACACAGCATTGCTTTCATCCGCGACTTTGCGCAGTCCGCGCAGCATCTCGTGCACTTCCGGAAGTTTCTCGTTGTACTTGTTCTGCTCGTTGGGGTCGCCGAAAGCATTCTTGCCGGGAAGGATCGGGTTGTCGTGCAGGTCCGGATCTTCGAACACTGTATCGACTGCATCCAGGCGAAATCCTGAAACTCCGCGTTTGTACCACCACCGGGTTACGTCGAACATAGCGTCTTTCACGGCCGGATTCCGCCAGTTCAAATCCGGCTGCGCCGCATAGAACATGTGGTAGTAGTACTGGTTCGTCGCGGGATCCAGCTTCCACGTTGAACCGCCAAAAATCGAGATCCAGTTGTTCGGTGGCTGCCCCGAAGCTTTGCCATCGCGCCAGATGTACCAGTCCCGGTATTTCGAAGTAAGCGACGCCTTCGAATCGAGAAACCATTTGTGCTGATCGGAAGAGTGGTTCACCACGAAATCAAGAATGATGTGAATGCCGCGCTTCTTCGCCTCGGTCGCCATGGTGTCGAAATCCGTGAGCGAACCGTACATCGGATCAATATCTTCGTAGTCGGAAACGTCATAGCCGAAATCAACTTGGGGCGATGGAAAACACGGCGAGATCCAAATCGCATCCACGCCTAGGTCTTTCAGGTAATCCAGCTTCGAAGTGATGCCTTTGAGGTCACCGATGCCGTCGTTGTTACTGTCGGCAAAGCTGCGCGGATAGATCTCGTAAAATACCGCATGCTGCCACCATTGATGCCCTTCCGCGTCCACGCCCTTGCGTGCGGTCTGGGCGCCGGCGGCGAACTGCAGGACGCACATCACAACCGACGTCAGGATTATTCGCGAGACCTTGCGCTTCATTCTGGCTCCCTCTGCTCGAAAGAGCGATTGGGCATTTTCGAGCAAAACTCTGCCCCGAGTGTAATCCTTTTCGCCGCCTCACATGAATGCGAACTTGGCTCAATGTTTCTCGAAGTTGATGAAGACCTTTTGCGGCACGTAAGATCCCTCGGGCCCATCCTGCATCTGTACTCGCAACTTTCCGGCCTTAGTGAGTTCGCCACCCTTCACCGAAGCGATCTGCGTCGGATTCCAGACTGCGAGTTCATACTGCCTTCCCGCCAGTCCCGATAAATCCAGAATCAGTTGATCCTTCGAGTCATTCCACGACTCTGCTACCACGCGCAGAGCGCGGCTGGCGCTGCCGAGAGGCGGAAGTTCATTGGCTAGAGCCAGCCCAAAATCATTTCTCAACTTTACGACTAATCGATTCGATCCGCTGCCCAGTGGAAAGCGCACGAGCAGATGCTGATCCGCAATGTTCTGTTGCAGTTTTGTCGCTAGAGGTTTGCCGTTCAGTTCCGCGCTGACCACAATCGTGCGCTTGCCGAATGATGGCGAAAATTCGAGCCAGCACTCGCCCGCTCCTGCGCGCCTGGTTTCGAGTACAATTCGATCGCCGGTCTTTTGATATTCAAAGTCCACCGCAACGCCGCCCACGCGTACTTTGCGAATTGCAAACGAAGTCCAATCCGCGGGGACGTGCGGAGCCAGCGTGATTCCATGCTTCTCCGCGTCGGTCGCGAGACCAAACATCCCGCGCAGTATCGGGCTGATCACCATGGCCGACGACCAGATCTGGTGCGGCGAACTGGTGGCGAAAGACTGGTTATAGTCTCCGGAGAGAACTTCTGTGAAATGCCCAAGCGCTCCGTCGGTCGCAAGCAGCGCGTTCGCGCGCAGGTTTGAATACGCCGGCAGATCACGGTGATAGCGGTACTCTCCCACCGACGCCCATCCAGTGAACAACGGCCAAACTGCGCCGAAGTGATATCCAGAGCCGTCGTAGACTTTGGAGTTGGAAGAGATGATCCGCATACCCCAGTCCGTCTGTTGGTCAGCGTCGGCAAGTTTCGTAATCATTTCGTCGGCATGGGCCGCGTTCGGCAGGCCGAACCACATCGGCACGGTGGCGAGCACGCTGGCCTCATTGGCACGATGGTTGTCTGGTTTAAGCGCGAATGCATACATGTCGCTCTCCGGCGACCAATATGCTTGATCGAGCGCTGCCTTCCCCGTATCGAACTCCGCGGCGAGTTGCTTGCTGATGTCATCCTTGCCCACTAACCGCGCCAGATTTGAAAGCGCACTCAAAGCCGCGACGCCAAGTCCGGCCTGGTAGTACTCGTTCTTGACCGGGAGAAGAGGACCGCCCTCCACCCAGCCATGGCCGACGCCGGCGTTCTGGGCCAGACCCTGCGCATCGTAAGTCGAGTGGAGAAATTGGTACGCACGCCACACGTTGTCCCACTTCTCGCGCGCGAAATTGACGTCGCCACTCTGCGCTGCATAATCATTCATCGCAATGATGAACAGCGGCGTGGCGTCGGCAGAAACATAAGGGTAGGGATAATCCTTGAACCAAGGAACCAAACTCGCACTCTGCGAAATTTCGTGCGGAACCTTGCCATCGTCGCGCTGATACTTACTGACGAAATCGAGCGCGGTGCGGGTGGTGGAATAATCCTCTTCTGTATTGAGCGCGAAAGACGTCCACAGCGAATCGCGCCCAAAGAACCAGGCGAATCCCGGACGCTGCCCAACGCCCGAAGTGCGATATCCCGCAACCAATCCCGAACCGAGGTAAGGATTCGTGACCACGCCCTGAATCGTGCTGATGCGCGCCCAGTCGTAGGCTTGCTGTAGCGCACTGTCCGGCAGTTCAACACTGACCGTCCTGTCCAGGTAAGCGCGGTAGTAGTCCGCAGATTCGCGAATCGTATCCGCATAAGACATCAGCAGATGCTGATAGATCTTCTCCGCATCTGCGAAGCCCGCGACTGACGCCGCGATCACGAGCGCCCTGGTCTCTTTTCCTTTTTGCGTGACTCCCAGGCGAAGCGAGTTTTCACCCGACGAAGAATAGTTCGTCTCATACGCGAGCCGCGGAGCGCTTGCGGTCGGCGATCCCACCAGCGCACCAAACTTTCGGGCCTCTTCGCCGAACACGAATGCGTGCTGCTTCGCGTCCCAATCAACATAGGTTCCGCCGAGCGCGGCCGGCCACTCCAGTTGGAAGTCCGCGGTGAATGCGGCTTCCACCTCGAGAGGCTCCTCGGTTTCGATCTCCAATAGAACTACGGCGCCGGCTTCATTGACCGGCACACAAAGCGTCTCGCGCACACGGAAGGAATCTCCGGCATAAAGAATCGACGCCGACTCCGGGCGCACCGTCAGCGTGCGTGCGAGGCTCTCGGCTGGCAGTGCTCGATCGCCGACGTGGAAGGTCAGATGAAAATCGCGGAAGATCTTCAGGGGATAGACCCAGGCTTCGAATCGTCCAGTCTCGTGGCCGAACAAGCCGGCGCGCGTGCCGACAACCGGAAGAAACTCCCAGCTGCGGACGGTTCGCGACAACTCCGGACCTGGAGCAGGTTGCTGCGCTGCCACAAGACCGGAGCAGAGGAGCAAGATGAGTGCAACACAGACACGCCGCCAACTGGGCAGTAAGACAAATCGACGAACGTCGACAAGGTAAGACTTCATTGCGACCTTCTCTTTAAGTGGAATTTCGGCCTGGATCGGCGCTTGCAAAGTCGCGAGTCACTGAATATAAGGAGTAGGGGCGAATTCTAGCACGAGCCGAGCGGGCCAGGTAGCGACCTCTTGTTCCCTTCACGCCGCATTTTTCTAAAATCTCTCAGCCGTTCCGCGCTCGTGCTTTCGCTCGAAAGCGTGCTGGCGCTAGCTCGCCCGAGCTGGTTGCGAGCCGGCGCGCCGCGGCAGCAGAAGGCTAATCTTCCAAAGGCTGATGCTCCAAAAGAGGGGTTAGGACCGCCTGGTGATCTTGGCGTTGGCTTTCTGAACGTAGCGCGTGAATCCGGCCTGAACGCGAAAACCACTTACGGCGGCGAGCACAAAAATAAATATCTGCTCGAGACCACTGGTTGCGGCGTTGCCTTTTACGATTACGACAACGACGGCTGGCTCGACATTTTTCTGGTGAATGGCTCGCGCCTCGAGGGTTTTCCCACAGGCAGCGAACCGACTTCGCATCTCTTTCGCAATAATCGCGATGGCACCTTCACCGACATGACCGCGAAGGCTGGCGTGGCGCATTCGGGCTGGGGACAGGGCGTCTGTGTCGGCGACTACGACAACGACGGCTGGGACGATCTCTTCGTCACCTATTTCGGCAAGAACGTTCTGTATCACAACAACGGCGATGGCACGTTTACCGACGTGAGCCAGAAGGCGGGCGTGGCGGGCAAAGGCGCGCGCTGGAACACGGGCTGCGCCTTCGTCGACTACGACCGCGACGGGCGTCTCGACCTGTTTGTCGCGAACTATATTGATCTCGATCTGGCGACGGCTCCCGTGCCTGAGTCTGGCCCATGTCTGTACAAAAGTGTAATGGTCGCCTGCGGTCCACCGGGGCTGCAAGGCGGCAAGAACATTCTGTACCACAACAACGGCGACGGAACTTTCACCGACGTTTCCGAGGTGTCCGGCATTCTCCGCGCTACAGGCACGTACGGACTCGGCGTGCTCACCGCCGACCTCGACAATGATGGCTGGCCCGATATATATGTGGCCAACGATTCCACTGCCAGCGTTCTCTATCAAAATAAGAAAAATGGCAAGTTCGAAGACATCGCCGTCGAAGCTGGATGTGCGCTGAGTCCTGACGGCAAACCTCAGGCGGGCATGGGCATTGCTGCCGCCGACTATGATCTTGATGGCAACCTCGACCTGGTCAAAACCAACTTCGCCGGCGACACGCCTTCTCTGTACCACAACCTGGGCGGAGCCAACTTTGAAGATGCCACCTTCACGGCGGGACTGGGCGCGCACACGCAGTATCTAGGCTGGGGCTGCGGCTTTTTCGATTTTGATAACGACGGCTGGCCCGATATCCTCATTTGCAACGGCCACGTCTATCCGGAAGTCGAGCAACTGAAGACCGAAGCCGGATACCCTCAGCGGAAACTGCTCTACCACAATCTGCATAACGGCCATTTCGCGGATGTTTCGCGGCAGGCAGGGCCGGGGATTTCTGATCCGAGCGCTTCGCGCGGCGCGGCTTTCGGAGACTTCGACAATGACGGCGACATCGATGTCGTCGTCAACACGGTCAACGATTATCCGCAGCTTCTCCGCTGCGATTCGAAGATCGGTAACAACTGGATTAAGATCCGCACCATCGGAACGAAATCGAACCGCAGCGGAATCGGCGCGCGACTGGTGTGCGTGACACGTCCGCCAGGAGAATCAAAACCGCACCAGCAGATTGACGAAGTCCGCAGCGGCGGCGGTTACTTTTCGCAGAATGATCTGCGGGTCCACTTCGGCGTGGGGAAAGCGGAAAGTATAGAAACCCTTGAGATTCGCTGGCCCAGCGGTCATATCGATACGCTCAAGGACATCAAAGTAAACCAGTTGATCTTCGTCAAAGAAGGCGAGGGCATCACACGCACCATGCAGTTTACAAAGAGTCCCAAACCCAGTAAATGATCCGCGCTACCTGTTATCCTGAGGCCCGCTCATTTTTCGGGTCGAGGTAATTCGCCTCGCACGACTAATACATTACTGCTTCTTCGCATCCATCGGCACCGCCGTGCCTGAACCCTCTTTCAGCGAATGAATCTGATCGACCGGCAAATTTGCAAACCGTTCGGTCAATCCGCTCGGCCAGCGAATCTCGACCCACTCAATCTTCGCGGCCGGACCCAGCCCGAAGTGCACCCGCATATCGTTGTTTGAATCGAAGGCTGATCCGCTGCGCACCTCATCCACCTGAATGCGGGTCGCAGTTTTCACGCGGATGCGCGCGCCGATTCCGTCGCGATTCGAGTTCGTTCCTATCGTATGAATGGCGATCCAATGATTCGCGCCGCGGATCTGATTGACCAGCAAGCTTGGGGCAGCGTTCATATTGCTGATCACAATCGAGATCTTCCCATCGTTCCAGAGATCGCCAACGGCGAGGCCGCGCGAAGAAGCCGCCGTTGTAATCCCCGATCCCGCGGAGGCGGAGATGTCGCTGAACGTTCCGTCTCCATTGTTGTGATAAAGAACTCTCGGCTCCTTGTAGCTGCTACCCAGGTGTTGGCTGTCGACTTCCGGATATACGTGCCCGTTGACCAGAATCAAATCCGGCCAGCCGTCGTTATCCACGTCGAAGAACATCGTCCCCCAGCCCAGATATTGCGTGTAGAGGCCGAGGCCGGCCGCAGCGGTCGCGTCGGTAAACGTTCCGTCGCCGTTGTTCTTGTAAAGCGTCGAGGTATCGTCGGAGAAATTCGTTTTGAAAATATCCAGATGGCCGTCGCCGTTGTAGTCGGCAATCGTCGATCCCATCCCCGCCTGCTCGCGCCCATCCTCGTTGAACGCCGCGCCCGCAGTGACCGCCACGTCGGTGAACGTTCCGTCATGGTTGTTGCGATAAAGAATGCTGGGCGTGCTGTCGCAGGCGATGAAAATATCGAGCCAGCCATCCTCGTCGAAGTCCAGCGTCGAGACGCTGAAGGCGTAGTGGCCGTCGGTGCGGTCGATGTGGGCCTTGGTTGTGACATCGTCGAACGTTCCATCGCCGCGGTTGTGGTAGAGAATATTCTTCGCACCGGGCAGACCGCGCGGCCCGCACATCACCGGGACGCCTTTCCAGATGCAGGTCGGCCGCTCGCCCGGCGATGGCGCCGTCGCCAGATCGAAGTCCACGTAATTCGCCACCATCAGGTCGAGATGGCCATCGCGATCGTAATCCACGAAAGCGCACCCCGTGCCCCACGCCTTACCCGATCCCGCAACGCCGGCTTTCTCCGCGACCTCGGTGAACACCCCGTTCTGATTGTGGTAGA
>Ga0210388_10003375_pt1 | contig 12516 bp, 10 predicted proteins | sample IncBWC19OmetaG_FD_155485 | JGI IMG/M metagenome (GOLD analysis project Ga0210388, IMG submission 155485) | Forest soil microbial communities from Barre Woods Harvard Forest LTER site, Petersham, Massachusetts, United States - Inc-BW-C-19-O ... | reverse complement strand
GGCCGCAGTGGGCACGGTGCTGCCGAAATTCGGCATGGCGCTTTGGTAATCGAACTCGTAATGCGCATAGCGCAGGGTGTCGGAGATCGACAGATTCGCGCTGAAATCGTGCTTGTAGTGCGCGGTGGCAATGTCATCGGTGGTGGTGTTGGTGTCGCTGACCAGGCCGAAATCGCTGTCGCGCGCGACCGGTGCCGGCGCCCCGGCGATGAAGGGAATGCCGTTGTCCGGAACATTGTTTTCATGCTGGTGAAGATAGGTGAAGGTCAGCGAGTCCTGCGCGCCGATGCCGAAGCCGAGAGCCGGGGCGATGCCCCAGCGGCGATTCTTGGCGAAGTCGCTGCCCGGCATTGCGGAGGATTCGCCCATCACGTTGACACGGAAGGCGGCCGCGGCGGCGAACGGGAAGTTGAAGTCGCCGCTGGTCCGGAACAGGTCATTGGTGCCGACCATGGAGTTCAGGTTTGCCAGCGGGGTGAGTAGCGGCGCCTTGGTGACCTGGTTGATCGCCCCACCGGTCGAGCCGCGGCCGAACAGCACCGCGGAGGGCCCTTGCAGAACTTCCACGGAATCGGCATCAAAGATGTCACGGGTGTAGACGGCGGCGTCGCGTATGCCATCGATGAAGAAGTCATTGAAGGCGGAGAAACCGCGGATATTGACGGTGTCACCGCGCGCGGCGCCTTCACCGGCATTGAGGGTGATGCCGGGAACATTCCTGAGTGCATCTTCGAGGCGGGTAGCAGCCTGGCCCGTGATCAGCTCGCTGTTGATCACGGTCACGCTTTGCGGCGTGTTCAGTTCGGTCTCACCCATTTTGTCACGCAGCAGTGAGCGCACGCCGGTGACGCGGATCTCCTCGATGTTCTCATCACCATCATTGTCGGTCGCAGGCGTGGGAGAGGCTGCCGTATCCCCATGAGCGGTGCTGCCCAGAACGGTCGAGGCGCACAGGCCAGCGGCACCCAGGTAGTCAGCGATCGTGCGCATTCGTTGGACACCTTCACTTGTCAGACACAGGCCGGCGCGCCGGGTTGATGCACTAAGGAAAGCGAATGATAATGATTCGTATCTGGGAGTCAATCAAAACCGCGCAATTCGGGCAAACTGCGGCACATGAAGATCTATTCCTGGAACGTCAATGGCATCCGTGCCGTACTCAAGAAGGGCACTTTTCAGAAGTTTCTGGCCGAACATGAGCCGGACATCCTGTGCCTGCAGGAGACCAAGGCGGAACGCGCGCAGGTGGAGATCCAGGTGCCCGGCTATCACGAGTTCTGGAATTCGGCGATCAAGAAAGGCTATTCGGGGACTGCCATTTTCTCGCGCCACGAACCCGTATCGGTGGCCAACGGCTTTCCGCACGCGCTGGCCAGCCGCTACCGGTTCGCGGACGAATTGGAACGCGACAGTGCCGACGAAGGGCGGGTGATTGCGGCCGAATATCCGCAATTCTATGTGGTGACGGTGTACACACCGAATGCCAAGGATGATCTGAGCCGCATTCCGCTGCGTCACAAGGGCTGGGATCCGGCCTTCCTGGCGTACTGTCTGGAACTGCAGCAGCGCAAGCCGGTCATTTTCTGTGGCGATCTGAACGTCGCCCACACTGAACTTGATCTGGCCAATCCGAAACCGAACAAGGGCAAGAAGGGCTTCACCGACGAGGAGCGCGAGGGCTTCCAGAATTTCGTGGACGCCGGTTTTGTCGATACCTTCCGCAAGTTCCGCCAGGGCAATGGCTACTACACGTGGTGGAGCCATTTCGCGAATTCGCGGGCGCGCAACATCGGATGGAGAATCGACTACGTGCTGGTCTCGCAGTCACTCAGCGATGGGGTGAAGAAGGCGGAAATTCACCCCGACGTCATGGGCAGTGATCACTGTCCCGTCAGCATTCAGCTGAAGCTCCCGGCCTGAGCGCAGGCCGGGAGCGCGAAGGTCCTTCAGCCGACCGGCTTGCCGGCCGCCATGTCCTGCACGATCTGCAGTGACTTCTCAACGTTTCCGGCCGGAGTCATGCCATTCACGGTCGCCACTTCGGCGGCGATCTTGCCATCCTTGGCGACGATGAACGTGGTGCGCTCGGCAAACTGGTGATCGATCTCCACGCCGCGGGTATCCTTCATCTTCATTCCCGGCGGGCCGCCTTTGACCGTCAGATCAAAGCTTTTCGCGATGCTGCCATCGGCATCCGAGGCCACCGGCAGCTTGCCGGCGCAATACTGCGGATCCGACGAGAACGCGTTCAGGGTTTCGATCTTGTCGAGCGACACGCCGATGACGGTCGCGCCGGCACTCTTGAATTTATCCATATCCTCCGCAAACGTGTGCGCCTGGATATTGCAGCCGCCCGTGAAGGCTCCCGGATAGAAGTACACCACGACCGGACCTTTCTTCAGGGCCTTGCTGAGGTCATAGGTGAATTCCTTTCCCGCCAAGGAGGCCTGGGCCTTGAAAGTGGGAGCCGTGGTGCCCACGGCGACCGCAGCGAATGCCTGGGCACTTACGGCGCAGGACAGCAGACCAGCCAGCAACAAGCGATTCATGATGTCTTCCCTCAGGTGGATCAAACGGATGTGGATGATGCGCCATCCGGCGCGCCTGGTGAAAGTTTAGCACCGGCGGTGCGCTGGGCTTTGCGCAACCACCGCAACAGACCTGTGCAGTAGACGATGTAGTAGCTGGCGGTCAGAAACAGAATGCCCAGGGTCAACGGGTTGTTGTCACCCGCGGGCACGGTACCCGGGGCGGCATTTGCCATCGTGCTATAGACCAGAACCACGCGATACAGCAGACGCCCGATAAAGAGCGCGGTGATCGCGATGCCGATGTACAGGTGGGGCGTGTAGAAGTAACCCTCTGGCGTGCCAGTAAATTCCGTGTGCCGTAGCGCAAACCAGCCGATTGCTGCGCCGACTATCAGGCCGCTGGCGATATACGCCACGGCGACCGGCTGCAACGGATGCAAAAAAGTCAGCACCAGGCATAGAACCGAAATCAATCCCATGCGTACATACTGTCGCGTGGCGGTGAGAATCTGACGACCGATGTTGCGACGCACGCGGCGGTAAACGCCAAAGGCGACGATCGCGGTCACGGCGACCATTTTGGGCAGATTGCTGGCGTCTATCATGCGAACTCCCGTTGCTGCGCGCCATTATGCGCAATATCGCCTGCAGCGCGCAGGCATTGCAGTGCCGCGCCCCGGCCGCTAGCCTTGCCGGCCGAATTGCCCTGTGTCGCCCCTGAAGCATGCTGAATTTTACCGATGTCACCCTGCGGCGCGGACCGCGGGTGTTGTTTGCCGAGGCCACTTTCGGCCTGTTTCGCGGCGAGAAGGTCGGCATCACGGGTGAGAATGGCAGCGGCAAATCCAGCCTGCTGAGCCTGGTTCGGGGGGATCTGCATCCGGACTCGGGCAGTTTCGACATGCCGCCGGGCCTGGCCGTGGCGCATGTCGCCCAGGAGCTGGTGGCCTCGGATGCACCCGCCATCGAGTTCGTCCTGGATGGCGATGCGGAGCTGCGTCAACTGCAGCGTGACCTCGCCGCCGCCGAGGCGGCCGATGAGGGTGCCCGCATCGGGGAGCTGCATGCGCGCTATGCGGCGGTGGGCGCCTACGATGCCCGCAGCCGCGCGGGTCGGCTGATGCATGGCCTGGGGTTCACGGCGGCGGATGAAACGCGCCCGGTGCGGGAATTCTCCGGTGGCTGGCGCGTGCGGCTGAATGTGGCGCAGGCCCTGATGTGCCGCTCGGACCTGCTGCTGCTGGATGAGCCCACCAATCATCTGGACCTGGATGCCATCCTGTGGCTGGAGCGGTGGTTGATGGACTATCCGGGCACGCTGCTGCTGATCGCGCATGATCGGGAGTTCCTGGACCGCATCGTGAATCGCGTGGTCAATATCGAACACGGCCGGGCGCGGGCCTATCGCGGCAACTACTCCGCCTTTGAGGAGCAGCGCGCCGCGGAACTGGCCGAACAGTCGGCGCTGTTTACCCGTCAGCAGCAGCAGATCCGGCACATGGAGTCATTTGTCGAGCGCTTCCGCGCGCAGGCCACCAAGGCCCGCCAGGCGCAAAGCCGCCTGAAGGCGTTGGAGCGGATGCAACGCATCGCACCGGCACACGTGGATTCGCCGTTTGATTTCGAATTCCGGCAGCCCGACAAACTGCCGCGCCCGTTGCTGGCGCTGGAGAACCAGTCGGTCGGCTACGGCGAACGCGTACTGCTGGAGCGCGTCGGGCTGACGATCGCGCCCGGTGCCCGCATCGCACTGCTGGGCCGCAATGGCGCCGGCAAATCCACGCTCATGAAGCTGCTCGCCGGGGAGCTTACGGGTCTGACGGGCACGCGCACCGAAGCGCGTGAGCTGGCGCTGGGCTACTTCGCGCAGCATCAGCTGGAGCAGCTGGCGGCGGATGATTCGCCGCTGGGCAATCTCAAACGGCTGGGTGGTGCGCTGGCGACACGCGCCACGGAGCAGGAGTTGCGGGACTTCCTGGCCGGATTCGGCTTCGCGGGCGAGCGGGTCTTCGCGCCCGTCGCGCCGTTCTCCGGGGGTGAGAAGGCCCGCCTGATGCTCGCCATCGTCACTTTCCGCAGGCCGAACCTGCTGCTGCTCGATGAGCCCACCAATCATCTTGATCTGGAAATGCGCCAGGCACTCGCCGTCGCGCTGCAGGACTATGCCGGCGCGGTGATCCTGGTGTCACATGATCGACACCTGCTGCGCACGGTGGCGGATGAGTTCTACGTGGTGCATGGCGGGCGCGTGCAACCCTTCGATGGAGATCTGGAGGACTACGCGCAGTGGCTGGCGGCGCAGGCCAGTGCGAGCCGTGCGGCCGAAAGCAGCGCCGCTGCGCCAGGCGCGGCGGACGCAGCCCCGGCCGACTCGGCCGAGGCGCGTCGTCAACGGCGCCGCGAGGACGCGCAGCGCCGCGCCGCCCTGAGCCCGCTCAAGATGCAATTGGCGCAACTGGAGAGGCAACTCGACACCCTGGCGCGCGCAACACAGCAGGTGCAGACGGCGCTCGGCGCGCCGGACCTGTACAGCGATGCTGCGAAGACCCGGCTGCGCGAGCTGCTGGACCAGCAGATCCAACTGGCGCGGGACACTGAACGGATCGAGTCGCTGTGGCTGGCCGGTGGTGAGGCGCTCGAGGCCTTGCAGAAATCGCTGCTCGACGCGGCCGATTAACTCGGCAGCAGTCCCTGGTATCCCATCAGGGTCGCGATGCCCAGCACCGTATAGATGACCGCGGCCACCACACGCACCAGTTTCAGCGGAATCCAGCGCACCGCGCGGTCGGCGAACAGCACGGTCGGGATATTTACCAGCATCATGCCCAGGGTGGTACCGGTCACGACCTGCAGCAGATCGTGGTAACGGGCGGCGAGCGCCACGGCGACCACCTGCGTCTTGTCGCCCATTTCGGCCAGAAAAAACGTGATGATGGTGAAGACGAACACGCCATGGGCGCTGCGGCTTTCCACCTCATCATCCATCTTGTCCGGTATCAGGGCCCAGATGGCGACGGCGATGAACGAGACACCCAGCACCCAGCGCAGGATCTGCGGCGTGATCAAAGTGCCGACCCATTCACCGAACCAGCAGGCGAGCAGGTGATTGCCCAGCGTTGCCACGAAGATGCCGGCAATGATCGGCACCGGTCGACGCAGCCGTGAGGCCAGGATCAGGCTCAGGAGCTGGGTTTTGTCGCCGAGTTCGCCCACGGCCACCGAGGCGGTCGAGACCAGCAAGGCTTCGAGCGTCATGGGCGATGCGCGCCTTCAGCGCACGGCGCGGTGCAAGTGTGAGCCGCGAATATGTCGCGAGACAGCGGGTGGCTGCGCGGCCTGGGTGTCGCGTGCCAGTTCCTTCAGGATGCCGCAGCCGTCGGGTTCTTTCGCACACCACTGCTGCAGGTCGCGCAGCTGCCGCTGCAGGGTGCGCAACTGCGCAATGCGTTCGGTAACGTGCTGGATGTGCTCATCGAGCACCGTATTTACTTCCCGGCAGTTCTGCGCGGGCTTGTCACGCAACTGTAACAACACGCGTATTTCATCCAGCGTCATATCCAAAGAGCGACATCTGCGGATAAACCCTAAGCGTTCCAGCTGCGCCGCGCCGTACAGGCGGTAGTTGCCGCCCGAACGGGCCGGTGGGGGCAGCAGGCCCTCGCGCTCATAGAAGCGGATGGTCTCGGTCTGGCACTGCAGGCGTTGCGCCAGGGCGCCGATGGTCAGTTGCATCATGTCCGGGTCCTGAAAGGTCTTGACCTTAAAGTAACTGCAAGGTGTTCACTTGGCAATCTTAAGGACCGCAGGGGAAAGCCGTGGATCTTCATGACCATACGCCGACGGTGCGCGGCCGGGCGTTCATGTGGGGCGGAATCCTGCTCGGCGTGCTGTTCGTGCTCTTCATGTACAGCAATGGATTTGGCCTGTTCGGTCGCAATGACCATGGCGCGCAGGAATCCGGGGCGCTGGTGCGGCAGGGCGATTCCATTTTCATTCCCGAAGGGTCCACCTTGCGTACCCGTGTGGCGGTCGCGGCGGCGGCCGCCCAGCCGGTCAGCACGCAGCTGCTGACCCCGGGTATCGTTGAATCGGATCCGGCAGTCACTGCGGCCGTGGTGGCGCCGCTGACGGGACGCCTCGAGCAGCTCCCGGTCGAGTTGGGCCAGCGTGTGATGCGCGGGCAGGTGGTGGCGGTGCTGGATTCACCCGATCTGGCGCAGGCCTATGACGACAACGCCAAGGCGATTGATGCGCTGGCATTGACGGCCAGGAACCTGGAGCGCCAGGAGCAGCAACTCAAAATCGGCGTGATTTCCGATCGCGACCTGGACCAGGCGCGCAGCGATCATGCGCAGGCGCAGGCCGAAGCCACCCGCGCCCAGGCGCGCCTGGCGGCGATCGGTGCCGGCGCCGGCGCAGAGGATGCCGGCCATCCCGGGCGCCTCATCGTGCGTGCGCCGGTGAGCGGCAGTGTCACCGGTTTGAACGTGGCCCGCGGCAACATGCTCAATGATGCCACCCAGCCGCTGATGACCATCGCGGACTTGAGCACGGTGTGGGTGACGGCACTGGTGGCCGAGAAGGATCTGGACGGCGTGAAGCCCGGGCAGGCAGCCGAGGTGGTCTTGAGCGCCTATCCGGGCAAGGTGCTGCACGGACGGATCAGCTCGGTGGCGGATGTCCTCGAGCCGGACTCGCGGCGCGACAAGGTGCGCATCGCCCTGCCCAATGCCGACTATGCGTTGCGACCGAATATGTTCGCCACGGTGACACTGCTGGGGCCGAGCACTGCCCAGATCACGGTGCCGACCTCCGCGCTGCTGATGAACAACGATCGCACCTCCGTGTTCGTCGCCACGGCCCCTTGGACATTCAGGCGGCGCGTGGTCGAAATGCGGCTGGGCGAGGGCTCCACCGCGGTCATTCTCGAGGGCGTCAGCGCCGGTGAGCAGGTGGTCGTCAAGGGCGGGATCCTGCTCAATGATTGATCAGTTCGTCGCCTTCTGCCTGCATAAACGCGTGGCGGTGATCCTGCTTGCCGTTTTGCTCAGCGGCTTTGGCGTGTACTCCTGGGAAACCCTCTCCGTCGAGGCCTACCCGGAACTGGGTGACGTGGCGGCGCAGGTGACCACCCAGGTTCCGGGCCTGGCGGCGGAGGAGGTCGAACAGTTGATCACGGTGCCCCTGGAGCGGCAGATCAATGGCACGCCGGGATTGCTGCTGATGCGCTCCTCGAGCACCTTCGGCCTGTCGCTGATCACGGTGCTGTTCCGCGATGGCTACGAGGACTACTGGGCGCGCCAGCGCCTGCTCGAGCGTATCAACCAGGCGGTGCTGCCGCCGGGTGCGGCGCCGTCCCTGGATCCGGTGGCGGGGCCGGGTGGCGAGATCTACCGCTACACCCTGGAGTCCGACACCAAGAACCTGCAGGAACTGTCGGAAATCCAGCGCTGGGTGGTGATTCCGGCCCTGAAGTCCGTGCCGGGTGTGGTCGATGACACCAACTTCGGCGGCTTCACGACCGAATACCAGCTGAACCTGAATCCGCAGCAGCTGCAGCACTACGGCCTGGGCATCACCGAAGTCATCAACGCCATCAACAACAATAACGGCAATGCCGGCGGGGGCCGCGTGTCGCGCGGTGAGCAGAGTTTTGTCGTGCGCGGCGTGGGGCTGCTGCACGATCTGGCCGGCATCGGTTCGATTGTCGTCACTGAGGTCAACGGCGCACCCGTCCGGGTCAGTGATCTGGGACACATGGTCCTGAGCCATCAGGAGCGCGAGGGAATCCTCGGCAAGGACAATAACCCGGACACCGTGGAAGGCATCGTCCTGATGCTCAAGTACCAGAATCCCTCGCAGACTCTCAAGGGTGTGCACGCCAAAGTGGTGCAGCTCAATGCACAGCTGGCGCCCCAGGGTGTGCGCATCGTGCCGTACCTGGATCGCGATGATCTGGTGCACGAGACCATCAGCAAGGTCGGGCACACCATTGCCGAGGGCATCGCGCTGGTGTTCCTGATCCTGATCGTGTTCCTGGGCAGCCCGCGCAGCGCGCTGGTGGTGGCCGTGACCATTCCACTGGCGCTGGTGTCCGTGTTCTGCCTGCTGAACCTGACCAAGGTTTCCGCCAACCTGTTGTCCCTGGGCGCAATCGATTTTGGCATCCTGGTCGATGGCGCCATCGTGGTCACCGAGGCAATTCTGCGGCGCCGCGAAGCCATGCCCGATGAGGAACTGAGCGAAAGCGAAGTGCGCGCGGCAACCTTGCAGGTTACGCGCCCGATATTCTTCGCCAGCCTCATCATCATCACGGCCTATCTGCCGCTGTTTTCCTTCGAACGCGCCGAGGCCAAGCTGTTTACGCCCATGGCCTACACCATGGGGTACGCGCTGCTCGGTGCGCTGCTGACGACTTTGACGCTGGTGCCCGGCCTGGCATATTTCGCCTTTCGCGCCCCCGGCCGGGTCTATCACAACCCCTGGCTGGAGCGACTCACCGGGTTCTACGATCGTATTCTCGGCCAGTGCCTGGCGCAGCCGCGCATCATCTACGGCGTGGTGGCGTTCGCACTGCTGGCCGTGATTGCGCTCGGCGGTACCATCGGCCGTGAGTTCCTGCCGGATCTGGATGAGGGTGCACTATGGCTGCAGGTGCAGCTGCCAACGGGGATCTCGCTGAACAAGGCCAGCGACATGGCCAGCGATCTGCGGCGCGCGATTCTCAAGCACCCGGAAGTTCGGTACGTGGTCACGCAGACCGGTCGCAATGACGATGGCACGGACTCGTGGACCATGTCGCACATCGAGGCGCCCGTGGGCCTGAAGCCGTACGACACCTGGCCGGCTCACGAGAGCAAGAAAGCCTTTCTCGACAAGCTCGCGGCGGATCTGCAGCGTGACCTGCCCGAATTTTCCGTCGGCATCAGCCAGCCCATCATCGATGGGGTGAATGATCTGATCGGTGGAGCGCACAGCCCGCTGGTGATCAAGATCTACGGCAATGACCTGAACGAACTGCGGCGGATCGGACAGCAGATTGTCCAGGTGCTCAACACGGTCGCAGGCACATCCTCCGCCGCGCTGTTCCAGGAACCCCCGGTGCCGCAGATCGAAATCAAGCTCGATCATGACAAGGCAGCGCGCTACGGCTTGAACATGACGGATGTACAGAATGTCATTCAGACCGGCATCGGTCAGGCGCCGGTCTCGACCGTCTATGTGGGGGAGCGCACCTATCCGCTGACCGTGCGCTTTGATGAATCCGCGCGCGGCAGTGCCACGGCCATTGGTGATCTGCCGGTCACGACGGCCTCAGGCGCGCAGGTGCCGCTGGCGCAGGTCGCGGAGGTGCACGAGCGCACCGGCGAGAGCACCGTGACCCGCGAGGGCGGTCAGCGCACCCTCACCATCGCGGTCGACAATCGCGACCGCGATCTGACCAGTTATCTGCACGAAGCGCAGACCAAGATCGCCGCCCAGGTGCATTTCGATCCGCGCCAGGTGCGCCTGGAGTGGGGTGGTCAGTTTGAGAACCAGCGCCGTGCGGAGTCACGCCTGCTGATCATCCTGGGTCTGGTCATGGGGCTGATGCTGATTTTCCTCACCATCGGCACGCACTCGTTCCGCCAGGCGCTGCTCATATTGAGCGTCGTTCCGCTGGCGACGCTCGGCGGGCTGATCTCGCTGCACCTGACCGGCCAGCATCTCAACGTGGCCACGGGCGTCGGCTTCATCGCGCTGTTCGGGGTCGCGGTGCAGAATGGCATCATCATGGTGTCGAACCTGAACCGGATGCGTAAGGCCGGCCTGGAGCTGCACGAGGCCATCATGAAGGGCGCCACGGAACGGCTGCGGCCGGTATTGATGACCGCCATGGTGGCAAGCTTGGGCATGCTGCCGGCGGCCATCCATACGGGAGTCGGCAGCGATGTGCAGCGCGGTATCGCGACCGTGGTGGTCGGTGGGCTGCTGGTTTCGACCCTGTTGACCCTGATCGTCCTGCCGGCGATGTATCACGTGATCGAACATTGGGCCGAGTCGCGCGGCGGGAAGGCGGCATGGCAAAGTCATTGAGACTATCGACCGGCACGCCGGCCTGCCTGGGCCTGTGCGCCGCCGTGCTGTCCGCCTGCGCCGTCGGGCCGAACTTCCATCCGCCGGCGGTGCCGCCGGACAAAAGCTACGGGCCGGCGCAGCAGGCGCTGCCCGCGGCCATCGGCTCGGGCAACGACACGCAACATCTGGTCGCGGACCTGAAGATCCCCGATCAATGGTGGGCTTTGTTCCAGTCACCGAAGCTCAATCAGCTGGTCGAGGAAGCACTGCGGGGCAATCCCGACGTGGATGCGGCCAAGGCAGCCCTGCGCCAGGCGCATGAATTGTATCTGGCACAGGTCACCAACCTGCTGCCCACCGTTGCCGGAGGATTCAGCGGCACGCGCGCCAAGACTCCCGTCGCCACCATTACGCCGACCACGGTGGCCCCCGATCCCACCTTCAACTTGTACACGGCGCAGCTCACCGTGAGCTATCTGCCCGATATTTTCGGCGGTACGCGCCGCGCGAACGAGGCGGCCAAGGCCGCCGAGCAGGCCAATCGCTTCCAGCTGGAGGCGACGTACCTGAGCTTGAGCAGCAATGTGGTGGTCACGGCAATACAGGAAGCTTCGCTGCGCGGACAGATCGATGCCACCAACCGCCTGCTGCAACTTCAGCAGCAGCTGCTCGATGCCGTGCAGCGGCAACGTGCGGCCGGAACGGCCAGTGAGCTGGACCTGCTCACGCAGCGGGCGGCGCTGGCCCAAACCGCGGCGACGCTGCCGCCACTGCGCAAGCAGCTGGGGCAGACGCGCGATCAGCTCACGGCCCTGCTCGGCCGCCTGCCGGAGCACACGCCCCGCGAGGAGTTTGCGTTGTCGGACCTGACCCTCCCGCAGCAGCTGCCCTTGAGTATTCCCGGAGCACTGGTGGCGCAGCGGCCCGACGTGCGGGTGGCCCAGGAGAATCTGCATGCCGCCTCCGCGCAGGTCGGGGTGGCGCTGGCGAACATGCTGCCGCAGTTCAGCATCGATGGGGCGCTGGGATCGAGCGCGCTGCAGATCGGGGATCTGTTCGGGCCGTACACGGGCTTCTGGTCGTTGGGCGGCTCGCTGTCGCAGACCTTGTTTGATTCGGGTGCCCTGTTGCATCGCAAGCGCGCTGCGGATGCCGCGCTGGATCAGGCGGCCGCACAATATCGCGCCGCGGTGATTCTGGCTTGTCAGAATGTGGCCGACTCGCTGCAGGCGCTGCAGGAGGACGCGGCGGCATTGAGTGCGAATGCCACGGCGTCCACGGCGGCGGCGCAGACTTTGGATCTCGCCCGGCGCCAGCATGCGCTGGGGACCGTGAGCACCACGGCCGTGATTGCGGATGAGCAAAGTTTTCAGCAGGCGCAGATCAACCTGGTGCAGGCGCAGGCGAACCGCTATGCGGATACGGCGGGGTTGTTCCAGGCATTGGGCGGGGGCTGGTGGACGCGCGAAGGAGCGGCAGGTCAATGAGCGAGCTGGTATTGCGGCAGGATCACGGCGGGGTCGCGACCCTGACATTGAATCGTCCCGAGAAGCTGAATGCGCTCACCAAGGAGATCTTCGAGGCGCTCGAGGGGCACCTCGATGCCCTGGCCCGAGAACAACGCAAGACCGGGCTGGTGATACTGCGCGGCGCCGGCGGGAATTTCTCCGCCGGGTACGACATGGAGGAGGTGCGTGACCATGTCAGGGCGCACGGCAAGCCGCACTACGAGTCGGAAATCATCGCGAAGCTCGCGGCCTTGCCACAGCCGGTGATCTCGGCCGTCCAGGGCCAGTGCTGCACCGGGTCGCTGGAGCTGGCGCTCGCCGCCGACCTCATCGTCGCCACCGACACGGCCCAGTTCTCCGACACCTATGCGCGCTGGGGCCTGACCCCGATCTGGGCCTAAGCCTGCGTCTGCCGCATC
>Ga0210388_10003374_pt1 | contig 12521 bp, 9 predicted proteins | sample IncBWC19OmetaG_FD_155485 | JGI IMG/M metagenome (GOLD analysis project Ga0210388, IMG submission 155485) | Forest soil microbial communities from Barre Woods Harvard Forest LTER site, Petersham, Massachusetts, United States - Inc-BW-C-19-O ... | reverse complement strand
ATAAGCTCTTCTTCGTCGGACTGTATGACGGATATCGGCAGACGCAGGCGGCAACCAACTTCGCCACGCTGCCTACCGCAGCGGAACTGGGTGGGGACTTCAGCGCTCTGCTGCCGAACACGATCATCTATGACCCGACGACCTACAACCCCGCGACGGGAACAACCCAGCCCTTTCCCGGGAACATAATCCCGCAGCAGGATCTCAATCAGGGAGTGATTACGGCGCTGAAGGCGTATCTGCCGTCAACTCTTCCGACTTCGACCGGCGCGAATAACTATGTCAATACCGCAAGTAATGTATTGGATCAGGATCAGTATGGTGTTCGCGTCGATTACAACATTGGTGCGCATGATCTTCTTTTCGGACGCTTCACCATCAGCAATGAATCGCAGACATCGCCGCGGCAGCTTCCCACCAATCCCTTCGTGACGGGCTTCAACGGTCAGAACGACGGAATTAACTGGACGCACACTTTTTCGCCGACACTTATCGCTCAGGTCACCGCGGGCTATAACTACCTCGACTTTCCGCAGCAGTTTCTCCAGCCGAACGCAGGCTCAGTCTTTACTCAGGCTGGCTTCGGTGCGGGGTTCACAGATCAGCCGGGCGGCGTAGAAGTGCCGGCTATTCCCGGCCTCCATCCCAGCGGATTTTTCGACCTAAACTCAGGCTGGGGGCCGATCGGACCGCAGCACACCGGTCAGTTTTCGGGTTCGATCACCAAGCAAGCGGGGTCTCACGCGTTGAAGTTCGGAGCTTCGAACTATATCAACGGCATGTACACCAACTGGGCGGAAAACGACGTCTATTTCAACCAGCAGGCAACTTGGAATCCCGCAACGAGTTCGGGTGGAAATTCCATTGCTAGCACGGTGCTTGGCCTACCCGACAGTTCCGGAAGACAGTTGGGAAATTCAGGTGTGTCTCTGCGGTCGCACCTCTTTGGACTCTTTGCTCAGGACTCCTGGAAAATCTCGCCCAAGCTGACAGTCAATTACGGGCTGCGCTGGGATTACACTTCACCGGTCTCGGACATACACAATCGCCTTTCCGGCTTCGATATACGCTCGAATAACTGGTACATCGCGAAGGGCGACATCAACACACCCACATACTCCCTGCCGGCTGGTGTGGTGATTCTGCCCAGAAATACGATCACCAGTCCGGACTATAAAAACTTCTCTCCTCGCTTCGGGTTCTCCTACGCTCTACTTCCAAAGACGGTAATTCGGGCCGGCGCTGGAGTTACATTCGATAACTGGTCGGGCGCACTGCAGGCGGCTCAGAACGCCCGAGGCGCATGGCCATCGGGAGCCTCACAGAACGTCAATAATGCAAATATCGCGGGCGTAACTCCGGGGGTAACTGCGCAAAATCCATTCGGAACCATGGCGCCTCTTCTCCCGACTACGCCGTTCCCAAGCGGAGGCGGATTCCTCGACACCGCATGGAAAGATGCCTACTCCTGGCAGTGGAACCTCCAGGTGCAGCAGCAGCTCGGAGGCTCTGGAGTCTTTTCACTTGGCTATGTTGGCTCTTCAACGAGCCGCGCTCCCATCCAGGTGCCATTCAACGTATCGACGCAGCTCGGCCCGACGCAGGTGATTCCCTACTCGAATATGTCGCAGTTCAACATGCTGCAAAGCATTGGGCATATGAACTACAACGCGCTGCAAACCAAGTATGAAAAGCGGTTCCAGGGAGGTCTCTCGGTCATCACCGCTTTCACGTGGTCCAAGACGATCAATGTAGGCTGCGCCGAGTACTGGGAGGCTTGCGACATCCAGGATCCTTACAACCTGGCGCCGGATCGCAGCGCTTCAAACACCGATGTCCCGGTGATCTTTACCTTCTCCAGTGTCTACGAGTTGCCTTTCGGAAAGGGAAAGCAGTTCGTTCAGCAGGGACCAGCGGCCCAGATATTTGGCGGGTGGCAGGTGAACGGCATCTTGGCAACCCGGGATGGAACGCCTTACACTGCGACGATCAACTTCGACAATGCGAATGCAAACGGAGGGAGTCAGCGACCCAATCAGGTCGGCGATCCCAACAACGGGCCCCACAACGTGAAGGAATATTTCAACACCGCGGCCTTCGCGGTGGCTCCGAAATATACCTATGGCGATGTGCATCGGAACAGCCTGCGCGGCCCGGGATATACGGACGCCGACTTCTCGCTCTTCCGCAACTTCGACCTGTATGAAAAAGCAATGTTGCAGTTCCGGGCGGAGTTCTTCAATATATTCAACCATCCCAATTTTTCCAATCCCGATGCAGGTTTGGAGGACTCAACCTATGGACAAATCACTTCCATCACAGGCAATCCGCGAGAGCTGCAATTCGCTTTCAAGGCAACCTTCTGATTGGCTGCTGAACGTACTTTGTTGATGGCTTAACTGCTCCCTGAAGGGAAGAGCGCAGATGTCAGTCGCTCTTCCCCTTTTCTTTTGAGCCAGACCAACTCGACCCCGAGTGAGCGGCTGTAAACTACGGCCAGGTGTTGGAATGCCACTCCGTCGCTATCGGCGAACCTCGATCGTCACGCTCTTTCTGTTTTCTACTGCCGGTGCTCTTTCAAGCTTTTGTCAGCAGCCCGCGGCGAACATCGACCATCTGCTCGCTCTCGCAGAACAGGAAGAATCGCAAGGCAGGATCAACGACGCGCTGAGTAGTTACGCCGCCATACTAGAGCTGGATCCCGGAAATGCACAAGCGCATTTGAATATCGGCATTCTTGAGGGGCGGGGCCGAGATTTTTCCGGAGCGGAAGACTCGTTTCATAAGGCGCTGCAGAGCGATCCCAATCTCGCCGAGGCCCACTACAATCTCGGGCTGACGATTGTTGCCGAATCAACCAAGAGCCCTGACTGGCCGCGCGCGATCGCGGAGTTCAAGTCAGCAATCAGGCTGCGGCCGAACTATCCCGAGGCAATGAATATGCTCGGTACAGGAATGATCGAGACCGGTAATGCTGCTGGCGCAGTTGGCGAGTTAAAGTCAGCTCTCACTTTCAATCCCAATTCTGCGGAGATCCATTTCAACCTCGGCTGTGCGCTTGAAAATACCGGAGAGACTTTTGGAGCCTATGAAGAATACATATCGGCAATTAGGCTGCGTAGTGGCTATCCCGAAGCCGAGAGCGCTCTCGGAAATCTTCTGCTGAATCGTGGAAACAATGCAGGCGCGGCCAGCCACTTCACGGCTGCGCTGGCTCACAATCCGGATATGGAAAGCGCGCACTATGGATTAGCAAAAGCGTTTAAGGCGGAAGGTAAGGCACGCGAGGCACAGGTCGAGTTCGGAGAAGCAAATGTGTTGATCCAGCGTCAAGCCGACGCGGTGATGTCTTCGCATCTGAGCAACGAAAGTCTGGACCTGGCGAAAAAGGGCGATTTCGCAGCCGCAATCCAGACGGCAAAGAAGGCGGTCGATCTCGAGCCGGAGAGTGCGATCGCTGATTACAATCTCGGTCTGCTGCTCGCCGATTCCGGAGACCTGCACGCCGGAATCCTCCAGCTGCGAAAGGCCATCTCTCTCATGCCGATGCAGGTGTCGGCCTATGTCAATATGTCCCGCATGCAGGAGAAGAGCAACGACCGTGCAGACGCAATCGAGAGCCTCCGAAAGGCAATTCTTGTCGGCGGCCATGACCCGGAGCTGGAGATCAGGCTGAAGTCCCTTCAAGCATCGAATGTTTCCGTGAGTCCTCCGGATCGCGAGATGCCCTTCCCGCTGGGCGCGATGGAAGACACCGCAGTCGGTCACTTCGCTTTTGCGACCCAGCTGAGCAGAGAAGGAGATTTGCCCGGAGCGATCGGAGAGCTACGAAGAGCATTATCGATTCAGCCGGATCGCGGCGATATTCGCTACAACCTTGCGGTTGCTTATCTGCAGAACGGAGATTCCCAGAGCGCAGAACTGGAGCTGCGCAAGATGCTGTTCGTATCGCCGGAGTCAATCGAGGGACATCTTGCTCTTGGTACGCTGCTTCTTGAAGGGAAAGATAACGTCAGCGCGGCGACCGAGCTTCGCCAGGTTCTCGCTCTCCAACCAGACAACCGCGAGGCAACCAAAATGCTTTCGCAGGCTGAAGGCGGGGCGAAGGTCAGGTAACTCCCGATGTTTTCACTGATTTTGAGCTTTATGCACTAAGCCAAGAGCGTTCGCCTTGACCGTCTCGCCATGGTGCATGGTTCAGCGGAAATCGGGAGTCTTCAAGTCTGTGCCTGCCCTTGTTTGCCCCGTTATCTCCGATTAGTTATGGCTCGGGCGTCAGCCGCACCGACGTAATCCCACCTGCCAATTTCGTTCCCTTATAGAACGGTTCGGGCGGAGTCAGTTCCAACGAAGTACCCGTCGGAGTGCCGGCGAGCGATATGGAGATTGTCGTGCTTGTCTCTTCTGGATTCAGCGTAACCAGCGTTCTATGATGATCCGTTCTGTCACTTTCAAGAACCACTTCCACTTGCGCGGGTTCGCTCAACTGTGCATGCTCAAGCGTCAGACGATATCGTCCTGGCTTCGCGGCAAACAGCCACCGCAGCTTATAGATCGTCGCAGGGTCTTCATATCCATAGCCGTTGTAGTTGAGGAATTGATCCGCCTCTTTCGCTGAAAGCGCAAACGTCCCTTTGTCATCGGAATGGAATGCGGGCTGCCTAACCAAGAGTTCGCCCTTCAATGGGATCGCGATCACCGGCAGGTAGCGCACGATTGAGCTGTCTTTTCCAGGTGGTACGGCGATGCGCTGCTGCAGCACTTCGAGAGAGGCGACCGCAAGCCCTGCATCGCGACTCTTATCCTGCGCCCAGTCCATCGTCGTCTTTGCCGGATCACCGAGTAAATAAGGCTTCGTGCCCATGGTGCTTGTCTGGGCCAATCCAGGCAACCGCAGCACTCCATCCACGGGAACATTCTTCACAAAGAGGTACAACACTGCATGGCCGGCGACATGTCCGACGGTGGCGTATCCGAAGTCGAGCGATCGGAAGGGCTGCGCATGAGACGCGTAGATCGCCGACCCGTTCATGTGTAGCCAATCTCCAATTCCGCGGAGGACATCGGCCTCAAACGGCACGACAGACCCGTCTCCTTCCGGCCCGATGTTGAGGATGTAATTGCCGCCGCGGCTCGCCACTTGCACCAAGCGCTCGATGTTCTCACGTGTTTTTCCGGCCAGGTCGTCGCGTTTCTGCCACGAACGATACCCCCATGTATCCGAATAGATAGAAGCAGGTGTCTGCCAGGGCTCATCGATCGTAAACTTCGGCACCTCGTTGTCACCCATGACTGTGAAGTCGCCCTGGTAGTTGAAGACGCGCCCCGAAACCATCGTTTGGGATTGCAGGCCGTGGACCGTCCGCGTGAAGCGTGCGCTCTGCTCAGGCGTTGGCTTCCCCATGTCGAACCAGATTTCGCTGATCGGCCCGTAGTTGCTCAGCAGCTCCTTAAGCTGTGCAACGTTAAAATCTTCGTGCGCCTTCGGGATCGGATTGCTGTTGCCTTCGATATACTTCGAGGCCCGTGCATCATGCCAGTCGATCGATGAATAATAGACTCCGAAGCTGATGCCACCGCGGGTGCATGCCTCCGCGAGGCTCTTGACGATGTCACGGTGGTAGGGTGTGGCGTCGACAACATTGAAGTCAGTCTGCCGGGTCGCGAACATGTTGAAACCATCGTGATGCTTCGAGGTAATCACGATGAATTTCATTCCGGCGGCTTTTGCCAGCGCGACGACCGCGTCAGGATCCCACTTCGTGGGATTAAACGATTTTGCCAGAGCGGCATACTGGCCTGCGGGAATGGGAGCATTGGCCTCGATCTGCTCGGAATATCCATTGTCAATGTGCTGGCCTTGCCACACGCCGCCCAGTTCGGAGTACAACCCGAAGTGGATAAACATGCCGAAGCGCCGGTGGCTCCATGCGCGGATCGTTGCGTCCGAAGGTCGGGGGCCACGCAAAGGCTGAGGCGAGTCGAGAGGCCGGCTCACAAGCGCGGGCGTCCTCGGCTTTATTGTTACCTGCTGCCCCAACGCGTGCAGTCCTCCGATCAATGCCCATCCACACGCGAATCCCGCAATCAGCCTGACTGTCAAACGCATCCTCAATATCTCCTCCATGTTGCTCTAATACGAATCTATCAATGGAGTCTTCAGAGTGCGCTGTGCGGTTCAATTGGTGTGAGTTCATCTCCTTCCGCTCTCAACTGAATGGTGGCGTGACCTTTTCAAGTCGGTTAGCATTGCTAAAATGCCAGGACGCAGTCCTAGACTTCGCTCCTTTATGTGAATCCAAGGCAATTAACATCAACATAATGGAGGCGAGTTTGTCGCGACACCTTCCTGATAAATCGGGATTGGCCATAACGACGCAGCCACCCCAACCTACGGAATTGGCGAACTAATCAAAACGATGGCCAAATTGCGAGCAGAGCCAAATTCATGATCAAAACGACTTTCCGCGGCCTCGCGTCGAGCGCACGCGATCTTTACGACTACTGGTCGTTCGTTCGAAGCAGCGCGAATCATCGGTTCCGGGGTGTGTATGGCTCTTACAGCGCCGCCCAGGCCGCGTTGCCTGCTGAGGGGCTTCAGGGTTTCAATCACCAGAGCGTTGCCGAGTTCTTTGTCGACACGCATTTTGTTTTCAATCCCAGTGATTACCCGATCCTGTTCTGGCTGTCGCAGATCCTGCAGCCCGGACAGCTGCTCTTCGATTTTGGCGGCGGCGTAGGTCAATGCTTTTATCTGTATCAGAACTTTCTCCACCTCCCGGACGGATTGCGCTGGCTGGTGTGCGATGTGGAGGCCCTGGCGAAACGAGGGGCTCAAGTGGCAGAGGAGAAGAAGGCGGCCATCGAGTTCACCACCCGATTTGCCGATGCCGCGGACGCGTCTGTGTTCTTTACCGCGGGCGCCTTGCACTATATCGAAGCAGAGCTGTCCGCAATGCTTGCCGACCTTCCCCGGTTGCCCAGGCATGTTTTGATCAATCGCGTACCCATGTATGAGGGCGAGACTTACTACACGTTGCAGCACAGTGAGCACTCGTTTGTGCCCAACAAGGTGATGAATATGGACGGCTTCATCCGGGGCATGGAAGATCTGGGTTACGAGAAGGTGGATCAGTGGTATCTCCCGCGAACCCTCAAAATTCCGTTCCACCCGGAGCGTTATGTGAGTTCCTATCGCGGCTTCTATTTTCGAAGGAAGGGCGATTGACCGGATTTGATGTGCACAGGCGAGCAACCATCGAGATAATATCGAGGTTGATTCTGCTGCCGCGGCACTTTAGGGATTCTCCGTAACTACATGAAGCAGTTAGATTAATGGGAAACTTCGGGATCGGCGCGACTATTTCTGTTCGCTGGCAAAGTAAGCTATGACCGTGAGGGCACCGGTGAGAAGAATCCAGGCGATCTGGTACCAGTAAAAGAAAGGGAAGCCGAAGAGAGCGGGCGTGGCCCGCGAGTAGAACGCGGGAAAGAGCAGCCCAATTAGAGGCAGGATGAGGATCAGGTTCCAGGCGGATCGCGACCTTGGCCGGGGCGGGTTCACGACCGAATTGTAACGCACGGATGGGACTCGCCAAGGCTCAGTCCCTGACTAGTCCGCAGTCTGGATCAGCCAATCCGATTACGAATCCTCATCAGAATTCGAGCTCCAGCTCACGACCTTCCTGCTGCTTGCTTGCGTACATCGCGGCATCGGCGAAGCGCTTCAATTGATCGGCATCCTTGCCGTCGCTGGGGTAGAGTGCGACTCCGATGCTGGCACTCCCACATAGGGTGAGATCGTCGATGCGGAAGGGTGAGTCGAAGCAGCCTTGCAGGCGGTGTGCAATTTCCTGGGCCTCATTCCGATCTCTGACTCTGGGGATAAGGGCGATGAACTCATCTCCGCCAACGCGCGCGAGCGTATCGCGGCTGCGCAACCGTTCTGTGAGGCGTTTCGCCACGTGCTGGAGGTAAAAATCGCCAATGCGATGCCCGCAGCGGTCGTTCACCATCTTGAACTCATCGAGATCGATATAGATCAGAGCGAGGCCGTGATGATGGCGACCGGCATTGCCCAGAGCATCCGTTAGACGGCTTTCGAGTAGGAAGCGGTTAGGGACTTCGGTAAGCTGGTCGTACTCTGACCGATGGATGAGGCCTTCGTACAGCTGGCGATTGTCGATGGCCAGGGCGGCCAGGCTCACTGCGAGGTCCAGCAACTCTTCGCCGACCAGCGGGTCTTCGGGGCGATGATTGCTATCGAGAATAAAGACGCCCAGACGCTCGCCGTTTCTGGAGTGAATGTCGCGCCGTGTTTGCGGCATGTCGTCGCGAGGCGGGTCGATTCCGTGGGCATTCCTGCACCCGATGGTTGCTCCGTCTGGGAGAAGGCACCAGCAGCACAGGCCATACATCTGCTCACTGATGAGGTTGGCGATCATGCTCAGCACCTGCTCGAGTGGCATGAGGCTGTTGATTGCTTCCAGAACCCGTGCGCGTTCCCGTTCGATGAAGGCCTGATAGCGCTCACGGGCGGCATCCTCTTCCAGAGTGCGCCGTAAAAGATTGGTTTGCGTGTGCATGCGGCCGCTCAGGATGGCTCCCCAGAGCAATGCGGCGAAAACTCCGCAGCCCAGACCACTGATGATGAAAAGGAGGTGCCCTTGAGTCCGCCATGAGGGAAACGCCAGCGCCACGACATCACTCGGTTGGCGCTTAAGGGCACGGAGTGTTCCTGTGACTGTTACATATTTGCGATCGTGCTTGCCCGACATGAGTCCGGGAAGAGTTGCCGGCCGTGGTTGTGGAAGAACTCCGTGACCAGCCAGGCGAACGTCGCTGCTGTCGATCGCCTTTTGATCGTCGCCGACAGTGACTACTCCACTGACTTGGCCTAGATCTCCTTTGTGGATAGAGAACCTTCGCGATGTGTGGACAGAAATGGAATTAGTCGAGTTGGCGACGAAGAGTAAATCGCCGGCAGCTGCATAGAACGCTACGACACCTGGGAGGGCGACCTCACGCCGCCCGTATTCGCCCATCTGCGATGAGGTCTGGCGGATTTGACTCAAGCTGGTGAGGTTGAATGCGGTAGCGGGGACTTGCCCGCGTGAGGGCAGACTCAGGATGAGACAGAGCACGGGAAGCAAATGCCGCAGCGCATGGAAATTCTTAGGGGAGGGGCCGATCACAACGATTCATCATGGCAGGAATTTTTCTCATCCCAGGTGATTGATTTCTCAGGCTTTAGGTACTTTGGTAAGAAGGAGCTGGTCGCTTAGTTCCGATTTGGAGCTGCGACTGCATCTCACTCTCCGTGTTCCGAAAGGTCCGGGATAGGCTAATGCACGTGCATTAAGTTTTTGACGGATTGTTTTAAGATCGCAAGGGATCTGCCGTCGATCGCGGATGTCCACAGCAACCCCTCGGCAACAACGGGGTCTCTACAGGCGTAAGTGGTTCCGGTGCTGGGACTTCGAGTTCGTTGAGCGTACCCTTAGGCGGTCGCCCGCGGACGGATATCTGGCCGGTTCCGCGAGCGAGTGATTCAACCACGAAGCACGAACCAAGGAGAGATTGTTGATGAAAAAATGGATGCTGGCTTTAGCCGCAACCGCGCTATTGGGAACGAGCGCAGCCTTTGCGCAGGTGGTCGTGCGCATTGCACCTCCGCCGCCGATTGTCGAAACACGGCCGATCGCACCGAGCCCGCGGCACGTGTGGATCGACGGTTACCATCGCTGGGATGGCCACCGTTATGTATGGGTTGGGGGACGATGGGCAATGCCGCCGCGTCCGGGAGTGGTGTGGGTTCCAGGTCACTGGGATCGTCGCCCTGGTGGATACGTTTGGATTCAGGGACACTGGCGGTAGCAGAAAGCTGATCTTCGAGGATGCACCGCTCGGTTCGTGCGGGCGGTGCCCTCTAAGATTCTCAACGCTGCGTCTTCAATTGGAAGATCCGCCTTGCGGGCCAGCTTTTCGGTAACTATGACCCCGGCTCTTTAACAGGAAAATCTGACGGCACTGTCCGCACTCCCAGGGGAACATTCCGAACTTTGGATAGATACGCTCCTGCATGAAGCCGCGACGGGCGATGCGGGTTAATTCTATTTCGTCACAGTTGGGGCAGGTTTTCTTCGCCTTGCGCATAGCCTTCCTCAAAGGTAATCAATGAGCAGTTACTTTGGCCGGGGATTTCATGTCGTTCCGGCGTTGAATGTCTCCCAGAGATAGAAGCCGCGAGGCCGCCCAGGATCATTTCTGAAGACTGCTTCCTTGAGATTACATCGACTGATTCCCAGCCTGAGACGAATAACCTTCGATTAAGGTTGCATTTGCAGAGACAAAACGCCAGGCAAAACGTGCCGGTCCTCGGTGACTGTTCCGAAAAGCGAAGCGTAGCAGAGCTGGTGGTGCCGGCTAATCATGGCTCATTCTTCTCAAGTACTACTATGAGCGGCCTTCGCGAAGAAATGAGAGACACGGCCGATGTTGGCGGAACCCAAAAGATTTACACTGGAACGAAATATGATACCGACACTTGAATGGACCCAAGAAGGCGTTCGCTTTCTCGATCAGACCCGACTCCCCCTCGAGGAGACGTATGTTCTCGCGACCAGCTATCAGGACGTAGCGGATGTGATCGTCACCATGGTGGTTCGGGGAGCTCCAGCCATCGGTGTAGCTGCTGCGATGGGCGTGGCTCTGGGAGTCACCAGGAGTCCTACGACTACGGTCGAAGATCTCGCCCGGGACGTGCGCCAGATGTCCCAGGTGTTGGCAGCCACCCGTCCCACGGCAGTGAACCTGTTTTGGGCGATCAGCCGCATGGAAGCGCTTTTCGATACGCTGAAAGAGAAACCAGGAATTACCGTCGACGAGATCCGCGAAGCCCTGGTTGCTGAAGCGCTGAAGATGTATGACGAAGACATTGCCGCCTGCCGCGCCATGGGCGCGCATGGCGCGTCTCTGCTGCCGATGTCCGGCGGTGTGCTCACGCACTGCAATGCGGGCGCGCTGGCCACCTGCGGCTACGGTACGGCTCTGGGCGTAATCCGCAGCGCCGTGGAGCAGGGAAGCCAGCTTCAGGTCTTTGCCGATGAGACCCGTCCGTTTCTTCAGGGCGCCCGATTGACCGCCTGGGAGCTGATGCACGACGGCATTCCGACGACGGTGCTCTGCGACAACATGGCGGCCAGCCTGATGCGCAGGAACAATATCCAGGCAGTGATCGTCGGCGCGGACCGTATCGCGGCGAATGGAGACGTGGCCAACAAGATCGGAACCTATGGGCTGGCGATTGTGGCGCGGGAGCACGGCGTTCCGTTTTATGTAGCCGCTCCGTGGTCGACCATCGATCTGGCGACGGCGACGGGCGACGATATCCCGATCGAAGAGCGTGCGGCAGCGGAGGTCACGCATCATGCCGGCAAGCAGCTCACTCCCCACGGGGTTGGAGTGGTCAATCCGGCATTTGATGTGACGCCGGCGAAGTACGTTACGGCGATCATCACCGAGCGCGGCGTCCTTCGGGCTCCCTATTCTGAGGCGCTGCAGGGGCTGGAGATGACTGCGGCCAAAAACTAGTCCTCTTCCCTGGCAAATTCCTCCGGCATGCGGCGAAGCTACTCCAGCCAACCCGCGTACGGATAAAGCAGCAGGAAGAGGATCATAAACAGAGCCATGATGTCCATGTAGAGCAGCAGAAGGACACCGCCGTGGTAGAAGCTCCAGCGGAGACGCAAACAGCGCAGCGTCTCATAGATGCCCCACAGGGTGGTCAGCGTCGGAAAGACGATCTGCCATGCCGGATGAGCATGCGGGAAACCGGAGAGGACGAATGCCATCCCGAGGCTGGCCAATACGATCACGGTTCCACGCACGAGAGAACGAGCCCGGAGATTGAAGACGGCATAGGGCATTCGAGAACTGCTAAGATCAGACCCCAATGAATTTTACTTCACCTAATCCAGGCAGCGGTTTGACGTCCGGTGCGAGCGGTTCTGCGAAATCGATTGAGGCGATCAAACGTGAACGGATCGTAACCAGAGTCGCACGCGAATTGCGGGACGGATTCTATGTGAATCTCGGCATTGGCATGCCGACACTCGTTGCGAATCACGTCCCGGCGGGTGTGGAAGTCGTTTTGCAATCGGAGAACGGGATGCTCGGAGTGGGACCGTATCCGGTCGAGGGAACTGAGGACGCGGATCTCATCAACGCAGGCAAGGAAACCGTGTCGGAGCTTCCCGGCACTTCCTACTTCTCGAGCGCCGATTCCTTTGCCATGATCCGCGGCGGACACATCGACCTCAGCATTTTGGGCGCGATGGAGGTCGACGAGGAAGGGAATCTGGCCAACTGGATGATCCCCGGCAAGATGGTCAAGGGCATGGGAGGCGCGATGGACTTGGTGGCCAGCGCGCGGCGGGTGATCGTTGCGATGGAGCACACCACCAAGGACGGTCGCCCGAAGATCCTGAGGCGCTGTACGCTGCCCATCACCGGTCTCAAAG
>Ga0210388_10003373_pt1 | contig 12526 bp, 11 predicted proteins | sample IncBWC19OmetaG_FD_155485 | JGI IMG/M metagenome (GOLD analysis project Ga0210388, IMG submission 155485) | Forest soil microbial communities from Barre Woods Harvard Forest LTER site, Petersham, Massachusetts, United States - Inc-BW-C-19-O ... | reverse complement strand
CGACGGTGTTCGGGATTGTGCGCCAAAGCGGCGGCTCGATCTGCGTCGACAGCGTGCTCGGTTCAGGGACCAGCTTCAAGGTGTACTTCCCGATGGTGGAAGGCGCGCTCAGTCGTCGCCGTTCGGAGGCGCCCACGCTGGACCGCGTCTCGCTGTTCGGCACCGAGACCGTGCTGCTGGTCGAGGACGACGAGCGCGTGCGTCTGTTGGTGCGCGCGATCTTGCTCAAATTTGGCTACGTCGTGCTCGAGGCGCAAAGCGCCGGGGATGCGTTTTTGCTGTCTGAACAACACAAGGGCGTGATCGAGCTGCTGCTCACGGACGTGGTGATGCCGCGCATGAGTGGCCGGCAATTGGCGGATCGGCTGGTCATGGAGCGCCCTGAAATGAAGGTGCTGTACATGTCCGGCTACACGAATGACGCCATCGTTCGACACGGCGTCAGCAATTCCACCATCGCGTTCATTCAGAAGCCGATCACGCCCGAACCACTGATGCGCAAAATCCGTGAGGTGCTCGATACCGAAAGCGTACCGAACGCCTCAGGCGTCATGCCGGTCGCGTTGCCGGTGTCGGTGAGCTCGTGACTCCGGTGCCGCCGCGCGCCGAAGGGACGAACGAACACACGTCCGCGGTCGCGCATGAGCTGAACAACGTGCTCACGGTGCTCCGAACCTACACGCACTTTGCGCGGCAACCGACGACCAAAGAACAAGGCGCTCAGGATCTGCGCGTCGTCGCGGCAGCCGCGGAGCGAGCCGGGGCCTTGGTCGACTGGCTCGCGTCGATGAGCGAAGAAACGCCGCGCGCGGCAGACGAGGTTTCGGCCAGTGAGTTCATCTCGAACGTGAGCGCCAAGTTGGAACAACTGATTCAATCTGGCACGACTATCGAGATCTTGCGCGCATCGAGTGACATCTCGTTTCGCGCAAACGCGCTGCGCTTGGAGCACGTGGTGATGTCGCTGGTGCTGGCCGCAAGTCAGCGCTGGGCAGAGACCGCGTTCAAGTTTTCGATCGAGCAGACCAGCGGCGTTGCGGCGGATCGGCTGGGCCTCGCGGTCGGCGAATATGCGGTGCTCGTCGTCACTTGCGCGGACGCCACGAAGGAGGCCAACTGGCAAGCAAAGCTCGTAGTGCCACCGGATCAAGTGTCTGTGCTCGTCGCGCCGCTCGGAGACTTGCTGCGCACGATGCACGGAAAATTGGAATTCATCCGCACGAGCGCCGGTGAAGACCGCTTCGAGCTATATCTTCCGGAGAGCGCGCCCGCGTCGCGGCAGCCGTCGAAGCCGCGCTTGGCTGTGGCGCCTCCGAGCGTCAACACGGTGTGTGTCATCGAGAACGAGACGGCAATCCGGCTGGCGATGCGCCGCACATTAGCCGGCGCTGGGTATTTCGTGGTCGAAGCCAACGACAGTGTCAGTGCGAGGGAGCTCTTGATTCAGCATGGGCAAGCGGTTCGCCTCTTGGTCTGTGATGTTGGCTTGCTCCGCGGGGGCGAAGACTTCTTTGCTTGGGCGCAGGCGACTTGCCCGAACGCGGCGTTGCTACTGATCTCGGGCAGCGTACGTGAGGGGGAGGCCAAAGCCAGCAGTCTGCGGGCACGCTTTCTGCCCAAGCCCTTCACTCCGGCGCAGCTCGTGTCCGCTGCGCTGCAGACGATTGCGCGAGCAGACGCCGACGCGCGCGGGCTCGCGTCCACACAGCGGCTGGTCGTGCTGATCGTCGACGACGAGCAGGTGATTCGTGATTCGCTGCAGCGCTTGCTCGCCGAATGTGACTTTGACACTGTCGTCGCCAATTCTGGCAATCAGGCGCTTCAGGTTCTGGAGGAGCGCCACGTCGACGCGGTCGTGACGGATCAGTTCATGCCGGGGCTCGGTGGCATCCACCTACTGGAGCAGGTAAATGAACGCTTCCCCGACTGCGTCCGCGTGCTGTGCACCGGTTACCCGTCGTCTGACGTGGTCATCAGCGCCGTCAATCGCGGTCGGGTTCAGCGCGTGTTGCCAAAGAGTATGCACGCGGTTGCGCTACGCGACGAGATTGAACGCGCGGTCTTAGAAGGGATACGAAGAAAATGAGCCAAGCTCACTCGAGCCCCGAGGTAGCGGAAGCCGCCCTCAAAAAACGCGTGCTTTTGGTCGATGACGACCCAAAGCTCCTGGCCGCTACGCAGCGAGTGCTCGAAGGTGCCGGTCATCACGTCGTGCCCTGTGAGAGCGGCGACGCTGCACTGGCTGTGTTGGGAGCGGGCGCCTTCGACGTCATGGTCAGTGACGTGCAAATGCCCGGCATGACCGGCCTCAAGCTGCTACGTGCCGTGCGCGAGCATGATCTCGAGCTGCCGGTGGTGCTGATGACCGGCGCGCCGGGCATGCAAAGCGCGGTGGACGCCATCGAGTACGGCGCTTTTCGCTATCTGATCAAGCCCGTGCCTGCGGCAGAGCTCCGAGCCGTGGTGTCACGGGCGGCCGCTATTGGCCAGGTCGCGCGCTCGCGACGTGAGTACGTCGAGGAGTTTGCGAGCGGGCGCTTCCGCATCGGCGATCGCGCGGGGGCCGACGCCGTGCTCGACCGCGCCATCGCGTCACTGTGGACGGCGTACCAACCCATCGTGCGCGCGGCGGATTCGAGCATCTTTGCCTATGAGGCCCTATTGCGCGTCGAAGAGCCGCTTTTGCCGCATCCTGGAGCCATTCTCGCTGCGGCCGAGCGCGCAGCGAGAATCCATGACGTTGGTAGAGCAGTGCGCGACAGCGTCGTCATTGGCTCACGAACCGCCAAGGACGACTGGCTCTTGTTCGTCAACCTGCACCCAGAGGATCTGATGGATGAAACTCTGTTTCTTCCGGACACGCCGTTCACGGCTATCGCCAAGCGGGTGGTCTTGGAGGTCACGGAACGGGCTTCACTCGACCACATCTCGGAGCTTGCCAGTCGCGTGACCGCGTTGCGCGCGCTCGGCTTTCAGATCGCCTTGGACGACCTAGGCGCCGGCTATGCGGGGCTGACCAGCTTCGCGCAGCTCGAGCCCGAATTCGTGAAGCTCGACATGTCCCTGATTCGCGACGTGGACAAGAGCTCGACCAAGCGAAAAGTCATCCGCTCCATGGTGTGTCTGTGCCAAGACATGGGTAAATGCATCATCGCGGAGGGCATCGAGCGCGTCGAGGAGCGCGACGTGCTGATCGAGCTCGGTTGCGACCTGCTTCAGGGCTACCTATTTGCGAAACCGGGCAGGCCATTCCCGAGCGTAAACACGGTCGCTCTGCCCAAGTGACGGCGCCACGCTGAACGAGCCAACCTCGACCGACGACGAATAGCTCGCCGAGACGCAGGGGCGTGGCTCGTCGACCTAGGCGTTCCGCCGAGGGCGCAGATTATTTCGAATGATGTCACCGACCCGCAGGCTTGGAGCAGCGTGCTCTAGTGCGGCGCATGACCCCTGAAATCCCAACGCGCGAAGACAAGCTCGATTCCCGGTCCGGGCTGCTAGCGAGCGTTTGCGGGCTCGTGGTCTTCCTTGGCGCGTGCGCGCCCGCGCCGACGCTTCCGGGCACCGCGCTCGGAACCTATAGTGTCGTCGGCACGCTCGGCAGCAACACCTGCGGTTCCGGCATCAATGCCATGAATCCCTGGGACACGACCTTCGATCTGTCCGAAGACTCGACCACGCTGTACCTGGCCAAGACGGACGGCTCGGACGAAGTGTTGGGGCCTCTCCCGACGAGCAGCACCAGTCCCGCGACGCTCATCTCGGTGGTAACGGCAAACGTCGATGGCAACGACGCGGGCGCGGCCGGGCCCTGCAATCTCACGCTGTCGACGAGCTTCAGCGTGCTCTTGCCCGCCGGCGCCATGCCGCAGACCTTCACGGCCACGGCTTCGTACAGCTATTCGGTGGCTACCGTTTCGGCCGACTCGAACTGTACCGATCAGCTGAGCGATTCGGGCGGCCAGTACGCCACCTTGCCATGCACCGTGAACTACACGCTGACTGGCACGCGCCAGTGAGCCTCATGACTCCCGCTTCAGCTGCAAGATGAGTCGCGCCTTGGCGAAGCGAGAGGTAACGCCGACGATGCCTTCGATCTTGGCGGTGATCTCGAGGACGGCGTTGGCTTGACCCGCGGTTAAGCGCCCTGGGGTGATGCGAAGGTCGGACAAGGCAGAGTGGACAACCTCCCGACTCTTCTCGGTGCCCAGGCTCTGGGCGAGGAGGGCGACGAGCTCCTCGGACTCGAGCGTTCCACCCACCGAAGGGCTCACGGAGCTCACCGGGGCCTCGACGGCTGGCGCCAAGCTGCGCGGCATACTCTGGGCCTGCATCTGCTTTTTGTGCGGAGTCACCAAGCGAGTCTTGGCGAAGCGAGCGGCCACCCCGACGATCCCCGATTCGCTACCGATCACGGCAAGAATCTTGAGCGCTTGCTCGAGGTTCAGCCGATCCGCCGAGTAGCCCAAGGACTTTGCGCGAGACAGGATCAGCTCGTGGCTCTTCTCCTTGCCCAGGGTGGGCACGATCAACGCCGCGAGCTGCTCGAAGCTCACGGATTGATCGCGCGGAGGAGGGTTGGATGAGACGAAAGCTGTCATCAAGTCTTGGGGAATGCGAGCACCACGCTCGTCGTATTGTGAAACCCACTCATGTCGCCAGCGTCGAGCGCGATCTCCCCGTACGTCTCGAAGCCGGCGAGCGGAACATCACCGAGCTCCTGCGAAACGCCGAGCACACCGCGCTTGAAGTCGGCGCCGAGGATGAGGTTGCGACAGATGCAATCGAAGACAATCGCGCCGGCGACGGGGCCATTCAGCCGTGAGCGAGCCCGACGTGCTGCTTCGCGAGCGCTGGCAATTTGGGCCTCTTCGTTGCTTTCGGTGATGCGGATGGTGGTCCCCTCGGGGATGCCACAGGCAAAGCTGATTGCGCCGTCCGCCGAGCGCGAGAGTGGCGCTCGTATCTTGTACTCATCACCGACCGCGAGCCCCGCCTCATAGCGCAACAGGAACGCGCCCTCGTCTTCGGGCTTCAACGCGTCGACGTTGATGCCGCGAGCACTCGCGCGCTCTCGAGTGTGCTCGAGCCAGACTTGCCACGCTGGCTTTCCGTCGATCTCCGAAACGACACTCCCACTCGCCTTCGTGACGCGGAGCGGTGCCGAGAGCGGTTGATGCCCGTGGCAGACGCCCAGCCCGAGCGGAGCCTTCGAAAATATCTGCGCGATCACCAGCGCATCGGTCACGGCGCGTGCGCCCCAAGCGACCTGTGTCGCGGCCATCTTCAAGTCGTCGCCTGCCGCGCCACCGGCGAGCGGAACGTCACTCCCGAGTAAGGAGGCGGCAAATAGTGTCGCTTCTTCGCCGTTGCCCGCCAATGGATCCAGCAGCAACAGACCGGTGCGGTGCGGGTAACCGTTTACTTCCCGTGGCACGCCATCGATGGCTTCGAGCACCGCGCGCTCGGGGCTCGCCTTCAGCCCCAGCCCGAGCCCGCCATAGACGCGAAATTCGCCCGCTAGCGCGAACACCGCAACAGCCCCCTTTGCGTCTCCGCGTTCCGTGAACTCACCAGCCGTCGAAGCCCCGAGCAACGCCGCACCCGGGAAGCGGACAGAGAGCACTGCTACGACTTCTCCGAGTGGCTGGAGAGTCGAGGCGAACACCAACAGCAGCTTGGGCTCGGTGTCCCCGAGTTGTTGACGAACTTCGCGCGCGAGCGTCTCGGCAGCGTCGACCGCGGTTCCCGAAGCAAGTGCGGTCGCTATCTTGGTCTCCATCACGGAACCTCTCTTCTTCGAGCGAGGCGGGCTCCACCTCAGCTGAACCCAAAAACTTACCATGCCTCGGCGCTCCGCGCTCGGCTCTCCATCGCCCGGCACCTTAGTTAGTGGAGGAATGCGAGCTTGAGGCTCTCGAGCTCGGCATGCGCGCCTCAGCTCTACCGCGACGCTCGCGTACTGGGCCCGGCTCCAACCGCTCGAGCTTCGATCAACGGCGTGCACGTGGACGCTATTGGTTGGGCCGTGGTCTCGATGTGGACAATGCGGCACCGAGGTGGTCCAGGGCGCACCGAGCCGAATCGGGGCCTCCGTCTGGGCAGCGGTCGGCTGGCAGTGAGAGGCACAATTGTCCCTGATTACAGCCATTTGGCTCGATATCACGGACTTGGTCGCCGAGAGCCGTGTGGCAACCCAGAATCGCCAAGCGCGGATAGCGCCAGCATCTGACTCGACAACTAAAGGCCCGACTCGATGTCGCCGTATTGGTGGAACATTGATGCCAAGGGAGCTCCTCAGCGCAGCACCGACCGCGGGGGCTCCTCGAGCTCGCGAAGGTCGCTTTCGGTTGCCGAGGTCCATTGCGCGGATCGCCGTTGCGACCTGGTTCGGTGCCATGTTGCTCCTCGGTGCAGCTCTGTTGGCGAAGCATGTCGTCGCTTTGCCCGTGCCTGAGAAGGACGCTCGTCTTGCGCGATCGGTGGCTACCCTGCGCGTTCCCGCTGCGCAGGGCAAGTGGCTAGCGGTTCACGTCCTTTACGCCGAGTGTCGCTGTTCCCAGCGCGTCGTCGCTCACCTCATCTCGACCGCGCGCCCGAAGGATTGGGACGAAACGGTGCTCTGGGTGGGCAAAGCGACGCCCGATCCCGCGCTGAGCGAGCACTACCACGTCAAAAAAATTACGAGCACCGAGCTAGCCCGCCTCGGTATCGAAGCGGCCCCGCTGCTCGTGGTCCTCGATCCGCAGGATCATCTCCATTACGCAGGCGGATACACCACACGCAAGCAAGGCCCGGTGATCGACGACCTGCGGATCCTCGATGCGGCGCAGCACCCAGGGCCACTCGAAAGTCTGCCGGTGTTCGGCTGCGCGGTGAGCGACCGCCTCAAGCAAGAACTGTCGATTCTTCCCGGGTTGTGAGGGTGAGATGAGCACGGCACTCAAGTTTTTGATTCTTCCGAACGAGATCACCACGTTCGAACGCAGCTACCTAGCGCGCGTCAACCGGATCGCAGTGCTCTTCCTCGCGGCGCACGTACCCGCCTTCGCGTTGATCGCTTGGTTCCACGGCACCGGACCGGTCTTGGCGGTCGTCTTGACGAGCGTCGTGCTCGCGGGCCCGGTCCTCGCTCGATACGCGACGCAAAACCCCCGCCACATATCGGTCGTCTGCGGTATCGCAGCGATGTTCATGGGCGGGCTGCTCGTGCATTTCGGTCAGGGACCGGTGCAGATCGAGATGCACTTCTACTTCTTCGCGTTGATCGCGATGTGCGCAGTATTCGGGAACCCGCTAGTGATCGTCGCAGCAGCGGTCACTGTCGCGTTGCACCACCTGATCCTGTGGCTGGTGTTGCCGCGGAGCGTCTTCAACTACGAGGCGGAGTGGTGGGTGGTCGGTGTGCACGCCGCGTTCGTGGTGCTGGAGTCTGTTGCAACTTGTTTCATTTCGCGCAGTTTCTTCGACAACGTCATCGGCTTGGAGAAAATCGTCCAAACTCGAACGGCAGCGCTCGACTCCAAGAACCGAGACATGCGCCTACTGCTCGACAACGTGCAGCAGGGGTTCCTGACGATCGATCGAGCCGGTGGCCTTGCGCTGGAGCGATCGGCCGCCGTCGACGCTTGGTTTGGTGCGCCCGCGCCGTCCGCGTCATGGTTCGACTACCTCGCCACTCTGTCCCCCGACTTCGCAGAGCGGACTCGCTTCGCATGGGATGACGTGCTCGAGGACTTCATGCCACTCGAAGTGACCCTCGAGCAGATGCCTCGTCGGCTTGCCAGCGGCGGAGCTCACTATCGCGTCACATACCGGCCAATTGGCGCCACCGAGCCGCACGAGAATTACCTGGTCATCGTGACGGACGTGACCACCGAGGTAGCCCGCGAACAAGCAGAGCTCGAGCGACGGGAAGCGATGGCGCTCTTCGAGCATCTCTTGGCGGACCGCGCGGGGTTCGAGAGTTTCCTCGAGGAAGCCTCCAATATCGTCAGCACGCTCGTGCTTGGCCGCTCGACGGACGCGAACGTCGTCAAACGACTGATCCACACCCTGAAGGGCAACGCCGCGTCGTACGGTTTGCAGGGCGTCGCTGACGAGTGCCACGCACTCGAAGATTCCTTGGCCGCAGGCGGCTTGCTCCCGCTGCAGGCATACTCAAATCTGAAGGAGCGCTGGGGGAGGCTCGCGTCGGTCGTCGACTCGCTGCTCGGTGCTCGATCGCCGTCCATCGAGATCGATGACCTACAATATGCAGCGCTCGAATCGGCCGCTCGAAGCGGCGAGTCAGGCCCCGCGCTGCTTCGGCGCGTGCGCGATCTGAAGCTAGAGCCAACCGCTAGACGGCTGAAGCACTTTCAAGAACAGGCTATTCGCATTGCCAGCCGCCTGGGCAAGGGGCACATCCGCGTCGCGGTCGAGGATCACGGGGTGCGCCTGGATCACCACGCATGGGCCGATTTTTGGGGAGCGTTCATCCACGCCGTGCGAAACGCGCTCGACCACGGCATCGAAGCCGATGACGAACGAGCAGCCGCGGGCAAGACCGCTCCGGGAACGCTGACGTTGCGCACGTACGAAGAAAAGGACCGACTGTTCGTCGAGATCGCGGACAACGGTCGAGGCATCGACTGGCAGGAAGTGGCCAAGCGAGCGGCGGAAGCCGGCTTGCCAACGGATACGGCTCTCGCCCTCGAGCGCGCCCTGTTCGTCGACGGCATCTCAACGGCTACCTGCGTCAGCGACGTGTCGGGCCGGGGCGTTGGAATGGGCGCGTTGCTTGCTGCAACGCGATCGCTAGGCGGCGACCTCAGCATTCAAAGCAAACTCCGCGAAGGCACGACGGTACGCTTCGCGTTCCCGTCGTCGGTCCTGCGCGCGGCAGAGATGTCGCCGCCGCTGGCCGCGGTGAGCTGACCTGCCTTCAGTCGAGTGCGCGGGGCTCAGAGATAGCGAATTTCGCCGATACTGAGGACTTCGTCGGTAACGCCTTGCTTCAACTTCGAGGCATTGAAGTCCGCGAGGTAGTATTCCAGCGAGACGCGCACGTCACCCCTCGTGAGCTGAACGCCAAACGACGGGCGTCGTCCCGGATAGCGCATGGTGCTACCGGCAGCGCGGATGAAGATTGGGGTTGTCTGCTGAATCGACATCGCGTGTTGAGCGAAGAACGCGTTGATCCTACCGAGGATCCGGTTACACAACTCGCCCACCAAGTCCTCCAAACGGTCGACCGCAACCATGCGCACGCCGGGAACGAAGCGTTCGTATAAGGCCCTGGCGTGCTCGTCGGTCATGCTCGCCATCAAGTGACCAGACGCCTCACCGCTGAAGGAAATGATCGAGCTCAAGTCCGAAAGCGCCGTGTGGTTCGCCACGAGGAACGCCTCGCCCTCGATCCTGAAGTCGCCAAGGGTCCGGAGTACCTCGAGAGCAGCGCCCTTGATCGCATCCGCGACCAGGCTCGGGTAAAAGTGCTCGGCCAGCAACGCCGACACCGCGCTGCGGAGGGCATCAGGGCGAAACGGCTCCGGAATGAGGCTGTGAGGAGCGGGGCCGCGCTCTCGGTTCGCGGTCGCGGTCGCGGTCGCGGTCGCGCGAATACCCCAGATCATGCGCAAGGACGGTCGAACTTCTTTCACTTGCGTGAGGAAATCCGTGCCCCCGTCCTCCGCTGCCGCAGCGCTGGCGATGACCAATGAGAGCCGTTCGTTCGCTGCCAAGAAATCGAGGGCCGCAGCTAGCGTCGGCACCCAAATCACCTGGAAACCCAAAAGATCGAGCTCCTCCATGATGCCGAGGAAGGCGCCCTCAGCGCGATCCACCACGAGCACCTGACGCGCGGACTTCACTTGTTCGCGCTCCGCGTGGGCTCACTGCTTTTCGTCGCCGAGCCCACCTTGCCGAACAGAGCCTTCTCGACCGCCTTCCAGAGCAAGTCGGGGCTGATCGGTTTCACCACCCAGGCGTTGGCACCCGCCTTTTTTCCTTCGCTCGCGCGTGTAGTCGACGCGTCCGAAGTCAAAACGAAGATCGGCGTCGCCGCGTACCCAGGCTGCTTCCTGAGCTCCTGAATCATCTGGAGGCCGTCCATTGCCGGCATGTGGACATCGGTGAAAACGAGATCGAAGGCTTCTGCTCGAGCTCGCCACAGCCCCTCGCGGCCGTTCGCCGCCTCGGTAACCCTGGCACCTTTCGCCTCGAATGCGACTCGAAGCTGCGAGCGAGCGGCCGCCGAATCATCCACAACCAGTATCGACCAGGTCATGCGCTGCCTCGTCCTGTCAGCCTAGAAAGGGGGCCGTCCTGGCCCATCCGTCGTGCCGGATTCCCATTCTAACGCGCAGAACGGCCAGCCTCGCTATCTCCTAAGAGTGGGCAGCAATTCGCGGGATCTGAACGCGACTTGGACGGAACCCTGCTCAGCTTTTCGAGGGAAATTCGTGGCCATAGCCGGCAATCGGCCGGCGCGTTAATTGGCCATCGCGGGCGGCCGTTCGCTTCACCGTGACCAATTCTACGCTCCTCGTCAGGCAACCCCTGGTTGCGGCCAAAGCGACGGAGCTCTCCTTGTTGGACGAGCTGCCGGATGGCGTTGTAGTGATGACCGCGCAGGGTATCGTCGAGATCGCCAATCGACGATTTCTCGAGCTGGTGGGTCGAAGCGAGGACGAGGTAATTGGCCGCCCGATCGACGCCATCGTCGCCGACGAGGACATGCTGCAGCTCGTCGGCGTCGAAGCCATGTTCAAGGACGCGGCCTCCGACTCGAGCGTCATTTTTTGCGCGTCGGACGGCAGCTCGCGTCGTCTGATCGTCTGTTCTGCAAAGTCCAGCGACGCGCGAAGGATCTTACTGACCACACGCGCAGCGGGGCTAGTTCAGGAAGAGCTCGCGAACACCACTCGCTGGGCCGCTTCGGAGCAAGAGCGAGCGCATGACCTGGCTCAGGCACGTGATGCGTTGGCAGCGAAGAACGAAGCGCTGCACGCCGCACAGCAAGAGATCGAGGCTGCATACGCCAAACTTCAGGGAGAAGTGTCGGCACGCGAGCGACTCGAGAAAGAGCTGCGGTTGGCGCAAAAGCTCGAAGGGATCGGACAACTAGCGGCTGGCGTCGCGCACGAGATCAACACGCCGATGCAGTATGTCGGCGACAACATCGCGTTCCTGGTTCGCGCGTTCGCCATGACGAGCGAGTACATTGCCGCGTCGGAGGCGGCGGTATCGGAGAACGGCAGCGCGACTTTCGAGGAAGCACGAGCCACGCTCGAATCCGCAAAGGCACGGCTGAAGCTCAAGTTTCTGCTGGAGAATTCGCCGAAGGCCTTGCAAGACGCAAAATCAGGAATCGATCACGTTTCCAGTATCGTGCGAGCCATGAAGTCCTTCGCTCACGTGGACGAGGACCAACAAGCTCCTGGCGATATCAACCAAGCCATCCGCGATACGCTCGTGGTCGCGCAGAACGAATACAAGTCCGTGGCTGAAGTCGAGACCGACTTAGGCGCCATCCCAAGCGTGACGTGTTTCCTCGGCCGGTTGAATCAGGTATTTTTGAACCTGATCGTCAACGCGGCTCACGCGATCGGCGACGCTAAGCCGATCGCCGGCGGGAAAATCCGTATCGCCTCGCGCGCCGAGAACGACAACGTCATCCTCACTTTCTCGGACAACGGGGGCGGCATCCCCGAACGCATTCAGCACAAGGTGTTCGATCCATTCTTCACGACCAAACCGGTCGGTAAGGGCACCGGGCAAGGCCTGTCTCTCGCGCGAGGTATCGTGGTGGACGCGCACGGCGGAACGCTTTCATTCGAGACCTCCAGCGGCCAAGGCACGGTATTCAGCGTACGTTTGCCAATCGGCGGTCGGAGCCTCGCAGCGAGCGAGCTAGAACAGTAGCGTCTCGCCTTCCGACACGGGCGCCGCTTCGAAGACTCCCGACTCGGGGAGATCGAAGCCCTCGTCGAATTCGCAGTCCATCCACACGCACACGACGCCGCCGTCCGCAGTAAAAAGCTCGGCCACCAAGCGCTGCTGCAGGATTGGAGACAGGTGTTCTCCGCGGAGCGCGATCGGGGTCGACGCGAAGATCTCCACGCCCCGGGACAGCATTTGGTTTTTCACGCGTCCGAGCAATTGATTCGCGAGCTCGCAGATCCAATCCCGATGGGACGGATTGGTGGCGGGGTTGGTGCGGTCCAACGGCTCGCGCGTGGTGGCCAACACTAGAGCGCCGCGCATGTGTCTCGAGGTGAAGCCCATGATTCCACACAGCAGAAACTGCTCTGCAGACAGGGATTTGCCGGGCTCGCCTGCGCGAATCTCCAGCTTGTAGTCAGCGAACAGCTTGAGGCAGTTGTCTGCCACCAATCGATCCAGGGTTTGCTTGTTTGTGGCAGTCATGTAAATCCCTCGGAGTTCCTGATCGTACGTAGCGCCTCGGCCATTCGGTCACGCAGTCGTGATCTTGCGAATCGCAGCCAACAGCAGGTCTGGCTTGAAGGGCTTGACGATCCAA
>Ga0210388_10003371_pt1 | contig 12529 bp, 6 predicted proteins | sample IncBWC19OmetaG_FD_155485 | JGI IMG/M metagenome (GOLD analysis project Ga0210388, IMG submission 155485) | Forest soil microbial communities from Barre Woods Harvard Forest LTER site, Petersham, Massachusetts, United States - Inc-BW-C-19-O ... | reverse complement strand
TCTCTGTCGTCCGCAAAAGAACTCTCGCGGCAGGTCCTCGCATCTTGGCTTCGAGTCGCAGCATGATTTCCTTGCCTACGTCCTTGTCTCCATGGGCCCGGCAGTTGGATACGTTTCCACTGGAACTAGGTCTGGCGCTTGGGCCATTGGTGCAAAGGCTCGCTGGCGCGATCCAACCTCTGCACCTGGCTGACATCGCTGGCGCGGCCGATCCTGATGGGTTCGACGGACTCCTCAACCGTGGAAGCTATGATCGGTTGATTTCCTCGGATTGGCTTCTCGCGGACGAGGTTCCAGAAGAATTCAATCGACGCGCTGCGATGCACGAGCATCTTTTCCTGAAGATAGCCCGCCGCGAACCAGCCCATGGGATGGGATCCCTGGCGTTATTTGACTCTGGGCCAGACCAAATCGGTTCTCCACGATTGGCACATCTCGCTGTGCTGGTCGTCTTGCTTCGCCGCGCTGAACTCGCACGCGCGAACTTCCGTTGGGGAATTCTCCAGAACGTAGAGATGGATCTTCTCAACGGGTCAAGTGAATCAGAAATAGTGGAATTGCTTCGAGCTCGCAGCTACACGGCTACAACCGCGAACCATGTTGAAGCGTGGCTGCACCGTGCCGTGAAACTGAGCAGTCCGGAAGAGATTTGGTTGGTCGGCGGTCGCGTGCTGGAGCGAATTTCATCAACCCCACCGGTGTCTCGCATTGTAGTGGAGGATGTGCTCGATCTGGCCGTCCGGCGGGTCTCTGTTCACGTTCACTCTCTAAAGAGCAGAGCGCGGGGCGTCACTCTCGACCTTCCTGAAAACGGCGCTTGCGCACGTCTGTTGCGCGATCCCTACCTGCTCGCCGCCGCCGCTCCTCAGAAATCCCCGACTTTGATCCCAAGCGCAGGTCTTGTTTTTGCCTATGGGAGTCGGCGGGTGTTTGGCAAAAGCCAGAACACCTTGCTTTCCTTCCCGGTTCCGAACAAACCTTCGGATTCGCCAGGACGAGTTAAGCAGCACAACGTGGGAGGTGTGGGGCACGTTGTCGCCGTCAATCGTTTTGGAAATTCCACGGTGGTAGTTTCTGCGGAAGAACTGTCGCTACGCATCACGTACATCGGGAAGGAAAGTTATCCGGTCGAAGGAAACTACTTTCTTCGCCTTGACGAGTTCGTCCGGGGCAAAGAAGACACGAACGGCTTTTTGTTTCCGTGCATGCGTCCGCCCACACCCTCTGGCGCGCAATTGAGTCTCTTGGTTTTAGACCAGGCCGGGAATCTGTTCCGTCTCGAATCCGTAGGAGACGAGCGCGTCGCACTCCTGGAGGCGCGGAGGATTATTGCTTTCTCTTCTGTCGGGGGAATCCCCACCTATATCGCAGTGAATGAAACCGGGAGTGCGGTCGAGTTGGTTTCGTTGGGCAAGGAAACCCGGAAAGAGGTCTTACAAGTCGACACCAACCCTGCGAGACTGGCTTTCTTTGGTTTTGGGGCCAATGCTCTGCCACCGTATGGTCTTTTCGCCTTGGAACTGGATCCCCGGAGATGGGCGATCTTCGTCACCAAAGGCAAAAGGCACGAAATTCGCACCGAAGTAACGCAACGAGTAGTCGGGGTGATCCAAGAGGCCAATTACGCGGAGGCTTTGGTCACGCTGCGTGAAGGCCACCACGTCGTCACTCTCAAGGGCGTGGATTGGGAGCGCACCCTTTTCGAATCTCCCGATCCGATTTCTCAAGTCACGGTCTCTCAAGGGAAGCCATTCATCGCGTATTCCACGTCGAAGGGAGACCTCAGCGTTCATTCTCTGCCGCACAACCGCAGCCTGTGCCACTTTTCGAATTGGGGAACCCATGGCTGAGCTAACGGCCCGATTGGTCACTCACCGGGGCACTCTCCGTGCTTCCGGCTTCTTGTTCGAATCGGAAGTGATTGGGGAAAGGGAAGCCCGACGCCGAATACTGGCCCTCTGGCAGACAAAAGCTCGCGTTTATGGTTTGAAGGACGGACTTCTTCTGCTACTCCACAATCCGGTCCTCATCTCCACCGAAGAAGCGATCGGTACACCTCTCGTTTATCAACAAGGATTCCTTTTGGGTGCACCCGTGAGCGAGAAGGAGATGAGTGCTTTACAGGCGCCCTCTGGTTCCCTGGTGCGCGTCCGCGGCGGAGCCATAACCTTCGAGACGCTCGATGAGAACCTGCTCCAGAAACCAGAAAACTGGATCGACACCCGCGGTTTTGAATTCGTTCAAGGAGAATCGCTTGGGGCGGTGCCGAGCAAGCCCGCGCTTGATCCGCAACCGGAGGTGCTCGATCTAAGAGAGAAACTCGGGGGCCTTCCAAAACCGCCGGCAGAACTGAATGAACTGCTCTCTCTTCTGAAGACAGGTAAAGCTCCTCAGAGAAATCCGGACGATAGCGGATTTCTTGGTTTCTCCTTTCGCAGAGTTCCTGGCTCCGTTCGTGAATGGTTCCGAATGTTGGCTAGCCTTTGGCCGCGAATCAACGATCAATCCGAGAGCCTAACGGGAGCAAAACAAAGCGTATTTGCAACGCGTCCTGTCTCTCGTTTTTCCATCTGGCTGAATTCTCTTCTTACGCGATTGGCCATGGTGTCCCGATTTGCGAGAGTCCTTGGGTGGCGTCAAGGCCGCTATCTGAGCCGTGTGATGGACATGTTTGAACATGGCGACATGGATGAAGCCCTCCGCCATGCCATTCCGCTCTCCTCCATCGCGGACTCTCCGATCATGCGCCTTTCGTTTGGGGTACCCGGTATCAGACAGAGTCTGCGCATCAACCCTGCCGGGCGCCGGTCAAGCTCGACAATTCCATTGGGACAGTCACTTTATTCACACCTAAATCAGCTCTATCGTTCAACATTCCGGCGGTTGGAGGCCCAAGGGCGCATCGAAGAGGCGGCCTTCGTTCTTGCGGAGCTACTTCGAGCCAACGAAGAAGCTGTGGCGTTTCTCGAACGCCACGGAAGGCTACGCCAAGCCGCAGAAATTGCAGAAGCTCGAGAACTTGCGCCGGAGATTGTCATTCGTCAATGGTTCGTTGCGGGAGAAAGACAGCGCGCCATACGGGTAGCTCGCAAAACGGGTGCTTTCCACGGAGCCGTTCTGCGTCTTGAGAAGTCTCATCATCCGTCGGCTCCCGACTTGCGAAAGCTCTGGGCTCAGTCCTTGGCCGAAGCCGGCAACTTTGCCTCGGCAACCGATGTTTTGTGGCCCCTGGAAAACGAGAGAATTCACGCAGTGGATTGGATGAGGCTCGCGGTCGATGCTGGGGGAAAACCCGGCGCTAGAGCCCTCGCTCGTCTAGTGGGAGAAGCGAGGGTCGACTTCCCCGAATGGAAATCACGCGCTAGTACACTCCTCGAAGACGACTCCCCGGAATCGGCATCATCCCGGCTGGAGTTTGCGGAGACCTTGCGCAAGCAACCCAAGTGTCCAGAGACACAAACTCTCGCTCGCCTGGCTGCACGTACCATGTTGCGCGACGCAGGAAGGGGCTTGCCGCCGCTGGCGCCGATTCCTTTGCGCCAACTGGCAGATTTTTCCGGTGATGGAGCTCTGCGTGCCGATATTCCGACACACCAACCAGGGCGGAAAATCGAATTACAAGATTTGAGTGCGCCTCGCGAGTACTTGGTTAGCGCAGACGATTGCGGCTCCGAGCAGCTGTTCGACGCTGCGCTGCTGCCGAACGGGCGATCTCTCGTCGCTCTCGGAGAATGCGGAATGAAGCTGGTCACACGAGAGGGAAGCACCATCGCTCACTTCGATCAACCAGCCAACCGAATCGTAGTTTCTGATAGTGGAAGCCGCGCGATCGCTCTGGCCCACCGCGGAGACTCTTGGCACTTATCCAGAGTCGATCTCCAATCGCGGAAGGCTGGGAGATGGTGCGACGCGGAAATCAGCCACTTTGCGCCCAGCTTTGATGGAAGTGTCTGGTACCTGGTATCGGGGCAGGATGTCTACGCCATCGACGCCGGTGCACGGCGCCTCGATGCCTTGTGGAGAATACCGGGAGTCGGACGCGTCGTTAGCCCTCTGACTACGACTCCATCAAGCATGAGCCTCATAACATTTCAGGACAACAACTTTTGGCTCTGGGACTACCAGCTCCCCCAGATGCGCCTGAAGAACAAACATCCTCTGGCATTCTCGAGGTCCCTTGAATCTGTAGTGCAGCTTCGTTTATTGAGCTGTTCGGATTCCGGAGTCCTTGACGCCTCCACAGTCCTTCCCGCATCGCAAGGCGCTGAAGGAAAAGTACCTCTGGACCAGGCGCAGCAGATACTCTTCAGGAAAAGCAATGGAGAATGGATTGAACTGTTGAGGCTCCAGAGCGATGAGCAGGTGGCCGGAGATCCCGTTCTGGTGGGAAACTGGTTTTTCGTCTCCACAACTTCAAAGGCCCGCACTCGAATCTTGCTCTACCAAGTTGTCAAGGCCAATCTACCTGTTGTTCGACTGTCAGTAGAGATCGAAGGGCCGGCGAAGGCAAGTGTTCGACTCGACTCTTCCAATCTTGTGATTGCGGATGACTTTGGCCGTCTTCAAGTTTTCGAACTTACTTATGGGGAACGTATTCGGGATATTCGTCAGTAGTGCTGATTGGATCCTGCTCTGACGCCGCCACTCTCGATAACCGTTGCGAACTCGGACTCAACCTCACATCTATCGGATGATTCAAGAGCACTATCTATTTTGTGACTCGCACCGTGCCCGAAACTTTACTGATGTGAGGGTCGATTGCATACTAACTGTGCCAGTCATCCTGATTTGAACCCGGTTCCGCTTTGCATTGGACGACAGAACAGATTCTAAAGCTAGCTCCCGACGCTGCCTCCGCCAAGGCGGCGCAAGGACTTTTGGCTCCTAAGAAATGGACTTCACTAGGAGTCCACGAGACAGCAATTTGGGGCGCATGCCAAGGTAGTGGCTCGAATCCCTATCACACTCAAATCGATCTTGCCGAACCAGCTTTCAAGTGCAGTTGCCCAAGCCGTAAGTTCCCCTGCAAACATGGACTTGCTCTTTTCTTGCTCTTCGCGGAGCAACCATCGCTTTTTGCTAAGACCGCTCCGCCAGACACGGTCGCTTCTTGGCTGAAAGGGCGAAGTGACCGCGCTGCCAAGAAAGACACCGCGGCGACTACGAAGTCGAGAGACCCTAAGGACCCAGAAGCTCAGGCGAAGACCGCCGCCCGAAGGCTCGATCGCGTCAAGGAGGGAGCGCTGGAATTGCAGCGCTGGCTGGAGGACATGGTTCGAACGGGATTGGCCGGCAACCTCAGTCGAGGCACAGCGCCTTGGGAGTCGCAGGCAGCCCGTTTGGTCGATGCCCAAGCCCCGGGACTCGCAAGACTTCTGAAAGAAGCGGCGGCGCTGAGCACTCGCGAAGGTTGGCAGGAACACCTGCTCGAGCAGATGGCTCTTCTCTATTTGTTGCTCGAAGGTTTCCGCAGAAGTGCGGACCTTCCGGAAGATCTTCAGGATGAAATCCAATCCTTGATCGGCTGGAAACGAGACCAACAAGAACTCCTGCAGGATGTCGGCATTGCGGATGAGTGGAATGTCTTGGGCCAGAGAACACTGCTCGAAGACCGGTTGCAGGTCCAGAGGACATGGTTAAAAGGAACGAGTACCGGTCGAGAAGCGATGATTCTCGCTTTCGCTTACGGGAATCAGGCTCCTTTTTCCGGCCTAATTCCTGGGACTTGCTTTGACGGCGAGCTAGTATTTTTCCCCGGACGCTTGGGTCTGCGGGCCCTTGTAAAGACAAGAAGTGAAGCTACACGGCAGCTCCAAAACCTGCCCGGCGAATCGATCGCTCGTTCAGTAGCAAAGTGGTCGGACTGCAAAGCCAATTGCCCATGGCTAGAACGCTTTCCATTTGAGTTAGGCCGGGTTGTTCCCGCGACTGCTCATGGGCATTGGTGGATCATTGACGAAGCCAAGGCCGAACTCCCATTGTCGCCGTTTCGTGATGTGTGGAAAGTCGTAGCTTTGAGTGGAGGGCATCCGATCAACCTGTTTGCGGAGTGGGACGGCCACAGCTTGTTGCCCGTTAGCGTATGCGTGGATGAAAGGTTTGTCGAACTGAATGCCTAAAGCATCGACCAACTCCGCGCAGCTTTGGAGCGAGCTCGTGAAGACCGCTCTTCTCGGGACCGATCGGATCGCGCTGCCGGAACTCGGATCCAGCGACAACGTCGGAGCGTTGTTGTCGCAATTGGACCGCTCCAATCGGGAAGCATCTCTCTTGGCTGCGGCAGCCGTTGTTTCGCTCCATCGTCAATGCGGAACTGTCACGGTCCCCAGCGAGAAATCCGGATTCCCGACTTGCAAGAGTGACGACACCCCAGGTTGCGGCTCCAATGCAGCTTCCTATTTGAAGCGTATGCTTCAGGGGCAATTCCCTCACTTGCTTCCAGAATTCCTTTCAGCCCTGGCGGGAAGCGGCCATCGTTTACCGGAAGAGGTTTTGCCCGACGCATTGGACGCTGGCCGCAAAGACATCAAACTCCGCAACTTGATCGCGGGGGTCATCGGAAAGCGTGGCGAGTGGCTGGCGTCCTTGAACGAAGAATGGGATTTCGTCGCGGCAAAAGCGGATGTGAAGGACTGGGAAACGGCGTCCCGGCCGAGTCGTGTTTCTGTTCTCAGAGAGCTCCGCAAAAACAATCCTCCTGATGCCATTGGATTACTCGCTTCCACGTGGAAGCAGGATGGACCCGAAGATCGCGTCGCTTTTATGGAAGAACTGCAAATCGGTCTCCATTCCGGCGATGAGGATTTTCTGGAATCGGCGCTTGATGACCGGCGGAAAGAGGTTCGAAAAAAATCTGCTGAACTTCTGGTACGACTCCCAGAGTCAAAGCTCGTCGGGCGAATGATAGAGCGCACGCGCGCTTTGGTTACCGCCAGCGGCGCTTCCGGATCAAAACTGCTGCGCGCGTTAACGCGCCAATCAAAAATCCAAGTTACATTGCCCGAAGTTTGCGACGAGAGCATGCGCCGGGACGGCATTGAGCCAACACCACCGAAAGGCATGGGAGAAAAAGCATGGTGGCTGCGCCAGATGGTTGCGGCGATTCCCATCACATTTTGGAATGATCATCTCGGTCTGCAGGCGGGCCAATGCGTGCAAGATGCCGAAAAGACCGACTACGCAAAGGTTCTTCTGCCTGCATGGGCTACAGCAACAAAGCGTGGACGGCATGTGGAATGGACTCAGGCAATTCTGGAATACGCACTCGGCGCTAATACAAACTTTCAACTCCTAAGCGTTGTGGAGGTCTTGCCTCCCACACATCGCGATCCCATTGTCATCAAGCTGCTCAGTTCTGACCGAAACCTCGTCGGATACGCTCAACCTGGATTCAACTTGCTCCAGTGTTGCCCAGGTCCCTGGAGCGAACAGTTGGGTCGCGCGTTGCTCGAGTTTTTACAATTTCAAGTGAAGCAGAACCAGGAGGGAAAGCTACAGTTGACCTACATCTGGTTCCCCAATCCCGAGCAGTTCTCCATGAACATGCCTGTAGCGCTGGCTACAGAAGCCCAGGAAATGTTTGCCAACGTTGCCGGTGATCATCCCTTCTCGAAGCCGCTCCACACCTTTCTGGAAATTCTGCAATTCCGCTCGAAAATGTTGAAGGAGATCCATAAATGACCAACGTCCCCGCGAAAACATCCTTCCTCAGAGAACACACCGAAGTTCTCTACGCGCAGGAACTCGAAGAGCTTCGAAAGCACGACAAGCGACAACGCCCGCCCAATTGGAAGCTATCGCCCTGGGCGGTGGCCACCTACATCCTCGGTGGGAAGCTAGATAATGGCTTTCAAATCGTTCCCAAGTACATCGGAAGCCGACGCTTGATTGAAGTGGCCGTCGCTACTCTTGCGACCGACCGGGCCCTATTACTCCTGGGTGTCCCTGGAACTGCCAAGAGCTGGACTTCCGAACATTTGGCTTCCGCGATCAGTGGGGACTCCACTCTGCTGGTTCAAGGGACTGCGGGAACCAGCGAAGAATCTCTTCGTTATGGATGGAACTATGCTCGGCTGCTCGCGGAGGGCCCCTCCAGAAAAGCGCTCGTTCCAAGCCCCGTGATGCGAGCAATGGAAGAAGGCAAGATTGCCCGCATCGAAGAATTAACGCGCATTCCGTCGGACGTACAAGACACACTGATTACGATCCTGTCGGAAAAGACTTTACCGATTCCGGAATTGAATGAAGAAACCCAAGCCACAAAGGGATTCAACGTCATTGCCTCGGCCAATAGTCGCGACCGGGGCGTAAATGAACTTTCCAGCGCGCTGAAACGTCGTTTCAACACCGTCGTGCTTCCTCTGCCGGCGACCGTAGAGGAAGAAGTCGAGATTGTGCAAACCCGCGTCACGAGTCTCGGCCGTGCACTCGAATTGCCTGCCGAGAAGCCTGCGCTCGAAGAAATTAAGCGACTTGTCGTGATCTTTCGCGAATTACGGGACGGCAAAACCGAAGACGGCAAAACCAAGCTGAAATCCCCTAGCGGCACCTTGAGCACGGCGGAAGCCATCTCCGTCATTTGCAGCGGGATGTCACTCGCAGCTCACTTCGGCGACGGCTCGCTTGGGGCGGAAGACCTAGCCTCCGGTTTGCTCGGTGCGGTCATAAAAGATCCGGTGCAGGATCGCGTCGTTTGGCAGGAGTATCTCGAAACCGTCGTGAAGGAGCGCAGCGGGTGGAAAGACCTCTACCGCGCTTGCAAGGACTTCAACTGAATGGCCGTGCACCTCTTTGGCATTCGGCATCATGGACCAGGCTCGGCAAGAAGCCTGCTGGCCTCTTTGCGCGCCTTGAAGCCCGACGCCGTCCTGGTTGAAGGTCCACCAGAAGGTGAGCAACTGCTCCCGTTACTGGTGAACGAAGCAATGAAACCGCCAGTGGCGATTCTCATTTACGCCACGGACACTCCACGCGTAGCGACTTTCTTTCCGTTCGCCGTTTTCTCGCCGGAGTGGCAAGCCATTCAGTATGCGTCGGGACATGCCATCCCTACTCGCTTCATCGATTTGCCGCAAAGTCATGACTTGGCATTGGCGGAGGAAAAATACAAGTCCGAGATTGCAGCCGCAGAGACATCGCTGCAAACTACAGACCCAACCGGCGAAGAAACAACAAGCCAGCCTCACGCTACAGCAGTTCGTGAGGATCCATTAAATTGGTTGGCAAGGGCTGCCGGTTTTAGCGAGGGGGAATCGTGGTGGGAACACATGGTCGAGCACCGGCTGGAATCAAGAGACATCTTCGCCGCCATTACCGAGGCTATGGGGCATCTGCGTCAAGAATTGCCGGAGCAAGGCTCTGAGGAAGAATTGCTTCGCGAAGCACGTCGCGAAGCGCACATGCGCCAATGCATTCGAGCTGCAGAAAAAGAATTTAAGAACATCGCTGTGGTTTGCGGGGCATGGCACGTCCCGGCGCTTCGAAATGATTCGTCAGCCAGGGATGATGCCGCTCTTCTGAAGGGAATCTCGAAAACCAAGGTCAAGGCCACTTGCATCCCCTGGACGCACGCGCGACTGCAATGGAAGAGCGGCTATCGAGCGGGTGTTGACTCCCCAGGCTGGTACCACCATCTCTGGACCGTCAAGGACAAGCCGGTTGTCCGATGGATGACGAAGGTTGCGCGACTTCTTCGCAAGGAGGACCTCGATGCCTCCTCCGCGCACATTATTGAGGCCGTCCGTTTGGCAGAGACTCTTGCGGCGGTTCGCGACCGGCCCCTGCCAAGCCTGACGGAGTTGAACGAAGCTTCGATCGCGGTTCTTTGTCTGGGCAACGATTTGCCCATGAAGCTCATTCACGAAAAGCTGATCGTTGGCGATCAGCTTGGCTCCGTCCCTCCTGAAACTCCGACTGTTCCGCTCCAGCAAGATGTGTCGAACGAACAACGCCGTCTTCGTCTCAAACCGGAAACCGGCTCGCGCAGTCTTGATCTGGATCTGAGGAATGACACCGATCTTTCACGGAGCCATCTTCTTCATCGGCTGAATCTGCTGGGTATTGCTTGGGGAAAGCAAGAAAAGACTCAGCGGGCCAAAGGCACGTTCCACGAGTTGTGGAATCTGGCGTGGGAGCCTGAGTTTGAAATCACGCTTATCGAACGAGGTGCTTGGGGAAATACACTGATGCTAGCCGCGAGCGCTTACGCAAAGCACCTTGCCGACCAAGCGAAGGAATTGCCTGCTCTGACAAATCTCATCCAGGCAGCTCTTCTTGCGCAGTTGCCAGAAGCAGCGGCACATACGATCGGCCGGCTTCAGGATGAAGGGGCCCTGTCCAATGATGTCGTGCAGTTGATGGCGACACTTCCCTCGCTCGCGAGCGTAGTTCGTTATGGAAATGTCCGTAAGACCGAAGTCTCGTTGGTGGAGCAGATCGTGCGCGGCTTCGTCGCCCGGGTATGCATCGGCCTGCCGATTGCCTGCATTTCGTTGGATGACGACGTTGCGCGAACCATGATTCAATACGTGTCGGAGGTAAACACAGCACTCGGAATGCTTCAAGACGAGGAGTTGGCACGAGAATGGCATGATGTGCTCCACAAGTTAGCTTCACAGAATGGTCTGCATGGACTCCTCGCTGGCCGTTGTGTTCATCTCCTTTTCAAAGCAAGCTCTATGTCTTCCATCGAGACCGCGAAACGTCTGAGCCTCGCGCTCTCTGTCGGAGTCGATCCAGTCTATTCTGCCGCATGGGGCGAAGGATTCCTTGAGGGCAGCGGGACTCTGTTAATTCATGATGAAACGATGTTGGGGATTGTTGACGAGTGGGTTTCGAATTTGTCCCCAGATCACTTCACTCAACAACTCGCAGGCTTGCGGCGCACATTCGCTACGTTTCACGGACCAGAGCGCCGTCAAATTGGAGAACGTATTGCTCGTGGGCAAGCACGAACAACTACCGAGTTACCGGCCGAAGCATTCGACGCCCGGCGAGGCGATCGAGTTCTTCCTCTTCTCGCTCAATTGTTGGGACTCACGTATAACCGATCTGATCAAGAGAAATCTTCAGAATGAACGCGACGTCGCCTAAAGAACGGCTCCGGCGCTGGCGTTTGCTTCTTGGCGGCGAAGATGCGGACGGCACTGGTTGCGCCTTGGAATCAACGGATTTACAGCTTGATGCTGCCCTGCATTGGCTGTACGACACGGAACGCTCCGCAGGATTACAAGCCTCTTCGCCCACAGTGGCTCGGTGGTTGGGCGACATCCGGAACTATTTTCCAAGCTCCGTTGTGCGCATCATGCAGCAGGACGCTCTGGAACGCCTAAACCTGAAGCAAATGCTGTTGGAGCCTGAAATGTTGGCCGCGATCGAGCCGGACATTCACCTGGTTTCGACTCTTCTTTCTCTGAAGAGTTTGCTACCTGTAAAATCGCGCGAGACCGCCCGAATCGTAGTCCGGAAGGTCGTCGAAGATCTAGAGAGAAAACTCGCAAATCCATTGCGGCAGGCCGTGATTGGCAGTCTCAATCGGGCGGGCCGCACGCGGCGTCCCCGGCATAAGGAAATCGATTGGAATCGAACGATTCGCGCGAATCTGAAACACTACCAGCCGGAATACAACACGGTGATTCCGGAAGTTCGCCTAGGATATACGCGTCGACGCAATGCATTGCGTGACGTGATCCTTTGCGTTGACCAGAGCGGTTCGATGGCCGCTTCGGTTGTTTATTCCGGTGTATTTGGAGCGGTCCTTGCCTCCATTCCGTCCGTGCGCACGAAGATGGTCGTGTTTGATACTTCCGTAGTGGATCTCACAGAAGAGCTGACCGACCCAGTAGATCTGCTGTTCGGCACGCAGCTCGGTGGCGGCACAGACGTCAATCGTGCCCTGGTGTACTGCCAGACACTTGTGCAAAACCCGCAAGACACCATTCTGATTCTTATTAGCGATTTATTTGAAGGCGGAAATCGGGAAGAGATGCTGCAGCGTGTTGGGGCTCTCTCGACAAGTGGGGTTCAGATGATCGCCCTGCTCGCTCTTAGCGACAAAGGAGCACCGGCATTCGACCACAACATCGCAGCCTCGCTCGCTAGTTTTGGTATACCCGCTTTTGCGTGCACCCCGGACCGCTTCCCGGATCTGATGGCCGCTGCGATTGAGCGAAGAGATTTGGTGAGATGGGCGGCTGAGGAGGATTCAGGGAAGGTTCGGTAGTGGAGGAATGCGCGGCGAATGCTCGTCCATTAGCGTTAATTTTGCTTTCCGAAAAGCGCAGCCACAACGGTTCACTGCCTTTCTGATTTTAGTTTAGATTTACCTAGAACGATATATGCAAATAAAGTTCCCGTCGGAAAAAGTAGTAGCAAGGCGCAAATCGCCGCATATTTACTGATGATTTTAGCTATGGCGGAGAGGGGGGGATTCGAACCCCCGTTAGGGTGTTTAGTCCCTAAAACGGTTTAGCAAACCGCCGCATTCAGCCGCTCTGCCACCTCTCCGCGGCCTATGGGTAGAATTTCCTCC
>Ga0210388_10003370_pt1 | contig 12536 bp, 20 predicted proteins | sample IncBWC19OmetaG_FD_155485 | JGI IMG/M metagenome (GOLD analysis project Ga0210388, IMG submission 155485) | Forest soil microbial communities from Barre Woods Harvard Forest LTER site, Petersham, Massachusetts, United States - Inc-BW-C-19-O ... | reverse complement strand
TGCTTTTGGTTAATCGTGGTGAGAATACCTCTTAACATAATCTGTAATTAGTTTATCGATTGTAAGGTAAATCACTAATGTTATAAACAGGAACAACACTTATACTTCCTCGTCAGTTAATTCAACGAAGTCACTAGTATGATATCCAGTATAAGTTCGAACAGAGTCAGATTCATCTTTGTTGCTAGTCAATTTGGTAACAATACAATGTCCTGGCATATTTGCAATTTCGCTGATAAAAAGAAGAATCTGATTCTTTTCGAGTTGAAAATGTGTGTAATAAGATTTATCTTCCTCAGCGACATTTTCAAATTTAAAACGAACAAAACTATATGGTCTTGGGTTGGGAGTTTTCATTTCTCTTTTTGTAAAACAAGTCATCGTTGTGTATAACGCGATAACGATTAATGATAAAATTAATGCATCACAAAAAATATCAGAAAAAGTCATTTGTTCCTCCAGGCGTGAAAAATCGTAAGTCCCAGCAATGCCACCAGGATAACCCAAAATGCAATATCAAAAACAGTAATTTCGTTCATAGGAAAACTCCGTACATACCAGCCAATATAACTTGTTTAACACGTCTTGCACCCTTAGGAGACTTTAGCATTTCTACAGCACTTTTGCCTCCATACAACGAAGATGGATGCATAAACCATTGTTCTTTCATTCTGACTTCTTCAGGATTATTTTTATCCCAAACCTCATCACAAATTTCTTTGAGACTTGAATTCATATCTAACATTACATTTTCTCCCCAGCTTCGAATCCACGGAATGTTTTGAACACTGGGAAACGCAAACTATAATAATCACCATCTTCAGATTTAGTGATTGCATCAGCTTCAACTTCCATAATCATGCCAAAGAGTTCATCACGACGATTCCAAAAATCTTCACGTTGTTCTTCAGTATAACCACCACCAACATCTACCCGAATAAACTTGCCATCCTCGAAACCTTCACAAAAGAATGCGCCTAGTCGGTTCGCATTCTTGCCATCCTCTTTACCTAGCTTCGCGCCGACAACTTTCAGACTGACAGAAATGAATGGCTTGACCTTCAACCAAGCATAGCTACGTTTTACTTCATAATATGCCTGAGGATCCTTAACCATAATGCCTTCAAGCTTTGCAGCGATTGCGTTAGCATTAAATTGCTTATAAAATTCTTTACCTTCTTCAGTATCAAGATCGACTTCTTCGAATTTTACAAGATCAACGTTAGGGCAATGAAATGCAGCTTCTTCAAACCATTTAGCCAGATCATAGCTACGATCTTCTTGAATTTTCTTTGATTTACCTTTTTCGAATTCAGTAAGGGGAATAATATCAAATAGATTCAATACAGAATCATCAGTATTGACATTCGTTTTGCGACGAGCTTGTTTCATAAGGTCTTGAAAATTCTGTCCCATAATTTCTCCATCAAGAACCAATGGTTCAGAAAACAAATGGGCAACACTAGATAGTTGGTCACGAATTTTCGTGAAGTTTGGCATTTCTTTACCATTGCGACTAAATTGATCCACTCGTCCATCTGGATAAACGATAGATAACAAACGAACACCATCGAGCTTTACATCAATAAATTTTCTTCCGCAAATGCGATGAGGATGTTCAACACCATCTTGTGCTAATTGGCACCCGAACGTTCTAATTTCGTATGAAGCATTCACTCCTTTGACTGCTTTATTGACAGTCTTCTCAGTGAAGCCAGCTTTGAGATCCTTTAACAGAATCCGTCGAAACCAACCATTCCATTCTTCTTTTTGAGCAAGATGCATCATTCCTTCTACTGAAGCTTTTGCATTATTACCTGTCAGATGGCGAGTAGCAAATAGCGATGTGGTATGCTCAAATACTTTCCATTCAAGCCCCTGAGTGGGATTTTCAATTGTTTGGGTCGGAATTTTTTTGATACCAAATGTAATCATTGGATCAAGCGCAAGTCGTAGACCATCAAAAAATTCCTTGTTGCCTGCTTCAGCTTCCCGTCGGATGATTGCTTCTTTCTCAAGTTTGCTTGAAGTTGCTTCAATTTCAGCAATGATTTCATACCCTTTTTTCATTTTATTCCTTAGTCGATGAGGGGTTTAGATGTTGCAACAGATTTCTTTACGATGGGTGTGCCGTTCTTGCGAATCCAATCTACTGCTGATTGTGGTGCATTATCGAACCACTCACCGATAGTTTCTTCTCTAATATTTGATCCAGCATTGAAAGTATATAATTCATAGTGCCTTTCTGGATTGAAACGCGCACGCATGGTCATTCCGTGGATGATAGAATTTAAATCCCTTTGCGCACTTCGATTCGGTTCTTGACCAGTTTTGATTTTTTCAACTAGCTCATTTTTGCCTCGATTAATGTAATCACTTACATTAACCAATCCTTCGAGACCCTCATTGCACCAAAATGCAAGCCAAATAATTGACTCACCGCTTTCATCTTCTTCGAATTCAAAGTTAGTATTCATTTTACATGTATTTTAGTTTAAATGCAAGGTAGGCGTGTTCAGATGGAAAACGAACTTCTAGAACTTTGTATTCCTCTAACCAATCGTCATAATTGTCTGATTCTATTGATTCAGGAATGTTAGTTATAGCTTCAACTCCTTTGCTTCGAAGCCAGTTGCCTAAACTCATATCAGTGTTGAGTGCAGCATCATTCCAATATGCTTGTCTTATAGCTTGAAATTCAGTAGAGACAAGATCATCATTCAATCTGTGAATAATAAACATTATAAGTATTTTAATTTAAATGCCTAAGTATTCACTTTCTGATTTGAAAATGATTTTTGTGACTTTATATGGTTCAGACAATGAGGTATAATTGGGATCTTTCCTACGAATTCCTGTATATTCTTCGTCTGCATTACGCTCTTTAAGCCAAGCACCAAATGAAACTGAACATTCGCTGGTACCGTAACTATCTTGCCAAATATTTCTTATTTGGTAAAAGTCTGTATTTTTCTCACCACCATTGATATACCTGTCAATTACATAACTCATAGAATAGTGATTCTCTTATTTTCAGATTTCGGAAAAAGAATAACTGACGTAATAGGAAATTCAATCTTATCCTTAGATTTTACTACCTTTCCGTTAATTCGCAATGCGCTTTGGTCAAGCAATCGCCGCAGTTCGCTTTTGGATGCTTTTTCAGGCGGGCGTTCAGTACTATGAAATTGGCACACTTCGTTTAAACTTAGGATGAATTCGAGACCTGTCATTTTATTTTCCTTAAATTGGAATCCTGTGCATAAATAGTATTATACATTAAGGTATTAATATGGTAAATTTTTGTTTTTATGGATGTGGCAAGAAAGCAACACATACTATAGTTTCAGGAAAAAATAAAGGGAAGCACGTATGTCAGAAAAAACCCCAAAATGGTTGCCCCGCAATAATTTCACGATCGGAAAATAATAGAAAAAATGATCCAAAAAGAAACGATAAAATAAGAAAAGGTATGAACAAAATTGATACTGATTCAGGGTTAACTAAAGCCCAATTGGCAGCAAATAGAGCACGTGAAACAAATTTAAAAATAGATCCAGAAACAAACAGAACCCACGCATCATTAAATACTGAAAAAAGTTGGATATCTCGTAGAAATAATATAGATCCAGTAACTGGTAAATCAATGGTCGATGTGGCTATTGAAAAAACTATTGAGAAAAAAGCAATGGTAGATCCAGTTACTGGTCTGAGCGGGATAGACAAGGCATTTGTGTCTGGATTTCAATCTAAATATTATTTTGAAGATAAATCACTTCCTTTGATATATAGGGGAAGTTACGAAAAAATATTTTTAGATAAAAAATTCTCTGAACTGGGAGAAAAACTGTTCAGAGAATATGTTAAAAACGGCCCATCATTCAAATATATCAATCCTGTCACAAATAAATCAACAAGATATTTTTCTGATTATATCATAGATGGCGTCGTTTATGAAATAAAAAGCTGTTGGACTTTTGATGAGTGCGGTAAAAATACTAATAAACGATTAGTCAATTTATTTAAATTGAAAACTGTCCAAGACGCAGGATTTAGTATTATTTTAGTTTTAGATGGTGAAGAAATTACAAATTGGACTTTACTTGGTTAATGTGTTTGCATAGACGATTAAATTGCCCTGCAATGCAAGTGCATTTGTAATCACTACCAATTCGAGTCACAGTATAATGTGCGCCTTTCGAGCCTGCTACGTCCCAAGTTTGCGAATCAGTCTTTGTAAGATTGACTGCATTACCTGAGACTTCAACGATATTCTTTGTGGGAATAACGCTTACAGGGAATCGCTTGTCAGCGGTGAAAAGTCGAATTGTTTCTGGTGGATCATAATGCGCAGAACGTTGCACAGTACCGCTCAGTTTGAAAAACTTAAACTCAGATTGAGCGTTAAGATTAATGTCACGTTCTTTAACAGTGAGTTCGACTTGCTGACCAGATTTAAACATTACAGTTCCTTTACAAGTTTGCGAAGGGTTTTTACAAAATCTTTCAGGTCTTTCATGGAATTAAAAGTCATGCTCGAACCATAATCAAAATGTAAGATTACCTTACCAAACTGACCATGTGAAATATGCATTTTAGAGTTCGATTCCAGAGAGTTCGCATTCTGCGAAATTGAGGAGCATGTTTGCATGCGCGTTTTCTTCTACAGTAGCATTTTTCTTGTTGAAAATTGCTTCAGCGTGCTTAATACATTCAAGCTTCAGTTTTTTAAGCTGTTCGACAGATGAATTAATTGCGAGATTTGTAAGCTTCAAAAATTCTGCGTCGTTTCTCTGAAATGATTCTTGGGTCTTGGAATTCAATTCACTCTCCTGTTCGTTCATCGTATGAGACAATTATACAGATTTTGGATAAATTAGTCAAGCCGGTTGTTGCAGAAAAACAACATCATTTGAAATGTTTTTGTAAGGACCGCATCTTGGATTTAATATTTTCAACACCAACAGGATTTTGACTATGAACAGAAAAAGTAAAATCATCTGGGAATGATAATTTTTTATCAATTAATTGATTTGTAAGCCAATTAATAAAGATAATAGAGGTGTCATCACCAGACAAATCATGATCAAAGCTTATATGGTCTGGCATTCCTAATGCAGAAACAATTGCAATTGCTTCACTACTAGACCGCGCAATTACGTCAGTTTTATTTGCCGGATCGCGCAAATCATCGATAAAAAGTGAATAATCAGCCATCGAATATGATATCCTCAGTTGGACCAAATTTTAAAATAAATGCCAATTCTTGCTCTTGTGTTAAACCTTCAATTGTAGTTTGAATGGTGAATTCTTGATTTGTCATAACATTTAAATCCCCCATGGTATCAATCATATCTTTATTTTTTGAATCAATTTTGATATAACCTGAATTATTATAAATGTATTTTACTGCATCAGATTTCGGAATTAAATTAACGCCAAAAAATTGATATGTGCTTCTTTCAAAATCATTATTAAGCAATATTGCAGGAAGTTCAGATAATAATCCCCAAGATATTGCACAATCTCTAATAATTAAGTTTCGATATATAATCATAATGTAAAAAGGGATCAATTAAGATCCCTTTTTCGTTAAAGTTTTTGTTTTTATTATTCAGCAGTATCAGAAGCAACTTCATCAGTTTGTTTTGCTTTTGCTTTCTTTGCTTTTGCTGCAATCGACTCAATGGTCGGGGCAGTTTTTTCTTTCTTTTGGGCTGTAACTTTAACGGGCTTTTCTGCCTTTGGCGCTTTTACTTTGATCACAGGGCTGTATTTGGCATCAGCACTTTCAATTGCTGCGCGGTATTCTGCATTTTGCGTCAGTTCAGTTGTAAGCAAGAACTTAACTGCATCAGCCTTTGTCATTTCGGTCGCTAATTCAACCAATTCAATATCAGTGTGACCATTCTTTACAAGAATCTTAACACGCGTCATATCATTAGCAAAACGGACTTTGACTTGACCTTCATGACGACTTACTCCAGTTACTTTAAACATTTTACTTCTCCTTACAGGTGGATTACAAAAAGATTAGTTAAAAATCATGTTCGATGTGATTACCGAACTATGTAGCCTACAGTTTAAACTTTTGTCAAAGTATTTGCAACCGGTTTTGTTGCTTTTTTGCCACTCTTTGGTTAAATTTGTTTGACAAGCTTTAATATGCGTCTCGCTCATCGCGGCGACCTTCATCGCGTGCTTCCGACCGAACTTCAGAAATATAGTCATCTAAATCCATAACAGTATATTTTAACGACATTCCGCATAAAGCATGCTTTGAAGCTTCTTCTGCCGCAGTTTCAGCTTCCTTACGATCTGTAAAGAGCGTACCTGTATCTCCAGAAATGCCGCTGTAAGAAATGTAAGTTACGACAATATAGAGATTGCTTGCAGAAATGGTCATTTTTACATTTTCCTTACAAATTATTGGGGATAAACATCAACAAACTTAACTTCGCGCTTTGCTTTTTCAGCTTCAATAACCTTTGCAGCAAACGCTTCAAACGCAGCAATGAGGCCTGCGCCACGATCAAATCCGACGTTATTTGTCTGAATAAATTCGATGATTTCTTGACGATCCATTTTGCGCTCCGTTTTTCTATATTTTTATTATACGCTATTTTGGGCGAATGTCAAGCTTGCGGTGCAGAAAAACAACACTTTTTCAGAGTTTTTCTGATATAAGAATTTTCAAGATTTCTCTCTGTCATTTCAATTACTGGAATCAGTTCATCTGTCCAATTATCATAATAATTAAATTCATAATCAGCAGAAAGTTTCTTCCAAAGTCCATTACTGCATGCTGTTTGTCTATCACCAGAAACTAGACGAAAACCATTATCCAATAGCCAGCGATATACACTTTCGACGTATCCTTTACCACGATAATCTTTCTCAATAAAAGAATGCGGCTCTAATACTCGTCCAAAACTTTTATATGTTCTATTAATTAATTCGACTGCCCCGACGATACAATTATCCACATCTTCAATTGCAACATAAAAACCACGATCACCAGTTTTAATTACTCGCAAATGAATATTTTCAAAATTAGTAGGAATAATTGCATCTTGATAATGATCACCATAAATTTTGTCTGTGCAATAGCTACGACAATCTTCGACACGATACCGAAAATCTGCGTCATAATCTGAAACTTGTACGATTTCCATGAGTAATCATCCAAAAGTGTTTAATATCACTATTATACAGTAATTTGGATAAATGTCAATTTGGGTGTTGTTTTAACGCAACAGCATTATTTTGAGACCCAGGGTGTCGGAGAAGGGATTTCGCACGGGCCCTCTACAGCGATTGATGTAAAATTTGCGGGACTAACGATTTCTAAGTATTCCATATCTTCTGAATAGTCAAACAAGAAATGACGTATTCCAGGTCGTTGATGAACACAATCGCCAGCAGAGACCAATGTCTCTTTATCTTCATACATAAATTTTGCCCAACCCTTGAGCATAATAACGATGTGAAATTCTGCTTCGTGAATGTGCCATCCTGTGCCTTTTTCTGGTGCAGAATTTGCTTTAACAATCTGAGCAATAACTTTACCGTCAGTCGCATCAGTAATACCTAAATCTTTGTATAAGAAAAAATCTCTAAGACCACCACTTACAAATTGTGTATCTTCTGATTTGTTGTGTGAAAATTTGTTTGTCATGTTTATTTTATGTAGTTGAACCACTCAACCCAACCCTTTGCAGTCAAAAAGCCCCAGCTATCTTTTTGTGTTCCCATAAAGAATAAAGTTGTGCATGGCTTGTTGTCTTTCAATGTGAGGTAATGAAAGTCTGCTGCTTTGTGCCAAATGATACTACCAGGTCCCTTCCACTTAGTGGAGAAATCTATGCAATATCCTTCATCATCGAATATTGGTAGAGTTTCATAATATCCTCCAGCCAAAATTATTGTAAAGAAGGTCCAAGGATGATCATGAGGTACAGGATCATCTGATTTTAGAATCTTGTGAAGTGTGATATTGAATGGGAATTTCTTCCTATCTTTCAAGAATAGATAATATCTGATTAAGTATGGCTCGTTAGTATCTCGATCATAGATTACTCTACGTCTTCCTAACTTTTCCATTATTTGAGAAATTATTTGCATGTTTGCACCTATTTGTGCGCTTAGTATAACTAATTACACAGATAGATGCAAATTGTGATTTACCTATTTACTAAGATAGGTGCGATTTTTCATCAAGTGGTTATGATCAGTTGGACCAAAATCCCCGTCGGGATGATAAACCACTAACCGCATTTCACGACCATCAGTACGAAAACGATGATTCTGATTTTCTTCTAGACAAAACATTGATCCTGGAGTTAGTGTCATCTGACATAGCTTACCAGTTGAATCATAGTAATCACTCATACCTTCACCACTGATAATACAACCCAATCTAATAGATGGATGGGTATGATACGATTGATCAATGTGCTTAGGGAAATAAAGAAAGTTCAATGATGGATCACCCAATCGCGGTGGATAAACTAAGATAGAATCTGAACAACCGTCAATATACGTAAGACGACCTTGATCCTCAACATCACCTTGAATATTTTGACACTTGTAACCTAGACGAATGACAATGAATAATTCATCTGAAACAGTAAATTTTGGTGCTTTCGCTTTTACAAAAAATGAACAAAATTGGCCAGCTTCAAGTTCGATTGTTTTATTTGGTAACTCAATTGTTGAATCTCCAAATGAATATGCATATACGCTGCAATACCCAGCTGAGTGCGGCCAAGCAAAACTATCTCTGTCAGAAGTAATCATAAATGCGGACGAAGGATACATTGAATCCCATTGTTCGATCTTGTTCATTGCTATTCCTTAAAATTTTTATTATACAGACTTACAAATTATATGCAAGTCTGTGCGCTATCATTTCGGCAAATTTGGCTTTTGAGTCGGAGCGACCCCATTCAAATTCTTTTGGTCCCATCGTTTCATTGCTCGTTGTCGAAGAACTAATTTCAATTGATTTTTAGTAATTTGACCACTTTGCAGCATAGAAAATCCTGCAATAGAATCATTCATCACATCATATTCATTTGCCATACTATTAGTTAGATCACCGGGTCGTGAAGAAGCCATCAGCATCTTATACAATTTAGCAGAATACTCTTTTTGATATGCAGTTGGATCGGATGCAACTTCTAGTGCCTTTGCAAAACGTAAAATATTGTCATGAATTTCTGGCCATTTATACGAGTATTCTCCTCCCATACTTCTGAATTCTACATAGTTTTGGCTTTTATGAAAATTGACACTGACATATTTTCTTTCATTTGCGGACATAATAGCTAGTCCAGCAGCATGTGGAATTCCACGTTCTAGATAATCAACAACAGATGCAGAAAACATTGCAGCAGGTTCTTGTGTTTTAGATTGAATTGCATTTTTAATTTTTGATATAGATGGTTCAGCATAATTAGTTCTGCCTGACTGCATCAAAGTTTGGGCATCTCGATTAAATTGCTGCAATACTCGTTCATCACCTAAAAATAATACTAACTTAACATAATCAAGATCCATATTCTTGATGCTCAAGTTGAAGTGGAGACCAGTTGAGTCATTTGTATATCCACCATTTCTGTTGATAGTTTGTAATGTTTTGTGTAACAAATCAAGAGTTTGTGGTAGTGGTAATGGCGGGCTAACAATTTCACAACCCATATCATCACCATCATTTGGTGTAATGCTTGCATCTGGCTCTATAATGAATTCACCTTCCACTCTACCACCGTGATAGTCATCATTTACATTGACAGGAATATCCAATTCCCTTTCAAGCAAATCTGCTACACGTTGAGCACCATCCCGATTATAACCACCGTCAGAAGACGCTCCTGGAGTATAATACGGCCAACTGAAATCAAAATGATTACTAATATCTTCCCAATCTCTACAGCCTAGCTCATAGCGAAGCCAATCATACAAAGATGGCCCATCTCCTCCATCACCGTACTCCTGTTCTACTTCCTCTCTAGCTTCGTCTTCAAAATCACTCGCTTCCATATGATCTTCTTCATCTTCATGATTATTGTTATAATCGGTTGCAAGTTCATCCATCTTTTCTTCCATATTATTACCAACCCATTCTTGTTCTTTTTCCCAATAAAAGTTTTGATAATCGTCTTGCATTGATTCTAGTTGTCTATCACGTTGACTTAAATCAAAGAAATTTTTAATATCATCCCAATCGATATTTTGACTAATGGCTTCATTGTAACTCATATCTATCTCAGGCTCGCCATCATATCCACCCTCCCCGCCTAAGCCCTGGAACACACATTCAGCCTCAAAGCCAGCTGTGAATTTTTCTCCGACTTGTGCAATCTGTTTCTTCAGCCGGCCTGGCGCCATATTCAGTTCATTCAATGCAACTTTATTGCGAAGCATTTCGGTATATTTTGATTCCCCTAGAGTCTTTCCGCTCTTTGCAAATGTTTCTTTTGCATCAGCAATTAGCGCGCCAAACTGAGGATCATTTTTGATTGTATTGATGATGCTTTCTACACTTGCTAGTTGCTCTGGATGTGCTCCTTTACCTAACAACAATTGTGCAATCTTTACAGGATCTTTGCTGATAGTTTCTCCTGTCTCACGATTAGATAAACCACCTTTGTAGCTCCATTTTGCTCCTCTTGCTTTAGCAATGGACGCAAGCAATACATTTCTATCTGCACCACTATAAGAAGATTTGTCACCCTCAGATGATAGACTGAATTTTTGAAAAGCCATATCGTCCGTGAACATCAAATCAGTTTGAACGAATCCCTTCGATTCCTTTCCAGCAATCGGAGTTCTAAAATGTACGCTATCACCGGACTTAGCAACCCATAGACGAGGTGCATCATCTGGGTGGTTCTTTACCACCCAAGCCATAATCCTCTTTGCTAATTCATCTTTTGTAATTTGGCTTGCATCAACACCGACATCAATATCACCGCTAGAAGCTTTCTTACCAACACTACCTAACGTATTTTGCATAAGAGGTAAGCCAGTAATCTTCTCTAAGAATACTAATGTCGGTTTAATATCAGCGCGATTGATACGTTGAGTCAATGGACCTTCAGTGGTCTTGAATACATTACCACCTTCTATTAAGAATGATTCATTTACACTTTCTTTTTGAACATTCAATCCTAGCATTTTACGAGCTTGCTGTTCAGCAGAGTCTAGATTATCTCTATCGATAGATGATACGTTACCTTTTCTTATTTCATCCTGCAAGTCTGACAGACTAATACTAACAGAAGAAAAATGTTTGAAATTATGCAGCAAATCTGATTCTGAGTTATAAACTTTGTCAGCGCAATATGATTTACCAGTTTGCGGATTTACGCAATACACTAAAGCAACATCATAATCCTCATCATTAATTTCATCATGCTTCCAAGTAACAATCATCTTCATTTGCAACATTGGTGCAAGTCTTTTGCATGCAAGCGCAAATGTCGGATCAACTATATTGTTTTTTTCTTCTGTCATAATTTTTGGTCTCAATGCTGTAATTTTACCTAAGCCTTCCATATGAGCTTTGGCGACTCTGTGGTTTCCATCTAATACAAATCCCTTGCTATCAATTACGATGGGATTCAATGCATTTGCATCCATTGAATTTACATGTTCGAAATTGATTCTAATTTTACGTCCATATGGATCATCTAATTCTCTAAATTCAGGATTGCTAAGTTCAGATAACTTAACTTCACACATAATCCATTCTGGGTGCCGTAGTATCGGTTTAACTAATTTGTAGTTTCTATGGATACTTTGCACATAGTTGATAACCTGTTCAGAAGTCAGAGGTTTTTTGTGTATTCTTAGTTCAGATTCCTCTGTTTTCTTTGGCATTGATGTGGTTTCTTGTGCTTTTTTGTATGCATCCGCAATGACTGGTATCAATGATTGAAAATCTGAATCTTTGTATAAAATACCAATACCACCATGTTGATTCCATAAGTTGATATTGTAATCCCAATCATCAATTAATACATTTGGGGTGCCGTCTGCTTGCACCGCATATTTGTATTTGTCTCGATCAAACTTTGATGCGATTGGAGGATTTCTAGAAAGGAAATTAGATATCCAAATCTTCTTCTCTTTAGTTCCTTTCTCTTGATCCAATCGAGGTGGCGCCGACAAAATTTGATAGCTTCCAGCTAAATGCTTAACATACGCAAGCAATTTTTGTGCATTCGGTAGTTCTGGGATATTAACAAAAAAATCTTTTGATATCGATAACTTACTAAGTTCTTCCCTAGGTAGCTTTTTGGATATATCACCATTGATGCCCGTGATTATTCTGATTTGTTCATCAAAATCTGCGAGCACACCATCCATATCAACATAAATTACCGGTTTATTATTCATTATTCAGTGGCCATAAAAAAACTCTGTCAAGTATTTACCTGACAGAGTTTTGAATGTTTAAACTGAAAGTTTAGTATGTTCCGATAGAAAACCTATTATGATAGAAATCATTCAAGTCAATATCTTCTTGT
>Ga0210388_10003369_pt1 | contig 12539 bp, 11 predicted proteins | sample IncBWC19OmetaG_FD_155485 | JGI IMG/M metagenome (GOLD analysis project Ga0210388, IMG submission 155485) | Forest soil microbial communities from Barre Woods Harvard Forest LTER site, Petersham, Massachusetts, United States - Inc-BW-C-19-O ... | reverse complement strand
CCCATGCAAAGACCCCATTTCCCCGGCCTCTTGTCTCAAAATAACTGTTGGCCCGGTTACTGCTTTGTATTCCAGTCGTGTCGGACCGACACCTTGCGAACAAACGGCAAACCCCGAGCGATCGGGCGACGCAAAGCCAACAGGACTCTCGCAGTCGGCTGGGCTGCCTCAAGGGGGAAATTCAACAGATGAGAGAGCTTGGGAAACGGACCATCCAAATCAGCATTGCACTTGGCGCCATCGTCGGCCTGATCGGCTGCGGTGAGCAGTCCAGCGACGTCGAGACGGGGACCCACGACCTCGGGCTCTCTTCGATCAACGGCCTTAGCTCCATCAACGGCCTGTCGTCGATCAATGGCTTGTCGTCCATCAACGGCCTGTCGTCGATCAACGGCCTCAGCTCCATCAACGGGCTGTCGTCCATCAACGGCCTGTCGTCCATCAACGGCCTCATGACCACCTCGGCGGGCCGCAAGACGATCTCCTACCTCGTCAAGTGCGCGCTCGCGTCCAACGACTCCCTCGTCAAGGCCGACCAGAACGGCACGAACTACACGTTCGCCGGCGGCTTCGGTCTCTGCCCCACCTGGAAGAACGGCAGCGTCCACAACAACGGCGCCTGCGAGGAGCTCGTCTCCTCCTGCATGATGGCCCACGTCAACACCGCCGGCGTCCACGTGCCGGTCTGGCTCGACGCCCAGAACCCGGCCATCGGCTGGGGCATCGACAAGGTGAACTACCCCTTCCAGGAGGGGACCTTCTTCGGAAACATCATCGAGACCGGCGCGCTGTCCGGCAGCGGCAAGCCCAACGTCAACGGCCCGGTTGGCTACTACTGTGACGGCGCCGGCTTCGCCTCCGGTTCGGCGGGCGTCGTCGCCGGCCGCCTCGGCGCCAACCAGCAGAACTCGCCCTACTCCAACCCGTACGGCAACGGCACCCTGTGCAAGAACTCGCCCGCCAACGTCGGTTACTACACCTACGGCACGGGCGGCCAGTCCGACCCCGACGGCTACGTCAAGCTCGAGCAGCCGGCCGGCACCCCCTGGAACAACGGTGTCACCGTGTGGCGGAACAACAGCTACAACCCGATCTTCGACACCAGCTACCAGTACTCGCTGTCGGCGAACATCACCGGCGGCACCATGGTCATGGACGCGGGCAGCTCGCCGATTCAACAGTGGAACGCCTCGGCCGGCCTGGTCACCTCCATCTTCAACATGGCGCCGAGCGGCTCGAACTGGTCGATCTCGCCCATCAGCAGCCCGACGATGTGCCTCGACGCCGGCGCCGGCACCAACTCGACGGCGATCACCGTCGCGGGTTGCAACGGCGGCGCTTCGCAGGCCTGGAGCATCACCCCCGACGTCCAGACCGGTAACTTCTTCGTGAAGGCGTCGAACACCGGCCGCTGCATCAACGTTCGTAACGGCAGCACCGCCGCTGGCACCGTCATGGAGGTCCTCGACTGCAACACGACCTACACCAGCGAGAAGTTCGCCATCCAGGCGACCGTCTACGCCGGCGACCAGACGGGCTCGGTCGTCAACCAGACGAACACCTCCGGCACCACGCCCTGCGCCTCCTTCTGCTCCGGCCCGACCCAGATGGCGTCGCAGAGTGACTCGCTCACCAACATCAGCACGAACGCGATGTGCTACGAGACCACCTACCCCGTCAGCGGCTTCAACTGCGGCAACATGAGCGGCCGTACCTTCGCCGTCAACGGCCAGACCGTCACCTGTGGCGGCAACATGACGCTGCCCGCGAAAGTGAACGGCGGTTACTGCTTCCAGCTCTCCGCTGGCGGCACGACCTCCGCGTACTTCGGCACCTGGTAACCGCCCCCGCCTCCCACTCCACCGAACAACGGCCGGTCCGCCCACGCGGACCGGCCGTTTCCTTTTGGGCGCCTGGTGACGCGACGCGCGGTTGTTCGCGGAACATCGCATCTGTTGTGCGAGGTGCAACGCATGGGGCCGATCTACCCACGCTAAGGTCCCACTTCTCGGCATATTCGACAAAAATAATTGTTGGCCCACTTACTGCTTTATTTCTGACTGTGTCGGACCGACACCTTGCGAACAAACGGCAAAACCCGAGCGATCGGGTGACGCAAAGCCCACGGGACTCTCGCAGTCGGCCGGGCCGCCTCAAGGGGGGAATTCAGATGAAAACACTGGGGAGACGAACCATCCAAATCAGCATCGGGCTCGGGGCCATCGTCGGCTTGATCGGGTGCGGCGAGCAGGCGAGCGACGTCGAGGGGGGCGGCCAAGATCTGGGCCTCTCGTCCATCAACGGCCTCAGCTCCATCAACGGGCTGTCGTCCATCAATGGCCTCAGCTCCATCAACGGGCTGTCGTCCATCAACGGCCTCAGCTCCATCAACGGGCTGTCGTCCATCAACGGCCTGTCGTCCATCAACGGCCTCATGACCACCTCGGCCGGCCGCAAGACGATCTCCTACGTCGTCAAATGCGCCCTGGCCGCAGGTGACACACTGGTCAAGGCCGACCAGAACGGCACCAACTACACCTTCGCTGGCGGCATCGGGATCTGCCCCCAGTGGAAGAACGGCGGCGTCGCCTCGAGCCAGCAGTGTATGGAGGGCGTCTCCGCTTGCATGATGGCCCACGTCAACACCGCCGGTGTCCACGTCCCCCTCTGGCTCGACGCGAACCTTCCCTCGATCGGCTGGGGCAAGGACACGGTCAACTACCCGATGCAGGAGGGGACGTTCTTCGGCGACATCATGGACACCGGCTCGATCACCAACACGGGCAAGCCCAGCGTGACCGGACCGGTCGCCTACTACTGTGACGGCGCGAACTTCACGCCAGGCTCGACCGGCGTGGTGGCGGGCCGACTTGGCGCCGGCCAGGTGGGAGCGCCCTACGTGAACCCGTTTGGCAAGCTCTGCCAGAACGTCAAGGACATGTACGGCAACTACCCGAACATCGGCGCCTACACGAACAAGAGCGCCAGCTGCCCGGCCGGAACGGACATGACCAAGGTCGACCCGAACGTGGGCTGCCCGGACGGATACGGCACCATGCAGTACCCCTACGCCAGCGCCGCGGGCGTCAGCCAGGTCCCCTGGAACTACGCCATCACCGTTTGGCGGAATCCGAACTACACCCCGCAGTTCGATAGCGGGTACCACTACACGATGTCGCCGCTCGTCACCCACGCCAGCCCCATGATCGTCGACGTTCAGGGGAGCAACGTGGCGGACTACAACCAGTCGTCCAACCTCGACTCGTCGAAGTTCCTCTTCACGGCTCACGGGAGCAACTGGACGATCTCCATGAAGACCAACAGCGCGATGTGCCTGGACGGGGGCGCCGGCACCAACGGGACCGGCCTGGTGGTGGCGAGCTGCAACGCCAGCGCTCAGCAGGATTGGCAGATCACTCCGGAAGTGCAGTACGGCGACTTCTTCATCAAGAACGCCGGGAGCGGCCGCTGCATCAACACCCGCGGCGGCGCCACCACGGCCAACACGGCGATGGAGGTCTACGACTGCAACACCACCTGGACGAGCGAGAAGTTCGCCATCCAGGCGGTCGAAGCGATCTAACTCGACACCGCTCCATCGCAAAGAGCCCGGTCCGGAGACGGACTGGGCTCTTTTGCTTTTTTTCAGCCTACGTCCGGGACACCGACCTGCTCGGGCCTACTTCATCGGCGCGTAGGCCTGCAGCGCCGGCACCGAGACGAGGGCGCCCGTCGGAAGCACCAGCGCGGTCAGCTCGCGTCCATAGACGCAGCCGGTGTCGAGGCCCGTCGCGAAGGGGTGCCTCTGTAGCCCCCGAACGGCGTCGTGGCCGAACACGACGTGCTCCGGTCCGCGCCAGAGCGACGCCCAGGGCGCGCCCTCGATCCGCTTCGACGGCTCCCCGTCGTCGCTGATGCTGCGGAGGTTGAGCAGGTGAACGCGCGTCTGTTGCTCGACGGGGATGCCTGGAACCAGGCCGCCGTGAACCACCAGATAGGGGCGGTCGGCGACCGCGTCGAGGCGCAGCCAGAGCGGACGGGACTCGAGCCAGGCGACGTCAGCGACGCTCAGCGTCTCCGCGACCGCGCGGTGCGCCGGTCCGATGCGCGGATCGCCGCGGGCCGCCCGCAGGACGTGCGCGTCATGGTTCCCGAGGACCGCGTCGGCGTTCGATTCACGCGCCCACCGCACGACGCCGGCCGAATTCGGCCCCTTGCACACCAGATCGCCGACCAGCACCACGCGGTCGTCGGGTGTGCGGCCGGCGGCCGCCAGCAGAGCCAGCAGCTCGTCGAGGCACCCGTGAACGTCACCGACGACCAGCGTGCGCATCACCGCCACGCTCCCGAGCTGGGCCTACGACTCCGAGACGGAGACCTTGACCATCTTGACCGGCGTCTTCGGGCGATCGCCCCCGTCGCGCGGCGTCTTCGAGATCTTGTCGACCACGTCCATCCCTTCGATCACCTTGCCGAACACCGGGTGCTTGGAGGGACCGGGCGAGAACCAGTCGAGATAGGGATTGTCGATCACGTTGATGAAGAACTGGCAGCTGCCGCTCTGTGGCCCCTTGTTGGCCATCGACAGCGTCCCGCGCGCGTTCGAGATCTTGGCGTTCGCCGGGTGCTCGTCAGGGATCGTCCCGCTGGGGGAGTCGCCGGTGCCAGCGCGCGGGCTCAGCGGATCCTTGCTGTACGGGCAGCCGAACTGCACCATGAACTTGTCGATCACGCGGTGGAAGTGCAGTCCGTCGTAAAAGCCGCTCTTGGCGAGCTTGACGAAGTTGCCGGCGGTGATGGGCATCTGATCTGCAAGCAGCTCGATCTTGATGTCGCCCAGGGAGGTGCTGAGGGTGGCAGTGGGGTTGGACATGGGCGGGGAGCTTAACGCACTTCCAGCGCCGCGACGACCTCGTCGAGCCGATCGAACAGCCGCGCGCGCGTGCAGAGCTCCGCGAGGCGGGTGCCGCGCACGGCGAAGACCTCGTCGCAGGTTTCGGCGGCGGGAAGATCGAGCCGTCCGTCGCCCAGATAGACGGTCGAATGTCCCGGATGTTGGCGGCGGAGGTCCGCCACGACGTGCCGCTTGAAATCCTCGCCCGGCTCGAGTCGCATTCCCTCCGGCAGCGAGACCTGCCAGCGATGTCCGTCGAAGGTGCCGGTGAAGGCGACGATCGGGATCGCGGGCGGCAGCAGATCCTGGATATAGAAAGTGAGCCCGTGGCTCAACACCACGAAGGGCCAGGCGCGGGCGCGGCAAAACGCGACCAGCTCCGACAGGCCCGGACGCATCCGGGTGTTCGCGCGCGCTTGCTTCAGCAGCGCCTCCGGCGGCTGCGCCAGATCGGCATAGCCGCGCGCGATCATCTCGAGCGGCGTCACCCGTCCGGTGTACGTTCCGGGGAGCAACTCTCGCCGCCAGTCGTAGGCCAGATGTGCGTCCCAGAACAGCGTCGTGACGTCGTCGATCGTCAACGTCCCATCGAAATCAGAGACGATGATCATCGAAACGTCGCCACCAGCGGCGCGTGATCGCTGGTGCCGACCTCGCGCTGCGAGACACAGCTTTCGACCACCGCCGCGAGGTCGCCGCTGACCAACAGGTAGTCGATCCGCCAGCCGAGGTTGCGCTGGCGGAGGTTGCGCCAGGGGGCCCACCAGGTGAAGAGCGCGTCGTTGTCCGGTTCGCGCTCGCGCGCGACGTCGTGCAGCCCACCTTCGTTCAAGATCCGCTCGAACAGCGCCCGCTCGTCGGGACGCTGGCCGATCGCCCGCTCGTCGCGATCCCGGCTGTTGACGTCGATCGGCGCGCGCGCGACGTTGAGGTCACCGCAGAGGATCACCTTCGTCCCGAGCGCGCGCAGCCCGCCCGCGTAGGCGGCCATCGCCTCCAGAAACCCGACCTTGGCGGCGAAGTCCTTGCCGCCGTTGGGCACGTAGATCGACGCCACCAGCAGGCCACCGACGGTCGTGGCGGCGATGCGCGTCTCGTGGTCGAACTCGGGATGGACGAAGAGGGGACGGTCGGGCGCGAGCTCCTTGCGAACGAGCAGCGCCACCCCCGAGTACCCCTTCGTCCCGTGCCAGTAGGACCAATATCCAGGGATGTCGCCCACGGTCTTGGGGATGTGGTCGACGGCGGCCTTGATCTCCTGCAGGCAGAGGACGTCCGGCTGCTCGCGCGCCACGAACGCGGCCACCTCATCCTGGCGCGCGCGGATGCCGTTGACGTTCCAGGTGGCGATCTTCATCGCCGGACGATTTCGCCTGTCGTCGAAGCGGAGAACATGCGCATGCTCTTCTAGCACGCATGGCCGCCCCTGCCGACGAGCCCGCCGGGCCGAGCGCCGCCTCCACGACCTCGCCGCGCGCGCTGATCGTGGTCATCTCCGCCGGGATCTTCGTGACCGGGTTCGCCTTGCCGAAGACGCTCGGCTACCTGCCGTTCAGCTTGCTGCTCAAGAACGTCTTCCACATGTCGGCGCTCCAGGTCCAGGCGTTCTGGTCGTTCTCTCTCCTGTTGTGGTACGTCAAACCGTTCGTCGGGTTCGTGTGCGACGCCTACCCGCTCCTCGGAACCCGCAGGCGCGGCTACCTTCTGGTCGCGACCCTGCTGGCGGGGCTCACCTGGCTGGCCTTCCTCGTCGTCCCACACGGGTACAGGCCGTTCCTGGAGCTGATGACCCTGCTCAACCTGGCCATGGTCGTGGTCAGCACGGCGATCGGCGGCCTTCAGGTCGAAGTCGCACATCGCTTCAACGCCACCGGGCGGCTCGCTTCATTGCGGACGGGGCTCGAAGGGATCATGGATCTCATCGGGGGACCGATCGGCGGCTGGCTGGCGGTCTGCGCGCTCCGATGGACCGCCATCGCCGGTGCCGTCGCGACGCTGGCGTTCTTGCCAGTGGTCTACGTCCTTTACCGCGAGCCCCGCGGCGCGCGCGTCAACACGGAGGTCTTCGCCGTCGCCCGTGATCACCTCCGGACGATCGTTCGCTCGCGCGCGATGTGGGGGGCCACCGGCCTCCTGTTCCTCGTCTATCTGGCGCCCGGCTTTCAGCTGCCGATGCTCTACTACCAGCAGGACGTCCTCAAACTGGATCCACGCTTCATCGGATTCCTGCAGCTTCTGGGCGGCGTCGGCGGAATCATGGGCGCGGCGGCGTATGGATACCTCTGTCGGAGGTTTTCGCTGAAGGTCTCCCTGATCGCGGGGATCGTGCTGAACGCGACCAGCACGCTCCTCTACCTGCGCTACGACTCGGCCACCAAAGCGGCGCTGATCGACAGCTCGGCCGCGCTGCTGGGGACGCTGGCGACGCTGCCGCTCTACGATCTGGCGGCGCGTGCCACTCCGAAGGGGCTCGAGAGCTTCGGCTTCTCGCTCATGATGAGCATCCGCAACGTCTCCATCTTCGTCATCTCGGGAATGCTCGGTTCCTATCTCTACGACCACTACCATATGACCTTGAAGCAGCTGGTCTGGGTGAACGCGGGCTCGTCGGCGGCGGTGCTGCTGTTCGTTCCCCTGCTCCCCGCCGCGCTGTTGGCGGCGCGCGAGGAGTCGCGGGCCCCGGGCTGAGCTCAAGAAGCTGCCCCGGGCCGCCGAGATTCAAATTCGTGCCTTTGGGGGAGGGCTCAATGCGCCTTGTCCTGCGCGGCGCCGGCGTCTGCCTGGCGCTGGCGCTCTCCTGCGCCTCGAACCCTTGGCCCGACGAGCCGGGCCTCCCGGTCACGCTCGGCCTCGCCGCCAACGTCGACGCGGGCGATTCGTTTCTGACCGCGCTCACCGCCGCGCGTCGGGCGCAGAACCTCCCGATGCCGCTGGTGACGCCGCGCTACCAGTCGGAGATCCGGACCTTCGCCGTGGACCTGCAAGCCGGCCGCGCCTCGGCGGACGGAGCCAGGCGGGCAATCGAGAGCTGGGGGCGCGTCGCCTACCAGCGGCCGATCACCAGCTGGATCCTCGACTGCGGGTCGGGGCAGCCGCCGCGGATTCCGCCGGCGCTCGCCGAGCTCCCGACGGCCGTGGTCTCCTACGCAGCCGCGCACTTTCGCCCGCGGTCGCTTCCGCGCGATCAGTGCGCGATCTTGGTCGTGGCGCTGACCGGCGGCGCCGACGAGACGGTCCGCGCCGTGGCGGTCAAATGACGCAGCCGATGCGCGCGCCGTCGATGGCGATCTCGTCGAGCCACAGCTCGAACGGCTCCGTCGTCGGCTGATACTCGTACCAGCCGAGCCAAACGTTGGTGAACGTCGGCAGCGTGAACGGCACCGTCGCGTTCCCCTGGTGGGGCGTACTCGGAACGGTGCCGAGCGACGGGTGCTCGACCGCGTCCCACCAGAGGCGGGTCTGGTTGTGGGCGCCGTCGTGCATCCACTCGATGCAGAGCCACTGCCCGGTCGGCACCGGCGACGGCGTGCCGTTCGGCCCCGGATCGCGGTCGGCGTTGGTCCAGTCACCGGTGCCGTTCGGGTCGGTCAGGCTGTCGGTGCCGACACCGAACAGGTCGACCCCGTTTTGCATCTGGCCGCCCACCCGGATCTCGCCAGTCACCCCCGTCCCCGAGGCGGCGATGAAGGTCCAGTGCGCGTAGCTGAGGTCCGTCGACGGCGTGGGGAGCGACTGGAAGTAGACGAAGGCCCGCCCGTAGTAAGTATCGTTCGCCGCCGGGAAGGTCTTGGTCTCCTCGATGTACGAGGCCCCCTTGCCGGGCACGGTGATGTGCAGCGCGTGCGTGCCGCGCGCCGCCTGCAACGTGTCGACGACCGGCGGGGTCCCATTCACCGTCCAGAGGGTCGGATCGATCGCGCCGCTCTCGAAGTCCTCGCAGAGCTGGAGGTGCGCGTCGGCGCAGCGGCTCGGGCCGAAGAACGCGGCGCGGTCCGTCGAGAGATCGCGTCCGCCGCCGGCGGGCAAAGATCGACAGCCTCCGAGCAGCGCCGCCGCGACCGCCGCAACGGCCAGCCGCGCCGCGGCCGGCGGCATCTAGAGCCGCACCTGGATCTCGTAGCGGCGGTTCTTGGCCTTCTTGGCCGGCGTGTTGTCGGGCGTCACCAGCGGGTGCTCGGAGCCCATGCCGATCGAGATGATCTCCTTGGGCGCCACGCCGCGCGCCACCAGCTCGCGCGCGATCACCGCCGCGCGCTTGGCCGACAGCTCCTTGTTGTGCTCGGGCTTGCCGGCTGAGTCGGTGTGGCCAGAGACCTCGAACTTGAAGCCGCTGACGCCCGCCGCTTGGAGCTTCTTCTTGGCGTCGATCAGCGTATCGGCGAGCTTCTTGATCTTCTTGTCGCAGCCGGACGCCAGCTGATCGCTGTCGCTCTTGAAGCTGCACTGATTCTTGCGCCCCTCGGCGAGCAACTTGGCGTTGACGTCCTTCACCGCCTTGTCGCGCGCGGCGCCGCCCGCCTTGCCGGCCAGGCTGTGGAAGTCGAGCGCGAAGGCAGGTGAGGCCGGCGTGCCGACCAGCAGGATCGCCGCCGTCACCATTCCCATGGTCGAGGCGAGCCAGGAACCCTTGCGACTTGTCGTGAACGTTGAAAGCGTCATCCCACCAGAATAACGCGAACGGAGCGCGAACGGCGTCAGCGACGAAGCGTCAAAGGCGAAGCGTCAAATCGAGGACGGTCACCAGCCCGGGCGCGGCCGCGATCACCGCGGGGATGGCGTTCAGCACGGTGCCGACGGTGGCGCGGTCGCCCTGGGTGCCGCCCCGAATCAGCAGATCGAGCGGCGGGTCGCCTTCGATCACCACGCGGTCGTGCGGCTCGGGCGCGCCGACCGACATCTCCAGATCGAGCCTGACCAGCTCTCGCCCGCTGCCGAGACCGACGGCCGACTGCCGCAGCCCAGCCACGCGGCCGGCCTCGATCCCCGGGCGTGGGTCGGTGACCGGCCCGATCGTCGAGCGAATCTCGTCGAACGAGAACCCCAGGCCGAGCCCGACCAGCGCGCACGACTCGGGCAGACCCCGGTGCCCGAGCTGCTTGGCCGCCACGCCGGCCTCGAACTCGGCGACGGTCAAGCCGGCGCCGACCTTGGCGCGCAGCGGGGCACGGCGCTTGGCGGCGTCGACCACCCGCGTGACCGCCACCCGATCGACGCGCACGCAGGCGGCGGCCAGCGTGAGCGGCAGGCGATCCATCACCAGACCGGGATTGACGCCCGTCCCGACCACGGTGATCCCGGCGGCGCGCGCACGCGCGTCGAGCTGCTGCGCGAGCTCGGGCGTTGCCAGATCGGCGTAGGCCAGATCCTCGCAGGTCGAGACCACGTCGACGCCGGCGGCGCCGGCCGCCTCGACGATCGGCAGGAGCTCCGCGACGCCCGAGAGGGTCAACACCAGCGCGACGTCAGCGCCAGCCAGCGCGGCCGACAGCGTCGGCGCGACCTTGACGCCGAGCGCCCCGACATCGGCGACCTCGCCGGCATCGCGGCCGACGAAGGCGGGATCGAAGGCACCCGAGAGCTCGAGCGTCGGCCGAGCGCGAACCGCCTTCAAGACCTCCCGCCCGATCGCCCCCAGACCGATGATCGCCACGCGCACGACGCCTGCGGCGCGGCTGATGCCGCCTGGCGCCGTCACCCCCCGAGCTCCGCCAGATCTTCGCCCAGCTCCTCGAGGAAACCGGAGATCTCCGAAGGCGAGAGCGATTCGAGGCGGCGCCGGATCCCTTCGAGATCGTCGCGCAACCGGGTGGCCCGGCGGCGGTAATTGTCGAGCGTGTTCTCGAGCCGGCTGGCGTCCGCGGTCGAGGCGCCGACACGACCCACCTCCGCCCGCAGGTTGGCCTCCACCGCGTCGAGATCGCGCGCGATCGCTGCGGCGCCGGCCTCGTGACCGTCGTGGCCGTTCTTGCCGTTCTTGCCGGCCCCGACCGCAGCCGCCGCCTCCAGCTCGCCCACCCGGACGCGCAGGCGATCGCGCTCCGATTCCAGCGCGTGGAGTCGATCGACCTCGGCTCCATCGCGGCCGGCGGCCGCCTTGCGTTCGTGCTCGAGCCGCAAGAGCTTCCCCTCGAGCTCCGCCAGCCGCGCGCGTCGGGTCCGGTCCGCCTCCTCCAGATCCTTGGCAGTCTTGCGCAGGGTCGTCGCCTCGGCACCCGAGGTTGCCGCGCGTGCCTCGGCGGCGGCCACCGTATCTTCCAGCTCGGCGACCAGCGCCGTCTGCTCGGAGACGGACGCCTTGAGCGCGGTGAGCTCGTCGACGTGCGCCGTCGACGCCCGGTGGAACTCCTCCAGCGCGCGCCCCCGGGCCGCCGCCAGATCGTCGCTGTCGCTGCCCGAGGCTCCCGCCGCCGCGCCCCGGGGCCCAGCTGCAGCCTGCGCTTGCCCCACCTCCACGCGCCCTGCGCCCCCCTGAACGGCGCGCGCGATCGCCTGCCGCAACTTGTCTTCCAGCTCGGCCAGGCGCCAGGTCAGATCCTGCTTCTCCCCTTCGAGCCGCAGGATCCGCTCGTCGCGTTGCGCGACGGCGCGCGACCGCTCCGCGAGCGCGCTGTCGTCGACCACCACGGTCCGCGCGTCGTTCTCGAGGCGCGCCACCTCACGGCGCGCGCGCGCCAGCTCGCTCTCCGCGAGCCGCTGGCGCTCGAGCGCGTCCTCCACTGCCGCTTGCCGCTCGCGCGCCAGGCCGCCAATTTCTTCCAGGCGTTGCTCCGCGGCCGCGGCCCGGGCTTCGCTCTCGGCGAGCTTGACCCGCAACCGATCGGCCTCTTCGCGCGCCTCCGCCAGCGCCGCCGCCGAGGCCCGCGCCTCCGCTTCCAGGGGCGCCCGCAGCCCCGCCGTCAGCCGATCGGCGACCGCCGCCATCTCCTCGGTCGTGCGGCGGGTGAGCTTCATGATCGACTCGTCGGCCTCGGCCAGCGCCCGCCGGAGCTTGGCGTTCTCCGCGTCGAGCGCCGTGCGATCCTCGGCCGCGCGGCGCAGGCGCGCGCGCATCTCCTCGATCTCCTCGGCCGCAAGCGGTGAGAGGCGTGCCGCCGAGCTCGGCTCGCCCGACTGACCGGCCGCCGGCAGCTGGACCAGCGCGTAGCCGAGGCCCGCCACCGGCTCGGTGCCGGCGACAGCCACGTAGGCGACCGGCGGCTCGGGCTCCTTGACCAGCCGGGAATCGATCCGCAGCGCATCGATGGCGCCGTCGAACTCGACCACGCCGATGCCCGAGAACGGTGTCATCCCCAGCATCTGAACCAGCGGAAGCAGCGGCGCGACCGCGCCGTGTAGATCGTAATAGCCGACGCCGCCGGTGGCGCCGGGCCGCTCGGCGTTGCCCGCGGCGACCACCAGGCGTCCCCCCGCAGCGACCAGCTTGCGGCAGGCGGCCACCGCGCCCGCCCGGCGCACGAGCGCCTCCCCCTCGGGGATCACCACCACGTCGAAGCGCTCGGTGAGGCTGGCGAGATCGCCATCAGAAACGACGACCTTGGCGGCGCCCAGCGACCTCAGCAGGTCGGCGCTCCCCTCGACGCTCGGCCCGATCTCGAGCACGCGCCGGCCCGACCAGATCGATTCGAGGAAGGCATAGAGCGACCGG
>Ga0210388_10003367_pt1 | contig 12541 bp, 10 predicted proteins | sample IncBWC19OmetaG_FD_155485 | JGI IMG/M metagenome (GOLD analysis project Ga0210388, IMG submission 155485) | Forest soil microbial communities from Barre Woods Harvard Forest LTER site, Petersham, Massachusetts, United States - Inc-BW-C-19-O ... | reverse complement strand
TTACAACTATTCTCGCATTCACTACGAAGACACGACGATTTGTAGAGACATTGCCCGGCGGCTGCAGATGACAGCAAATGTCCCTATGGGGAGGAGCTAAGTTGTCCCGGATCCAGTTGGAAGCCCCATCCATCAACGATACGAAGATTGCGCAAGGGCAACAGCCGGTACGCACGCGGCGAAAGATATTGCACATTGTGGGATGCATGTCTCGCGGTGGAGTAGAGACTTGGCTCATGCACATCCTACGCAACATCGATAGGAATCAATTCGAGCTTCACTTCTTTGTGAATAGCCAAGTTGAATGCGCGTACGATAAGGAAATCCTGTCACTGGGGGGGCGCATCCACTATGGCGGTCATCCGGGGAATCCTGTCCGCTATGCGCGAGAATTCGCGGAGGTGGTTCGGGAGCACGGGCCTTTCGACGCTCTGCACAGTCACGTATATTGGTTCAGCGGATTTGTCGCCTGGCTTGGTCATCGCGCTGGTATTCCCATCCGTATCGCCCACAGCCATACTGCTGTCAGTGCGCGCGCGTGGAAAGCACATCGGCGCACGTATCAGGGACTGATGCGTTGGCTAATCGCGCGCTACGCTACCCACAAAATTGGGGTCTCACGGCAAGCGGGGGAAGCACTGTTCGGCCACCGGTCCGCGAAGCCCTACAAATTGCTGCATTATGGCATGGATTTTAGGCCGTATCTTCAGCAGCAGCCGGTGGAGAAACTGAAAGAGTGCTTTGGTATCCCGCCGGCGCGGAAAATCGTCGGACATGTCGGACGATTTGTTCGAGTGAAAAATCACGCATTCATTGTAGATTTCTTCGATCGCCTTATAGCCAACGGGGTTGACGCTCATCTGTTACTGGTGGGCGACGGGCCTTTAGCGCCGGCTGTTAAAGCGCAGGTTGAAGCGCGGGCGTTGTCGGAACGATGCACGTTCGCCGGGTTGCAGGCGGATGTGGCACCCTTCTTCTCGGCCATGGATGTTTTTGTCTTACCGTCACTGTGGGAGGGGTTGCCGTTGGTAAGTTTTGAAGCGCAGGCGGCTGGCGTCCCGGTGATTGCCTCTACCGCCGTCCCCGACGAAGTTTCCGCGATCCCACGGTTGGTCGAACGTCTTCCATTGAGTGACGGAGCTGATGGTTGGGCAGCCGTGGTCAGCCGGACGTTGGCGGAACCCAGCCGTCGCCGCGGTGACGAGCCGTTGTTGCTGCAGGCCAGTAGTTTTGGACTGCCCGCATGTCTTCAAGTTCTCAACAGTATCTACTCTCAGAGCGACTGAATTAACTTTGGAGTCTTCAGAAATGAAACATAGCAGAATACTGATCACCGGTGGCGCCGGATTCATTGGCTCGCACCTTGTCGAGGAATTGCTGGCCAACGGATGCCGGGTCACCGTTATTGACGATCTATCCACGGGAAGGTGGGAAAACCTTGCCCACTTACAGGAGAATCCGCGGCTGAAGCTGATTGTCGCATCCGCCGCGAATAATGAAATCCTGGAACGCGAGGTTCCCCGGCATCACTTTGTTTACCACCTGGCCAGCTCCGTGGGAGTAAAGCTAATCATGGAACGTCCAGTGGAGACTGTGCAAAATATTTTCCAGACTACCGATGCCGTGCTGAACGTTTGCTCCCGGTACAGGCGGCCAACGTTAATTACCTCCACTAGCGAAGTCTACGGCAAATCGGATCAGATCCCGTTCAAGGAGGATTCAGACGTCGTTATGGGCGCCACTGCAAAACGGCGATGGGCATATGCGTGCGCAAAGGCGCTGGATGAGTTTCTGGCGTTGGCGCATTACCACGAGACCAATCTCCCCGTTTACATCGTGCGGTTGTTTAATACCGTCGGCCCCAGGCAATCCGGCCGCTATGGCATGGTGCTTCCCAGCCTTCTGGCACAAGCCATGGCCGGCGAGCCGATGACGGTATACGGTGAAGGAACGCAGTCGCGCTGTTTCTGCTCGGTCCACGATGTTGTCAATGCCCTGCTCCGATTTCTGGATTCCCCGCAAGCTCAGGGAACCGTCATTAACATCGGCAGCCAGGAAGAATGGTCGATTATGGATCTCGCCTTGCGAATCAAAAAGCTCACCGGCTCAAGCTCCAAAGTAGTGCTGGTCCCTTATGAACAAGCCTATGGGCCGGGGTTTGACGACATGAAACGCCGGGTGCCGGATATCAGCCGCGCACAAGAATTGCTCGGTTGGCGGCCATCTCGAAACTTGGATGACATCATTTTGGAAATGGCGGATGTGTCCGCGGCGGCCGCTGGACACCGCGAGCTGATGCTGGCCGTCGAGACGGCGTAATAGCGCATGATCCTTTCAAACAGAATGTCGGTTCGGATAGCGGACCTGTACTTCGATGAGCCGACACCGGCCGGTTTACGTACCGACATTGTTCGTTACAACCAATTCTCGCGGCCTTTTGCCGGCGCGGCAGCAACGTCAAGTCCGACCATGTTGCTGGACCTGTCGCAAACACCGGAAGAGATGCTGTCGAAAATGAAAAACCATACCCGCTATAAGATCCGGCGGGCCGCTGATAAAGACAATCTCTCGTACGAGTATTCGAATGGAAAAGATGGAAAGTCCATCACCCGGTTCGCCGATCATTACGATCGCTACGCGGCCCTGAAAGGCTTGGGTGAAGTGAGCCGCCCGCGCTATGAAATATTGGCAGCGCAGAACGCGTTGGACCTGTCGTTCCTGTGCGACGGATCCGGCGACATATTGGTTGCCAGCAGCTACTTCGTGACGCCGGCGCAGGTCCGTGGGCTGCACCTTGCCGCGGCATTCCGGGGCACCACCGATGGGTCGCGCCGTTCTCTCATCGGCCGCGCGAACCGTTATTTAAGATGGCGCGATATCCTCCGCTTTCGCGAGGCTGGCGTTAAGGTGCTCGATTTTGGCGGTTGGTATACCGGCTCCGGAGACGCGGTGCGCACCAACGAGTTCAAGGCCGAGTTTTGCGGAGAAGTTGTGGAGCGGTTTTCCTGTCAACGGGCCATCACCTGGAAGGGACGCCTGGCCCTGGTTGCCATGGATTGGCGCCAGTTGTTGGCCCGCAAACCGGCGGAAGACTCCGCTATCTCCGGCGATGAAAGAGACAATGAGGAACGCCCAGTATCTGCTGAGGTTTGACGACATCTGCCCGGGCATGAATTGGCGCGTCTGGGACCAGATTGAGCGTCTGTTGTACGACCAAGGCATCAAGCCTGTTCTAGCCGTGATCCCAGACAATCGGGACGAGACTCTGCAGGTTTTCCCTCCGAATGGTTCGTTCTGGAATCGTGTACGGGATTATCAAAGCTCTGGCTGGACCCTCGCGATGCACGGTTGGCAACACCGCTACGTCACCAAAAGTTCAGGCATCCTGGGGATTAACAACTACAGTGAATTTGCCGGCCTGCCGCGATTTGAGCAGGAACATAAGCTTAGAAGCGGCCGCTTGGTGCTCGAACGCGAAGGGATCGATACCAGTGTCTGGATCGCGCCCGCGCACTCCTTCGATACGCTTACCATCCAACTGTTGAGGGATCTCGGATTCCGCTACATCTCAGATGGATTCTTTCCACTACCGCACGTCGATGAGTTCGGGATGACCTGGGTTCCGCAACAATTGTGGAGCTTCCGCCGGCGACCCTTCGGAATCTGGACCATATGTTTTCACATCAACAACTGGGGTTCCAGCGAGATGCAGCTCTTCCAGAGGTCCCTTGAGGAATACGCGCCAAGTATCGCAGATTTCAACAGCGTAACAGACCAATACAAGGGCCGCCGAAAGAGTGCGCTGGATGATGCGGCCGCGCGCACCTACCGCTGTGCGGCATCCGTAAAAGCAGTGATGAGGCGAATGGCAGCGCCATTTCAATTCAGACCCGCAGTTTGAAATCGAGTAAGTCGATGAACAACCGTTGCACTTCACGAGTTGAAGGTTGGATGAAGGAGCATTTCCCCCGCCATCCACACATCTACTTCGGCCTAAGCGGTACCGCTCTGCTGCTGGAGGTCTTCCAACGCCAACCCCGTTCCACCGTGGTTCTACCGGCATTTTTCTGTCCGAACATTTCAACCGCAGCCTTGATGGCTGGCAAACGCGTGATTCACATTGATGCCGACAGACGCACCCAATTGCCCGATGTTGCGCAGCTGGAAAGGTGTTTGGCTTCGGTAAATGAGGCCGAAACGATACTTCTGATCGACCACTCCTTCGGGTATCCCTTTATCCACTTATCGGATTTAAGGCGAAGGTTTCCAAAACTATTGATCATTGAAGATTGCGCGCGCGCGCTCGGCGTGGAGTCCGGGGCCTCCGATTTCATTTTGTTTTCGATGTACAAAACGACAGCCGGTTCAAGCAATGGCGCCGTGCTGGCGAGCGCGATTCCTTTGGGAATTGAACCGTGGCCAGGGTCGCGTCCTTCCGCCAGAGAACGGGTTGCCAACATTGCTCCGCTGCGCTACGCCTATCACCTGCTGCAGCGTATTCAGTGCTCGGAGTTTCGATCCCGAGCCGGCCAGGTGAATACAGACGTCCCACCATGGACTCCGCAATACGGCATGCCACATCAATTGTGCAGCGCCCGTTTCTTTTCCGAACTGGATAACATCCAAACCCAAACCTCGACGCGTCGAGCAATTGCCGACGAAATCATCGATGGTCTCTCGGGAAGCGGAATTGAGTGCATTAAGCCGGCGGAAGGTCATCAAACAGCCGGGCACTTTCTATCGGTGAGAGTGGGGCAGCAATCGACGCGCGATTTGGCGCTTACCAGGCTGTGTAAGAAGAGTTTGTCGGTAGCGCGAACCTGGGATATTATTCCGGCGCACTTTCGATGTTTCGAAAACACGTTCCCATTCGGGTGCGCCAACAGCAAGCATTTAGCCGAGCAGATGATCCATGTCCGGCTGGCTGAGTTCCGCGGCGCCAAGCAGCGGCGCAGCCTGATCGACGAACTCCGTGCAGTCACTCAGAACCTAGCGGCCCTTCCCGAGAAGGCATCCGTCGCATCTTTCTCCTAAGCAACAGAAGACGATTGGCAGGCGTCCGTGCAAGAACCACTTGAAGCCGAAATGAGCCGTGGCAGTTCCTTGGTAGAGGATCGCGCCGATTTCGGGTCAGTGCTGATCGCGTCCTTCAGCGTCGCGGTGGTCGCTGCCGTCTGCGCATTGTCTTCCAGCCAATTCCAACATTGGTTCCTGATTCCCGTTTCAGTTTGTGGCGTTTTGATAGGCATCGATGCGGTTGAGTGGCTTCGCGGCCGCCTGGACTTGTATGATCCCATCGGCATTGTCGGGCTGCTGGGCGTTCACTATTTCTTCGTCGCTCCGTTGCTGCATGTTGCATGGGACACCTGGATGGATCTGTCTCCCCCGCCCGACTGGCGTGATTGGCTGGGCTACATGGGGATTCTGAATGCCATCGGACTCGTTCTCTATCGCTTGGCAAGACGAATCTTCAAAACGAAGCCAAAGACCGCCGGTATGTTGTGGCGGATCGATAAAGGAAGGTTTCGGAAAGTTCTACCGGTCTTTATTATCGTTTCGGCGATCGCTCAAACCCTGGTTTATGCGCGCTTCGGCGGAATTTCAGGATACATGGACAGCCGCATCAGTGACCCGGAATCGTTTGTAGGCCTTGGTTGGATCTTCATGATCTCGGAGAGCGCACCCATTCTCATCGCGTTCTTCATCGTTGTGAATATGCAGCAACGGAAGATCAACTGGTCCCGAGCTTCTTTGGCATTGGTGGCGCTGTTTGCAGTACAGATGTACTTCGGCGGCTTACGCGGCAGCAGGAGTGAGACGGTGCAGCTGCTCTTCTGGGTACTCGGCTGCATCCATTTTTTGATACGCCCGGTTCCCAGGAGACTGGTTTATCCGGGCTTTGCTTTTCTGATGGCGTTTCTTTACTTTTATGCGTTCTACAAAGCGATGGGAAAGGACGCCACTGAGGCTATAACGGCGTCCCCCGAAGATCGCATGTACCTGGCGCAGCAAAAACACAAGACCTTCCGAGGATTGGTGCTCTTCGATATGGCCAGGGCCGATCTGCAGGCGTATATTCTCTACCGCCTGATGAACGACGGCAAGGATTTCGATTATGCGAAGGGCCGCACGTATCTCGGCTCAATTGCTATCTGGATCCCGCGTGTGATTCTGCCTGAGCGTCCTTATACCAAGTTGAAAGAAGGTACCGAGATTCAGTACGGCAGCGGATACGATCCCGAAAACAATTCATCCCACGTGTACGGGATGGCCGCCGAGGCCATGTTGAACTTCGGTCCAATCGCCGCGCCTTTGACTTACGCAGCCTTTGGACTCTTCATTGGTTGGTTTAAGAGGCAAATTGACGGCCTTGCCCCTCAAGATGCCCGCTTCTTGTTAGTGCCGCTTGGAGTGTATATGTGTCTGGGAGTGTTACTTGGCGACTCCGACAACAACGCATTCGGATTGGCCAAGAACGGCTTGATGCCTTTCCTAGTGGTTTTGATGTGCTCGGTAAGGCACAAATTCCATATTGAATACCGCAGCATCGACGCGATTCCGCAAGAAATCCCGCTAGGTATTCGCGGCGACATTTGAACGACATGACTAAGCCGCGGATTGTTCTGATAGCGACAGCCCCGGAAGCGATTGTTGTATTTCTGAGCGAGCAGATCAGGTTGCTAATCGCCAAGGGTTACGAAGTGCACACCATCAGTTCTCCAGGTGCGGAACGGATGGTCGGTTTTCCGAGTCTCGAAAGCTATCACCACGAAATAGTGATGCGGCGTCCCATGCGGCCGCTGGCGGATGCCATCGCGCTCTATCGGCTCTGGCGTTTGCTGCTTGAAGTTCGTCCGGATTTGGTGCATACCCACACACCCAAGGCCGGATTACTGGGAATGATCGCGTCGACCTTCGCCGGCGTACCCAGTCGAATTTACACCATCAACGGACTTCCGATCCTGGTGCAACGCTTCTGGAGCCGCGTAGTGCTGGGCATTACCGAGCGTTTAGCGTGCGCGTTAGCCACCGAGGTGCTGTGCGTCAGCCGATCAGCAAGGCGGATCTTAATCGGAAGCGGCTTGTGCGCCAGCCGGAAATGCCGGGTGTTAGGTGATGGGGGCAGTCACGGGGTTGACACGCTAAAATTTAGCCCTGCCGTGCATGGCACCAGCCGCGCGGCCAGCCGGAAAAGATACGGGATCCCCGAAGACGCCTTGGTCATCGGTTATATCGGCCGGATCGTTCCAGCCAAGGGCATTAATGAGCTGGCTCTGGCGTGGCAAATGCTCCGCGAAAAGTTTCCCGAGCTTAGGCTGTTCCTGTGCGGATACTGCGAACCCGACCATCCCATGAATTCCGACCTGCTGGAAACTTTGCGGAGAGATTCGCGGGTTCATTTTACCTCCGACCGAGTAGCGGACATGCCGCCCATCTTCGCGGCCCTGGATATCAATGTTCTGCCCACTTATTGCGAAGGTTTGCCGAACGTGGTCTTAGAAGCCAGCGCGATGTCGGTGCCCACTATTGCCACACGCGTGCCCGGCTGTGTTGACACCATTCGCGACGGGGTTACCGGCCTGTTGGTAAACCCCAAAGATCCGACGGCGTTGGCACGCGCAGTGCAATTCCTGGTAGAGAATCCCGCATGCCGTGAACGCATGGGAATCGCGGCTCGTAGATTTGTATCAAGGCGCTTTCCGGAAGACAGAATCTCGGCCTTGTTGCTCAAGAAATACCACGATCTTTTGGAAGCTGCTCGACGCAACGGGCGCCCAACTGCTTCGCTCGCGGATAACACTCCGATAGCAGCGGGCGTGGGCGCACGACACTCTCATGAGACAAGAAAGGGGGGAATTGTTGGCAATGCTCACAACTGAGAGCCGGCTGGCCGTGGAGGGGGGAGAACCAGTTCGCAAGCATCCTTTTGGGCCATGGCCCAGTTTTACACCGGATGAAGTTGACACGGCCGCGGCAGTGCTCCGTTCGGGAAAGGTTAACTATTGGACCGGCCAGGAAGGGCGTTCCTTTGAATCTGAATATGCGGCATCTCTGGGAACAGAATATGCGATCGCCGTAGCAAATGGGACCTTAGCGCTTGAGCTGGCGCTTTATGCCCTCGGCATCGCACCCGGTGATGAGGTGATCGTAACCAGCAGAAGTTTCATCGCATCGGCTAGTTGCGTAGTGGCGCGGGGAGCTGTCCCGGTGTTCGCGGATGTGGATAACGACAGCCAGAACATTACCGCGGAAAGCATTGCCGGCGTGTTGACGCAACGCACCAAGGCCATCATCCCGGTACATCTGGCCGGTTGGCCCTGCGATATGGATTCGATCATGGAGCTGGCCAGCGCGAAGGGGCTCAAGGTAGTGGAAGATTGCGCCCAGGCTCATGGCGCGCTTTACAAAGGGCGGCAGGTGGGCTCTTTCGGACACATCAACGCATTCTCGTTTTGCCAAGACAAAATACTTTCCACCGGAGGCGAAGGCGGACTGGTGGCCACCAACGACAAAGAACTGTGGGACAAAGCGTGGAGTTATAAAGACCACGGCAAGAGCTTTCAGGCCGTGTACCACAAGCAACATCCGCCAGGATACCGCTTCCTTCACGAGAGTTTTGGAACGAACTGGCGTTTAACTGAAATGCAATCGGCCTTGGGCCGCCTCTTGCTTCGTAAGCTACCGGAGCATCTGGCCGTGAGGCGCCGCAATGCCGGGATACTGGCGGAACATTTCTCGCGCATCCCGGGATTGCGGGTGCCGGAACCGCCTGCTTCGGTGAACCACGCCTATTACAAGTTCTACGCATTCATTCGTCCTGAGCATCTGCGCGCCGGCTGGCACCTCCATCGCATACAGGAGGCCATCATCGCCGAAGGTATCCCGTGTTTTGCCGGCTACCGTGAAATGTATCTGGAAAATGCTTTTCCTTCTCACTGGCGCCCAACATCCGGCATGGCAAACGTAACTGAGTTGGGCCGCACCAGCCTGGTATTCCTGGTCCACCCGACGCTGGGAGAGGCAGATATGCTGGACACCTCAAGGGCCGTGGAGAAAGTTATGACTGCGGCAACCTCAAGGGGAAATCAAAGGGGGAGCGTAACCGAAACAGAGTTTCTCGTCACCCGGGCGTAGCGGGCACCCAATGCAGCCCGCGCAAAATTATGTCTTTATAAGGAGCTTAAGAACACTATGCTGCATGGTAGTCGCGTTCGTTTAGATGCTCTCGTTCGAGTTGTGGCTGATGTAATCATCCTAAACATCTCACTCATAGCGTGTTTACTGATTTGGCTCGTTCTGATTGGACCCACCAGGCCCACTCCACTGATGAGTTTATGGCTGCCGCCCGCGGCCGTACTCAGCGTATTAGGGCCCGTAGTCTTTTATCTTCGCGGTTTCTATACTAAGGGACGTTCCTACACTGGAAAATACAAAGCTGTAATCATCATTCAGGCTGCCAGCCTGGTATTCGGAGGTCTGGCTGTTTGTCTATTTGTATTCAGACTTCAACCGCTGTTCCCGCGATCCGTTGTTTTGATGACGTGGATCAGCTCTTCCGCGCTGCTGCTGGTTGCCCGTTTGTGGGCCAAGCTCTGGAAGCTTGTGGTGCTTCGCGAAACAACGTCGCCGGAGGCCTTTCGGAGGACCAAAGAATCCAGCGTGCTGGTTATCGGCGGCGCGGGTTATATAGGATCCGCGGTGCTTCCTCAGCTATTGAAACGTGGTTATCGCGTGCGACTGCTGGACTGCTTTCTGTTCGGCAAGGATCCCATATTGCCATTCTTAAATCATCCAAATCTGGAGATTCATCGCGGCGACTTTCGCAATGTCGATACCGTTGTTGCGGCCATGAAAGATATCGATTCCGTGATCCACCTGGGCGGCCTGGTGGGCGATCCGGCTTGTGCCGTGGATGAAGAGCTCACCATCCAGATCAATCTGATCGCCACGCGTATGATCGCTCAAGTTGCCAAAGGAAACGGCATTTCGCGGTTTATTTTCGCCAGCAGCTGTTCTGTGTATGGCGCCAGCGATCAAATCTTGAACGAAAGGTCGGCGCTGAATCCGGTATCGCTGTACGCCCGCAGCAAAATCGCATCTGAGAATGTCTTATTAAGCTTGCAGGACAGCAACTTTGAGCCTGTCATTCTTCGGTTCGGCACCATCTATGGTTTGTCCGGCCGTACCCGCTTTGATCTGGTAGTGAATCTTCTGGCCGCAAAAGCGGTTATGGAAGGGGTAATTACAGTTCGCGGCCAGGATCAGTGGCGGCCGTTCCTGCACGTGCAGGATGCGGCCATGGCGGTGGTGGCCGCGCTGTCCGCCGGGCCGGACTCCGTTGCGGATGCGATCTTCAATGTCGGATCGGACGAACAGAACCGCACCTTGGGGCAAGTGGGAACACTAATCAGAAGCATGGTGCCGGGATCCGTGTTGAGCTGCTCGGAAGATGACGTCGACCGGCGCAACTACAGAGTGGAATTCCAGCGTATCCGGGAGGTGCTGCGTTTCCAACCGGCATGGACGCTCGAAGGCGGTATCCAGCAAGTCCTGGACGCCATACTGGCCGGAAAAATCACTAACTACCAAGATCCGAAATACAGCAACGTCAAGGTACTGACTGCGCCGGTGACCCGCGAGACATTACCGGTACTGGAGGATTGGGTGCCTAGATTCATGGACCATCTAGCTCAGCCACAACTGAAGTTAGAACTGCAGGCGCAGGGAACGGACCGCCCCTTGAGCCGCGGCCATGTTGCATAAAACTGTTGCATAAAAACGGGGGAAACAGAAAATGTATTTGGCAATTAAGAGATGTCTTGATCTTATCGGCGCACTGGCGCTAATCATCGTGACTGCGCCGATTATGTTGGCAGTGGCGGCGGCAATTCGCTTGACCATGGGCCGGCCGGTAATCTTCCGCCAGATGAGGCCGGGGTTGAACGAACGGCTTTTCACGTGTCTGAAGTTCAGAACAATGAATCACGCCGTGGATCGGGAAGGCCGGTTACTCAGCGATGAGGACCGCATGTCGCCCCTGGGCCGATGGTTACGGAAGACCAGCCTGGATGAGCTTCCACAACTCTGGAACATCCTGCGAGGAGATCTCAGCTTTGTCGGCCCGCGGCCACTGTTCGTGCGATATTTGTCGCACTACACCCAGGAGGAGCGGCGCCGTCACTCCGTCCGGCCAGGCCTTACGGGTTGGGCCCAGGTTCACGGGCGCAACAGTGTGCCCTTTGAGAAAAGACTCGAACTCGACATCTACTATGTAGATCACAAATCGCTCTGGTTTGATACCCGCATCCTATTTGCCACGGTATGGATGGTGCTGACACTAAGAGGCGTGGGTGCTGATACCGCGGCTTTGGATGAGATTAAGGTGCTGAAGCGTAGCGGTTCACCAACACCCGTTGGGCGCGCGGTCCCGCATTTCTAAACGCACAGGAATATAATTCACCATGCTTATAACAAGTTTGGGCCATGCCGGCCTCGAAGTGGAGCACCGGGGAACACGGCTGCAGATTGATCCATGGTTATCACCGCAAGGCGCTTTTCAAGGCAGTTGGTTTCAATGGCCGGATAACAGCCATTTGATCGATCGTTTGGCAGCGCCGGACGCAGTCGCCATTTCGCACGAACACCTGGATCACATCGATCCCTGGTGGTTGGCAAAACTCCCCAATGAAACGCCGATCTTTGTACCGCGCTATCCGTTGGATGTGCTGCGCCAGAAGATCCTTGCTTCCGGACAGACCAATATTCATGAGATAGAGCCATGGCAGGACGTTGAAGTGCTGCCGGGAGTTCAGCTCTTTTTTGTTTCCGAGCGCTCGCCCATGAATCATGACTCCGCCATGGTGCTGCGCACTGGTGACAGCGTGTTTGTTAATGCCAACGATGCCAGGCTTTGTCCGCTTCAATTGCACGAGATTCGTTCCAAAGCAGGCCATATCAATTTGCTGGCGCTGCAGGGCGCCGGAGCTTCCTGGTACCCGATGGTGTACCAATATGATGCGGCCCAGAAGAGAGAGCTCTCGCTTCGAAAACGCATGGCGAAATTTGCGTATGTGCTCCAGGCCACCCGCGCGGCGGAGCCGGACCTGGTGCTGCCGTTCGCCGGCCCGCCGGCATTTCTCGACGCCGATTTGTTTCACCTGAACAGCGAAATGGAAGAGGGGATCTTCCCCGATCACGAGCAGGTGGCGCAGTGGATGCACCAGCAGGGATTCACGAATGTCCCCTTTCTTTACCCCGGCGACCGGCTGGATCTCCGCACCAACAAAATCGTACGGGATGGACATTGGAGCGGCTTCCGCTACGCGGACCGGGCCCGGCATTTGGCCGAGTATGCGTCTCGACGCCGCGATCAGCTAGCGGCGGTGAAGGCAAGCTATCCGATTCCGGACTACGATTTGTGGCCAGGGTTCAGATCCTATTTCGAAGAGCTCCTCACCTGCAGCGATTACTTCAATAACCGTATCGGCATGAAGGTGGGTTTCGAAGTTACCGGACCGGGGGGCTTCCAGGGTTCAGTGGA
>Ga0210388_10003366_pt1 | contig 12541 bp, 11 predicted proteins | sample IncBWC19OmetaG_FD_155485 | JGI IMG/M metagenome (GOLD analysis project Ga0210388, IMG submission 155485) | Forest soil microbial communities from Barre Woods Harvard Forest LTER site, Petersham, Massachusetts, United States - Inc-BW-C-19-O ... | reverse complement strand
ACCGCCTGCAAGCTCTCGAGCGCGAATCGGCCGATCTGGAAAAACAGCATGACGAAGCCCAGGCCGAGCTCGACAAGATGATTGACAGCCTGACGCTCGACGCCTCGATCTAGCCAAGCGGTGCGCCGCCGCGGCAAAGCGCGCGCGATTCCGCGGCGGCGCGCCTGCCAACATCCGCTTGCATCCTCGCGCCCGGTGATTACAATGGCCTCGGTTTTGCCGAGCCAGGGGAATGCGCGGCCCGCGGTCCGGGGGGAGGCAGTATCGATGAAGCGTATCCGCAGTACTGCGATTCCCGCAGCATGCTTTTTTCTGCTGGCCATCGTATCTTCGGCATACGCTCAGAACTCCGCTGCCATAGCGCCGGCGCAAAAATGCGCTGACTTGGTGAATCTCAAGATCTCCGGCGCAAACGTGCAGATTACCAAGGCTGAAGAAGTCCCGCCTACGCCGGCCGGTACTTTGAGCACGGCGTCGATTGCCCCCCAACCGATTCCTGTCGCGATCCCCCCGTATTGCCGCGTCGATGGCGTGATGGATCCGCGCACCGGCCTCGATGGCAAACCCTACGCAATCGGATTCGAAATCGCGCTCCCCGACACCTGGAACGGCCGATTCCTGTTTCAGGGCGGCGGCGGACTGAACGGATACATCCTTCTGCCTCTCGGCTCGCAGGCTGCGGGCGACAATCCTGCGCTCGCGCGCGGCTTCGCCGTCGTCGCTACCGACACGGGACATAAAGGGGCCGTGTTCGACGCCTCGTTCATGAAAGATCAGCTGGCGAGCCTCGACTTCGCCTACATCGCCATCGGTCGCGTGACCGTCCTCTCCAAAGAAATCATCGCGCAGTATTACGGACAGCCCGCGAAACACTCTTACTACGACGGCTGCTCCACGGGCGGCCGCGAAGCCATGATGATGTCGCAGCGTTATCCGACCTACTTTGACGGAATCATCTCCGGCGATCCGGCGATGCGGACCGGATATTCAAACATCGGACTCGCCAACGCGCGCGCCGCGTTCTCAGCGATCGCGCCGAAAGACGCCTCCGGCAAGCCCGATCCCACGAAAGACTTCAGCGACGGCGACAAAAAGCTCCTGGCCGATTCGATCACGAAATCCTGCGACGAAAAAGACGGCCTGAAAGACGGCATGATCTTGAATCCGGAGGCCTGCCACTACGACCCCGTGGTAGTGCAGTGCAAGAGCGCGAAAACTGACGCGTGCCTCACGGCGCAGCAGGTGGGCGCGTTGCAGAAAGCATTCGCGGGCCCCAAGGATTCGCGCGGCAATCAGGTCTACGCGCGCTTTCCCTGGGAGGGCGGATACCTGCAAGGGGCGGGCGGACCGTTCGCCAGCTTTCTGCCGAACGCGGGTCCGAACATACTGGCCAGCGTAGCCCCTCCTGCGGATGCGGACATCGACACGCTCGTCGCCGGTGTGCGGGCCAACGAGAATCAGACGCTAACCGATACCACCTGGACGAATCTCAGCACATTTTTCGGCCATGGCGGCAAGCTCATTTTCTATCACGGCACGGCCGATCCGGTTTTCAGCCCGTTCGACACGCTTGCCTACTACACGAATATGGCGGACGCCAATGGCGGCCTGGATCAGGCGATGAACTCCAGCAGGTTCTTTTTCGTCCCGGGCATGAATCACTGCGCTGGCGGCCCTGCGGCGCTCGACAAATTCGATATGGTCGGCGCCGTGGTCGATTGGGTTGAAAACGGAAAGGCGCCCGACTCCGTCATCGCCACGGGCAAGCCGTTTCCGGGCCGCAGCCGCCCGCTATGCCCCTATCCGAAGCACGCGCAATACAAAGGCAGCGGCAATCCCGAAGACGCCGCCAGCTTCGAGTGCGTGAAGTAGCTTCGCCGATGGCCGAACCACCAAGCTCGCCGTTTCCGAAGCGGCCCCCGCCGAGGGGCGAAATGGACACAGCGTCCGTGGTAGAGATCGTTGAAGCGGAGCGGCTTGGCGAGACGAAGCTCGACGCCATCGCGAAGGCGCAATCATCAGCCCCTCAAGTCGTCGAGCGGATGGTGAAGCTCGAAGAATCTCTGTGGTCGCTGGCGCAGCTACTACTGAAGCTGCCTGAAGACTTGCGGAGAAAATTGGCGGCGGACGCTCCGATTGCGCGAGCAAGAACCCTGCTGCTTGAAAGCACAGTCATGAATCACAATCTCGCATTGGAGGAACCCGATGCACCGTCCCCGACAAGCAGCACAGATTTGACGGTTCTCGACCTCAGCAAACGGCTACGCGATCCTGAGTAAGTAAGGAGGTTACAGCATGCGAGACGGCCTTAACATTCCAGCAGAGATGCTCACACACAAACGGGGACCCGTTAGCGCCATCGACCGCCGTTCCATGCTGAAAGGCTCCGTCCTCGGCGGCGTCGCGCTCGCAGAAAGCCTTTTGAGTCTGCTTCCGGAACCCGCCGCAGCAGCGCCACAGAACACCGGCGCCGCACCACCGGACCAGAAACCACTCGGCGAAATCTCGCCCATCAAGCTCGAGTACGCCTTCCAAATCCGCATCGACTTCAGCGAGCGCGTCTCTTTCGCCACGCCGACCGGCCGCCGCGCTTTCGTGCCCGCCGTGTCCGGCGTGATTGAGGGCCCGCGCCTGCAAGGCAAGGTGGTGCCACACAGCGGCGCGGATTTCGCCGCTAATGGCCGCCTCAACGCGCATTACATGCTTCAAGCCTCCGACGGCGCCTACATCTATATTCACAACACGGGCTATCTCTATCCGGCGGACGGCAAGCCGATCGATCGCAACGACGCCAGCTGGGGCGGCGACCGGGAATTCTATTTCCGCATTACGCCCGTGTTCGATACGCCCGTCGGCCCGCACGACTGGCTCACACGCACCGTGATCGTCGGCACCGGCAAGCGCCACGCAAACCCCGATTACACGATCTTCACCTATTACGCGGTGCTTTAAACCGGAGACCCAGGATGAACGCACTCAGCAAACGCAAACTCTGGCAGGCAACAGTGCGTTGGGTCGGGCTCTTCTCGCTCCTATTCGCGGCTGCTCCTGTTTCGCGGTCGCAGTCCCGCTCGCCGTCGCCGCACGGCACCATCGAACGCATCAAGGTTCATGGCGCGTCGCTCGAGGGCAGTCTGGAAGGCGATCCGGCCGATCGCGACGTCTCCGTCTACCTGCCGCCCAGCTACAGCACACAGAAGAAACAGCGTTATCCCGTGCTGTATCTCCTGCACGGCTACATGGACAACGACATCAATTGGTTCGGCGAAAAGCACGTCTTCGTCGACGCGCCCAAGGCCATCGATGCCGCGCTCGCCGCTGGATCGGCCAGGGAAATGATCGTCGTGATGCCCAGCGCCTACACCGTCTACATGGGCAGCATGTATTCGAATTCAGTCACCACGGGCAATTGGGAGAAATTTCTCACCGGTGATCTAGTCGCCTACATCGATTCGCACTACCGCACCATTCCCGATCGCATGAGCCGCGGCCTCGCCGGACACTCCATGGGCGGCTACGGCACCGTGCGGCTCGGCATGAAATTTCCGGAGGTCTATTCGAGCATCTACGCGATGAGCGCCTGCTGCCTGATTCCCAATGCGAACCCCTCTCCCGATTCGGCTGCGAAAGTCGAAGCCATCAAGACCGCCGCCGACCTGGCCAATGCGGATTTCGGCACGCGCGCCATGATTGCGTCCGCCGCCGCGTGGTCTCCCGATCCGAAAAATCCTCCGCTGTTCCTCGATCGTCTGACGGCTGATGGGAAGGTCCAGCCGCAGGTCCTGGCCGCGTGGGACGCGAACGCCCCTCTCGCCATGCTGAATCAGTACGTCACGAATCTGAAACAGCTCCACGCCATCGCCCTTGACGTTGGAACGAAAGACGGCCTGATGGCCACCAATCAACAGCTGAGCGAGCGCATGACGCTCTTCGGCATTGACCACTCATATGAAACCTACGACGGCACCCATATCAGCGGAATCCAGGACCGCCTCGAAAATCATGTTCTACCGTTCTTCTCAAAGAATCTGGCGTTCGCCGCAAGAAAGTAGGGGCGCTGCTTGCTGCGCCCCGGGCACCCATCCTTGGCCCTCCGTAAACATTCCACCTCGATCAACGGCCGCCGCCTCCGTGTTCGACGTCAACCAATCCACCCCTATGCGCAACAAGCCCGCTTGAAGACCTGGCTCCCCTCAGAAAGTTCACAGGCGCGCCCGGCAGAATCCATCCATCTCGTGTCCTGCGATCTCCCCATGGTCCAAAACGGACGCCCTTTCCGGGAGCCCTGGCGCGGCTTAGGCCCTCCCGGGCGCCGACCCTCGGGTCTTATCCCTGCCTCGGGTCCCTGGAACAGCGAGGCATCCCGATTGCCCGTTTCGGCCATCTCTAGTAGTCTCTACGATTGCGCTTAACCCGCTGGCCTCGCCTGCGGACTCAGGAGTGGGAAATTTGCCTGGAATAGCTCGTCTCAGTTGGTGCCTTTTCATCTGTGTACTGATGTTGCTGCTGCCCTCGTGCCAGCAGGAGATCAAGTCCCCTGCTCCGGTGATCACGTCGCTGTCGCCCACCAGCATTGCCGCGCAGCAGCCGGCCTTCGAGCTCGAAGTTGACGGGGCGAACTTCACTCCCAGCTCGATCGTTACCTGGAATGGATCGGCGCGCACCACGCTTTTCCAAACGACCAAGGAAGTAAAGGCGCAGATTTTCGCGAGCGATATCGAACAACCCGGCCAGGCCAGTGTCGCTGTCGTGACCGAGCCACCCGGAGGCGGCACCACGAAGACGCTGATCTTCACGATCAACCCGATCCAAAGCAACATCCCCGCGATTTCGGCCATTTCCCCAACCACGGTTGCGACCGGCAGTGCCGGATTCAGTCTCAGCATCACCGGACAGAACTTTAACTCGCAGTCCACGGTCCTGGTAAACGGCGCGATCCGCAGTACCGTTTTCCAGAGCACCACGCAGCTCGAGGCAGCGGTTCTGCAAACGGATGTGTCGGCCGCGGGACAACTTCAGATTTCCGTCGTCAATCCGCCGCCGGGCGGTGGCAGCTCGCAGTTCACGTTTCTGTCCGTCATCAACCCGGTGCCGATCCTGGGGTCCATCGCTCCGACGTCGATCCTGGCCGGGAGCGTTGGCTCGGCGCTCACGTTGACCGGATCCGACTTCGTGCCTGATTCGGTCGTCACCATCAACGGCGCGCCGCGCACGACGACATTTTCGAGCACAACTTCGGTATTGGCTGCATTGACCGCGGGGGATTTCGCCCAAGCGGGAGTCGTTCAGGTGGCGGTCGTCAATCCGGCCGACGGCGGCTCCGGCGGGGGCACTTCGGTGGTTCAGCCGTTCGCCGTCAACGGCACCGAGTTGTCGGGGCTGCCGCTGATAGCCGATCTTGCGCCCACGGGCGCGCAGGCCACCAACGGCATCTGTGGACCCACCTGTTCGAGCGGCACGCCGTCGCTAACGACCTCGGGACCGTCCTCGAGCCAGACAGGTGAATTCATAGCCTTCGCGTCGATCTCTCCCAATCTCGTTGTCACTCCGATTATCACCAACAGCTCCATCTTTTTGCGCGACACTTGTTTCAGCAACGTTGTCAAAAGCGGCGGTTCATCTTCGTGTGTGCCGACGACCACGCTGGTCAGCGTGTCTCCGGCGGGCGTCGCGGCCAACGGCGCCAGTTCTGAGCCCACCATCGACAGCGGCGGCACGCACGTAGCCTACACCTCGCTCGCCAGCAATCTCGTGAACTATGTGGTCGTTCCGGGCGGCAATCGCCAGGTGTATTGGGAAACCCCTTGCACCGGCGGAGCGACGGTGTGCAACACAGGCAGCCCGACCACGGCGCTCGTGTCCATCTCCGCGGACGCCTCGAGCCCCGGGAATGGCGACAGTTACAATCCGGTGGTCAGTTCCGACGGCCGCTACGTGGCATTCGTTTCCCTGGCCACCAATCTCCTGACCAATCCGCCGCCGGGTGGCTTCGACGGCGTCACGCCGCAGGTATTCATTCACGATACGTGCACGGTGATTCCGCCGCTCACGCTCGGCGGCTGCACGCCCACCACGACTCTGGTTTCCGTCTCGCCCGACGGCACCGCGGCGGGTAACGGCCCAAGCTCTAAACCCGCGATCGCGGATGAGGGGCTCTTCGTGGCGTACGTCTCGACCGCTTCCAACCTGATCATCGGCTCCAACCCCAGTGGACTCAGCGAAATCTTCGAGGACTCGACGTGCGTGACGACCGTCGGCGTAGTGGGCAACACCTGCGCGCCCATCACGACTCTCGTTTCCAGTCCCGACGGCGTCACTCCGGCCGACGGCGTCAGCATTTCTCCAGCAATTTCGCAGGAAGGCCGATTTGTCGCTTTCGCCTCCACGGCGCAGAACCTCATACCGGGCGTAGGTCCCACTCAGGAAGTCTATTTGCGCGACACCTGCACCGGTGTGCTCGTCACCACACCCTTGACCTGCACCCCAACTACCACGCTGGCCTCGACGCCCGACGGCACCACGCCCGGAAACGGATTGAGCGAGTCGCCGAGCATCAGCGGATGCAGCGACACGACGACGGCCTGCACTACCAGCGAGACGATCGCCTTCGCCTCGCTCGCTTCCAATTTGAGCGGCCAGGTGCAAAACGGAATCGAGAACGTCTTCGTCCGCAATCCCTGCCTGAACATCGCCGTGAGTACGGTAACCACGACCACCGGCTGCGTGCCGTTCACTCTGCTGGCCAGCCACGCCACTGGCACCACGCCGCCGCCGGCCGATGGTAAGAGCGTTGCGCCCTCCGTCAGCGGCGACGGCAACACCGTCAGCTTCATTTCCTTCGCGGACAATCTCGTCCCGAATGATACGAACGGGCTGGAAGATGTTTTCCTGGCGAGTGCGACGATCACCTTCAATCTCACCGTGACGGTCGCGAATACGAAAAACGTCGGCACCGGCACGGTCACCGACAGCACCGGCCAGATCAGCTGCACCATAACCCAGGGAATCAACGGTGCGCCTTCCATTCAGTCGGGAACCTGCATGGGGCGCTACCTCAGCGGGAGCTCGGTTACCCTCACGGCCTCGGCGAACACGGGTTCGACGTTTGTAACCTGGGGTGGAACGGTGGTCAACCCCACGACTTGTATCGTCAACGAGACGGACGACACCACGTGCCAGTTCGCAGCCATCCAGAACTTCACCGCGTCGGCCACCTTCCAGTAGCCAACCTGAACCGCAGCCTGCCTGCGAGCGCTTCGGAGCGCCCACGCCGGAAATAGAGTTCTGCGACTGAAACGAGGTATGGACGGGTTGGTCAGCGTGCTACGGCTCCATTTTGGAGCCGTCGTCCCCGCAACGCCGCTCCCAACCCGCATTGCCATTCTCCTGAATTGATCCGGCTTGCGACCATGGCTCGGAAGGGGTCTTTTGGCAGTACCGCGGTTTTAGTACCCCCTCTCGACGGCCGAAAAGGCTGGGGATGAGCCAACGCGCATCATGCGGACGCAGGCAGCCTCTTTGTCCGCGCAAGATTGTGCATGATCCACACGCCAGAGAGTTGTGAAACGGACCGCCCGCTACTTCGTCGTCACGGACACGGACTGGTCCGCTGGGGGCGGCAAGCGCAGAGTCACTGCGGTGGTTTTCTGGGAGCGTATGGAGATGCGTTTCGCCCAGTCCGAGAACATTCCGCCCGAATAGGCTCGCAAATCGTACTGGCCGGTTTCGTATCTCGTGAACTGGAAGTGGCCGTCGGCGTCTGTGTGCGTAGCGTAGGGTTTCTTGCCGTCCGAACTCTGCATAGTGACCGTGGCGTCGGCGACAGGCTTCCCTTTCGCGTCGACTACGGTCCCGGTAAGATTTCCAATAGGCCCCCGGGCACTTACGCCAGCGGCAAAGCCCAGCGCTGCGAACAGGACAATCATGAACGCGCGTCGCAATATTGGCCTCATGCCAGTCACCTCGAATCTCAATTTTAGTCCTCCGCCCGGCCGCGGCCCGCGATTTCGCCGGGTAGTTTTCGGGATGGTCACCTGTACGCCCGTCCAGTTCGCCCGCATTTCGCGCGCGGCTTCCCGTGCCGTGTCGATTTGCTTTTTTCGTACCAGGCGTGATTTCCTGTGTCTGCCCTTGCGTCCGCAAATCCCGATTTCATCGGAGACAGAATGCCCCGCTACCTTTCGCAACACACGCTCGCCTGCCTGACGCGCCAGGGCGCCGAGGAAATTTCGCGGCGCCTGCTGGGCGGCCAGCCAACGGCCGCACGCCGCGTGGTTTTCAACATGCAAGAAGGCAAAATGCTCGCCGAGTTCGACGCTCCGGATCGCGAAGCGCTGGAGAAGTTTCTGGCTGCGGGAAACTTTCACTTCGATTGGCTGCTGCGGATCGAATTCGAGGCGTACGCGGATGGCTCTTTGAAGCCGATCGGCTGATTTTGCGTCGGGATTGCGGCAACGCGACACGCGGGTGTATGCTTTCGAGGATGCACTGCTGCCAGAGGCCGGCGCAATGTTGTTGTAGTCGAGCGTGCGAACCTGCGCCTTCTGGCTTGGGGAAGCGAGTTCCGTAGCAAGCTGAATCCAAATTTGGATTCCCCGGACCCACCGCCAGATACGACATGGTCGGTGGGTTTTTTGTTGGGGCAACGCGAAGTGGGCGATCACAAACGCGAGCGAATTCATAGATGAGGAGAAAATGACATGGCTGAGTACGCGCATCCGGAAGTGCTGGTTTCGACGCAGTGGGTGGCCGAACACCTGAACGACCCGAAAATCCGGCTGGTGGAAGTGGACGTGGACACCTCGGCCTACGATCAGGGTCACATCGCGGGAGCAGTGGGATGGAATTGGCAGACGCAGCTGCAGGACAATGTTCGGCGGGATCTGATCACGAAGGAAGCGCTCGACGAGCTGCTGGGGAAGTCCGGCATTTCCAACGACACGCCAATCGTTCTCTACGGCGACAACAACAATTGGTTCGCGGCCTATGCGCTGTGGCAGTTGAAATATTACGGCCACAAGGACGTACGGCTGATGAACGGCGGACGTAAGAAATGGCTCGAAGAAAAGCGGCCGGTGACGACCGACGCGCCGAAAATCGCTGCGGCCACCTATCATTCGTCGGGCCCCGATGAATCGCTGCGCGCGCGCAAAGAAGACGTCTTCAAGGTGATTGCCAAAACCGGCGGCGGCCAGCTGGTCGATGTGCGCTCCGCCGACGAATTCACTGGCAAGATCATCGCGCCGCCGGGCATGAACGAAACCGCGCAGCGTGCAGGCCACATTCCGACCGCTGCAAATATTCCCTGGGCCCAGGCCGCCAACGAAGACGGCACGTTCAAGTCTGCCGACCAGCTGAGGCAGCTCTATGAAGGCAAGGGAGTGAAGGGCTCCGGCGAGGTGATTGCCTACTGCCGCATTGGCGAACGCAGCTCGCACACGTGGTTCGTGCTGAAATATCTGCTGGGCTACGACGCCGTGAAGAACTACGACGGCTCGTGGACCGAGTGGGGAAATCTGATCGGCGCGCCGATTGAAAAGGAAGTAGCTGCAGCGGCCCGCTAGCTTTCCAAGGTCGATGGGATCGGCCGCGCTGTGCGCCCGGTTTTCGAACCTGGCGCGGTGAATCCTTCTCTAAGGATCGAGTTTGCGGAGGGCTTCCTCGAGCGAGTCGATCTGCTGCAGGACGTTGTCTTTGTTCTTTTGAAGCTGCGCGATTTGCGCGTTCCAGTCGCCCTGCACGCCGCCCCACGGATTGTAGGTCCGCTGGGAATCGACCGTTTTTCCGTTCTTGGCGTCCTGGAGCGTCGAAATCTGCTTGTCGATCTGGTCGGCCTGCTGCTGCATGGAGTCAATCTGCTGGCGATAATACTGCACCATGTATTCCGCGTTGCCCCTCCGCGGATAGGAGTTCGGAGTGTAGGTCGGCTGCGGCGGCTTCCGCTTGCCCACCACGGAAACATCCGAATGGTGGTCCAGGCTGCCCATATCGTCGTTGGTCCAAACTTTCTTCGGTTTCTCGGCCGTGCCTGAAGCGGAAGCGTCTTTCGTATCGGTCGAGGCGGATGGATCGTTGGCCGCTGCGGGCGCACTGGCCGAGGTCGCCGGAGGTTTCGCGGTCTGGCTTTTTGTTGCGGAATCCTGCGCGAGGGCGAGCGGGGCAAGCCAGATTCCCGTTGTGACCATCAGAATGGCGCCGCGAAGCATGAATCCTCCTTCCGGGGTGGAACTGTTCTTCCAATCAAATCATCCGCCCCGGCAACGTGTCGCCGGTCTTCGCCGCGGGATGGACCGATCTTCAACCGGATTTCCGCCGCTTACGGCAGGGTGTTCGACGGAACGCCCTGATGACGGGCTTCATCCTTCATCGCGGCTATTTGATCCAGGATGCCCTGCTTCTTTTTCTGGAGATCCTGCATCTGGACGTTCCAATCGTCGGCCTGCACGCTCCGCGGGCGCTTGGAGGACTTCGCGTCGCCGGTCGGCTTGCCGGCGATCGCGTCCTGCAACTCCGCAATCTCCTGATCGAGCTGCGGAATCTGGCCCTCAAGCCTGGCGATCTGCGCTGGATACTGCTTCGGATTCTTGGGTTTGCCCGCCGAGGAGGTTTTGGCGGATGGTTTTGTGTCGGTTGAACCTACCGTGGAGATCGTGGAATTGGTGCGCAGGTCAGACACATCCTCGTTGGTCCAGACCTTTTTCCCGGCGGGCGGCGCAGCAGAGGCCGTGCTGGATGCCTGATTCGGAGCTTGGGCGGTGTCCGTCGACGGAGTGGTCTGCGATTGGGCGCTCACAGTAGTGGCGATGCAGAGCGCGGTCGCCAGGACGAGCAGGGAACGATGGCGCATGGGACCTCCTTGCACAGCAGGGTGCTTAGGTGCCGTTACCTCTATTGAACACCGGCAAGGGGAGAAACGTTAGGGATCTTCGCTGAAGGTTTTCCCACTCGACAACTCACTCTGGACGACGGGAAGGGCTTCTTTCGGTGTGCCGATCCGGCGGTAGTGGTTCACTTCGATGACCTGGTGCTGATCGAAGGAAAACAGGAATTTGCGGCCGGCATAATCGTACTGATAGCGGAGCGGCAGCCAGATGCCGGGCGCGATTTCTCCCTGATCGAGTCCAACCACGCTGCCGCGATAAAGCTTTCCCAGGACGCCGCCGCCGAAGCCTACATCGCTGGTCACGGTCGCTTCCGCGTGAACGATTTGATCGGCCCCACGATCGACCCACAGCTTCGCGGTGGTGTGCGCAAAAACCTCCTGAAACATGGAGCGCGGCTGGAACTTCGGACTGGGATCGAGCGCGAACACGTCGCAATCGCGGCCGTTGCGATTTTCCCGGCCAACCCACTTGACGGTGTAGGCGTCGCTCGCCGCGTCCACGAAACCCGCACGTTCGCGCATTCGTTTTTGAAATTTGGCATCGGCGGCCTTCGCGCGTGGGTCGTCGGGATTGGCCATCGTTTCGAGCTCCTGCTCGAGCTCGTGCATTTGGCGGGCGTAGGCGGCGGGATCGGTCGGCTTGCCTTCTTCATGGAGCAGGATTTTCTGGTTACCCACGCCGGTTGGTACGATGCGATAGGTTTTGTCGTCGAGCGTACGCGGATTTGCGCCGCCGGTGCGCTCGATATGGCGCTCGACTCGCTCGTAGAGCTCGAGGGCCTCGTCATCGGCGTGCTGATTGGCAAGCAGCGCTTTCGTGCGCGCGCGTATTTCTTCATCTGACGGCGCCTGTGCGTTCGCGGCGGCTTGAGCTACCCCGGGCGCGGGCGAGGACGGTTGCAGACTCGGGAGAGGAAACGACGAGAGCGTGAACAAAATGAAAATGGCGGAAAGCCTGGAGATTTGCATGGTGCCCCTTGATCGGATTCCTGCCAACAACCGCCGTTTCTCGTTCGGTTGCAGATTTTATTGTAGCCGTTTTCCGTGGCTATCGAGCCATGTCGGAGGGCAGCTGCAATCCTTTGGGAATTACGATCGGGCTTTGTGGATGAAGCGCCGATTTTCCGTCGGGACCGAAATCGTACGGAAATCCCGCCGGATCGACCGGTTTGCCGCGGATGAGTCCGGCGTCGCGAAGATCGCTGGTGGTAGAGGGGAAGTGGCCGAGGCGATTCTTGTATTCCTGCGCCAGCTGATCGAGTTGCTGTTCGTCTTCGAGCGCGCGAAGGCCGCGTAGAGTCTGCATGGCGCGCTCGCGAACGGTTTTATCCTGCGTGGAGTTATAGATCTCGGTCCAAATCATGCGCGAAGTGTCGATCGATCCGCCGCGCTGTGCGATCAGCGCCGCCATGATTTTCATCCAGGAGGGCGCGTCCGGGATTTTGCTGCCGTCCATGTAAACCTGCGACGCGGCGGCATAATCATGCATGCGCCAGTAGTACAGAAATCCGAGGTCACCGACCAAGTACCAGTTGTCCGGATTCGCGACCATCCCTTTTTTTACGAGCTGAATGGCAAGGTCGCTGCGGTCGGCGCCACCGGGGCGAGGCTCGGAAAGAAAGACCGCGCCGAAGCGGTAGGCGACGATGAGCTTGGGAT
>Ga0210388_10003365_pt1 | contig 12543 bp, 12 predicted proteins | sample IncBWC19OmetaG_FD_155485 | JGI IMG/M metagenome (GOLD analysis project Ga0210388, IMG submission 155485) | Forest soil microbial communities from Barre Woods Harvard Forest LTER site, Petersham, Massachusetts, United States - Inc-BW-C-19-O ... | reverse complement strand
CAGAAGAAGGATTTCTTAAATCACCAGACTGACCGGAAGGGAGTCGCGCACGAATACTATCGGCGAACAGGATGCGAACCGCTTCACTCGCTCCTGCATCGCCGGAATCATCGTGGACAGACGCCCGGCGCGAAATGAGTGCGCCAACTACGCGGCCGGCCTGGCGCCGATCACACAAATCCACCCCCGCTGCCGTTCTTCCGCGATCTCCACGCCCTCATATCCGGCTGCCACAAACAGCGCGCGATGGTCGTCCATGCTCAAGCGCGATGAGCCCAGCAGCGTCATCACCGGTCCCAGCACGGCATCGTTGCGCGCGCCCTTGTAGCTCTCCGCCACCACCATCAGCCGCCCGCCCGGCTTCAGCACGCGCAATATCTCCTTCATGTCGCCCGCGAGATTCGGCCAATAGTACTGCGTCTCAATCGCCGTCACCAGATCGAACTTGTCATCCGCAAACGGCAGCCGCGACACCGAAGCCTGCTCCACATGCACCCGGCCTTCCGCAACCAGCCGCTTGTTGTGCGTGCGCGAGGCGGCGACGCTTCCGGCGGCATAATCGATCCCGTAAACCTGCGCCGCCTTTGCCGCCAGCTTGCTGATCGTCCGTCCTCCTCCGCAGCCCACGTCCAGTGCCGTCGCGCCCTCGGGAATCTCCAGATGCGTAAACGCCCAATCCATAAGCGGCGCATGGCTGGCGTTCATCAGCGACGCAAAAAACCGCCCCGCAAAACGGTCCGGTTTCTTCACCTGGCGAACCAGGTAGACCCCGAGACAGAGCGTTGCGGCATTGCGCAGGATAAGCAGCCAGGGCAAGGGCACGGATCAGGACCATTGTAATTGCAAAGCTGGCAAGGGTTCGGCTACCTGCCCTCCGAGGGTGATCGTAGCGGGCCGCTGAGTCCGACCCATCGATACGCCGGTGTTATAGTGTGAGTTTTAGTCCAGATCGACGGCCTCCCAGCCCCGGAGTATTGAACCGTTTTGCATCGGATCGTCAGGCAAATCTTCCTTTCTTCGATTATTTGCACGTGCATGCACGCGGCCGACGCCCTCCCTTCCATCGCGGCCACTGTAGCCACGGAAGAGGAGCCGCTGCCGATTTTTTCGGACCATGCCATTTCGCGGGCAATTTCGGACCCGGAATTCAAAGCCGTCCGCCGCATCCCGATGCTGGCAGGGTGCAAAGTGGCGCCGCTTCCCGAGATCGAAGACCCCGAAGCCCTGACCTTTGAGAATAACGCCGAATCCGTCCCCGCTGACCTCGAGGGCCTCATGCCGGACACGGCTCAGGCGCTCGACATTTTCCGGGAGATGGTGACCTCGTCAGGCGGGACATTCGAGCTGAAATCCGCTTATCGCCCGCCAGCCTATCAGACCCATCTCCACGATGTCTGGGTCAAGTGGATGAAGGAGCTTCGCAACAACCGGGCCGCCGGCTGCCAGGCGCTGCGCGAGGACGTAGGCGCCGAATTCAGGCGCCATAAACTGCTCCCCAGGCAGCAACCAGTGCCGGCTTCCGACCATGCGCTCGGACTCGCTTTTGACGCGGCCGTGGCCATGCCCCGTGCTGCGCGCCTGAATCGGAAGCGCGTCACCGTCGATAAGCTCGCGACCCTCGCGGGCATCAGGCGACCGAACAGCCGTCGTGATCCGGTCCACTTCACCTTGCTTCCGCAACATCTCGCTGCCACCGACTAGTGGGCTGTCCCGGTCATGTCGTTACCGGAATGCGTTCGTAACACACTTCTCGTTTCCTGTTTCCCGGAACGGCGGGATCGCGCAGGTTTCAGCAGCCTGCTCCTGAATCTCGGGGAGGCATCCGCTTGGCCGCCAGCGCGACACCGCAGAGGCCGATTGACAATCTGCCCCACAACCTCCCTGATTCCAGCCACGTGAGGAACTGAATCGCGCGGTCGAAGACCTAGCGCGGGATTTGGCTCAGGTAGTATCCAAGCCGATTTTCGACATCGCCCGGCTTGTGGAAGCCGCGCGTCATCAGCGCTTTGATCCCGTCCTGGGCGGCGGGCCGCCCGAGCGAAGCAATGCACGCATCCCACCCGGCGCCGAGCTCGACATCCGGCGGCAGGCTGGTGTTGACGAGGCGCTTGGTGTTGGCGATCGCCCATTTGTCGAATTTGGCGATCCGGGTCGCCAGCGCCTCTACGAACGCGTCCAGATCGGCGTCGGGCAGGGCGCGATTCACGTAGCCGTAGGCCTCGGCCTGGTCTCCCCTGATGTCTTCCGAGCTCAAAAGCACCTCAAGGGCGCGGTTTCGGCCGATAAGCTGGGGCAGCCGGGCCATGGGACCGCCGCCGGCAACCATCCCCACGCCCACTTCCCATTGCGAGATGATGGCTTTTTCGCGGCTGGCGAAACTCATGTCGCAGGCGAGCGTAATCTCGCTGCCGTTGCCTGTCGCCCGGCCTCGGATCAGAGCGATGGAGGCAACTGGCGCGCGGGTCAGTCTCACGAGAAAGTCCGGCCAGGACGGCAGGCCTGTGGGGCCGGCGGGCATTGCGGTCAGGTCCTCGAGCCTGGCCTGGAAATCGGAGTGATTCAGGAAGTAGTCGTCGACCGCGCTGTCGAAGACCACGACCCTGACATGCTCGTCCGCCTCGATCGCGTTGATAACTTCCTGGAACTGCCGGACCATTTCCGGGCCCATGACGTTGATCGGCGGGTTGTCGATCGTAACACGCCAATAGGCGGGCGACCGACGGGTCAGGCGAAGCTGTGCAGGCTTCGCCGATACGTTAACAGTTGCAATGGGATTTTCCTTCGTAGCGGGTTTCACAGGTGCGTTCGCAGTTGCCATGATTTCTCCTTTGATGATTGTTTGTCTGCTCTGCAAGGTGTCTGGCCAACGGGACCGGAAGAGTTGAACCCGAATGGCGTCGGCAACTGCAAGTGCATGCTTCGAGCCAGGTTTTCCCGCTCAATCCGAAATGCCGGAAGTTATGGCGATGTTAGCGGCTTAGGGTGAACGCTTGTGGGTCGGGCTATGTTATCCGGATATCTGGTGTCGGAGGATTGGCACCGCGGGTAGACTCTCTCGCGGACCGTGTCAGCTCTTGCTTACGCCCAATTGTTGGGGGACCGTATCGACGCTCCTCATCGCCCGATGCGTCCTTTGTTTGCCGGACCGGACCGCGTAGACTTATGATCCGTCGTCACGGTAAGAGCCCGATGAGTGATGTAGGATGCGTTTGTCGGTGTACCGTCGCGATATCTGATCTTGACAACGATCTGATAATAGGGAGAAATTTCTCCCGAAGCCTCTCGCATCTTTTTTGCGACCGACTGGACAAACGCGGGGTCCGTCAGCGCCTGTACGCCTCCGATCACGCCCCAGGCGCGGTTGATCGAGAAGCTTAAAACCGTCGTCTGCCCCAGGGGTCCCGGCAACATGGAAATCAGTTCCAATCCCTCGCCGTCGCTTTCCTGATGATCCGGCGTATCCGAGTATACGGGCGGCTCGCCCGCGACCGGCCGCAGATCGCGTATCCCCTCTTTTTCGGCGATAAAGGCCAGGTCTACGGGCATTTCCGCCTGTTTATCCGCAATCTGCGATGGAGTGGCCAGCAGGACGATATCGTTTTCCGCGAACTGTTGCCATGAAAGATCGTCCAACCGGGCCAGCGAAACCTCCCTGCGGCGGCCGGCGAAGAACTGGCCCAAAGCGAACGTTGCCACCAGGTTGCTGCGCTCCACGAAATTGAAACTGGGTTTAGCCGCCGGGTTACCCAGGGACCGGCTCAATGCCGAGAACTCGGGGGACGCGACTGCGCTGTCCCACCCCATCATCTCTCTCCTGCGATAAACGATGTCGGGATTTCCGTCTCGCACAAACCTCACAAAAAGAGGATTTGAAAATGCAATGATCAGGTGACGTCCGGACCTGAGCAGCGGACGCCATAAAGCATCCAGTTCAGGCGTTGACCCAGGAATCGACGGATTCACCGCTGTCGTTCGTGACGCCCTAGGGTGGGAACGTATGCTGTTGAGGGCCAGCAAGAGCGAGATCGCCGCCAGTCCGATGGTCAGCATCTGCCATATCTTAAGATTGCGCGAATCCACCCGAGAGTCCGTTTGAGCGGGAAGCGAAGGGGTCACTGAGGGCAGAGGAGCCGAAGGGGTTACCGGGGGCAGGGTGGCCGCGGAAACCGCAGGTTCATCGACGCCCCTGGGCGTCCAGACGATTTTGAATTTGCCTCTCGGCATCTCGATCGTCAGGGGATCCCCGCCACCTTCACTCCGGTAGTACTCGGCCAGTTTTTGTCGCAGGCGCGATGCATGGAGCCTGACGCCCCCATCCTGTCTTGTGTCATACGTGGGCGGCTTGCCTAAAGCGTCCAGCCCCACAGAGTATTCCTTGAGTTGATTCGCCTCGCCCGAAAATGTCTTATCGGCGATAAATCTCAGTAACCGGCGGAGCACCTCTGAGGTTCGAAACGTATCGCTGGCAAGAATCCGATCAATCTGCTCGCGAGCCTCCTCCAGACCGGTAGGTATCTGCGAAAGCATGTGTTGCCACACTCCTTCTATCTTGGTGATGCTTCCGCCGGGAAGCGCGGTGAACGGCGATATCGAGGCCGAGCCGGCGACGGGATCAGAGCAAACCAGGAGCCAACACCTACCTGGTGTCGGATGTAGACGCGTTGATGCGGAGAATCGCTCCCGAAGAGCGACTGTGGTCCACATTGTAGCAAACTCGCAAGATGCTCAAGGCGCTGGTTCGACAATCGCTCCGCGGTTCACCGTAACCATGAAACCATCCTAAAACCTCCCGATAACCACGGTTATTTCCGTGAAAACAAAGACTAATCGGATTTACCGGTTGTTGACAGCAATCCACGCACATACGATACTTTCCTTTCCAGCCCGGATCCGCGCCCGTCAGCCGCAATCCCCCAGCGCCCCGAAACGCGCAATTCCATTAACTTGCCAGGTAGCTGAGCGTTCCGGAACTTCACCAGCACGTTCGACCCTTCCGCACCACGCTCAGAAACTCTGAGGAATAGTGTATGCACGCGGATCGTTGAGTTTCCCGGATGTGGTCCGGGGGAGGAAACAACATGAAAAGTGAACGCTTCACAGAACCAGGTATCGGCAGAAGATACCTTCTCAGGGCACTGGCTTCATTGGGAATCGGCGGGCCCCTCGCCGTGGACCTCATGGCGCAGGCTCGAACCAGGATTTCCGTCCCCATGCTGAAGGACGCGTCGGAGATTCGCGGCGAAGAGTTCAGCGAGGAGCGTCTGAAGGTGATCCAGGTGGCGTTACAACGCAATCTCGATCAATACCAGGCCTTCCGGGATTTCGAAGTGGACGATCTCATTGAACCCGCTCCGATGTTCGTCACGAAGCGATACTCAACCGGTGAAGCGACGGTTCACGCGCCAGTCCCGAATGAGGTGAAGCATGGCTGATCGGGAGATCGTATTCAAGTCCGGGACAGAACTTGCGGCACTCATCCGGACGCGTCAGCTGTCGCCCGTAGAGCTGACAAAAGCGTATCTGGATCGGATTCAGGCCCTCAATCCGAAAGTGAACGCCTTCATAACGGTGACAGGCGAGTTGGCTTTGGCGCGCGCTCAACAGGCAGAAAAGGAAATCGGAAGCGGCAAATATCGTGGCCCGCTGCACGGCTTGCCCTACGCGCCGAAAGACATTCTCGCGACCAAAGGGATTCGCACCACCAACGGCTCGAAGGTGACGGCTGACTGGGTGCCGGCCTATGAATCGACGATCACGACCCGGCTCAACAATGCAGGGGCGGTTATGCTCGGCAAGCTGAACCTGCTCGAATTCGCCATGGGTAGCGGGGTGTTGTCGGGGTTTGGCCCGGTTCGCAACCCCTGGGATCTGGCTTACTCGCCCGCCGGGTCTTCCAGCGGGTCGGGCGCGGCTCTTGCCGCATCGATGACACCCCTTTCGATCGGGACCGATACCGGAGGATCCATTAGGGGCCCCGCTAACAATTGTGGAATCGTCGGCCTGAAGCAGACCTACGGGAGGGTCAGCCGTTTCGGCGTGACGTCGTTGAGCTGGACACTCGACCATGCCGGGCCCATGGCGAGGACCGTGGCCGACACCGCGATGATGTTGCAGGTCATAGCCGGACCGGATCCGAACGACTCCACCGCCGCGCACGAGCCCGTGGCCGATTATGCGAGAGCCCTTACGCGCGATATCAAAGGCCTGCGGATCGGCGTCCCCTCCAACTACTTCTTCGACGAGGTCAACGCGGAATCCGTCGCGGCGGTTCATTCCGCCATTAAGAAGCTTCAGGATATGGGCGCCGTCGTAGTCGATGTCCAGGTGCCGCATGCCGATCTCTCCGGAGCCGCCATGTGGATCATCGGAATGGCGGAAGGCGCTTGCTTCCACGAGAAACGGCTGAAAGAGAAAGCGGAATTGTTCGACCCGGTGGTTCGCGAGCGGCTTGAGGCGGCAAAATTCTATCCGGCCACCGACTACATCAAGGCGCAGCGGATCCGCACCATTCTCATGGAGGAAATGAAGAATGTGTTCGAAAAGTGCGATGTCATGGCCGTGCCCTCCGGGAATCCCGCCGGGAAGCTCGATCCGCCGGAGATAGCCGGGAGCGATGTCAAGCCTGGTTCGTCCAGCACACCGCGGCGCGGCAGTACGAACATCGGCGATCTCGTTGGCATGCCGGCTATCGTGATTCCCTGCGGTTTCACGGCCGAACCGCCGGTGCGGCCGCTGGGTATCCAGTTTTATGGCAAGCCATTCGACGAAGCGACATTGTTCCGTGTAAGTCACGCGTATGAATCGGTAACGGATTGGCACAAACGCAGACCCCCGCTCAGCGCCGCCTGAAGCTGCGCGGTCTACAAAAACTTTTGCCTGGAGAAAACATATGAAACGGGTCATAGAAAGGGTTTTATTACTTGGTTTCTGCGTCACACTGAGCACCGTGCCGGCATGGGGACAGGCATTCAGTGGCTCAATTATGGGCACGGTAACCGATAACACCGGCGCCGTGGCGCCGCAGGCTATCGTCAAGATCACTAACCTCGCTACCGGGACAATCCAATCCCTCATGACCGACGGCAGCGGCGACTACACGGTGTCGCTGCTGCCGCCGGGCGACTATCGGGTCGCGGCTGAAGGAAGCGGATTCAAGCGCGCTGTGCGCGAACCGGTTACTCTACTCGTCGACCAGCGGCAACGTATTGATTTCAGCCTGGAACTGGGCCAGGTGACCGAAGCGGTAAACGTTTCCGCCGCGGCATCCCAGGTTCAGGCCGACACGGCAACGGTGGGGACCGAGGTAGGGCAGGTGCAATCGTCGGAGTTACCCCTGAACGGCCGTAATTTTCTTCAGCTCGACCTTCTTGTTCCTGGCGCGCAGCCGGATGTGAAGGGCTCGAATCTTTATGGAGAGGGTGGCTCAATCGAGGTCCATGGTCTTCGGGAAATCTCCAACTACGACGGGCGTCCCGTTCTTCAAACAGGCGGATCCAGTTCCGGGACCGGAACCGCGTCCAGTTTCTGGGCGGCCAATGTGGGCACTGAGACCGGTGGTTCCATTCTCGGCCCGTCCAACCAGAACATGCTCGTCGGCATCAAGCCCACTGTCGGACGCACCAGCCGCTGGGGTGTGATTCCCATAACGGCCGATCAGGATTCACCGGGCCCCATGGGTCGAACGATGACCGACGCGGCGATTATGCTGGGCGCGCTGGAGAGTCCCGCACCGGATCCGAACGACCCCGACACCACCAGGTGTACTCCGCCGCCGAATCGCGATTACACGGTGTTCCTGAAAGCCGACGGCCTGAAGGGCGCCCGAATCGGCATCCCGAGAGCGTTCTTCTACGAGCCCCTCGATCTGCCGGGATTGGAACGGCCGAGTCGTGGCGGAGGCGGTGGTGGGCGCGGCCGTGGACTGAATCCGGTCCAGGCGAAATTAATGGCGGAGGTGATCGATGTTCTGAAAAAACAGGGCGCCGTCATCGTAGACCCCGCCAACCTGCCCAGCGTCGTCGAGAAGGATCCAACGAAGAACGTCACCGTGTTCAACGACTGCCGCACACCGAAGGGACAAGATGCCGACTGTTCGATGGTTTTCAAGTACGGAATGAAGCGCGACTTCAACAAGTGGCTGGCCAGCCTCGGCCCAACGGCCCCGGTGAAGACTCTTACCGAGTTGAGGATCTGGAATATCGGTACTGGTGCAGTTTGATTCTATTTTTTGGCATTGCAGCCCAAGCCTACGGGTGTGATCCGATAAGAACAGCTACCAAGTCGGGATTGGCAGCCACCCGCATCATCGGATTCTCTTTGTCCACGGTTTGGATCAGAAATGGCACAAGCCATACCTTTGGATTAACAACCGCTAAAGTCGGCTCGACCAACGTCGTTTGTTGCGATATAAACAGAGCCTTGCGAAGCCCGTCGATCAGCGTATTAGCGGCCTGCCGTGTACGTTGTGATGCCTCTGAATTAACGTATACGACCATATACCCGGCAGGCGGCGTACATGCGCTCCACGATGGATCGGGCCGCTCTAAGTTCCAATTGGCTCCCTGCTCCCCCAGAATCACGCTTGCGAGTGTGGCCCAAGTAACCTGGGTTTCGAGATCAGTAGAAGAGCGCGGACCGCAGATGAGTAAATCAGTCCGCTGGCGAGCGAACGGCGCAAGTCGCTTGCTGAGTTCTGGCGCGGCTTCTCGCAACAGCGCCCATCGCGGTCCCTGCGCCCGGAGTGCAAGGCGCGCTGCATCAATATCGTGTTTTGCGCCTGTCAATCTTTGGGATGCGGTATTTAGGCCGTCTGTTGCCTCTTTTCGTGCAGCGATAGACATATTACTGTCGAACTCCCGGACAGCACTTTCGGCTCGCGCCCCGAGGTACTCAAAAACCCCTTCCCCGGCAATTCCTCCGATGACCATCCAGATCGCGAGTTGCTCCGAAATAAAAATCGAACGCACCCAGCGATGCGATGGACGCACGCTCCTGCCTACTTTCAGATTGTTTTTTCGAAGCCATTCAAAGGGATTGAAGTACTCACCAACGGCACCAACCAGCAAGACGATAGTGGAGCCTACAAGCCACCAGAAATACAGGTCCGCAGTTTTTATCAATCCCGCTCGTACAGATTCCTCAGGGAGTACCATTACCTATTCTCGGAACGAGATGCCGTTATGGCCTGTATGGATAGCAGCGGGATTATTTGTGATCTTCTCAATTTTAACCATTTGCGGTATTTTTCGCGTGCGATAATCGTACCATGCCATCCCGAGCAAGCAAGCCAAAGAAACCAACGAAGCCGCCCAGCGATCCGGTACTGTTCGCCAAGGCAGTGATGGAGAAGATCATCGGCGAGAAGTGGGCCAGACCAAAGCTGGAACCGAAACGGGTAAAGAATCCCCACGCACAAGCGCTCTCCGCGCTGGGCGCATCCAAAGGCGGCAAAGCCAGGGCCGAGAGCCTGACCGCCAAACAGCGAAGCAAGATTGCCAAAAAGGCCGCTAAAGCGAGATGGAAAAAGAAGCCTGAAGCCGCATAAACATTGGGTAAAATGCATTATTCTATTGACAATCCGTACCCGAGCAAGCATACTGTTGATATGAACAGGATGAACACTGCACGGCGCGCTCAGGTAATCCGGTGTTTGATCGAGGGTTGCTCGATTAACTCCACCGTCCGCATGACCGGCGCGGCCAAGCATACCGTCCTGAAGTTGCTGGTTGAACTCGGTGAAGCGTGCGCCGACTTCCTGAACGAAACGATGGTCAATCTGCACTGCGAGCGGATTCAGGTGGATGAAATCTGGCAGTTCGTCGGCTGCAAGCAAAAACAGGTGACTCTCGAAAAGATCGAGCGGGACGGCATCTGTGGCGATGTCTGGACCTGGACGGCCATCGACGCAGATACGAAACTGATTCCGTGCTGGATGATCGGCCAACGCGATCCAGGCGCGGCTCGTGATTTCATGCTTGACCTCGCGGGCCGTCTCGCAGGGCGCGTGCAGTTGACCAGCGATGGCTTGAAGTTCTACCGTCAGGCGGTCAAGGCCGCATTCGGTCAGGATGTCGATTACGCGCAATTGGTGAAGATCTACGGAGAGATCGACACGGAAGGCCAGCGCCGCTACAGCCCTGCAAAGTGCATCGGCTGCGAGATTAAGACCGTTGTGGGCGATCCTGACCCTGACCACATCAGCACGTCCTACATTGAGCGCCACAACCTCACGGTACGGATGTCTAATCGCCGGTTCACTCGCCTGACGAATGGCTTCTCAAAGAAGGTCGAGAATCACGCTGCGCAGATTGCCATTTTCATGGTCGTGTATAACTTCAGCCGCAAGCACATGACGCTTGGCACCACGCCAGCGGTTAAGGCTGGGATCGCGGGTCACATCTGGTCAATCGAAGAGATTGTTGGCTTGCTTGAAAAACGTGAACAGGCCGAAAACGGGGTAGCGGCGTGATTCAAACTGCACCACTACCGGTCTTTAAGATCTGATAGACGTTCCCCGGCAGGCCGTCCCGCACGCCGTATTGCCGGATCGAACCTTTCTCATAAACCGCAATCGTGCCGTCGGAATAGGGGATCCAGACCTTGTCGGGAGCCTCGTGAAGGAACGTAAGAACCTGGCGACGGAGACCGGGGACTTTCTCGGTCTTTCCTCCGGCGTAGCGGAACACGCCCTGCAATGCGTCGGATACCCAGACCGAGTTCCAGCTGCAACTGATCTCACGCAGCGCGTTGAATTGAGGTTGAGGTGGATAGGAAACACCTTTCCCTGATAATCGTCCGAAGCCCCTGGATGTCACAACCCAAAGCGTGTCGTCTTCGGCTGCACAGACGTTAGTCGCGGGAAGGCCAATTTCAACCGTCGCTGTTTTCCCGTCCGGCTCCACGGTTCGAAGCCGGGGTTGATCGCGCACGATCATCGCCAGGCTCCCATTCTTCAGTGCGGCGATCGCGTCGGTGCGGCCGGGGTCCGGAAGAGCCACTCGATGGAACGCGCCTTCGCGGAAACGGTCAAGTCCCTGGTCGGTTCCGATCCAGATATTCCCTTCGCGGTCTTCGAAGACGCACTGCACTTCGTCTCCCGACATACCGTCTGCCCGCGTGAAAGTTTCGAAATCCCGATCGGACTGAGCTATGCTCTCCAGATCGCTGTCCACTGGCGAAGGGATCCGCCAGAGTCCATGGTGCAAATTTCCGAGCCAGATGGAACCGTCGCGGTCCGCGGTGACCGCGCTCGCCGCGACCTTCATCAGGACCGGGCTCTTGTCGCGATTGATGACGTGGACGGCAACGTCATCCACCATCCAGACCGCTCCATCCGGCGATTGTGCAAAACGGTTCGGCTTGGCTGTGCGGACGGTGGAAGCAACTCCCACATCGACAAAACGGTCGGCGCCGTGCGGGAGCTTATGCAGTCGCGCGTCCGTCGCCAGCCACAGCGCACCGCTCCCGTCGAACCATACTGCGGCCGATAGTTTGGCGGAATGATGCAGGGCCTTGGCCGCCTCCTGCCACCGCCCGTTTCGAAACCGGTACAGCAGGCCGGGACCAGTTGCCGCCATGATCGAACCATCCGGGTCCTCCGCGAGTGAGTTGGTTCGCGGCAGCTCTTCGACCGGAACGGTCGTAACTTTGCCCTCGAGCAGGCGGCTGACACGGCCGGTATCGAAGACCACCCACAGGCCCCCGTCGCGTGTGGCCAGCAACTGACGGGGGCTGGCCGTCGACAGCGAGTCGAATCGGGTAAAGCGAATCCCATCAAACCGAAACACGCCCTCGTATGTTGCCAGCCAAAGATATCCGTCTTTGGTCTGCGCAAGGGAGCGGACCGAGCTGAATGGGAGGTCGGGACTGGAGAACGAGGTATGAACCAGGTCCCTGATTTTCGACCGGGGATTGAGCGCTTGCAGCGTCGACGGCAGCACAATCCCGAGACAGAGAAGCGTCGTCGCAAACACAAACATTCCGCCCTGTGTTTTCCTGAGAATCCCCATGTCGTGCTCAGCGTCGCGAGGGCAACGCTCAATTTTACCGTTGTTCGGGGTTTCTGAGTCGCAGTCCCAGTGGTGCGTGACCGGGGGGTCTGCCCCACCTTGCTGAACTCAAGCCATGGAGTTCAGGGACACAGGTCAAGCCCGGATTCGAATGCTCCCTTCGACCTCCCGCACATCGTACACGTTCAGTGCGTCCGTCGCCGGGCCGTTGATCACGGCTCCGGTGGTGATGTCGAACCGGGAGCCGTGGCATTGGCACATGATCGTCGTCCCTGTGAGCAGCCCCCCGGAAAGCGGGCATGCCTGGGCGGCGCAGGTGCAGAGGTCGTCGAACGCATATAGTCGCTGGTCGACGCGCGCAACCGCGATCCGCCGGTTGCGGTCGTCCAGATAACAGGGAACGACGAAGTTGTTGGGGATCGCGTTTCCCGGCGCGATAGTCCGGAAGCTGTCAATAGCGGGCTCGGTCATCGGTCTCTCCTGTTAATGCGCATTGTTCAGTAGGGGTAGTCGGGGATGATGTCGGACTTCTTCG
>Ga0210388_10003364_pt1 | contig 12543 bp, 5 predicted proteins | sample IncBWC19OmetaG_FD_155485 | JGI IMG/M metagenome (GOLD analysis project Ga0210388, IMG submission 155485) | Forest soil microbial communities from Barre Woods Harvard Forest LTER site, Petersham, Massachusetts, United States - Inc-BW-C-19-O ... | reverse complement strand
GAGACAGTGCGGACTCCGATTCCGACTCATCGGACGGTACCGATGAGCCCGATGACATTTACGGCCAGACCGAGCAGCAGGAACATCAAGGCGTGCTCGACGCGAATGGTCAACTCACTGTCACGCTGCCGACTCAGGTCGACCCGAAGCACACCGACCAGGACTACCGCATCGAGGCGCGCGTAACTGACGTAGCCAATCGCGAGGTCGCCGGACATTCCAGCGTGCTGGCCACTTATGGTTCGTTCCGCGTAAGCGTGGAGCCGACGAATTATGTTGTGCAAGCCGGCCAGCCGACTCGCGTGAAAATCACGGCGCAGGATTATGACGGCAAACCGGTGCAGACTCGTGTCCACATCGCGGCCGCGCTCGAGAAATGGGATTCCGTCACCCACGAGCGAACTGATACCGATGCCGGCAGCAAAGATGCCACGACCGGCGCGGATGGGACTGTTCTGGTGGATTTATCCCTTGGCGGCAGCGGCGATTTTGAAGTGAAGGCCACGGCGCAGACGCCGGAGAGCCGCACCGTCGAAGCCTCCACATATATCTGGGTTTGGAATGGCGCGGGGACGTGGTACCAAACCAACGCGCAGGCACAGATTGTCGCCGACAAGAAATCCTATAGCGTGGGCGATACCGCGCACCTGCTCCTCGTGACCGGCCTTGCGGAATCATGGGCCGTCGTGACTACGGAAGGCGACAGCGTGCAGTCGCGACAGCTCATTCACCTGACCGGCGTAAGCGTCCCCTTCGATGTCCCGATTACGCAGAAAGCACAGCCTAACCTCGTCGTCACGGCCGTAATCGTCCACGACGATCAGTTGATGACCGCGCAAAAAAGCCTGAAGGTCCCGCGCGTTGAACGCACGCTGACCATCACGGCCACGCCAAACAAGAGTCAATACGAGCCTGAGGAAGCGGCGAGCTACGATGTATTTGCGGTCGATTCCGCCGGCAAACCGGTTCAGGCCGACTTGAGCTTCGGCGTCGTTGACGAAGCTCTTTACTCTGTCAGGCCCGATGAGACGCCCGATATCGTTGCTTCTTTTTACCCGCAGCGGAATGTCGATCTTGAGCCACAGACTTCATTTGATTTCTTCTTCTCAGGGCAGGCTGGCGCCAAGAGCCCGTTATTGGCCGGTCTCGCAAACGGCCTCTACCATCCGCGAATGGCGCAGGTAAAGCCAGGCTCTGACCTGGTAGTTCCAAAGATACGCAAGGCATTCCCCGATACGGCCTACTGGAACGCCAACGTGGAGACCGGCGCGAATGGACACGCGCGCGTCACATTTAACTTCCCTGACGCACTGACTACTTGGCGCACAACCATTCGCGCCATGACGGACGATGGCAAAGCGGGCGGCGCAATGACACGCGTGCTGGTGCGCAAGAACCTGATCGTGCGCCTGGCTGCGCCGCGCTTCTTCCGCCAGGGCGATGAGACCGTGCTGCGCGTCATCGCCCACAATTATTTGGCGACCGCGAAAGACGTCACCTTTGCGCTCGATGTGAACGGCGTCGATGTAATCAGCGGCCAGACACAGAAAGTCACCATCCCCGCCAATGCTGAGAGCTACGTGGATTGGCGCGTGAAGGCGCGCGTGATTGGCAACGCCGTATTCACGGCCAAGGCGCTTACCAACGAAGAATCGGATGCGCTTCAGATGACGCTGCCGGTTCTGCCCTTCGGCGTAAAGCAGAGCGCCGCGGGAACCGGTGTGATCTTCTCGGGCGCGGGACAGAATCAGTGGGCGTTCAGCTATCCGGCCGGATCGGATCCCGGTTCGCATGCGCTCACTGTTACCGTTGCACCGTCTGTCGCTGGAACAGTCTTCGACGCGCTCGACTACCTCACTGGCTATCCGTGGGGCTGCACCGAGCAGACGATGTCGAGCTTCCTGCCCGACCTGATCGTGGCTCAGGCCGTCGACAAGCTCCACATTAAATCTCCTATAGATCGCAAGACGCTGAACGATGAAGTCAGCGCAGGCCTCGAGAGGCTTTATAGCTATCAGCACGACGATGGAGGTTGGGGCTGGTGGCAGGACGATCCCAGTCTCGTATTTATGACCGCATATGTGGTGAGCGGTTTGGGCCAGGCGAAAGAAGCCGGATACACGATCGATGACGACCGGCTGAACAATGCGCGCAACTGGCTGCAAACCACGCTGGCCGCGCATCCCGACATGATTCCCGACCTGCGCGCCTATACGGTTTATGCGCTGGCGACGACGGGCGGCGCGCCGAAGGACGCGCTCGACAAAACATATGCCAGCGCCGGCAAACTGAGTGACGAAGGGCTTGCTCTGACCGGACTGGCTCTTGACGCGGCCGGCGATTCGCGAGCGCACCAGGCGGCCCGGCTCTTGGAAAAGAAGGCCCACGCAACCGACGTTGACGCCTATTGGGCAGGGAATTACGACGGCATGATGGATTTCTACGACGACACTTCGCCGGAGACCACGGCATTCGCGCTGAAGCTGCTCATTCGCCAGGATCGCGCAAGCGGCCTGATGCCCAAAGCCGCGCGCTGGCTCACCGAACATCGCGACGGCGATTACTGGTACTCGACCAAGCAGACGTCAATGGTGATCCAGGGACTCACCGACTATCTAGCTCTAAGCGGCGAGCTCGCTAACAGCTCAGACGTAGAGGTTCTGATAAACGGCACGAGCGTGGGCAAGCACCACTTTGGTCCCGATGATGCCTTCGCCGCGCCGTGGCAGATTAAGGTTCCCGCGGCGCAAACGGCCAGTGGCGGCCAGGTCACTGTCAAAAAGAGCGGCAACGGAATCACCTACTGGTCCGCTGAGAACAACTGGTACTCAGCCGATCAAGAATCCTTCCAGCAGGGGCAGCTCGCGCTCAATATTACGCGCGATTATTACTTGCTGCAGAAAAAGCAAGACAAGCCCACTGACCCCATCACCTATGATCTGGTTCCGCTCAAAGGCCCGGTCCATATTGGCGACATCATCGCGGTGAAACTGGCGCTCAACGGAACCGCATGGAAATACTTGCAGGCTCAGGACCCCATCCCCGCGGGTACGGAGTTCCTGGCAGAAACTGGACTGTACAAACTGAACAATAAGCCTGACTGGTGGGCCGATATTTTTACGCGCAAGGAGTTCCATGACGACCGCGCTGCATTCTTCAATACCGATTTCGGCTCGCGAAGCGTGTATATCTACCTGCTGCAGGCTGATAATTCCGGACTGTTCCAGATCAGCCCCGCGCAGGCCGGGCCGATGTACCAATCGAACGTTCAAACCACCACCGATCCCGCAACGCTGGAGGTGCAGCCGTGAGCGATGTTGCTGCCGCCAACATTTTCAACGATCTAACTCGCCGCCTCCGCTTGAGCCTCGCGTGGGTCGCAGCCCAATTCTGGGCCACGCTCCTCATCGTTCTCGCGGGCATCGCCTGGACGCGTTTGCCCGATAGTTACGCATGGCAAGTGACGCTCGCCTTGCTTGTGCCGCTGGTGCTGCTTGCCGCGACGTTGCTGCTCGAGGCAGGGACCATGCGCAAACTCCTCAACGATGATCAGCGGCGAGTGGGCCTGATTGTCGGCGTGCTCACGCTGCTGGTTTGGGTTGCAGTTGTCTGGGCCGCGTGGGCGCTTCTGGATTGGTGCAGCGACCAAATCCCAGTGTGGGCCGGCTATCTGAACTCTCGCGCCTCAGCTAGTTCGCGGGCAACGCTTTTCACTTACGACCACATTCAAAGCTGGTTCACATTCCTGGTCTGGATCTTCCGCTGGATCGCGGTGCCCGCAAAAGTGATTCCCTGGGCGATGGCCTCGGCTCAATGGGGACTGCGATTGCCGGTACGAAAGATCATTCGTCTGCTTTTCAACTGGCGCTGGTGGCTGGCTGTGGTTATCGCGGCTCTCGTGGCTGTCGAGTGGCCAAGTCATTTCTTTGATGGCTTGCCGCGCGGGACGGTGTCGCATCAAGTCTGGTCTGTGATGTTCAAGCTCGCCGCAAGCTATTTGCTGGCGATTGTTTCGTGGGTGCTGCTTCTGGCATGGTGCGTAGTTCTGTTGTCGCGTAGCCCACGCGCTGATGAGAAGCCTGAAGACGATTCGTTGGTCCTTGCTCCTGTCGGCTCCGGGCCACTAGGCGAGGAGTCCGCCAAGCTACCGTTGCCCGAGACTGGAAATGATTCCGGCGGGAACGCCTGACTTGAGCCACTCGAGCACCTGCGCGCGCCCATAGCGCGTGAGCAGGTGGGCCGCGTACCATGCGGCCGCGCGATGCGCCGCTGCCGATTCCGCCTCAGTGGCCGCGTAAGCCAACGCACCGTCGGCGGCATCCGGAGAAAGTTTGGGCGCTGCTCCTGACTGTCCGGCGCCGATCGAACTCGCTCTGCCGCTCTGCTCGCTCCAAACTTCCACTAACCCTTCGCGTAGCCACAGAGGCGCGCGCGGTCCGGCCTGCTGTTCCACCAGTGCATGCAGAAACTCATGGCGTATCGTGTCCTGCAAAAGCCGGCGTGCTGCCAGGGTTCGCAACGGCTGCGTCCCGATCCAATCGCCTTCAGTGAACGCCGCAACCCAGCCGGGTGCGAGGGTACCTTGGCGAAAAGCCGCCGTAGATGAAAATGCGCGGACTGTGAATGGAGCAGCCGCATGCAATCCCGATCTTTCTGTCGCCTCGGCCCGCGCGCGATTCAGATCCGGCAAATACGCTGCGTCGCCGGCTTCGAGAGATTCAAGAACGAATCCGTCGCCGGCGAATTTGCTCCATTCGCGCCCGGTTGCCTCGTCGGCCGCCTGCGCTCCCGGAAAGTACTGTCGCAGAATTTCGTCGGCAGAGTGCCCTTGCTGCGCCATCACTGCCGCGCCCTTCTGGCAAAGTCCCACGCCATGGCCCCATCCGCGCCCATGGAACGCGAAGCTATCGTCGTGCCGGCTCACCTCAAACCATGTGCTCGGAATCCGGTTCCATCCCAGCGATTCGCCAACGGCGAGCCGAAACGCATCGGCGCCGACTTCGGTGTTGTCCAATTTCAGGGTCGCGGCGCGGCCCGATTCTCCGCGTCGCGCGATTGTGATGTTCTGCCATCCAGGTGCGGCGAGTCCATGTGCGGCCAGTGCAGCGGTCAAATCAGCGCGCGTGATCTCCGACGCCCACTCTCTGCCGCCGTCTCGCGTACAAAATCGATCGGGCTGCGAGGGCAGATAAGAAACCGGTTTGGCGTGAGGCCAGATCTCTTCTGGCGAAGCGGTATGACCGCCGCAGTCCTTCCCAAAGTAAGCAAGCGCACGCTGCCCGTGGAACCACAACGTCTCGCCCGCAGTTGCGAGTGTTGCGGCGTGAGCCTGAGCACCGCGTTCGCCGTTGCTGCCCCAATGCAAAAGCTGGCAGTGGGTCGAGTCGCAGAGGTCATAGTCTGCATGCCCGTGCGTTTCGTGCAGCGCAAAGCTTCGCACTACAATCGCGAGTGCCTTTATTGATTCCGCGCTGTCTGCCGCGCCGCTTTCGCTCGCGACCACTTGCTCCACATAGCTTTCCACCGGCATCGTCACCACGATCACAAGCACGCCCGCGCGCGCCGCGATCGCGACAGGATCGCGCAGCGTGACGGTTTCCCCATGCGCTGTGAGCGTCACCGGGCCGGCAAGCCAGATGCGCGGCGCATTCGTCTTTTTGTCCGATGCGGTCAGCATCACCGCGTCGCCTTCCGCGCCAATCATGGCTGGTTCGCTCAACGCGAGCGTGGCGCATTCGGCGCACGTTCGCAAAGTGAATTTGTGATCCGGACTGGCAGGTGAAAGCGTAACTTTGTGGTCGTGCCACAGAGTCCACATTCCAACGCGAAGCGTCTCGCGCGCAACGTTCGACTGTTCTTGCGGTATTACGGCGGCGACCACTGCGGCTTGGTACTGCGGTTGCAAAGTGCCCCACACCACGCCGGCTGCCAGCAGCAGGCTTACCAGAAATCGCGCCACGCGCTGTCGATTCGCGGCTTGCGGGGTCACGGGCGCTCCGGTCACGGTTGCCTCAGCGGTGCGTTGGCCAGAATCTCTCCGGCGATGTGCGCCGCATCCGCGCCCCGGCCTAAAGGCAAATAAACGGCAATCACGACCGTGGGTTTTTCCGCCGGAGCCAAGCCCACAAACCAGCCATGCGTTCGGCTCGACGCCACGCCTTCCGCGGTGCCGGTTTTGCCCATCACCGCAACGCCGCCGAGGCTTGCCTGCCCCGCCATGCCGAAGCTGGCCGAGTCTTCAAGCCCCGCGCGTACTACCTGCGCCGCATCGGAATCCTGATGCGCGGCCAACTCCATCGCCAGCCAGCGATATGCTGCGGCCAGCTCTAGCGGCGTCACGCGCACTCCCTCCACTCCCAGCAGCGTCAACTGCTTTGCATCATCTGAATCAGGCTCGCGAAATTCGGCAACCGCCTCACTGTTTGCAAGGCCTGTGACGCCGAGCAATCCTGTAGGCCGCAGCAACTGCCCCAGTTCACCGGGATGCAGCGTGCGCGCGACGGCGGCAAAGTAAGTGTTGCACGACCAGGTCAAAGCCTCGCGAGCATCAAAGGGCGGAGCCGGCGGATGCGTGCACGCAAGTTTGTGGCCCGCAACGACGAGTTGCCGATTACATGCGACGCGGTTCGCCGGGTTCCACCGGCCCGCGCTCACCAGGCCATAGAGAACCAGAGGTTTCAGCGTTGAGCCCGGCGCGGCCAGCGTTCGCGAAGCATCATTCAGCCGGTGAGCCGCCAGCAAATGTCCGTTGACAATGTCGAGCACGACGATTCTCGCTTCAGAATCCTCGCGCGCCGCGCGCTCAACGGTGCTCGGCCACGCCGGAGCACTCGTCTGGCAAAACGCGCTCAGTGTTCCCGATGAAACCGCCAGGAAAATGGCTGCCAGAATTGTCGACCAAAGGATTCCGCGAACGCGCATCACGGCTGTCCTTCCGCGTCTGGTTGCAACAGGATCAGGAACACGATTCCGACGACCGCAAAGTTTCTGAAGGCTTCTTCCTGCCCATTCCAGCTGCGCGACTGCCACATCAGGAACCATTCCCCACCAACGGTAAGAAATGCGACCAGCCACATCAGAAGTGAAGAGGTGAGAGCGAGCAACGGAAGAAATTTAGCGGAGTTGAACGCTGCGGTAGGCAGCCGCAGAGCGCGCATCAACCGTAGCGCACCCCAACAAAGCAGAATCGCCGTGAGTCCCTCCCAGGCAATGATGCTCAGGTAAAAGACCAGGTCGACAGTTGGCGAAGAGATCGAGCGCCACATGCCGTGGTTGCCCGGGATGGTTGTGTCCATCAAAAGCACATGGCGAACGAACTGCGCGTTGGTCTCGAAGTCGGTGAGGTTATTGAACACAACCAAGATGTAAAGAAGAGCAATCGCAGCCAACAGCAGGAGCTTTGCAATTCGCATCATCATCTTTCGAACCTCATCTTGAAACGGCATTTTTCCTGTGCGCGATTTGGTCGCCGTCGAGGGCCGGTCTGGCTTCAACGCCTTGCCTCATAATCCGGCATCACGGCCAATGCTAACTTGCTCCGGCTCGCCGGCAAAAGGCGAAATTCTGAGCGCTGTCTCCCTGAGTCGGTTCCTATGAGCTTCCATATACAAATCGACCTCGAAGGCATCGCGCCGAATCGGCGGAAGGCAGTTGGCCAGCATTCTGCGCTCTTCGTCACTCATGGACTGCGATTCATCACGATTTCCCGAATGCAGTAGGCCGGAATCGCTTCCGATACACCGAAATCGAGTTTAGCGGGCCTCTTGCATTGTTCAACCTGCTGGTGGATTTCAGCTCACTCCGTTCATCCCTGATTCAAGTTCGCTCGTCACATAGTCCCATGGAATTCCGAATCGGAACCGCGCGTGCATGGACGAAACGTGAAAGGCCAGTGACGACAGTTGCGAAACGAAGCGGAAACCGTCTCCAGCGCCCTCATGAATTGTGCCAAAAAGTTGGGAGTGGGGACCGAAATCGCCAGAATCCCGCACTGGGAAAATTAATGACCGGTTTCCGCTTCGCAAACATTGGTAATTTCACGCATTGGCACAGTGGCGCAGCGCTCCAGCGCGCCATTCAACGCCAGGCAAAACCCCCAGGAGAGTCAACCGTGCCAAATGTGAAGAAGTTGGTTTTGGGTTGGGCTGCATTTATCTTTGCCGCATCCGCGTTCGGCCAGGGCATCACCACTGGCACTGTCTCTGGATCGGTAACCGATCCTTCCGGAGCCGTCGTTCCCGGCGCGGCGATTCAGTTGACCAATCAGGCTAACGGCTTGAAGCTCGGCGCAAAGTCGAAAGGCGACGGCTCGTTCAATTTCTTTGCGGTTCCCATCGGAACTTACAGCGCACAGATCAGCGCCAGCGGATTCTCAAATGAGAATGTCGCGAACGTCCAGGTTGTCTCTGGGGCTACCACCAACTTGAATGAAGTAAAGCTGCAGGTCTCCACCGCAGCCGCGCAAGTGGTCGAGGTCAATGGCTCCTCCGCCGCGCTGCTTGAAACCAGCGACTCGCAGGTGACGACTACTTTCAGCGCTCAGACGATGCAAATGTTGCCGTTGAACAACGGCTTCGATACCGCTGTTGAGCTGATTCCAGGCGCGGTCGCCACAGGCGACGACGATTTCTCCAACGCCAACGGCGACAATTATTCAGTTAACGGGCAGAGCGGCCGCTACAACAATTTCGAGATTGACGGCCAATCAAACAACGATAACGATATTGCCGGACCGCAGGTTTTCTTTGGCAACCAGGATGCCATCGCACAATTCCAGGTCATCACCGACGATTACAGCGCCCAATATGGCCGCAATGCGGGTGCGATAGAAAACATCATTACCAAGTCCGGAAGCAACTCGTTCCACGGAAGCGCCTTCGATCTTTACCAGGGGCAGTTTCTCAGCTCGCTGTCGAACCAGGAGAAGAACCCGCTCGATGGGTTTTGCCCCCCGGGCCAGAACAGCAATTGCCTGAACAATCCATTGTCGCCATACTACGGAGACCCAGTTCCAGTCCTTCCCCGCTATGTCGAGAATCGCGCCGGGGCAACCGTTGGCGGTCCGATTCTCAGGAATAAGCTTTTCTTTTTCTACAGCACGTTTTGGGATAGGATCCGCACGGGCGTGGCCCCGTCGGAATCTCTGCCTGGTCTCACCCCCGACGCAGCGGGGCTCGCGACGCTTAAATCGATGTTCGGCGGAGATCCCGGCGCGTTAGCGCTTCTCAGCTATGGTCCGTACTCCATTGCGGCGGGCAACCCACAGCCGGTGCCAGTGCCTCCCAGCCTCTATCCGAACGGCGCCAATACAGGGCCTGGGAGTGAGACTTGCGCGAATGGGGTTTGCCTCGAGCCGGTCACCGATGCGAACGGCAACACTGCCATGGTCGAGGAACAAGGCGTCACGCGCTCGATTGCCCTTCCCTCCAACGATCAGGAAGAACTGGCACGGCTCGACTGGCAACCCACGGAGAAAGACCGCTTTTTTGTGCGCTACTTCTACCAGCCCACGTTCGGCATTGAGGCGGCGACCTCCGACGGAGTCGCTGCCGGCGACTGGGTGGATGTGCCCGCGGTAGCTTACTCCGTAGGCGCCGACTGGACGCACACGTTTACCGGCAATTTTGTCGATCAGTTGCGCTACGGCTTCCAGGAGGCCAAAGTCCCCTTTGAAGGCGGCGCTTTTCCGAATTGCGTGATTACGAACTTCGGCGCCTGCCCGGCACAGATGATTTTCACCGGCGGGAACGACGACCAGAGTTTCGGCGGAGACGCAGACTTTCCAGGTAGCCGAACCGTAAAGGTGACGCAGGTGCAGAACAACGGCACATGGACCCGCGGCAAGCAAACGCTTCTCTTCGGCGGGGAGTTCGATTACCAGAATACCCCCATCACAGGAATCTTCTACTATAACGGCCAGCCGCTCTATGGAACGCTCAGCAACCTGTTGGGTGCGCCCGACGCGAATCTGATCCAACAAAATAACCTTCCGGCAAACACCTCGAGCTACTCGCAATTGGCAGACGGCAGTCTCAGCGTTCCTTTCAAAGAGCCCGATGTCGCCGCCTATTTCCAGGACGACTGGAAGGCGTTTCCAACCCTGGTCCTCCACCTCGGCATGCGCTGGGAGTTCTTCGGGCAGGCAATCAACGCGGTGCACAATGAAACGGTGACCCGAGAGTCAAATCCCAGCACAGCTTTTTGGAGCACTGCACTGCCCCTGAGCGAACGCACCGTGAACAAAGTCGCACAAGTTTATACCAACTTCGAGCCTCGCATCGGTCTGGCCTGGAATCCTGATTTCGACAAGAAGCTGGTGGTCAGCGCCGGCTACGCAATCAACGCAAACCCGCAATTCTATAACATCCTTACGCTCGTCGCCGATGGTGCGCCGGTAACGAACGCGGGCGTTGTACTCTGTGGCGCCAACGCCTGTGTCCCTTCCAATGGCTCTATCCTGAGCACAAACTTCCGCACGCTTAATCTGCCCTCCCTGCCTAGAGGCGGTGATCCGGGCTTGGATACCGAGGATGTCGTCCCGCCCAACTTCCGCACGCCGTATGTGCAAACCCGGACTGTCGGCATTCAACATCAAATCGGCAACGCGGCCGTCATGGAAGTGCGCTACGTAGGCTCGAAGACTACTGACGACTTCCAGTCGCTCGATGCCAATCCTTTCCTGCTGCCGGTGACCACTGCTTTTCCTGGTTTTTACCACGGATTGTCGCTGTGCACCGACATGGCCGCCGACGGCTATGGACGCCCCAATTGCAATTTCTCGAACCTTATAAAGACTTCCAACGGAGGCTGGGCCGAATACGATGCCCTGGAGCTGAACCTGACTACGCAGAACTATCACGGCCTGACCTCGACCGTTTCTTATACGTTCAGCAAGGACATCAACAATGCGACCGACGCATTCGCCAGCACCGGCGCCGGAGGCGGCACACTCGCATTTCCTCAGGACCCGCTTAATCCCAGCGCCGGCGAGAGAGGAATTGGCGGCAACGACTACCCGAATACCCTCGGGATTGGCTTCACCTATGATCTGCCCAAAATCGTCAAAGGGAATACGCTGCTCGGCCGCACCGTAAATGGATTTCAACTCAGCGGCGTCTACCGCTATCGCAGCGGCCAGGTCTACACCCCATATCAGCCTATAGACCTTGATAACAACACCGGCGACAGCAGCTTCTGCGATGGGACCTTCAACCAGGCTGTAATCGAGGTTGATACCTGCCGGCTGGTGCTGTCGAACAAAAAAGCGCCAGCCAACACAGTGGCGTATCTGAATCCGTACACTGGCGGACAGGACCCGGTTACCGGGGCTCCGCTCCCGGGCACGCCGGAATATGTGGTCTACGGCAGCGACAGCACCGACCAGAACACAGGAATTTACAGCCCTGGCACGCCCACTGACCCCACTAAATCGCACTGGATCATCGACAACCAGGCGTATGCGATTTCGGTGCACAATCCATATCCCGGTTCGAGCAGAAGTCTGCTTCGCGGACAGCCCTACAGCGATTTCGACGCGACCGTTTTCAAAACCTTCCCCATCAACGAACGCGTCAACTTGCAACTCTCCATGGCAGCCTATAACGCGCTTAACCAGCAGTACCGCGATTTCGCTCCGGGCGAAGCTTTCGTGGGAGCAGGCAACTTCACCAGCAATGCGTTAGGTTCCTCAGGAAGCATCTCCGGCAATACGTCCGGCAACAGATTTGTGATCCTGGGCGGGAAAGTTACTTTCTAACGCAACGAGCAACTTTGTTTGAGTCGGCGAGCGGTGGTCCTTCCTGCGCGGAAGGACGCCGCTCGAACTTTCCTGAATGTAACCCTCCGGCTCCTTCGCTCTAATCGCTGATGCGAGAAAAAGGTCCATGGCCGACGCGGCGCCTCGTGGCAAAACCCACCGATTAAAAAATTAGTTTTTGTGACCAACGGCATTTTTTCCGTGACCGATCGCCACGGAATTGATTTGTTAGGGCTGATTCGCGGTGCGGAGTGTCGCCGTAAATCGTTCAAAATAAATAACATTAAGTCATAATCAAAGTCTGGTATGTGTCAGCCGTGCCTGATCGGCCAGCACATCGGCCGTTCCCCGAATCGCGACTTCACGTCGGAGAAAACCAATGATGTTCTCGCCAGATGCTCATCATCGCACCCTCGCCATCTCCGTTGCGGCTTTCTGCATTTTGTTCTGCGCACAAACGAAAGTTCGTGCCAGCCCCGCCGCCGCAACCGACGTTCCCTCCACTACGGACGCGCCTGGGACGCGCTCCTCCGAGGCTCGATCGATTGACCAGGAGATCAAGCTCGCGGGCGACTATCTTGCCGGTCGCGGCGTCGCGCAAGATCCCAAGCTGGCGGCTTACTGGTATGAGAAGGCGGCGGGAGCCGGAGATCCGCAGGCGGAAATGCAAGTCGGATACTTCTATGAGACAGGTTTTGGCGTCACCAAAGATTCGGCACGCGCCGCGCATTGGTATCAGCTCGCAGCTTCCGGCGGACTGGTTCGGGCCAAGGTGAATCTTGCCATGG
>Ga0210388_10003363_pt1 | contig 12545 bp, 15 predicted proteins | sample IncBWC19OmetaG_FD_155485 | JGI IMG/M metagenome (GOLD analysis project Ga0210388, IMG submission 155485) | Forest soil microbial communities from Barre Woods Harvard Forest LTER site, Petersham, Massachusetts, United States - Inc-BW-C-19-O ... | reverse complement strand
AGTTGAGCTGGCGAAGCTCCAATCGTGGCGCGATGGTTACAACGCCGCTGTAAGTAGAGCGTCCAATCAGGGCAAGTGATGGCGCCGAAGCCATGTGCGCGGGTCGGTTGTCCGCGATCGACTGATCGGCAGTACTGCAGCGATTGCACGCCGTCGTCGCCGGCGGCGTCCGTGGAGCGGCGGCGCAGGGCGAACTCGAAGCTCATTCATTCAAGCGCGTGGCAGCGGTACAGGAAGCACTGGATTCCACAGCATCCTACCTGCGCTGATCCATTCAAACGGCACCCGAACGTGGTCATGGCAACGTGGTGCCCTGATCACGTCATCCCGTACCACACAGCAAACGGCGGCGAAGATCCTGGGTTGTTCTGGGATCCGGCGAACCACCAGCCGCTTTGCAAGGGCTGCAATAGCTACAAGGCAGCAAGGATGGAAGGCGGATTTGGGAACCTTCCCGAAGGGGGTAGGGGGGTCTAAATTGCACGGATGGTTTGTTTCCCAGACCGTGCACCCACCACATTTTTTCGTCCACAGAATTCAAGTTTTCGAGGTCGCAACCTCAACCCGGTCTAGCCTGAGACCTGCTCATGCAAGCACTCTCAACAGCGCGCGCGGGCTCTCTAGCGCGCCATTTTCATCTGCTTCACTCGAAACGAGGTCGCCACAGTTCCAGGGCATCCCATGGGCCGCAACCCCATCCCGGCCAAGCTGGTCGAATTCTCTTCCGGCTATCGTAAAAACCCGGCCAGGAAGCGTGCGCGTGCTCGCGAGCCGAAGATCAAAGCTGGCCTGGGCGAGCCGCCCGCAGAGTGGACCGAAGGCGCCCAGGCGAACGCCCGCTTGCAGGCGCTGCTGCTCAACTGGCAGGAGCTCGTAGCCCAGGATGTTTGCCGCGTGTTGAACCGTTCGCATCGCGACCTGGTCGAGCTGGCCTGCCACCTGAAGTACCGCATTCGCCGCGCCAGCGCCGGCTATGGCCGCGCGACCAGCGGCGACTTCTCGCAGCTCACCACGCTGCTGGGCAAGATGGGTATGACGCCCGTCGACAGCGCGCGCGTGGCGGGTTCCGTCCGCGTTGCCGATCCGACCAGGACGGCCGCTGGCGAATGGGGTGAATATGTCGGCTAAGCGCACGAAGGCGAAGCCGGCGAAGCGCGCCAAGTGGAAGTCGTATGCGGTTCGGGCTGCCCAGTACTGCCGCGATGTCGTGGCCCGCAAGATCCCCGCCTGCATCGAGGCGCGCCAGGCCTGCCAGCGTCATCTCGATGACCTGGTTAGATCTCGATCGGAGGAGTTCAAGTTTAAGTTCGACGCCATCCGCGCGGGCCGCTATTGCGAAAAGATCGAGCGGTTCCCGCATGTCAAGGGCCAGTGGGCGCGCGAGAGCCAACCGATCCATCTTGAGGGCTGGCAGTGCTTCATTACCTGCTCGATCTTCGGCTGGGTTTTTAAATCCACCGGCCTGCGCCGCTTCCGCCAGGTCTTCATCCTGGTGCCTCGCAAGAATGGCAAGACCATCTGGGCCGCGGCTGTCGGCAACATCATGTTTGTTTGCGACGATGAGCCGGGCGCGGAGGTCTACTGCGGCGCCGCCGATGAGAAGCAGGCGCACGAGGTTTTTTCGCCGGCATGTAAGATGGCCCGCCGCGCGCCTGGCTTCAAGGAGTACTTCGGCATCTCCGTTGCGAAAAAGTCGATGTATGTGATCGACGAGGGCAGCAAGTTTGAGCCGGTGATCGGCAATCCTGGCGATGGGCCCTCGCCGCACTGCTTCATTCACGATGAGTTTCACCAGCAGCTCACAGACGCGCAGTACAACACCGCCAAGACCGGAATGGGTGCGCGCCAGCAGCCGCTTCAAATCGTTATATCCACCGCCGGCGTCAACGTCGAGTCGCCATGCTACGCACTCCAGGAGGATGTTAAAAGCGTTCTCGCCGGCGATATCCCGAACGACCGCCTGTTTGCTGTGATCTACACCGTCGACGATCCCGATCGGATTGTTGAGACGTCGCGCGGAAAAGTTCCCTACTGGGCAACCGTCGAAGCCGCGCGGGAGGCTAATCCGAATTACGGTATCAGCGTCCTGGCCGAGTTTTTAGATGGAGAGCTTGCCGAGGCGCTGCAGAGAGCCAGCCGCCAGGCGACGTACAAAACGAAGCACCTCAACATATGGGGCAATGCAGACGACCCCTGGATGGATATGGAAGCATGGCGCCGCTGCGCCGATCCGTCGCTCACGCTTGATGAGTTTCTATCAGATCCCTGCTATGAAGGCCTCGATCTGGGATCCCGCGTCGATCTCACTTCGCGCTGCAAGGTCTTCGTCAAGCATGATGATGACGGGCTTCGGCACTACTTTGCTTTCTGGCGTCACTACGTCCCTGAAGGCCGCGCCAACGACGGTTCGCATCAGCACTACGAGCGCTGGCTCGCGGACGGCAAGATGGTTGGCCACCCCGGCAACTCAATCCAGCTCGGCCTGGTCGAGAAGGAAGTTGAGGAAGATCTCGGCAAATTTAAATATGCGCGCCTCTGCTTCGATCCGTTCCAGGCCGAGCAGATGCAACAAAACCTGCGCAATCATCTTGGCGAAAACGAAAAGACGCCTGAAGATCAGCGCATCGTTCTCACCATTCCGCAGAATGTGAAGTACCTCTCCCCCGCCATGAAGGAAGTCGAGGCGGCCGTAGTCTCAGGCCGCTTTCATCACAACGGCGACCCGGTCGCGAGTTGGGGCGTTTCCTGCGTCCGTGTGCAGGTCGACCGCAATGAGAACGTGTTCCCGCGCAAGCAGGAAAACCGGGTTAACAAGATAGACCCCGCCAGCGCGCTCTTCGACGCATTTTTCCCCGCGTTGGCGGCAGTGCCCGCGCCCAGCAGCAACGAATTGATTTTCTTCTAGGAGCCGCATGGGAATCTTTGCCGAACTCCTCGCCGACCAGCGGGCAACGATGGCTTCCGAGTCGCGCACTAGCCTGGAAAACCCATCAGTTCCGTTGTCATTGGCCTCGTTCCTGGGCTGGCTTGGCGCTGGCGAGCCGACGGCCTCCGGCGAGATCGTCAATGTTCAGACCGCGCTCCAGGTCACCGATTTCTATATCGGCGTGCGTTTTCTCGCCCAGGCCGTTTCCTCATCGCCGCTGGTGATCTATGAGGTTAAAGATAACGGCGCCAAGGAGCGCGTCGATCACGATCTCACCTGGACGCTTGCCACCGAGCCGAACGACGAGATGGCTGCGCCGCCCTTTTGGGAATCGCAAGTCGGCGCCATGGCCTGTGCTGGCAACAGCTATGCGGAAATCATCCGCGACAACGGAGGCCGCTGCCGCGGGCTTTACCCGCTGTCGCCCGGCGTCACCGAGCCGCGGCGCAACAATCGCACCGGCCGGCTTGAATACGCGACCAGGGCAGGCATGGAATCGGGCCGCGAACGCATCATCGCGAAAGAAGATATGGTGCACTGCCCGCTGTTTTCTTTCGATGGATTGAAGGGCTTTTCGCCGGTAACCATGGCGCGCCAGACGCTTGGCCTCGCACGCGCATCAGAAAAGTTTGGCGCGCGGTTCTTTGGCAATGGTGCGGTTCCATTGCAGATGCTTACGCCAGAGCCGGGGAATGTCGTCAAGGATGAACAGGTCGCGCGCATTAAGGAGTCTTTCGAGCGCAACTACGGCGGCGAAAACCAGCTCCGCACCGCGGTCCTCACCGGCGCATGGAAGCTGCAGGCGATGGGGCTCTCTCCGGAAGACTGCCAGTTCATCGCGACGCAGGGCTTCACGCGTACGCGCATCGCCGCGCTGCTCGGGCTCCCGCCTCATGTTATCGGGGATACGACCAGGCTCAGCAATAACAACCATGAGAATCAGACCCTGCAACTCGTCACCGACACGCTTCGCCCTTACAGCAACCGGATCGAGCAGGAGTTGCTTCGCAAGCTCATGCCGCGGTCTGGCCCCAAGGCCTTCCGCTACGTCATTGAGTTCGACTTCACCGAGCGCCAGCGCGGCGACTTCGTTACTACCCAGCAGGGCTTCGCTCTCGGCCGCCAGTGGGGCTGGCTGTCTGCGAACGATGTACGCCGCGCCCTTGGCATGAATCCCGGCGGCGCCGCACTCGATATCTATCTTTCGCCGCTTAACATGCTCGATGCTGAAGATGTGCTCAACCCACCCGAAGAGCCCGATGACGATGCCGCCGGCGCTTCTCTCGATGAAGGGCAGCGCACCGTGCTCGCGCGTTACGTGGTTCGTTATGGCAAGCCGTTCGTTGAAGCATTCCGCCGCGCGGGAACTGACCTTGAAAAGCTCGCTGCAGAGCTGGGCCCTGTGATCATGTCGATCGCCGACGGCGCGGTTCACCGCGACCCCTTCGGCAGCCGCGACGATGATGCGCCGGGCCGCATCGCCAACGATGCCGTCGCTGCCGTGATCCGCAGGCTTAAAAAGCGCGGCGCGGGCTGGGTGTTCGATGAGCGGCTTTGCCGCGACGAGTTCCGGCGCGTTATTCGCGCCGTCCACATCCACTCCGCGCGCCAGAGCGCGGCAATTCAAGCCGAGCGCCAGCTCGCTGCCGAGGAGGAAGAGTATGTCGATTGAGCGCAGGTTCATCAAGGGCGCAAGCATTCGCGCCGTCAAAGGTGATAAGCCCGGCATCGCCGGCATCGCCGCCGTCTACGAACAGTCTTACGAGCTCTGGCAGGGCTTCGTGGAGAACATCGCGCGCGGGGCTTTTGCCCGGGCACTCAAAGAGAAGCAGGATGTGCGCTGCCTCTTCAATCACGACGCCAACCAGCTCCTGGGCCGCAGTAAGCCTGGAACGCTGCGATTGGCGGATTCGCAGGACGGCCTCGGCTACGAGTGCGACACGGATCCCGATACCACTGTCGGCCGCGACGTGGTGCGCATGATCGAGCGCGGCGATATCGACGGATGCAGCTTCTCTTTCGATGTGACTGCACAGAGCTGGCGCGACGAAAAGGATCCCGACAGCGGCCTCTGGATAACCTACCGCACTATCGAAGACGTGAATCTTTACGACGTTGGCCCTGTGACGTTCCCGGCGTACACCGATACCAGCGTCGGCGTTCGTTCTCAGTGGCCAGACGGCGTGCCTGGCGAGGTTCGCGCTCACGTTCGCTCGGTTCCTAAGCTGCTCAGGGTTGCCCGCGTCAAGCGCGACGAGGAATGCCAGTGCGATTGCGACGCCTGCGCCGACGGTAATTGCGATGACTGCGGCCCGGGCGCATGCGGCGACGAAGTCAATTGCCGCTGCGAGCGCTCGCAGCTCGCCGCCCTCGAACTTCGCGCGAGGGCTCACATGCACGCGCCCGGCCCGCGCCTGGTCGCCTGATCCTTTTCTAACTTCATCCGCCGCGGCCGAGCGCCGCTGCCTTCAATGGCGCGCGGATCCGCACGCTCTCCTGTGAACGGCCGCGCCGCAAGCAGGTCAACCGCAACCATCAACCTTTCGCCCCAAGGAGGGCATCATGCCAACGAAAGCAGAACTGCAGTTGCTGCGCGGCCAGCATGGAACAGAGGCAAGCAAGGTGCTTGCCGAGGCGAGCGCGCTCATAGCCAAAGCCGGCCGCACCAAAGAAGAGACCGCTCGCGCGAAGGAACTTCGCGCCCAGGGCGCGGCAATGCTTGACGACGCCGATCTCATCACTGAGCAGCTCGTCGACCTGGAGCGCTCAGATAAGCTCGAAAGCGAGCAGCGCCGCATCGCCCCGTCGCCGCGCCCCAACCCTGGCACCGAGGATCCCGCCGCCCGCGACGAAGTCCGCGATGCAAAGCTTCTGACCAACTCGGTCGAGGTTTATCTCCGCTTCGGTGAGCAGGGCGTTGCCACCATGTGCACTCCGGATGAGCGCTCGGCCTTTGCCCGCGGCCGGCGCGACACGCCCGCCCGCACCATCGTGATTGGCGGCGAGCGTCGCGACATCACCGAGGCTGGCACCGGCTCTTACATCGTGCCTCAGGAGTTCTATCCGGAGCTCGTCTCCGGTAAGAAGTTCATCGGCTCGCTGGTCGGCTCTGTCCGTAAGAAGGTCACCGCCGGCAATGGCGCGCCCATGAAGATCGGGCTGGAAAACGACACCGCCAACACCATCACGGTGATGGCTGAAAACACCGATGTCACCGAGACCGATCCGATGCTGAGCGGTTTCGTCGGATCCACCGACACGCTGGCCACACTGATCCTGATCTCCAAGCAGGAGCTCGCGGATTCAGCCTTCCCGCTCGCGTCGATCTTCCGCGACCGGCTCACTAAGCGCTATGCGCGCGGCCTTGAGAACTTCATCGCCAACGGCAACAGCTCGAATATCGCAAGCATCCTGGCGGGGCCTTTCGGCGGCAGCGAGGGTAACACGTTCGGGACCGACACCTACACCATCACCTCCACCAACGCAGGGCCCGGATACCTTGATTTCAACAACGCGGAAGGTCTCCTCGATCCCGTCTATGAAGAGAACGCGGCCTGGTACATGCACAAGTCCACGCGCGTCTACGTGGCCAGCCTGCTCGATACCCTCAACCGGCCGCTCTTTCAGCCCAACCCGCAAAGCGGGATGCTCGATCAGATCCTCGGCTATCCGATCAAGCTTTCCGCGTACATGCCCATCGGCACCACGCCCAGTGCGCAAGGCGTTCTGTTCGGCGATGCCGAAGAGGGCTATCTGCTCCGCACTGACGGGGAAATGGTTGTGCAGCGGCTCGATGAGCGCTTTGCCACCAAGCTGATGGTCGGGTTCCTGGCCTACACCCGCGCCGGCGGCTATGCAACCAACCCCGGCACCAACCCGCTGGTGGGCCTGCAGACTCACTCCTAAGCAGCCTTCGGTTGTCAGGGGCGCCCGCGCCCCTGATTCCTGATCTCTGACCGCCGACAACCGAAACCTGTTTCCAAGGAGGAAACCATGTCTCACACTCTTGTACTTCCCAACTCCGGTGCCGTGGTGCCTACCACCGGCGCTCCGGACTACGGCGGCGGCGCAACGGACTTCGCGCTGGTCTGCCTGGCGCTCGGCGCGATCGACGGCGCCCGGGGTAACTTCCAAAAACTCACCGCGGCGGGTGCGATCGCGCTGCAGGCCGGCACGGTCTTCCTGAAGGCCGGCTCCGCCGCCGCCATGACACTGGCAACGCCTGTTTCGGGCAGCCCCGGCTCCGGCGGTAACGATGGCATGCGTCTCTCCATCGTCGCCGGAGACGCATTTGCATACACGGTGACCCTGACGGCCAACAAGGTCGACGGTGCGGACGACACGCTCACCTGGGCAGCGGCTGTCGGGAACAACATCGAGCTCGTTGCGGCCGGCGGCATCTGGTATATCGTCGGCACACCCCGAGGCGTCACTCTCACGGAGGTCTAACCTCCCAACCGCATCCTCCAGCGCGGCGGTTCATTCTCGCCGCCGCGTTCCCTTTCCGAGGTTTTCTATGAAGAATCCCGTAGTTATTGCCGCAGACAGCTTTCGCCCTGAAGGTTGCACGCGCCCTGCTCGGCCAGGCGACGTGCTCTATCCCGAAGCGAAGCTCGGCAAGGAGCTCGTCAAGGCCGGTCTCGCGGTGCCCGCAAAGCGAGCGCCTGAGTTCGCCGTGCGCACGCCGAAGGAGAATCGCTAGATGGCGCTAAACCTCACGCAGCTCGCCGGCCCGGTCATGGAGCCCGTCTCGCTCGTCCTGGCCAAGCTGCACTGCGGCGTCGACGCCAGCTTCTTCGGCGATGACCCGCTCTTCGGCGTTTACATTCCGGCAGCGCGCGCCCAGGCTGAGGCTGTATGCAACCGCGCATTCTTCAATCAGACCTGGCAGCGCACCATCGATAACTTCCCGCTTGCTGCGAGCTTCGACTATAGCCCGTCGCCGGCCGATCGGTGGAACTGGCCCGTCTACGGCGGCATGTGGAACCGCCTGGCTATAGATCTTCCGAAGGGCCGCGCGCTGGCCATCAATTCCATCGGGTATATCGATGGCGACGGCAACCCGCAAACGCTCGTGCCGTCTCAGTACCAGGCCGATCTCACGGGTATCCCCTGCCGCCTGGTTCCGTCGCAGGCTGCCAGCGGCGGCATGGTGTGGCCCTTCGAGGGCAATTACATGCCCGGGTCGGTCACCATCCAGTGGCAAGCTGGCAGCTACGTCGCGCTCGTCACTGAAAGCTTCACCGTGCCGATCAGCTCGCCGTTTCAGTATCAGATGGCTAAGGCCTCGGTTACGGGCGTGGCTTCGGTTGTGAATGGCAGCACCCCTGTGGCGGGCTGGTCGATCGCTTACCCGCCGCCGCTGGTTCCCGGGCAGTCTACGCTCACGCTGCCCTCAGCGCAGGCCGGCGGCACGCTTACCGTCTCGTATTACATTGCCGCTGCGCCGTCGGATATCCAGGCGGCGCTGCTGCTGGTCGGCCACTTCTACCGCAACCGTGAAGCCACTACGGACCTGAAGATGGCCGATCTGCCGCAGGGTGTTCGCGCCCTTCTCGGCCCGCACGTTGTCGAATGGACGGATTACCGGCCGTGCTAACTCAATCGCAGATCAGCCCGTCGCTGCGCGCCGGCGATCTCTGTCATCAGGTCAGCTTCTCGCGCGGCTCGGCCACACAGGATACTTCGGGCCAGCCGCTGAATACCTGGACGCCGTATCTCACTACGCGCGCCAGGGTTGAGAACCTCAGCGGCCAGCAGCTCTACCAGGCCGACGCCTTCACCGCGCAGGCGGTCTGGCGCATCACGCTCCGCTTTCATCCCGGCATCGCCGCCGGCGACCGCTGCTTCTTCGGTGCGCACGTCTACATCGTGCAGATCGTCAATAACCGCCTCGAGCGCAACCGCGTGCTCGATCTCACCTGCATCGAGCTTCAAGGTGCCAGCTAATGCTTGAAGTCGGCATCGCCCAGCTCGTAGCCGCCAATGCCGGCGTCCAGGCTCTTATCGGCAACCCAGCGCGCCTTTACCCGGTTGTGCTACCCGACAACATCGGCACACCCAACGGCCCCGCATGGCCCTGCGCCACGTACCAGGTCATCAGCGACGTGCCGGAATACGTGCTGCCGGCCGGGACTGCGATCGAGGTTAAACGCATCCAGGTGGATACCTGGTCGGGAGGGCCTGATAACGCCAGCTACGCGGCCGCCAAGGCTGTCCAGGCCGCGATCCGCGCCGTGCTCGACCTTTACTTCGGCCAGCTCGCGGACGGCACCCGCGTCGCTGGAATCTTTGTTGCGCACTCCATGGAACTGTTCGAGCAGGACGCCCGCGCCTACCGCACCACGACTGACTACATGGTGCACTTCTACCCTACCGCCTAACTTCAACCCACAAGGAGCTACGTCATGACGCAGACCGCCAAGCCGCAGATCGGCCTTTCCAGCAAAATCTACATCGCTACCGCGCAGGGAACGCCTGTCACCATCGCAGCAGGCACCGTGTCCGGCGGCACCATCATCAACTTCGTCAACAAAATCACGCCGCCCAAGCCGAAGTGGGGCACCTGGGACAAGACCGATCTCAACACGCCCAACACCGGCCGCACCAAGGGCAAGACTCTGATCGACAACGGCGAATGCAAGATCGAGGGCTTCTACGCCTCCGCCGATCCCGGCCAGACCGCGCTTGCCGCCGCCTTCCTGGTCGCGCCCAACACCACCAACGGCGACGCGTTCGGCTTCCTGGTCGAAGAGCCCATGAACGCGGCCGGCGGCCAGACCGTCGAGGGCGACGTGGTGGTCTTCAACGCCCTGGTCACCGAGTGGGAGATCGGCGAGTCGGAAACCGGCAAGGAGATTCCTTTCTCCGCAACCCTCACCATCACCGGGCCGATTACCATCACCCTGGGCAGCTAAACTATCGCAGGGAGTTCTGCAATGAGTGAAGACGAAAAACGCGCTATCCGCGCCGCCGCGCTACTTGAGTTCGAAGAAGCTAAGGACGATCTTGCCCTTCTTCGAGCTAAGGCTGAGCAGTGGCGCAAGCGCGTGGAAAAAGTGCAGCACCTGCTTACCCGCATGCGTCGCGACGACGCGGGGATGGAGCGGGCGGCCGTCGAAACCAGGATGGAGCTGGCGGCGCATCTGCCAGCCACGGTCGAGGCTATGAACATCGAGGCAGTTTTCGCCCTCGACGGCGAATTGCAAACCGCGGTTCAACGCCTTAAAAAGGCAGAAGCCGCCAAAAAAGCGCTGGGCTTCAACGTGGGTAACTAGAAATGCTTGACGACGGAATCACTCTCGACACCAGCGAGCTCGACGGCTTCGCGGACCGGCTGGGGAGTTTTGCGCTCGAAGTGCAGGATAAGATGCTCAAGCAGGCGGTTGCCGCGGGGGCTGAGGTCTTCATGTTCGGCGTGATGGCGAAATGCCCGGTGGATACGGATAGGGCGACAGGTGAAAGCAACCAGCTGAAGCCTGGGATGCTCAAGGCGGATATTCGCGTCGCTATCGGTAAAACGGGCCGCCGCTGCTTCATCGGCGCCGGCCCCACTACCGCATATGTCATGCGCTGGCTTGAGCGCGGGCACCTTCTTGTGAAGGGCGGAACGATCGCATGGACAAACGGCAAGCGGTCCCGTCGCGGCAAGGGCGGCCATGTCATCGGGCATGTTCCTGCGCATCCGGTACTCCGGCCGGCGTTCGATCAGTACAATAAAGCCGCCGTGCACGCCTTTGCCGAAGAGCTTGAGCTGCGCATCCGGGCGTATTGGAAGAAGGCCGGTCGCCGGGCTAGTAGGGCGGCCTAACACGTTTTTGCTATCGCGCGAGCGCCAGCTCGATGTAAACTGACTGCCTTGGAGGGGTCCGATGCATTCGTCTCTTTATGTTCAGCCTGTACCTAGCGAGGACGAAAAACTGAAGCAGCGCCAGGCGGAATATTTGCGCGAGCAAGACCGTGAAACCAAACATGGGGAGCGTGCCCGCGCGGCCGCCGAGGTCGCCCCGCTCACGTTTTGGAAAGCCGTTTTCGCCGTATTCTTAGGCAACCTGATGTTCGGGACATTGGCCGCGATTTTCTATTCCGTCGCTACCGCCCGGTGAGATATCGGATTCTGATCTAGCGAAAGCCGCCCCAGGGCGGCTTTTTTATTGGAGGGGCACTGTGACTGAAAGAAAGATCGCGATGTTTGACTCGGCCGCGCGCGAGACCGAGATGGGGATGGACGGCGTTACTTATCGGCTGCGTTACGGTATCGACGCCATATCAGGCTTTGAGGAGGGGACCGGCATTCTCCCTGCGGTTGAAAAGATAAAGCCCACCGTTTTCAACATGGCATGCTTGCTCTTTGCGGGGCTGCATGCGCACCACCCTGAAGTCGCTATGGAAACTGTCAAGGGCTGGTTCAACGCGGATAATATGGATGACCTTTGCGTGTTTGTCTGGCAATCGTTCTATAAGACAATACCCGAGCAGAAAGGGGCGGCCGATGGCGCCCCGGACCCTTCGAAGGCCTGACCGGGGAAGATTGGTGGGAGCACCACTGGGCCGTCGCGCGGCATCTGAGCCTGAGTGAGTCGGACTTCAGATGGATAACGCTTCGGCAACTCTATGCGCTCCACGAGCTCCACGTGCAGGCGCAGGATCGCGTCGCTCAGCTCGCCGGGATACTTGCGAGTGTCACGGCTAACTTCAGTATGGGGGCGCCAAAGAAGGCCTTACGCCCCGAAGATTTCGTTCGCTTAAGATCCCACCGTCGCGCGCCCGTAAAGCAGCAGCCCGTTACCGGCGCCGACGTTTTTGCTCAATGTAATACCTGGCGCATTATCGCTGGCGCATCGCCGTTGCCACTTGTAAACCCGGAGGCCCTCAATGCCGAATGAAGTCGTAGCTGGTGTTGAACTGATGATGGATGCGAACACGGCCAAGTTGCGCTTAGAGATCGACCGCGCCAAGGCGTCGGTGCGCGCCGCCTCGCAGCAGATGAAGTCTGACATGATGGAGGCTCGCGCGGGCATCAAGCAGGTAGGTGAGGAGATCGGGATCAACTTAAACAGGCATCTCACATCTTTCCTTGCTAAGCTCCCTGGCGTTGCCCCTCTTATGGCTGCCGCGTTCCCTGCGGCCGCCGTAGTGGGTATTGGGGTGGCCTTCGTAGAGGCGGGAAAGAAAGCCTATGAGTTCTTCGAAAAAAACCGTGCCGTCGCCGGGGAAATCGGCGAGGCGATGCAGAAGATGCGGCTCAGCACGATCGCATCGAACGACGAACTTACTTTGTCGAATGCGCGCATCGCTGAGCAGATAGCTAAGCTCGAGGATAAACCGGTCAACACACTTGCGATCGCCCTCGCGGAGGCACGCGTCGAGGCGGACAAGCTCGCGACGGCCCTCGGTCGGGACATCGAGAGCTTGGGAAAACTCCTCAAGGAAAAAACCATCGGGGCATTCGGCAGCCTGATTAGCGGCGAAGCTCAGACTGCCGGCGCATCGGGGATGATTCAGCGGCACCTTGACGCGATCCAGGCTATCGATGATGCGGAAACCGAGGCGATGCAGGGGGCTAAGAACAGGGACCAGATCGATGCGGTCCATAAGAAAGCCCAGATTGAACGGCTTG
>Ga0210388_10003359_pt1 | contig 12548 bp, 11 predicted proteins | sample IncBWC19OmetaG_FD_155485 | JGI IMG/M metagenome (GOLD analysis project Ga0210388, IMG submission 155485) | Forest soil microbial communities from Barre Woods Harvard Forest LTER site, Petersham, Massachusetts, United States - Inc-BW-C-19-O ... | reverse complement strand
TAATTTCTGAGCGCGGCGATGTGAGCGAGGCATCCGAGGACGTCGACTTCGGCCAGTGCCAGGGCGGTTTGGCGGATGCGCTTGGCCTCGGCGGCTATGGCGGAGCGCAACTCGGCAAACAGGCGGCGCTCGATTTCGACGATTTTTTCCTGCGCGTCGAGAATCTTGGATTCATATTCCTTTAGTTCGGGAGTGGTGAAGCGTTCGGCGTTTACGAGAGTCTGCTTGCGCTCGTAGTCGGCGGGCGAGAGATGCAGGTTCGCTTTCGAAATTTCGATGTAGTAGCCGAAGATGGAATTGAATTTTACTTTGAGCGATCCGATGCCGGTGCGCTCGCGTTCGCGAGTTTCTACCTGCGCCAAATATTGTTTCGAGTTGCGGCTCAGGTCGCGGAGTTCGTCGAGATCTTTGTCTACGGCGGCGGCAATCACTCCACCATCGCTTAGGGTGAGCGGCGGCTCGGGGACCAGGGTACGGTCGATTTGCTCGCGCAGGTCGGCCAGTTCGTCGATTGCGGAGTGCAGAGCGGACAGGCGATGCGATGGCAGTCCGGATAATGCGGTTCGCACTTTGGGGATTCGGGCTAGCGATGCTGAGAGTGCCAACACGTCGCGGGGATTTGCCGTCTCGAGAGTGACGCGGCTTAGAAGGCGTTCGAGATCGAGAATTCCATCGAGCGAGCGGCGCAAGTCTTCGCGGCGCAGCGTGTCTTTAACTTGCACTTCGACGGCATCCTCGCGGCCATTGATCTCGGCTTGATCCAACGACGGACGCAGCATCCAGGTGCGCAGCAGGCGCTTGCCCATCGGAGTCGCGGTTGCGTCGAGGCAGCGGAACAGGGTCACGCCGGCGTCGGTTCCAGCGAAAAGGGGCTCGATCAGTTCGAGGTTGCGAACGGTGACGGCGTCGAGGACGAGGCAGTGCTGACGCTCGTAGAAGCCGATGCGGTCGACGTGATCGAGTTTGCCACGCTGGGTGGAGCGGATGTAATAAAGGATGGCTCCGGCGGCCGATGCCGCGGCCCGTTTGCCCGCCAGGCCGAAGCCTTCTAGCGAGAGGACGCCGAAGTGATTTTCGAGGAGGGGGATGGCGTGGTCGGGAGCGAATATCCAATCGTCGAGGGGAGTCTCGGCTAAGCCGTTTGCCGACCTGATGGGTGCTGGCCCGGTAGAGGGGCTCGTCGATGTTGGTGGCGGGGAGGAAGCGGGGATGTCGCGAATCTCTGCATTCGCTCTTTTCTCAAAAAGCGGGGCCGATGATCCATAGAGCACTTCTTTTGGCCGCAATTGTTCAAGTTCTTCTTGAATGCGGCGAATGGCCCATTCGCCGGCGAATTCGGTCGCTCGAAACTCGCCGGTTGAAAGATCGAGGGCGGCGAAACCGGCTCGCTCTCCGACGGTGGCTACGGCCGCCAGGAAGTTATTCTCCTCGGCGTTTAACGACGAGTCGGCGGCGGTGCCGGGGGTGACCACGCGGGTGACCTCGCGGCGCACGAGTTTCTTGGCCAGGCGCGGATCTTCTACCTGTTCGCAGACCGCGACCTTGAAGCCGCGCCGGATCAGCTTTGCGATATAGCCTTCGGCGGCATGGTAGGGCACGCCACACATTGGAATCTCGACACCCTTTTCTTTATTGCGGGAGGTCAGCGTGATCTGCAACTCGCGCGCGGCGAGCACGGCATCGTCGAAAAAAAGCTCGTAGAAGTCTCCCAGGCGGAAAAAGAGCAGAGCGTTGGGATGCTCTTTTTTGATGGCGGCATACTGGCGCATCAGCGGCGTGGAGAACTCGGACATGGAGGGATGGGTGATTGATAATTTGTAATTTGTAATTGGGTAATTTGCAATTCGCCATAGGCGCAGGGGCGAGATGTTGGGTACGCGAGCCAAATTACAAATCACCAATTGCAAATTACAAATTCTTTTGTTCTCCTTACCGCATGGAACTCCGCAAAGATCCCATCACCCGTTCGTGGGTGATTACCGGTGACGATGTCGTCGATCCTGCTCCACGATCGCAAGCTTGCGGGTTTTGCGGTGCTGCCGCCGATTCCGCACAAGTGGTCGCCACCCTGCCGGGGCTGGACGGCAGCGCGTGGTCGGCGCGCTCGGTTGTCCATCCCCATGCGCTTTATCACATCGAAGGCGAAGCGGCGCGGCGCGGCGACGGTCTCTATGACCGCATGGGATCGGTCGGAGCGCATGAGGTGCTGCTGGAGAATCCGCGCCACGACGGCCATCTGTGGAATGGGAGCGACGCCGAGGTGGAACAATTTCTGCGTCTGGCCGCGGCGCGGATACAGGACTTGAAGCGTGACAGCCGCTTTAAGTACATCAGCATTTTCAAGAACCATGGCGCGGGAGCGGGACAGGAGTTTGATCACCCCACTTCGCAGCTGACCGCGACCACGTTTGTGCCGCGCCGCGTTCTCTACGAACTGCGTGCCGGGCGCGACTATTACGAGAGCAAAGAGCGCTGCGTCTTCTGCGACATTCTGGCGCAGGAGGAGCGGCAGGGGCTGCGCATCGTCGAGACTCGTGGAGATTACGTGGCGTTTTGCCCGTTTGCTCCGCGCGTGCCTTATGAAACCTGGATCATGCCGCGCAGCCACGAATCCTCGTTTGAACGCACTGGCTCTTTACGCGTGGGCACGCTGCCTGACCTCGCCGCACTGCTGCGCCACACGCTGCAACGCATCCGCACCTTGACCGAGGGATTCCATCTTGTGCTGCACACTTCGCCGAACGGCCAGCATCCTTCGGCGACGCTCGGATACTGGAAGACGCTGGATGAGGATTATCACTGGCACATCGAGATTCTGCCGATTCTTGAGGCCAAGGCGCGGTCTTATACCTTCAAAGAGACTTATTATTCTCCGGTGGCGTCGGAGACGGCGGTCAAACGCCTGCGCGACGCGAAGATCTGAGAGATAGATCTGACCTCGATTAGAAAGTCTATGCAACGCACCTTTGCTTCACGAATGTTGTTGCCACAGAAAATATCTGCCATGGCGCTGATGTTGGCCGGTTTTTACATGAGCCTGGCCGCGTCGGCGTTCGCGCAAACTTCTCCGCCGGCTCCGACTGAGAAACAGCAAGTGTTATGGATGAAGCTGGAGGATTCGATACTTGGCATCGACCGCAATCTTGACGGCGTGATGGGCGTCGCCATTGTCGATCTTACGGACGGCCACAAGTACCTGCTGCACGCCAATGATGTTTTTCCGCAGGCGAGCTCGATCAAGATCTGTGTGCTCGCCGAACTCTATCGACAGGCGCAGCAAGGCAAGCTGAAGCTCACTGATCTTTATACCGTCAATGCCGCTGATCTCGTGCCCGACAGCGACATCATGAACGGGCTCACGCCGGGCGTGACCCGCATCACGCTGCGCGATCTTGCGACCATGATGCTTGCGGTTAGCGACAACTCCGCCACCAACGTGCTGATCGACCGCGTCGGCATGGAGAACGTGAATGCGTTCCTGAGCGCGCAGGGATTGCGCGACACTCGCCTTCGGCGCAAAATGATGGACCTCAAAGCCGCCGCTGAAGGGCGCGAGAATGTTTCCACGCCGATTGAGATGGCGAAGCTGCTGCAAGCGCTCTATCGCGGCGAGATCCTGAACAAAGAGATGACCGATGACTTTTTCAAAGTGTTATCGACGCACAAAGAGAGTTTTATCCCGCGCAATCTACCCGAAGATTTGAAGATCGCCAATAAGCCCGGAGAACTCGAAGGGGTGCGCAATGATTCGGGAGTGATCTTTGTCGACAAGCGCCCGTACATTCTTTGCGTCATGACAACCTATTTGCGTCACGAGCGCGATGGCGAAGAGGCGATCAGCAGTGTTTCGCTGGCGGCGTGGCGAATGTTTGACCGTCTGGCGCGCGGGAGCGAGTACGGGAGGGTGGTTTCACCGGGGAATAGCGGAAGCCGATAGTCGCGGGTCGATCGTCGCTCGGTAACGGGAGAAAACCAGAAGCAGGAGTTTCGACCAAAAACGCAAACGACCAACGACTGTCTCATGACTCTCCGCCGCCTCAAAACCTACGCCGGATCGCAAGGGTACGTGTATCAGTACTCCTTCGTCGGCAAACGTCCCCTTGCGTCACCCGACGGCGATGAATACATTTTCGACGTAACGTCCAACCGCAAGCTGACCTACGCGGTGAGTATTTTATTTCCGCTTCTCGTCGCCGACGAGTGGGCCAAAACGCACGGACGCTCCCTCTCCAACTCCGAACAATACGCCGCGGTTAAGATGCGCCTGTTCCGCGCCTTCGACGAAGTCGAAGACATGCAGGCACACGGACGACTACTGCGAATCGACCTGCAGTCGCTCGAAGAATCGCTGGCATCGCTCGGCGTGGACTAGATTTGTCCAAGTCTTAGAAGAATGGCAGGAGCTATTCGCTAGCTCCCGCCAGGTGTTGAAATTCGTTAGCTTCCCGGTGTGAAAGAAACTCCGCGCAAGACTTCTCCGAAGCCAGCTTGACGGAGGGTGAAGAAGCTCTCCTTCGCGGCGACGGACGGGTCCGTGTTCGATATGGAGTCGAAGATCACTAGGAGTTGATTGGGGTCGGCGCCCTGGTCGCCGTTTCCGCTGATGGTGGAAGTGATGGCCCAGATCCCAGCGTAATCACCGACCACGGCTCCGGTCAGGTTGCGGAGGCCGTCGGTCGCAGGCGCCCAGGGAAGGCCGGTGCCCACGTTGTTGCCGGTCGGATAGTTTCTAACCGTGTAGGGAACGCCCAGTCCCAGACCGGTTTGCAGGGTATAGGCCAGGTTCCAGGTTTGGGTCGAGGAATTGAAAACCCACTTTTGCAATCCGGCGGTGGTTTGCGCCGCGGCGTGGGTGTAGAGGTCGGTCCCGCCGTCGTAGCCGTCGCCTTCATCCGCGATGTAGACGGTGGTGGCGTTTGCGAACCATATGCCGAAGGGATAGGCGGTGACCGTCGCCTCTTTGTTGGGAATGGCGGGGAAGCCGGCGAGGATGCACATATTGCTGGGCAGGCCGTCAGCCTGGAGGTTTTGAATGTTGTAGGCGAGGGGAGAAGTGGGCAGAGTGGCCGTGCTCGCGGGCAGGCCGACGCCATCTGGGCACGCGGTGCCGGTGGTGTCGAGGAAGAACACGGTGTTGACGCCGTTGCTGCCGCTTCCCTTGGAGTAGTAGAGGACGTTGTGGAAGATGGTGAGGCCGCGGAAGTTGTCGTCCTTGCCAATCTTGTCGGCTTTGTATCCCAGTTCGGTGATGTTGAAGCTGCCCACGGGCGTCGGGGTGCCTGGATTCTGCCGGCTTTCTGGCGCATTCGCGGGGCTGATGATTTGCGTGCCGGCGCCGAGGATGACGCCATCGGGCTGCGGATTGCTGCCGTTGCCGGCGTTGCCGGAGGTGTAGAAGAAGTCTGCGCCGTTGCTGTTGTTCCAGATCACAGCGCGGCCGTTGTTGCCGCTATAGGCGTTGGTTTCGGTGAACTGGAAATTTCCGTAGGCGTCGACTTGCGCCTCGGCGCGGTAGATGTTCTCGCCCACGGGATTGGTGGGATCGACGACGCCGGGTGTGTTGGCATTCGATAGGTCGAGCTGGTCGATGGGTGCAACGTATCCGGAGAAAGTTAGGTACCGGTGGTCGGTAGAGAGATTGATTGCCAGCTCTGATTTCGAGCTGAAGCTGGTGACCAATTGATCGCTGGTGGGTTGGATTCCGCGCTCGGAGCTGTTCGGAACTTCCAGGCTATTGAGCACGAAGCCGAAGGGAAACATTTGATCGAGATAGATCTTGGAGGTGATGCCGAAGCTGCCATCGTAGAGGCTGTCGTTCCAGACGTAAGGATAGGTGCCGTTGTCGGGGGCGCCGCCGGGGCCGGAGCATCCGCCCTGGGTTTGCGCGCAATTCGGAGGGAGGATTTCGCCGACTTGGACGTTATTGGGATTGTTGTCATACACGCTGCGGGTCACCACGAGGTTGCCGGGAAAGAAGAAGGGGAACCGGCCGTGATCCTCGTTTGAGTGTTGCGCAACCGCCGGAATGGCGGCTGCGAATGCGCTGATGGCGATGGTTGCAATTGCCTTTTTAAGCGAACCGCGTAATCCGCTGTTCTGAAGAACTTCTACTTGCATAAGATTCTCCTGGAAATAGAGTTTGAGATCGCCCCCGACCTCGACCATCAAAAATCTAGCATCCTAAAATTACCGATTTGTTAAATCCGCGGCGGCGGGGCGGAGCGTCTCAGGCGCAAGGTCCGCGTGGCCGACGATTGGCTCGGTGTGACCCACATCACCAAAGCCCTGTGATAGGCTCCGTTTGCCTCACGCGAGGATTGCCCGGCAAACTATAATCACTCAGGCGGGGGCGGAACCTTTCGACCGACCCGGGCAAACTGAAATGATGAGCTTGATCTGGCTGCGGGTGGCGCTGGTCTGTTACGCTGCGGGATTGCTTTATGCGCTGGTCGCGCTGACGCGCACCTCGGAGATCCTGAGCAAAGTTGCGCTCCACGCCTCTTATCTCGGGATGGTGTTTCATCTGGTTTCGCTGACCGAAGCGGTTGTGCAATCTGGCCAACTGGCTTCGGCGTCGGTTCACAACGCGGAATCGCTGCTCGCCTTCCTCATCATGGTCGGCTTTATGCTGGCCTATCTGGCTTATAAGACGACTACTCCGGGCATTGTGGTTTTTCCGCTGGTTTTTTTGCTGACTTTTGTGGCCGCGAGTGGGCAGCAACCTTTTGTATTTACTTCGGTTGCAGTGAAACACGGTTGGCTGGCAGTACACGTTCTGATGATCTTTACCGGGTACGCGGCGCTCTTCTTAAGCTTTGGCGCCAGCATTCTTTACCTGCTGCAGGAGCGCGCGCTGAAGTCGAAGAGCAAGAGTGAAATGTTCTCGCGGCTGCCCTCTCTGCAGGTGATCGACGATATCGGCTATCGCTCGCTGATGCTCGGGTTTCCATTCATGACGCTGGGATTGATCGCTGGTTCGGTGGTTGCGGTAGCCACTTACGGGCGCATCGATTATTTCGATCCGAAGATTTTGCTTTCGCTGCTGATGTGGGCGGTATACCTGCTGATGGTATTCACTCGCCTGAATGCGGGTTGGCGCGGGCGCCGCGCCGCCATGCTTGCGAGTGCGGCGTTCGCTACGGCCATCGTGGCTTGGCTCGCCAACTACTTCAGCAGTATGCACAGGTTTATTTCGTCATGAGATTTCAACTCATCGGCGTTAATCATAAGACCGCGCCAGTCGAAGTGCGCGAGCGGCTGGCGATTCCGGAATCGCGTTTGCCGGAGGCGTGCAAGCGGCTGGCGGATCATCCGGCTGTGGCCGAAGGGATGATTGTGTCGACGTGCAATCGCGTGGAATTTATCGCCAACATGAAGAATGGGACCGGCGACCTGCGCGAATTCCTGCGCGAGTATTTCGATACGGATCTCAGCCCGTTTGAGAGTCATCTCTACGAATTTCGTGAAGACGAAGCGATACGCCATATTTTTCGCGTCGCCGCCAGCCTCGACTCGATGGTCGTTGGCGAGCCGCAGATTCTTGGGCAGGTGAAAGAAGCCTACGCTACGGCCCGGGCGGTGGGGGCGGTGCGCGCGCAACTCGATCAGGTGCTCACGCGGGCCTTCACCGTGGCCAAGCGCGTCCGCACCGAAACTGCTGTCGGATCTTCGTCGGTTTCGATTGCTTCGGTGGCGGTTGAGTTGGCGGAGAAAATTTTTGGCAGCCTAAATGGCAAGAGCGTCTATCTGGTGGGCGCCGGAAAGATGAGCGAGCTGGCGGCGCGTCATCTGTTGGCGCGTGGCGCAGCGTCGCTGTTTGTCGCCAACCGAACTTATGACCGGGCGATTCGCCTGGCGCAAGAATTTGCTGGGCAGGCGATTGAGTTCAGCCGTCTTTACGAGACTTGCGAGCGCGCCGATATCGTGATTACTTCGACCGGTTCGCCCCACTTCATCTTCCGGCGGGAACATGGCGAAAAGCTCATGGCGCTGCGCAAGAACAAGCCCATGTTCTTTATCGATATCGCGGTGCCCCGCGACGTCGATCCGGAGATGAACAAGATCGACGGCCTGTTCGTCTACGACATTGACGATCTGCAGGAGGCGGTGAGTTCGCACGTTTCCGATCGCAAGAAGGAAGCGGAAAAGGCGGAGGCCATCGTTACGAGCGAGGTGGAAAAATTCCACGTTCGCCTGCAGACTCTCGACGTGGTGCCGACGATCGTCAGCTTGCAGGATCATCTCGAAACTATTCGGCAGGCGGAGATCGATCGGGTTCGCGGCCGCCTCGGTCCAATGACGGCCGATCAGGAAATGGCGGTCGAAGCGCTGACGCGCGGCATCATCAATAAGATCATGCACACTCCCATCAGCACGCTGAAGACTGCGGCGCGCGATCCCGAATCCACCACGGTGATTGACCTGGTGCGAAGGCTCTTCAACTTGCACAACGAAGGCAAAGAAAAAGAAGCGGCGGCGAAGGCCGGACGCGGGTCAGGATCTGACTCGGATAGACAAAGAGGAGCAGGAGACTGATGGCCCGTCTGCGCATCGGCTCGCGGGGCTCACAACTCGCCCTCTGGCAGGCTCATCATATTTCGGATTTGCTGCGCGCGCAGGGCCACACCGTCGAACTCGAAATCATCAAGACGACGGGCGATAAGATTACCGACGTTGCGCTGGCGAAGGTCGGCACCAAGGGCATGTTCACCAAAGAGATCGAAGAAGCGCTGCTCGAAAATCGCCTCGATCTGGCGGTGCACAGCTTGAAAGATTTGCCGACGGAGCTTTCCCGCGATTTCGAAATTGCCGCGATCACCACTCGGGAAGATGCGCGGGATGTGCTTTGTTCGGTGAAGTACGAGAACATCGATGCGCTGCCGCAGAGCGCGAACGTCGGCACCAGCAGCCTGCGCCGTCAGGCTCAATTGAAAGCGCTTCACCCCGATCTTCAGATTCATCCGCTGCGCGGGAATGTGGATACGCGGCTGCGGAAGCTCGAATTGGGCGATTACGACGCGATCATTCTCGCCGCGGCGGGCCTTAACCGCCTGGGTAGGACGCAATTGGTGAGGCAGGCGATTCCGGTGGAGGTGATGACTCCCGCCGCCGGGCAAGGCGCTCTCGGAATCGAAATTCGCAACGGCGATGTGGCGACGCGAACGCTGCTCGCCTTTCTTGACGACGCAGCCGCTCGCGCGACAACGACTTGCGAACGCGCGCTGCTCAAGAAACTGGGCGGCGGTTGCCAGGTTCCGATTGGAGCTTTCGCGGAGATGAAGAGCGGTCGCATTCGTCTCCATGGTCTCGTCGCGCATCCTGACGGCACGAAAGTTCTGCGCGAGACTCGGGAGGGCGATGACCCAATCAGGCTGGGTGAAGAGGTTGGCGAAACGCTGCTCGATCGAGGCGGCGATGTTATTCTCGAAGAGCTATATGGAAGCTATGAAATGCGCATGAACGCTGAGCAATAATTAGATTCTTTTCGGTAGCAGAATGCGACCCATCCGGAAGGCAGCGAACCTCTCCCGCGAAGTCGTGGCTGAGAGGGCGGGCATCAGCGCGAACTATCTTGGTGAAATCGAAAGGGGTGAGAAGTTGCCAACGCTCGATATGATCGAACGCATCGCAATGCCCTTCAAGTTCTGCCACCGATCCTGAGAGCCGGCGATGAATCTCGTCTGGCTAATTAATTCGTCCGAGCATTCCTCCGCAAATGTGCTCCCCAGCGTCTGCCACCCAAACAAATGGAATTGTCGCTGTCCGCCTGAGTTCTCAGCTTGAAAACGGTTTACTCGCAGCGCAGGGCGCTGTTCAAGAAACCGGGACGAGCAGGAAGAAGTGACCATTGATCCGAGTGCGGTGCAGGCGGCGTTGGAGAAACTGCAGAAGGATTCCGAGCCGGAGGCGCGGTTTATGCGGACTCCGAGCGGTCAGCACCCAGCCTACAACGTGCAGGCGGCGGTAGATGCCGAGCACTCGCTGATCGTGGCGCAGACGGAGAATTTCTTTCGCCGCGAACGCCGCAAACCGCATCCGCACATGCTGCGCGATTGATGCGATTACGCACGGCACCAAACTCGAAAATGTGGCCAAGATGCTGGGCCACGCCACCACCGATATGACGCAACCGTCGTACCTTCTGGATGGCACGCCAAAATCGAGTGGGTTGGTGCAGGGTAATGAGCGCCAACCTTTGCCGTTACTTTTGCCCTTGAGGGATATTCATGGGGGTTAAGATGCTTTCAAGAGCGTAGGAATTGCAATTTCCTACCTATCGTTGTATGCTTTCAAAAGCATAGTAAACGATATAATATGCTATTGAGGGAACAATGGTCGCGCGCAATCAGCTACTGGCGGCTCCGCCCTACCCAGTCGAACAAGCCCTAACCCGGCTCGGCCACAACCTTCGGACGGCCAGAATTCGGCGGAAATACACAATCGAGGAAGTCGCCGAGAAGATCGGGACGGGACCGCGCGCCGTCATGGATGCCGAAAAGGGCAAACCCTCGACGGGCATCGTCGTCTATTCGGCTTTGCTCTGGCTTTATGGTCTCAACCAGCCACTTGAGGACCTCGCGAATCCTTTGAAGGACGAGCGAGGCCTTGCCTTGGCGAGCGCTGAAGAGAAGACTCGCGCCCGCAAGAGCGGAGGCCTCGACAATGATTTCTAGGGCGTCGGAATCGGAGTGCTTTGTCTATATCACGCTGCCAAGCGCTACATCGCCGATAACGGCGGGCCGGTTTGTGTTAGAAAAAAACAAAAAAGGCGATCCCCTCGGGCGGTTTGTCTACGGTCGGTCATACCTCAGCAACCCTGAAGCAGTTCCGATTGATCCGGTTGAGTTGCACCTCTCTGAGAGGACCTACGAGACCGTTCAACTTAATGGCGTCTTCGGCGCCCTACGCGATGCGGGACCAGATTATTGGGGGCGCCGCATCATTGAGAAGCATGCCGGCAAAGCGCAGCTAGGAGAATTGGATTACCTGTTAGAGTCACCCGATGATCGAGCAGGTGCTCTCGGCTTTGGATTAAACAAGGTTCCGCCAGCCCCCCAAAGGAAATTCAATAAAACTCTGGATCTGGAAAAGCTTCAGAATCTCGCTGATGCAGTGGTCAAGGACGAACTTCCGAAAGACCCGGACGCGGCCCAGGTCCAGGATTTGATTCTGCTCGGAACCTCCATGGGCGGTGCCCGTCCGAAAGCCGTCGTGCAGGACGAAGATGGCCTCTGGATCGCAAAATTCAATCGGCCGGATGATCGCTGGAATAATACGCGAGTCGAGCATGCGATGCTGCGGCTGGCACGCGAATGCGGAATCTGTACCGCCGAGGGCCGGATCGAAGCTGTCGCCGGCAAGGATGTGTTGCTTATCAAACGCTTTGACCGCGAGAAGACGCAAAAGGGTTATACGCGCGCCCGCATGGTCAGCGGCCTGACGCTTCTGGGCGCGGATGAATCCCTCGAAATGAGAGCGCGCTGGTCTTATGTGCTCTTGGTCGAAGAGCTGCGCAGGGTCGTCGCTGAACCGAAGAAAGATGCAAGAGAGCTATTTCGCCGAATGTGCTTCAACGCGCTTGTCTCGAACATCGACGATCATCCGCGCAACCATGCTGTGATTGCAAAGGACAAGGATTGGAAGCTGTCCCCCGCTTATGACCTTACGCTCGCACCGGTGATCGCTCAGGAGCGTCGAGACCTTGCCATGGAATGCGGTGATATGGGTCGCTACGCAAATGCCAAGAATATTCTTTCGCAGCATGCACGCTTCCTGCTCGACGAAAACGAAGCAGCCAAGATTGTCGGCGACATGAAGGAACAGATCGCCGCCACTTGGTACGACACCGTGCGTGCCAGCGGCGTTTCAGAAAGCGACGCGGAAATTATTCGCGGGGCCTTCGTCTATGAGGGTTTCTCTTTGTGAACCTCCAACCTGCGGCGGCGTGCTTCCTACACATCCTTCCTGTTCCCCTTTTGCTCTCCACTCTCGTCTTTCAAGGACGGCTGCTAGTTGCTGTCCTCCCGCTATTCAAGGCACACCATCTCGGACAGGGTTGAGAATTCGCAACGATGAGATCGTCGGTTCGAAGCTGCGACCATTTACCCTTCCGGGGCAACGGTGTACAAACGATGTACAAAATGGGTGTCTTTGCTTAGGTTCTGTAGCTTGTATAGTATTAAGAACACGTAAGTGATTGACACGGAAACAGAATGCACAATTCTCGAAGAAGTTTACGGCGAAGGTTTTGCTTTGCCGCAACAACCTTAGAAGCAGGTCTCAGGTCTTAGGAAAAATTAAGAGCCAGGTCTTAGGAATACCTAAACCTTAACACCCAAGACCTGGAGGCCAACACCTGACGGCTAAGACCTGATACCTGATTCATGAAGCCCAACGAAAATCGTCCTCTTGCGGGAACCCGGATTCTTGTTGGACGCGCTCGTCATCAAGCGGGAAGTCTTTCGGCGAGTTTGCGTAGCTTGGGCGCGTCGGTGAGTGAAATCCCGTTTATTGAGATTCGCAGACCGCAATCTTACGAACCGCTCGAC
>Ga0210388_10003358_pt1 | contig 12550 bp, 10 predicted proteins | sample IncBWC19OmetaG_FD_155485 | JGI IMG/M metagenome (GOLD analysis project Ga0210388, IMG submission 155485) | Forest soil microbial communities from Barre Woods Harvard Forest LTER site, Petersham, Massachusetts, United States - Inc-BW-C-19-O ... | reverse complement strand
CGAGTTCCGCTACGACCGCGAGCCGGTCGGCGCGCTGCAGGGCCTGGCCCCGGACCGGGTCATCGCGCTGGGCACGGTCAGCAAGTCGCTGGCGCCCGCGCTGCGGCTCGGCTGGCTGGTCTGCCCACCGGCTCTGACCGCTGCCCTCGCCCAGGAGAAGGAGTACGGCGACCGCGGCTCACCGGTGCTCGACCAGCTCGCCCTGGCCAAGCTGATCGAGTCGGGGCGCTTCGACCGGCACCTGCGCCGGATGCGCGGCGTGTACGGAGCGCGCCGGCAGGCACTGGTGGCGGCGCTGGCCCAGCACGCGCCCGCGGTGCGGCTGACCGGCCTGGCGGCCGGCTTTCACGCCGTGGCGCATCTGCCCGGGCCAGCGGCCGAGGAGTCCGTCGTCGCGGGAGCCACGGTCCGTTCGGTAGGACTGTATGGAATGAGCACCTACAGATCTTCCGGTGCGGACCGGCCCGGGCAATTGGTCGTCGGTTTCGGCAACCTCAGCGAGCGGACCATCGAGGCCGGCATCGCCGCGGTCGGCGACCTGCTCCAGGGCGGGTGAGGCCGCGCGCGGCGGTCAGGGCAGGCGGGCGCCCTCGTCGGCGCGGTCGCGGTCCGGGAGGTCCGGCACCCGGCAGCAGTACTCGAGGTAGAGCGCGGCGCAAGTGAGCACGACCGCGGCCGCCAGCGTGATCGCCCCGGTCAGCGCGTCCTGGCGCGGCACCGGCGCGCTCAGCGAACCGCTCAGGTAGATGACGAACCCGGCGGCCAGGCCCGCGATGGCCGCGCCGGCCAGCGAGCTGGCCTTGGCCAGGGCCACCATCCGGGACACGAACAGCGGCGCGACGGGCTTGAGCCCGCGTTTCCCGGCGATCCGGTTCTTCAGGTCCCGGCCAGTCCAGGCCTCGGCCACCGCGGCCACCAGGAGCGCGGGCACGCCGGTCCAGGGCAGCGGCGGCAGCCGCTGGTAGAACGAGTGGAGCAGCAGCCAGGCGGCCAGCGCGCAGACCACGGCCACGATCGCGAGCGTGGACGTCCGGGTCGGCCTCATGACGGAGGCTCCTGCAGTACCGCGGCCGGAACCTTCCGGACTCCGACCTGATCCAGGCCGGCCAGCAGCTGTTCTATGGGTCCGCGGCCGGGGAGTTCGGCGCCGGGGTCGATGTCGTGCCAGGGCGCGAGGACGAAGGCCCGCTCGTGCGCGCGGGGATGCGGCAGGGTCAGCTCCGGGTCGTCGCTGACCTGGCCCGCGTAGCTGATGATGTCGATGTCGAGCGTGCGCGGGCCGAACCGCTCGGCCCGGACCCGGCCGAAACCGGCCTCGATGCCGTGGATCGCTTCGAGCAGGTCGCGCGGCGGCAGGCCGGTCTGGATCAGGAGCACCGCGTTCAGGTAGTCCGGCTGGGGCGGCCCGCCCACCGGGGTCGTCTCGTAGACCGGGGAGATGGCCAGCACGTCAGTGTCCGGGAGCCCGGCGATGGCTTGCACACATCCCTGAAGGGTACCCAGCCGGTCACCCAGGTTGGCGCCCGCCGAGAGCACCGCGTGCGCCCGCATGGTCAGGCCGGGCTGGTCGAAGCGTCGCGCCAGGCGGCTGCGACCCGCACCGCGTCGGCGTTGGCCGGCACCTGGTGCACGCGCACGCACCACGCCCCCGCGGTGGCGGCCAGGGCCGAGATGGCCACGGTGGCCGCGTCGCTGCTGTCGAAGGGGCGCGGGGTGCCGTCCGGGCCGGCCAGCAGCAGGCCCAGGAAGCGTTTGCGGGACGCGCCGACCAGGACCGGGAACGTGCGCCCGCCGAGCCGGCCGAGGTCGCCCAGGTGGGTCAGCAGCGGCCAGTTGTGATCCGGCCGTTTCCCGAACCCGAGCCCCGGGTCGACCACGATGCGGCCCGGGTCGACCCCGGCCGCCACCACCGCGTCGACGCGGATGGCGAGCTCGTCCCGGACCTCGGACACCACGTCGGCGTAGACGGCGCGGGAGTACATGTCGCGGCTGTGCCCGCGCCAGTGCACGACCACGTAGGACACCCCGGCCGCGGCCACCAGGCGCGGCATCTGCGGATCGGCCAGGCCGCCGCTCACGTCGTTGACCAGCACGGCCCCGGCGTCCAGCGCGAACTCGGCCACCGCGGCGCGCATGGTGTCGATGGAGACCGGCACACCGGCTTTTATGAGTTCGGTGACGACCGGGCCGATCCTTCTTAGTTCCTCTTCCTCGGATACACGCTGCGCGCCGGGCCGGGTCGACTCACCGCCCACATCCACCAGGTCGGCACCCTGCGCGACCAGGTCCAGGCCGTGCTTGATGGCCGCGTCGGCCCCGAACCACCGGCCGCCGTCGGAGAACGAGTCGGGCGTCACGTTCACCACGCCCATGACCAGTGTCCGCTCCGCGCGGGGCAGGCCGGGGAGCCCGGTCAACGCCGGGGCACCGGGGCGCGGCGCAGCTGCCGACCGAGCTTGTACAGGCCGAGCTTGCGCGCTACGCGGCGCAGCTCGAGCCGCGGCCAGACCAGGAACGCCTCCGCCTCCAGGGCGGCCACCGCGATCCGCGGCGCGTCCCTGGTGCTCGGGAACACGAAGAACCGCGGCTGCCAGACGGGACAGAACTTGGCGTTGAACTTGTACAGCGACTCGATCTGGAACCACTTGGACAGGAAGATCAGCACCGACCGCCAGGCGCGCAGCACCGGGCCGGCGCCGATCCGCTCGCCGCGCTCCAGCGCGGCCCGGAATACCGCGAAGTTCAGCGAGATCCGCTTCACGCCGAGGCCGGGGGCGGCCTTGATCGTCTCCGCGATGAGGAAGTCGTTCAGGCCCGGCTGCGCGGCCTTGTCCCGACGCATGAGGTCCAGGGACAAGCCGTCGGCGCCCCAGGGGACCAGCTGCAGCACGGCCCGGACCACGCCGTTCTCGGTGGCCGTGGCGAGCACGCAGTTCTCGTCGCCGGGGGCGCCGATCCGCCCCAGGGCCATCGAGAAGCCGCGCTCGGTCTGGGTGCCGCGCCAGGAGTCGGCGGCCCCCAGGATGGCGTCGATCTCCCGCGGCGGGATGTCCCCCACCCGCCGGACCTCGGCCACGTAGCCGTTCTTGGACACCCGGTTGACCATCTGCCGGACGTTCCGCATGGTGCGGCCGGACAGGCTGAAGTCGGCCACGTTCACGATGGCCTCGTCGCCGAGCTCCAGGGCGGTCAGGTTGCCCTCACGGCACCATACTTCGGCGCCCAGCTCGCTGCAGCCCATCACGGCCGGCGCCCAGGCGTGCCGGGCCGCCTCGTCCAGGAACGGGCCGATGGCCCCGGGCCACGCCTCCGGGTCGCCGATCGGGTCGCCGCTGGCCAGCATGACGCCGGACACGACGCGGTAGCAGACACACGCCTTGCCGGTCGCCGACCAGATCACGCTCTTGTCGTCGCGCAGCGCGAAGTACCCCAGCGAGTCCCGGTCCCCGTGCCTGTCGAGCAGGTCCCTGACCCGCGCCGCGTCGGCCGGGCCCAGCCGGGCCCGCGGCTCGGCCGGGCGCAGGAACAGGTACACGGTGACGATCAGGGTGAAGATGCCCAGCGCGCCGGTGAAGATGGCGAACAGGTCGCCGCGCGCCTCAGGCACCCACTGGACCGGGCCGGACACCCCGACCAGGCCGTAGATGACCTCCTGGACCCGCTGGCCGAACGAGTAGTTGGCCTGGAGCCCCTTGGCCAGCAGGATGTAGCTGAGCCCGATGACGACGTCGGCCACGATCAGGCAGCCGAACACCCACAGCGCGCGCCACCGGGTCCGCCGGTCACCCTCGGCGTAGAACTCCTCACGGAAGTACAGCAGCGCGACGAGCAGCACCGCCGCGACGATCGTGGTCGTCATCCGGTGCGCGTTGGTGACGTGGATGCCGATATCGAACGCGAGCAGCGCGGCCACGGCCTGCCAGGCCCGCCGTTTCCGGCGGCGCAGCCCGTGGGCCAGCATCAGCAGCATCAGCCCGATGATGACGTCGGCGGTGCGGGCCGCCGTGGTCAGCGTGCCCGGCACCAGATAGTTGATCTTGTGCAGCCTGTACACCAGGTCGGGCCGGAAGAGGGCCAGGATGTCGGACAGGCCGATGAGCAAGGTCAGCAGCGCGGCGCTGGCCGGCACCCAGGCGTGCTGGTGCCGGCGGTCGACGGGATCGCCGTGCGCCCATCGCGAACTGCCCCCCCTGGCTTCGGGCAGATCAGCGCCGTTTGCGGTTGCAGCTTCGTCGCTGTCGCTCATCTCGGCAGCTCTCTTGTCAGGCCCCAGATCACGGTGCGTCACCGTAGTCATCGTGTCGCCTCGCGTCCTGCTCTCACGGTACCTCCCAAGCCTAGGCAACGGTCCCGTTCGGCGGGACGGACTTCGTACGGCCCACCGGGGCCGGCACCTTGAGGGTCAGCGGCGGCCCGGGGGGATCGGCTGGGTGCTCGGGGGGAAGCACGGGGGGAAACCCCTTCGGGTCGCGACTACCCCTTAGACGACGCAGCAAGCCTTTCAGTTCAGCGTTGAGGCGTAGTTAATTTCCGGTTCAGCGGTGGCCGTAGATCAGGCTCATGGCCTCGGCCCGGGTCACGGTGTCCCGGAACGCCCCGCGGACCGCGGACGTCACGGTCCGGGCGCCCGGCTTGCGGACGCCGCGCATGGTCATGCAGAGGTGTTCGGCCTCGATGACCACGACCACCCCGCGCGGCTCCAGGGTGTCCATCAGGGCGTCCGCGATCTGGCAGGTCATCCGCTCCTGGACCTGCGGCCTGCGGGCGTACACGTCGACCAGCCGGGCCAGCTTGGACAGCCCGGTGATCTGGCCCTTGACGTTCGGGATGTAGCCGATGTGGGCCACGCCGATGAACGGGACCAGGTGATGCTCGCAGGTGCCGTAGACCTCGATGTCGCGGACGATGACCATCTCGTCGTGGCCCACGTCGAAGACCGTGGTCAGCACGTCCTCCGGGCGCTGCCGCAGGCCCGCGAACTGCTCGGCGTAGGCCCGCGCGACCCGGGCGGGCGTGTCGCGCAGGCCGTCACGGTCCGGGTCCTCGCCGATGGCGATCAGGATCTCCCGGACCGCGGCCTCGATCCGCGGCTGGTCGAACCCCTTGGCCGGAGCCGGGTCGGACTCAGGTTTGCCGTCCGGCTCCTTGTTCTCCCGGGCCAGTGACGTGCCCTGCGTCATCCGTTGTCGCTGTGCTCGTCTACGTCGCTGGCGGGCAGGCCACCACCGGGGTTATAGCCGAGCGCCTGGCCGTTGCTCGGCAGGGACAGGCCGTTGCCGCCGTCGGCGGCCGCCAGCGCGAGCTCCTTGGGCGACAGCACCGGCGGGCGGTCCGAGGGCAGGCGCTTGCCGTAGCCGGTGTACGAGCCGCGGGACGGCCGCTTGACCACCGTCGCGAAGATCTCCAGGACCTCGGGCCGGGCCACGGTCTCCTTCTCCAGCAGCCGCGTCACCAGGGCGTCGAGCACGTCGCGGTACTCGACCAGGACCTCCCAGGCCTCGTCGTGGGCCGACTCGATGAGCCGGCGGATCTCCTCGTCGATGGACGAGGCGATCTCCTCGGAGTAGTCCCGGCCGTGCGACATGTCCCGGCCCAGGAACGGCTCGCTGTCGCCGGAGCCGAACTTGCGCGCGCCGAGGCGCTCGCTCATGCCGTACTCGGTGACCATGCCGCGGGCGACCTGGGTGGCCTTCTCGATGTCGTTGGCGGCGCCGGTGGTCGGCTCGTGGAAGATGAGCTCCTCGGCGGTGCGCCCGCCCAGCAGCATGGCTAGCTGGTCGAGCATCTCGGCCCGGGAGACCAGGAACTTGTCCTCGGTCGGCAGCGCGCTGGTGTAGCCGAGCGCGCGGCCGCGCGGGATGATCGTCACCTTGTGCACCGGGTCGGCGTTCGGCATGGCGTGGCCGACCAGGGCGTGCCCGCCCTCGTGGTAGGCGATGACCTTCCGCTCCCGCTCCGACAGCAGCACGCTCTTGCGCTCCGGGCCGGCCATGACCCGGTCGATGGCCTCCTCGAGCGCGGCCATGGTGATCTGCTTGCCGTTGGTGCGCGCGGTCAGCAGCGCGCCCTCGTTGATGACGTTGGCCAGGTCGGCGCCGGTGAAGCCGGGGGTCCGGCGGGCGATGATGTCGAGGTCCGCGTCCGGCGCGATGGGCTTGCCGCGGGCGTGCACCTTGAGGATGCCCCTGCGGCCGGCCAGGTCCGGCTGGGCGACCACGATCTGGCGGTCGAACCGGCCGGGACGCAGCAGCGCCGGGTCCAGGATGTCGGGCCGGTTGGTGGCCGCGATCACGATCACGCCGCCCTTGGTGTCGAACCCGTCCAGCTCGACCAGCATCTGGTTCAGCGTCTGCTCGCGCTCGTCGTGCCCGCCGCCGAGGCCCGCGCCGCGGTGCCGGCCCACGGCGTCGATCTCGTCCACGAACACGATCGCGGGGGCGTTCGCCTTGGCCTGCTCGAACAGGTCACGGACGCGGGAGGCACCGACACCGACGAACATCTCGACGAAGTCGGACCCGGAGATCGAGTAGAACGGCACGCCGGCCTCGCCGGCCACGGCCCGGGCCAGCAGCGTCTTGCCGGTACCGGGCGGGCCGTAGAGCAGCACGCCCTTGGGGATCTTGGCCCCGATGGCCTGGAACTTGGCCGGGGTCTGCAGGAACTCCTTGATCTCCTGGAGTTCCTCGATCGCCTCGTCCACGCCGGCCACGTCGGCGAACGTGGTCTTGGGCGTGTCCTTGGTGATCAGCTTGGCCTTGGACTTGCCGAAGTTCATGACCCGCGAGCCGCCGCCTTGCATCTGCGACAGCATGAAGAAGAACAGCAGGAAGATCACCAGGTAGATGAACGCGGTGGGCAGCAGGTCGAGCAGGGCGTTGCTCTTGGGGATGGTGACGTTGTACCCGTCCTCGGGCAGGGTGCCCTTGACCACTTGCGCTTGGAGCGCGTTCGCGAGCTGCAGGCCCTGGCCGGAAACCCAGGACGCCTCGAGCTCCTTGCCGGCCTTGGTGGTGATCTGGATCGTCTGGTTCTTGTCGGTGATCAGCGCGCTCTTGACTTGGCCCTGATTGATGAGGCTGACGATCTCCGAGGTGTCTACCTGCTGGTAAGAACTCCCCGAATTGGCGTAGTCGAGCACGAAAAGCAAGAGGAGCACCGCGACCGCGATCAGCAGCAGCGGTGCCCGGAAAAAGCGCCTTAGCTCCATCGATGAGCGGCCCGTCGGCTCGGGGCCGTTCCCTCCTGACCAGCCTCACAGTCCCGTCGACCTCCGGCGGGATGGCCATTTCCGTCCTCGCAGCCCGTGTTCGGTGCTAGCTGCGACCGTAAACTACGACGGTACACCGCCTACGGCGCCGCACCTTGAGGGTGAACGCTTCTCCGAGCGGATTGTGTTCCCCTGCCGTTTCCTGCGGGGCCAGCCTAGCTGCCCTGGTATACCGCCGGAGCCAGCGTGCCGATGAACGGCAGGTTGCGGTAGCGCTGGGCGTAGTCCAGGCCGTAGCCGACCACGAACTCGTCCCCGATGTCGAAGCCGGTGTACGCCACGTCCACGTGCATCTGCGCCGACCCCGGCTTGCGGAGCATGGCGCACACCGCCAGCGAGGCGGGCGCGCGCGATTGCAGGTTGCCGGCCAGCCACGACAGGGTGAGGCCGGAGTCCACGATGTCCTCGACGATGAGCACGTGCCGGCCGGTGATGTCGGTGTCGAGGTCCTTCAGGATCCGCACCACGCCGGAGGACTTGGTGCCGGAGCCGTACGAGGAGATCGCCATCCAGTCCATCTGGACCGGCAGGTGCATGGCCCGGGACAGATCGGCCATGACCATGACCGCGCCCTTCAGCACGCCGACCAGCAGCAGGTCACGACCGGCGTAGTCGGCGTCGATCTGGGCCGCGAGCTCGCCGATGCGCGCCTGCAACCGGTCAGCGCTGATGAGGATCTCCTTGAGAGCAGATCCCACGTCCCGTTCGTCCAAATTATTCTTCTCCGCCCCTGGAGTTGCCTGCTTCGGTGCTGGTGAACCACACCTTGCCATCCCGGCGCCGGGCGCGCACCCCGCCCGGCAGGTCGACCCAGCGCTGCCCGCGCCAGCCGGTGACCAGGTCCTCGATCCGCTCGACGTGCCGGGCGGTCAGGGCGCCAGGCGGGCAGCCCGCCATGATCGCGGCGTCGCGCAGGACGCGGGTCCTTATCGCTGCGGGGAGGTCTTTGAGATACCGGGCGTCGAGGCCGGCCGGGTCGGAGCAGTCGCCGCGGAGCTGTCCGCTTTCCGCGAACGCGAGGTCATCGAGGCATTCGGCGTCGGCGCGCAGCTGGCCCGCGGTCCGGGCCAGCGCCTCGGCCACGCCGGGGCCGAGCGCCTCCTCCAGGACGGGCATCAGCTGGTGCCGGACCCGGACCCTGGTGAACCGGAAGTCATGGTTGTGCGGGTCCTGCCAGGGATCCAGCCCGAGTTCGGCGCAGGCGGCGGCGGTGGTGGCGCGGCGCAGGCCGAGCAGGGGCCTGCGGTAGAGCCCGCGCCGGGCGGGCATCCCGGCCAGCGACCGGCTCCCCGAGCCGCGGGCCAGCCCGAGCAGGACGGTCTCGGCCTGGTCGTCCAGGGTGTGCCCGAGCAGGACCGTTTTCGCGTGGTGGCTCGCGGCGGCCTGGTCGAGCGCCTCGTAGCGGGCGGCCCGGGCGGCGGCCTCGTTGTCCTTGGCGGGCGTGACCTTGATATTCAGCGCGGGGTCCAGGCCGAGCTTGCACATGCGGGCCGCTAGTGCGGTGGCCCGTTCGGCCGAAAATTGCTGCAGGCCGTGGTCCACGGTCACGCCGCCGGCCCGCAGGCCGGCCCGGGGCGCCACGAAGGCCAGCGCCGCGGCCAAGGCCAGCGAGTCCGCGCCGCCGGAGCAGGCGGCCAGGACCAGCTCGCCTGGCTCCAGGTCGTCCAGGGTTTCCCGGACCGCGTTGCGGACTTCCGCTACCGCCGGGCTAGGACCCATCCCTGGCTACGAATCGTTGGCGACCCGGTCCAGCCACAGCTGGGGGTTCGCGAACTCTTCCTTGGTCGGCAGGGTCTCCGGGGAGGTCCACACCTTGTTGAAGGTAGCCATGCCGGCCTTGTCCACGACCTCGCGGACGAACCGGGAGCCCTCGGCGTACTGCTTCATCTTCAGGTCGATGCCGAGCATGCGGCGCAGGGTCTGCTCGATCCGGCCCGACGAGCCGCGCCGGGAGTTGAACTTCTCCCTGATCTCGGCCACCGTGGGCACCACCTGCGGGCCGACCGCGTCCATCACGTAGTCGCCGTGCCCCTCGACCAGCGTCATGACCGAGGTCAGCCGGTCCATGATCTCCCGCTGCCCCGGGGTGACCACCGCCTCGATGAGGCTGCCGCCGTCGCCGCCGCGGACCGCGCCCGCCATCGCGTCGGCTGCCGCCCGGACCCGCTGCAGCATGGCCGCCGGGTCCAGCTCGGAGGCCAGGAGGAACTCGGTCATCTGGCTCTGCACGTAGTCACGCAGCCACGGCACCGCGGTGAACTGGAGCCGGTGGGTTTCCTCGTGCAGGCAGACCCAGCGCCGGAAGTCGTGCGGGTCGACGCCGAGTTCGCGCTCGATCATGACGATGTTCGGCGCGACGAGCGTGAGCCGGCCCGGCTGCTGGCCGTCCACCGGAGAGGTCTCCGGCGGCAGGAACAGCTCGTACTGGCCGAGCACCCGGCCGGACAGGTAGGCCAGGATCAGTCCGGCCTGGATCCCGGTCACCCGCGACCCCACCGAGCTGATCACCGAGGCGGGCCGGGACGGGGCGGCCGCGCCCTGGGTCCGTTCCCGCAGCTGGTCGACCAGCGGCTCGAGGACGACACGGAAGCCGTCCACGTTAGCCCTGATCCAGCCGGGCCGGTCCACCACGGCGACCCGGCCCAGCGAGCCGTCCCCGTTGGCGGACATTCCGGTCACCTCGTACACCGGCTGCTGGACGGCGCCGGCCAGGTCGCGTAGCTCTGTGACGGTCCGTCGCGCCTCCGCCAGGCTGACCTGCGGCCCGGGGCGAGCCCAGCGGGTACCGGTAGAAATGGCGAGATCCCAGTCGATCATCTGCGTGCTGCTCACAGTCCAACGGTACGTGCTACGGACAGTGCGCGTAACCGTGTCCGTTACCGTGGCGCGTTACCGGCAGCCGCAGCCGGCCAGGGCGGAGGCCGCGGCGTCGATGGCGTCCGCCGCTTCGTCGAGCATCCCGGCGGACGGGACCTGGTCCGCCATCAGGGCAAAGACCAGCACTCCGCCGGTCTTGTCGTAGGCCAGGCCGACCAGGGACGCCACCGTACCCAGGTTGCCGGTCTTGGCCCGGACCGAGCCCAGGGCCGCGCCGCTGATCCCGCTGAATACGCTCTCGCCGGCCGACAGCGTGCCCGAGAAACCGGCCACCGGCAGGCCGGTGAGCACGGCCCGGTACTTGGGGTTGCCCGCGGCTAGTTCGAGGACCTTCACCAGCGTGACCGGCGCGATCGAGTCCTGGGGCGACAGGCCGCTGCCGTCCACCAGGTGGATGCCGGTGGTGACGCCGAGCCGCTTCAGTTCCTTGATGACCGCCTGGGCCGCGCCGCTGAACGAGGCCGGCTGGCCGGTGGCCACCGCGACCTGGCGGGCCAGGTTCTCGGCGATGACGTTGTTGCTCTCCTCCAGCATCTGCGCCACCAGGGCCGACAGCGGCGGCGAGGTCACGCTGGCCAGGGTGGCGGATCTTGTTGCGGCCGTCTGAGGCTGCGGGGCGCCGGTGACGTGGATGCCGTCGGCGGTGAGCAGTCCGGCGAAGGCGCTGGCCGCCATTCCGGCCGGGTCCTGCGAGCGGGCGGCCAGGTTGTACGGGTCGTCGGAGTCCTCGGGCTGGCCGGCCGCAGTCAGCCGGCCCTGGTCCACCTCGAGGGGAACGATGGGGGTGACGTCGCCCCCGGTGACGTAGGCCGCGGGCCAGCCGGGCGCCAGGCCCGGGCCGGTGTAGAGCGACGTGTCATAGCCCAGGACGACGGTCCGGTGGCCCTGCGCTCTCAGGGTCCGGGCGGTGGCCTTGGCCAGGCTGGCCAGCGTGGCTGGCTGCGGGTAGTCCCGGGCCGGGAACGGGTTTACCGCGAGGGTCGGGTCACCGCCGCCGACCAGGATGATGCTGCCGGATGTCGACCCGCGCACCACCTTGGTGGTGAACCTGGCGTTCTGGCCGAGGACCGCGAGGGCAGCCAGGCCGGTGGCCAGCTTGGTGGTGGACGCGGGGGTCATCGACCGGGAGCCGTGGTCGGACAGCAGCACCCGCCCGGTGACCGGGTCCGCGACCAGCGCCGATACCTGGGGACCGAGGGCCGGCGCGGAGAGCGGGCCGGCCAGCGCGGTGCGCAGCCCGCTCGTGGTGGGCAGCGGGCCGTCCTGGGTTCCGGTACCGAGCACCGGGTCTGCGCCCGCCAGCGGGCCGGCCGCCACGGTCGGCACCTTCAGCGCGGCCAGGCGCGGCGGGAGCATGCGGGCCACGGCGATGCCGGCCGCCAGCGTGAAGATGTTGATCACGGCCAGCGTCAGCAGTGCCGCGATCCGTGTGCGGCGCACCATTCCCTAACCACCTCGCGGTCCGGGGTGTATTGCGGGGGTGCCAGGGGTCGCCCCCGTGGGGGTCCCCCCGTGGCAAACACCGCGGGGATAATGGAGTTAATCACCCCGATCGGGATGGAGCGAACCCGTGGACGTCGAGGTCACCATCGAAATCCCCGAGGGATAGCGCAACAAGTACGAGGTGGACCACGCCACCGGGCGGATCAGGCTGGACCGCATGCTCTTCGCCTCCACCAGGTACTCGTCTGGCTACGGGTTCATCGAAGACACGCTTGCCGTTTGTTACCAGGGCAGCGGGCGGCCGTCGCGGAAGAAGCCGCCGGTCGGTCCGGAGTCGGGCAGGGTGGCCGCCCAGACCACGCTGGCCGCGCCCTCGGCCACGGGTCTTCCGCCCGGACCGCCCATGTCGGTGGCGACCCAGCCGGGGCAGACCGTGTTGACCAGGATCCGGTCCCGGCGCAGTTCGTCAGCGAGCATCCTGGTCAGCGCGTTGAGCGCGACCTTCGATGCCGTATAGGCCGGGGTGCCGCCGCCCATGCCGGCCAGCGAGGCCGCCTCGCTGGAAACGTTGACGATCCGGGGATGATCGCTGTTGCGGAGCAACGGCAGGAACTCCTGCACCATGAGCCACGGCCCGTACAGGTTGGTCTCGGCCGCCTCGCGGACCACGGCCAGGTCGGCCGTGACGGCACGCTGCCACGTGTCGTAGGTGATAGCGGCGTTGTTGACCAGGACGTCCAGCTTCCCGTAACGCTGTCTTGTCCACTGCGCGGCGCTGGTCACGCTGGCGGGGTCGGTGACGTCGAGTCTCATGGGCTCGGCCCGGACCGCTTGCGCGGCTTGCGCGGCGGCACCGGGGTCGCGGGCGGTGAGAATCACGGTGTGGCCGAGTTCGGCAAGCTGGCGGCAGACCTCGCGGCCGATGCCGCGGTTGGCCCCCGTGACCAGCGAGATCGTGCTCAT
>Ga0210388_10003357_pt1 | contig 12551 bp, 7 predicted proteins | sample IncBWC19OmetaG_FD_155485 | JGI IMG/M metagenome (GOLD analysis project Ga0210388, IMG submission 155485) | Forest soil microbial communities from Barre Woods Harvard Forest LTER site, Petersham, Massachusetts, United States - Inc-BW-C-19-O ... | reverse complement strand
CCCGAATGCTGGTCCGATCGTTCGTGCCGGGCTCTATACCCGGCAACTCAATGGAAGACATCGTCACCGCGCGTGCAAATTACGCTCGCCTCGACGATCCATCTTCCCCAATCCGCATCCGCCTGAACAGCACCGCTGTGAAAGTCAAACACATCGGAGATCCAGCAAGTGCCAAAGAAGTCGAAGTGACCTACGTTCGCGGTGGCGAAGCTCGCCGTGTAAGGGCTGCGAATTGCATACTCGCCTGTTACAACATGGTGATTCCTTATCTTTGTCCGGAGATGTCAGACAAACAAAAGGAGGCACTGGCCTACTGCGTGAAAATGCCTCTCGTCTATACCAACGTCCAAATCAGCAATTGGAGAGCGTTTCAGAAACTCGGCATCAGCGCCGTCTACGCTCCAGGAGCGTACTTCAGCAACATTACATTGGATTTTCCTGTCTCCATGGGCAGCTATCATTTCCCCAGTTCGCCCGATGAATCCTGCCTGCTTCACCTTCTGCATGTACCGTGCAAACCGGGAGCGAATTGTAAGGATCAGTACAGAGCAGGAAGATGGCAACTCGTGAGCACACCGTTTGATACCTTCGAGCGTCAAGTGCGGGATGAGCTTGGTCGCGTGCTCTCCGCAGGAGGTTTCGATCCCGCTCGCGATATCGAAGCAATTACTGTAAACCGTTGGCCTCACGGATATGCCTACGAATATAACGAATTATTCGAGCCCCTTGACCGGCCGAAGTCGGAACGTCCGTGTGTAATTGGCCGCCAGCCTTTTGGAAGAATTAAGATCGCGAATTCTGACGCAGACGGTCATGCCTATACGAATACTGCAATCGATCAGGGCTATCGCGCAGTGCGCGAGATCGTGGGCGCGTGACCCTTGGGTACTCGGAGAACTTAAACCCAGACGCGTATGTCGCGATAGAAAACGCAGTGGTTTTCCAAATACCAGGAAACGACAAATAGAACCAGCATCACGCTCGAGGCCCAGCAAAACAGTTGAACAGGAAGTGTGGCAGTTAGCCGGGAGGTGCCGATGGCTGACCCTCGCGGCGTCTCGCGGAAAATCAATCCGCTGGTAATAGAAATTCCACCAGCCAGCGCGAGTAACACAAGTGAGTCCCAAATCCTTTGCTCCAGATCGCTTGTGGGACTCAGAAATGCGGCGTGGAACACCCCGAATAAAGAAAGGATGCACAACACCAAGGCGACCGGCTTGGCGACCTCCACAAACACGGCTTCAACCTCACACTAACAAACATTTTACCGCTATCGAGCGCGTTTGCGGGCCGAATCTGGCGGACATCGAAGCGCGACATGTTCTATTTCGAACCGTACACATTCAATTCACCTTGCGGATTTGGTGCCGTCACCAGATCATGACCGGTCGCTATATATACTTTCCCGTTAGCCACGATTGGGGAGGTGAACTTGATTCCATATCCTGGAGCATCCCCGGCATTAATTCCGCTGTTGTACAGTTCATTGGCCAGATTGTCGGCATCATAGGCACGCAAAGTTGCCGCAGTCGGCGCAGCACCGTTCGGGTTTTGGTTTTGAAGTGGTTGCCCGTGGTCGATAATCCACAAGACTCCGTTTGCCGTGCCATTGGCCGAAATGAAAGCCGTCGTGCCATTGCTGCCGAGTTGCATGGCAGGCGAACTATCCAGATTGGGCATCAATGTCCCCGAATATTGAAATTGCACGATCCCGGCTGGTATGACTGTTGCCGTCGGAGTGATGCCGACGTACACCGATCCGTTGAAGTAGGACGCCGTCGAGAAAAACTCATAGGAATTGACGTCGGTTGTCCATGTTCCTTGACTGTCAGTACAGCTCGCCGAATAGGGGTCGAAGCCCCAGGTGGATAAGACACCGGGCACGGTTTGCGTCGCCCCTGCGTCGTTGGCCTGCTCCTGGCCAAGATTGCTTGTGCTCACCAAATAGAGCTTTCCGGTTTTTCCCGCGGCCAGCGCTTCGGAGCTACCTGGAATCAGCAACAGACCGCCCGAGGCCAAGTCTGCGTCGTGGCAATTCATGAAGTGGTAATCGTCGGGCGTGAAGTAATCGAGCAGTTGGAGTTGTCCGTTGTTCGAGAACTTCATCACCGAATCACCCCACGCCGTCTGCCCGTCCCAGGGGCCGTTTCCGGTTGTGACGTATATGTTACCGTTCTCATCGGCAGCCGGGCCGCCGCCGCCCATCCACACGCCGCCCGCGCTGGCATATTGACCTTCGCCGTTCAGGTTGGGACTCATATTGAAAACCCCAGTTTGGGCCAGTGTCTGCGCGTTATAGGCTAGCAACCATCCGCTATGACAACCGCCGAAACCAATGTAAACCGTGCCATTAGCCAATAGCAGGGCCGCTCGCTGGACGCAGGACGTATTTAGATAGACGATGCCGTTCACCGAATCCGAATTCGTCCCCGGCACCGAAGCCTGAATGGTGACTGGGCCGCCGAATTTTTGCGCCCCTGTAGTGATATCCAGCGCATTAAGACGGAAGGTTGAAACCCCCGTTGCAGTGAGCACTTGCGCGGAAACTACATATACAGTATTTGAAGTCAAATCGATCACCGGCGTTGACGTAATCCCCTGTACAGGTTGGATAGGGCCATCGGTCATCGGTGTTTCGCCCGACTGCAGCAGCGAAACCTTCCACAACGGCGTGCCATTGTTATAGTTGTCGGAATCGAAGGCATACGCACTGTCATTCTCGGTCGCCGCGAACACCACATTGTGCACGCTACCGTTGACGGTTAAGTTTGACACCAGCAGCGGCTGTCCATACTCGTAGCCGTCCAACAACTGAGTAAAGAGCTTGCCAAAGTTTTGCGGAGTTACAGTGGGCGGCGACAGCAGACTCTCGTTTGGGTTCAACCCGGTTCGTTGCGCGTCGAAATGCCACATTACGACGTTTGCTCCTCCACTAGCGCTGGCCGTCACGGTGAGCGATGCACTTCCGCTGACGCCGCTTAGCGAGGCAGCCACCGCCGTCGCGCCCGCAGTCATTCCTGTCGCAAGGCCGCTCGAACTCGTGGTCGCTACTGACGCTGGTGTCGCTGTCCAACTTGCCGTCGATGTGATATCGGCGGTTGAATGATCGCTATAGGTTCCCGTGGCTGTGAACTGCTGTGTAGCGCCCACCGCAATGCTTGCGCTGGACGGCCCTACTGAAATCGAGGTAAGTGTCTTAGCCGGGGGTACGGTTCCGCTTGACGAGCCGCACCCTGTGTTCGCGATCACGAGGGCGAGATAAAAGACGAAAATCGGGGTGGAAAGCGAATAGCGACGACGAAGGGCCATTTGGCTAATCCTCAAGAAACGCGGTCTTTAAGAATCCCCACGACACAGCCGAAGAGCCGCGCCGCTCCTGGAGACGGCACTTAGAAGCCGAATCTTTATTGTTGGTTGCTGTCGTGGAGAGGTCTGCCACATGCTGATTACTGCGAAAAAGTCCATGCCCTTCTGAGTGGGCGTCAGAGGCAATTTTCTTTGACCCTACACGGAACCCTGTATTACTGTTTGGGCAACAGGCTGAACCTCAGATCGGCGAAAATCGATCGCTTTTGGAATCGCAAGTCCCGAAGTGCCTAATAATAAAAGGATTAGCTCCGACGCGACCGAGACGTACCTTCATGCGTTTCGGGTGGATGCCGGGCGGGGCACCGTGAATAATAATGAAACCTTTCCACTCCTTCCTTTTTGCGATTTTGCTATTGGCGACCTCTGCGTTCGCCAATGTCAGTGTCAGTACTCCAAATAATGGCGCGACGGTTGGGTCGCCGGTGAATTACGTGGCGACTGCAACCTCAACTTGCTCCAAAGGCGTAGCGTCCATTGGTCTTTACGTGGACAACGCGCTCGTCTACGTCGTGAACGGCGCGAGCCTGAACACGGCTTGGCCCCTCAGTCCGGGGAGTTACAACACCGTGGTGGAAGAGTGGGACTATTGTGGCGGCGCAACCTATACGCCAGTAGCGATCACGGTAAGCAACCAAACCGGCGTATGGGTGACCTCGCCCGCGAACAACGGCCGGGTGGGTTCACCGGTGAATTATGCAGCGACAGCGACCACGTCCACTTGCGCGAAGGGCGTGGCTTCCATGGGTGTCTACGTCAACAACCAGCTGTCATATGTGGCGAACGGAACGAGCCTGAACACCAATTTGACGTTGAGCCCTGGGACCTACAACACTGTGGTGGAAGAGTGGGACAAGTGTGGCGGGGCATCTTATTCCGCCGTCAATATCACCGTACCCAACTCCAAATTCTCGAATCTCCAGGCCAACCAAGGCTGGAAGAGCTGGGGTCAGCTTCCCCCAGCCTATGTCGACTGTTCACCCTGCTCAGGACTCAACTGGTGGACGGATTATGTAATCAAATCGCCATCATTGAGCGGAAACGCAACCCAATTCAATACCAATGGAACAACTCCATACGGAGTTGTCCTCTGGTACAACCCGGTGATCGGCCAATCCTCAACTGAGGGTCTGCCCGATCCGAATCACACGCTCGTCCCGAGTCTCCACAACTTCATCTACGACACCGACTTTTATGTGGCGAACGCATCTGTGACTCAGGCATTGGAATTTGATGTGGCCATGTATCTCAATGGAACTGGAATGTTCTGGGGCACCCAATGCAACCATCTCGGCGACGGCCAATGGGATGTCCTGAACAACGTAATTCCGGAATGGACGAAAACCAGCGCCCCATGCAATCTCACCAATGGCTGGAACCACCTCACCCTTCAGTTCCAACGGGAATCGGGCAATAACTTGCTCTATCAGTCGATCACGCTGAACGGCGTGACGACCGACATCAACGAAACGTTTGCTCCTTTTACAGTGCCGGGTAGTTGGTATGGCGTCACCGTTAACTACCAGATGGATGGAAACTACGAGCAGTCGGCAAACACCACATACTTGGATAATTTGAGTCTCACCTATTGGTAGAGTGAGCGCGAACAGGCGTCCAGTTGGCGATCAACCAAAGTAAGTGCAGAATGAAACCGATGAAATAGCTGATTGCGCCGATTCGGAGGGACGTATTTTTGAGCTGGCAACCGGTCAGCACGGTCGCTAGCGTGCTTCCCAATCGGACGCGCCGCTGGGCAGAGTTCAGGCGTCGTCGTCACTTCCATTTATCCTCTCCCTCCACGATCGTGACGTAGCGGTCGAGAGGAAGGTCAGTGAAGCGATCTACCGCGTTGCTTGGTTGGGGCCATTTCACTTCAATCCAGTCCAGCCTCGGACGGTTGCCGATTCCCAACACTATGCGCGGGTCATGCGATGAAAGGTAGCTTCCACCACCCACTTTCGTGTGACTTCGTTTAAGATCGCCGGCCTGATAGCTGATGCGTGCTCCAACCCCATCGATATTCGACTTCTTGCCGACGAGTTTGATTCCGAGCCAACGATTCTGGCCGCCAACGTTGTTGTGCAGGAGAAGTGGCGGTTCATTGTTACAAGAGACGAGTACATCGACGCCTCCGCCATTGTCGAAATCGCCGAGTGCCAGACCGCGGGCTGACAGAGGGCGAGCAAACACCGGACCGCTTTCCTCAGTGACGTTTTTCAATCCGTGGCCGCTGTTATGAAAGAGCAATAAGCGTTCGCGGTAGCCCACGTTGTCATAGATTTTTTCGATCAGGTCATCGGGATGACCATTGGCGATCATGAGATCGAGATTGCCGTCGTTGTCGTAGTCGAAGAATTTCAGGCCCCATCCGCTCATCAGCCTGGTGGCGTTGGCAATTCCGGAAGGGGCAGCGATGTCGTCAAAGGTCTCGTCGTGTCGATTCTGATAGAAGCCGTAAAATTCGTGATTCAGATTGGTTACGAAAAGATCCATCCATCCGTCTTGGTTGATGTCGGCGGAGTCGACCCCCATACCCGATCGTGCTTTTCCACCCTCGCCATAAGCCACACCGGAGGTAAATCCGATTTCGTCGAAGTGGCGTCCGCCATTGTTTTTGAAAAGAAAATTGGCTTCTGTGTCGTTGGCTACAAATAGGTCCATCCAACCATCATTATTGATGTCGGTCGCAACCACGCCCCACGACTTGCCCGGATTATCGGCAATCCCCAGCTTCTGGCTCACATCCGTGAAAGTGCCGTCTCCGTTGTTGTGAAAGAGCCAGCTGGCCATGGGTGAATAGACCCTGGGATAGCAGTACTCGTTCATGCCTTTCAACGCTGGAATGTTTGGCGCTCCACAGTTGTGGTGCTTGGCCTTGCTGAAGTCAACGAAACGACACACGAACAGATCGAGCCTTCCATCATTGTCGTAGTCGAACCAGACCGCGCTCGAAGCCCAGCCCGGAGCGGCCACTCCCGCTTTCTCGGTGACGTCGGTGAAAGTACCATCGCCGTTGTTGCGATAGAGAATGCTGCGTCCGTACTGTGTCACATACAAATCAGGGAAACCGTCGGCATTGTAATCTCCGACCGCAGCGCCCATTCCGTAGCCCCCGCCGGGCACTCCAGCTTTTTCAGTCACATCGGTAAATGTACCGTCGCGGTTGTTCTTGTAGAGAGCATTGCGCAGAGGCTGAGGGGGAGTGAAGAAGTCAGAGTTCCCGCTGTTAACGAGATAGATATCCATCCATCCATCATTGTCGTAATCGAGGACGGCGCAGCCCGAGCCGGTGGACTCGGGCAAGTATTTCTCCGGAGAACTTCCGGAGGTGTGGGTCCAGCGAATACCGCTGGCGGAGGCTGGCACCTCAGAGAATGGATAAGTGGGAGTGGCAACGGCAGATGCGACACGCGACAACCCAGGCGAGGCGAGGGTTCCCGCCAGGACTTTTAGAAAGTCTCTCCTTCCGACTCCGACGAACGCCGGATTAAAGCGCATTGTTACTTCTGCTCCGGTGGCTGGGAATTCGGAGCGGATTGCTGTTCTTGAGCGGTTGCCGCTTTCCTCTTGACGGCTTCCAAAGCCTCCGCTGATTCCCGTTGCAGTGCTGCCTCGCGGTTGGAGTCTTGACGGCGCCCAGCGCCTGCATAGGCGACAGCCAGTTGATAGTGTCCGGTGGGACTATCGGGTGCCATTTTTTCGTAGGCCTCGAGAGGCGGGATCGCCTCAGTGAATTGTTTGGCCGAATTCAATGCGGTGCCGAGTCCCAAGTATGCCTCGCTGAATCCAGCATCAAGTTTGGTGGCGCGAGTAAAGTGCCGAATCGCCGTCGCAGAGTCGTTTGCATCCGCGGCCAGTTGCCCCAGTACGAACTCCGCAACCGCGTTTTTCGGATCAATTTCTAGTTCTTCCTGAAAGTTTTTGCCGGCTTGATCGAGTTCTGTTGGCGAAGGATGCGGCTTGGAAAGCAACGCACGTCCGAGGCGAGCATGAATCCCTGGCTGCATCGGGTTAATCTCAAGAATCCTGCGGTACTCAACCGCCGCTTCGTCCCATTTGCCCTGAAGCTCTAGGGCTTCGGCATTCAGTAAATGGACCTGAAACGAAAATGGCGCTTCGTGAGCCAAGTCTTGCGAAGCTCGCATCGATAGATCGGAGTAAGCATGGGTCGCCGCGTAGAGCACTTCCGGATCGCGTGGAAAATCGCGACTCAGCACGACGAGGAAATCGAGGGCCTCATAGGGAATATCATGAGTCATGGCGCAATGCAGGCCATCGAGCCCGATGCGTTTCTTGAGGTCTTTATCGGCGGCCTGATGAATCTCTTTCTTGAGAAAAGGAAGAGCCTCTTTGCAGTGTCCGTTCTCAGCCAGAGCGAGACCGCGCTGACTATCAACGCCACCAGCCGCCGGCACCGAACCTTTCGCCGCATTTTGCCCGTAGGCACCCGCAGTCAGCACGATAACCGCGGACAAAAATAAGGCGAGACACTGGAGAGAACGAAGCATTTGTCGATTATATGCCGAGAAAGTCATCGATCGAACTCCACCAGAAGTGCCCACAGGAATCTCGTTTTTTCGCGACCCGTTTAATGCGCGCCTTGATCTATATCTCACTTTTTTCGCGTCTACCAGTCAATTGGGATAAGGCTGACCCGGACGAACAATCCGGATCCAATGGTCGGTGAAGCTCGAATGTTGGATCGGGGACTCAATTTTAGGCATGTGGCAAGTTACACAGTTCTTCGTGCTCACGGGGCAAGCCGGCCCCGGATAATCGGCGGTCGGTTTTGCGCCCCGATGGTTGACGTGGCATTGCAGACAACGTGAATCGTAGGCTATTAGGTCGTGCTCCAGCGGCAGATGGGGATCGTGGCAAGCGACGCAGGTGAGACGGGCATCTGGGTTGCTCCAGCATTTACTGTTTTCGAGGCGGTAAGGCGCAAAACGAACGTTTAATACACCAACTCCGACGAAACCTCTCGTCACAACATCTTCCCAGGTGCGGTGGCATGCCCCGCAGAAGTCTACGGATGTGACCGGATCCAGACTACGAGGATTCATAATTGTCTTCGCACCATTCTGTGGCGTGTCCGATTTCATCGCAGCGACGTGCATGGCACCTGGTCCGTGGCAAGCTTCGCAGGTGACTCCAAGCGTTGCACCGTTTAGATCGAATTGATTGTTTGTCACCGAAGCGGTTGCGTGACAGGCAAAACATCGCTGGCTCTCTTCAGCCGGCATGCGCCGTCCCGCAGCATCTTCAATGTTGCCGGGAACGGCAGGCGATTGCCCAATAGTGACATTCAAAGAGTGGGAAGAGGAAAAAAAACTCAGGTGACTTTCGTAGAAGCTGCCGTTTTTCTCGTAGACATAAGTTTGACCCATGTGGCCAATCCCAAACGCCCAAAGCAGCTCGGCGGAGAAGGGTGCCGCGCTATCGCTAGTGGTGACGGTTAGAACGCTCTTGTTCCCTTTTGTGACGATCTCCTCATGATAAGGGCCGACGCGAAAGGATAAAGTGTCATGCTGACGAAGTACTTCCGCATCGGCGGCGCGAACGGCGGCATGGGCCATGGCGTTGGTTTGCTGGGTCGCAGTTCGATGAGAGTGACATTCGGCGCATGCGGCCGTGCCGGCGTAACTCTCTCGTGAGGCGTCCCCTTTGGTGGGCCACCAACCGCCGGATTTAATGCGTAATTCGGTGGGCTGGGAGATGCCAAGGGGAGTCGAGGTCTGAGCCGCCGAAGTTTGAGACAAGGACACAGCAGCCAAAATAAAAATTCCGAGAGCGCAGAATGCTATCGTTAGCGCCATCCGAAGGGTGACTTCCGCAACTCTCAAGAAAAGAAACCGCCGGGCCAATTTTAATGCAAAAAAGAGAGCAGGCGCTGCCTACGCGCCTGCTTCGTTTTCAAAATTTCCTCCCGCTAGAAGTAAAACTTCAAGGCGAGCTGAAGTTGTCTGGCTCCCTGGGAGCCAGTTATCTTGCCGAAGGTCGTGTTGGTGGTTTGGGGCTGGAGGGTAGTGGGGTTGATCGTCCACGTACCCGGATCAAACGATCCGTTATCAGGACCGCCGGAGAAGGTCCAGACGGGATGGTTAAGGGCGTTGAGCGCTTCGAATCGGAACTCCAGCTTCTTGGTCTCTGTGAGAAGGAAACCCTTGTGCAGGCTTAAATCCACGTTGGCATAGGCCGGGCCGCGGATGTTACCGACACCGCAGGTTCCGAACGTGTTCGGAGCTGCAGGCTGTGCCGGGCCATTGATCGAATTTGGAATATATTGAATATACCCGGCCGCTCCAGCTGACGCTAAAACCGTTTGTTTGTGAGCATCGATCGGGCCGTTGCAGTCTGGCAGGTTTGCAAGCGTTTCAGGCCCGATTCCATTTGTATTATCAGAGTTACCACCTACGCCCCAGCCTCCAAAGTTATTTAGACTAAGAGAGTTTCCGCTGTGGAGGGTGACGATTCCTCCGATTTCCCAATTGCCGAGCACAGCATTCAATGCGGGATTCATATCGTGGCCAAACTCTTTTCCGCGGCCAAAGGGCAGTCCATAAGTAACGTAGCTGGTTAGGATGTGGGGTTGGTCGTAGTAGCACGGTCCCCAATTCAAACGCGGATTGTAGATATTCTCCCAGCCCGGCTGTCCGCCTGAACTGGTGGCATTAATGCTGCCCCAGCCTGTGCCAAAATAGCCTGGAGAGTTACTCAGGCACTTCGACCAGGTATAGGAAACCTGAGCTTCGAGACCGTTGCTCATGCGCTTTTGCAGCACGGCCTGAAGCGCGTTGTAGGACTGGTCAGAGTTTGACATGTTGGTGCCAGCGAGAGTTTCCACGCCGCAGGGAGGATTGGTCGTGATAGTAGTGCCGCAACCAGCCGGGTTGAACTGCGGATTATCCGCCAAATAGAGCGAGCCTGGCGTGCTCCCTCCGAGGAACGGCCCAGGTTCACGGGTCGTAATCTGTTCCCCTCGCCCGGCGACTTGTCCTTGCGCGTTCAGCGGGACCGACTGTGCAACGTCCTCAAAGTTAAGCAAGTGCGAGCCGCGCTGCCCGACATATCCAACCTGGAAGGTTAAAGAGTTGGTTAGCAGCTGCTGGAACGTAAGGTTCCACTGATTGACCGTGGCCGGTCTGAAATTCTGATCAAAGATGCGAACTCGGACACCGTTATAGCAAGCTTGATTGATGCCACCGGGACACGCGGCACCCGTGGCAGAACCGAAACCATTTTCGAGAGTGTAGACGCCTCCCGGTGCCTGTTGCTGGAGAAAACCAAAGGGCAGATTCTGCGTGAGTTCCTCGTTTCCGCCTCCGCCTTCGAAGAAAGAAGAGATCGCGAATCCGGCCCGGAATACCATCTTGCCGCCGAACTGTGCTGGCGCCCATGCCAGCCCGACTCGCGGCTGCCAGTCGCCAATGCCGAGGTAATTTTTGTAGAGAGCTTTATTGGGGTAGGTCGCAGTTGAGTCGACGCCATTCTGCGTGTAGATAGTCCCGGTGTACAGCCCGAAGTTGACCGCGTGGCCGTCGGCTTCGAAGAGCGGAGTATGGTCTTCAAAGCGCAACCCGATGTTCGCGGTAAGCGTTGGTGTTACACGCCAGTCGTCCTGTATGAACCCCGCGAATATATTGCCGCGTAGTTTGGCGGGCGAACTAAGTTGGCTGCCAGTATCTCTTTGTGAGCCCGCTCCTCCCGCAACGCTGCCTAGCCAAAAATCAGCAAGGTTGGACTGGGTGAGGGTGGTGAAGCTATAAAATCCAAGGGCGCCATTATTTCCTGGATAAATGTAATCCTGGCGTTCGCGTACATATTGAAAACCAGTTTTAATCTGATGGCGGCCACGCGTATAGATCAGGTTATCCTCGAACTGGCCCTGAGTGGAGTGGAAGTCCTGGATCAGATTGCGCAGTCCGAGGCTAGCTATTCCTCCGTTATTTCCCGTGATATCCAATTCAACTAAGCCAGGCGCCTGAGCATTGGCGCCAGCGATACCCAGAGTTTGGCTGATATTGCCTAGTGAGGAAGTTGGGGTCTCGTCTTGATTGAACCGGACCGCATTAAACCCGAAACGTGCCTCGTTGAGCAGGTTGGAGCGAAAGGTATGCGTCCAATTGACTACGGCATTGCGGACGGGCTCGTCACTGCCTTCTATGGCCTGATTAAAACAGAAGACGCAACCTGTGAATGTAGGCTGGACGAGATCCATCTGTGACCAGCGTCCGAAGATATGGTCGCTCTGGGATAAGTTGTAGTCGATTTTCAGGTCTCCCTGATTGTTGTTCAGGTCGTTCCCACTCTTATAAAAAATGTTGTTTCCCTTTAGGTTGTTAATCGAAGGTAAGGGATAGTACTGCGTGTCGGCGAACAGGTTCTTGGCGACTGTATCGATGGTATAGCCAGCGGCGGCCAGATTGTTATTTGGAATGTTCAGACCTGCATTCGGACCGTTGGGATAAACAAGCTGCGTTATAACGCCGGACGGAGGCGCAGCCCCGGTACACGCTCCTGCGCCATTGAACACTCCGCCCCAATCGGTGCAGAGCTGGCCGAAGTCTCCGCTACGTGCCTGCGCGGTAAAAACCTGTGCTGAGGTGGGAGCAGCATTCACTAGCCGCTGGCCCTGATAATCGGCGAAGAAGAACAACTTGTTCTTAATGATCGGACCACCGAAGGTACCCCCGAATTGGTTGTAACGAAGTTCAGCTTTGTTGGCCACGCCCTCAGCGTTAAACCCAACCTGGTTGTTATTCACCCCCTGGGTCCATCCATCGGAAGCCTCGTGGGCGTTGAGGTAGTCGCTGCGGAAGAACTCATAAACACCGCCGTGAAAATTGTTTGTGCCCGACTTGGTGCTTACGCTCACGATGCCGCCCTGATAGTTACCGAACTCAGCTGAGGCATTCTGAGTAATGAGATTGAATTCCTGTATGGCATCGACGCTCGGTGAATAACCAGTTTCGTTATTCTTGTCTTCGCTATTGAGTATGCCGTCCACCAAGTACTCATTAGCCTGCTCACGATTGCCGTTGATGTAGGGCCGACCGGAGTTGAGCATGTTCATTGGCGAGCGCATTCCATCGGGGTCGACGTTCGTTACACCTGGCGCGAGAAGCGAGAGCTGCAGATAATTACGCGAGGCCAGCGGCAGGCTAACGTTGGTTTCGGCGTCGATA
>Ga0210388_10003354_pt1 | contig 12552 bp, 10 predicted proteins | sample IncBWC19OmetaG_FD_155485 | JGI IMG/M metagenome (GOLD analysis project Ga0210388, IMG submission 155485) | Forest soil microbial communities from Barre Woods Harvard Forest LTER site, Petersham, Massachusetts, United States - Inc-BW-C-19-O ... | reverse complement strand
GCTCATTAAACCAAAGCCTTATCAGGGGTAAAAGTATTTCATTTTATGTTCGAGCGCATTAAAAGCTTCTTTACAGGCAAAAAAAACATGTCCTTCCTCGACCACCTCGAGGCATTGCGCTGGCATATTATACGTTCGGTTATTGTACTTGCCGTAATTACAACCATTCTCTTTTTCTATAGCAATTTCATTTTCGATACTGTTCTCTTTGGCCCTACCAAGCCTTCATTTATAACCTATCGTGCATTGTGTAAGCTTTCTGAACTATTGCACATGGGCGATAAGTTGTGCCTGCAAAGCAAAGTATCGTTTAAATTGGTTAATACCGAAATATGGGGCCAGTTAACTATGTATATGTGGGGCACATTTGTTGCAGGGCTTATACTTACTATGCCATTTGTACTTTGGGAAATATGGAAGTTCATCAGCCCTGCCCTTAAGCCAAATGAATTAAAACACACTCGTGGCTTTGTATTTATGGCAACTCTGTTGTTCCTTTTAGGTGCATCATTCAGCTATTTTTTAATTGTACCATGGACAGTGAATTTTTTGAATGACTTCAGATTAAGTGATGGCACTACGGTAGAAAACCTATTTAATGTCCGCTCTTATATTTCTACTGTAACTACACTTGTATTATGGATAGGCGTAATATTTGAACTGCCTATGGTGACCTATATACTTACTTCTATAGGATTGGTTTCTTCTGCATTCCTCAAAAAATACAGGAAGCACTCTGTTGTAGTTGTATTAATTGTAGCAGCGCTTATAGCACCCCCCGATGTGGCATCGCAGGTATTTGTCTCAATACCATTATATTTATTGTTTGAAGTGAGTATTTTTGTATCGAAATACGTAGAACGTAAAAAGGCAAGGAGAGTAGCTTAACAATCACCACAAAAGGTATTATATAAAATGGCAAGAATATTAGTAACAGGGGGAGCAGGTTTTATTGGAAGTTCGCTGGCAGAAAAATTGGCAGCAGATAAAAAGAACTCCGTAGTTGTTTTAGATAACCTGCTTACCGGAAGCACAAATAAAGTACCTGTTTCATCAAACGTAAAGTTCATTAAGTGCGATGTGAATGAATGGCGCGACCTTTCAGGTGTTATGTATTCACAGGCGTTCGACTATGTATTTCATTATGCAGCCTTAGTTGGTGTTGAACGTACAGTAAGTAACCCCGTAAAAGTATTGCAGGACCTTTCCGGTATACGAAACATCCTATTGTTCGCTAAGAATAGTGATGTAAAACGTGTGTACTTCTCCTCTTCTTCGGAGGTATATGGCGAGTCGGTTTACTTTCCGCAGCATGAAGAAACTACTCCGCTCAATTCACGCCTTCCTTATGCCATTGTAAAAAATGCAAGTGAGGCTTACTTAAAAGCTTTCCAACAAGAATACGGACTTGAGTATACCATCTTCCGTTTTTTTAATACATATGGCCCAAAACAGAGTAAAGATTTTGTTGTATCTCGCTTTATAGGCAGGGCTTTAAAGAATGAACCTATCCATATTTATGGTGATGGTAAGCAAATGCGTACCTTTTGTTATATCGACGATAATATAGATGCAACTGTAAATGCGTTTAAGAACAATCAGTATATAAACGACGTGGTGAATATTGGTGGCGATATAGAAATAACTATCCTCGATCTGGCTAAAACTATCATTAGTTTAACCAAATCGAAATCGAAAATAGTGCATGTAGCTCCACTGGCTGAAGGTGATATGACCCGAAGAAAGCCTGACCTTACCCGTATGAGGAAATTGCTCAAGAAGAATCCTGTGAAGTTGGAAGACGGATTGAAGAAGATTATAAATAATACCAAGTATATACTTTAAGTGAAACTGCCGGCATCTTTCCAGGCATCTGTAGAAAAAGAAATAACCTCTTTTTGTAAGAACCTCAGTGCCGAACCCGACGAGCTTTATGCTCCACTGCGTTATACACTGGCATTAGGTGGAAAAAGGATCAGGCCTAATTTACTTTTGTTATCATGTAGCTTATTCAAAGGGAATGTAAAACAAGCATTACCTGTGGCAATAGCAATAGAGCTTTTTCACAACTTCTCGTTAATTCATGATGATATCACTGATAATGCTCCACTCAGACGTAATAAACCAAGCGTGCATGCCAAATGGAATACGAACATCGCATTGCTTAGTGGTGATGCCCTGATGATAAAGGCCTATGAATATATTGGCAAAGCACCGAAAGATAAATTGCCTGTTATACTGAATCTGTTTAACGAGACTGCATTAAAAGTATGTGAGGGCCAACAGTACGATATGAACTATGAGACACAGCAACGTGTTTCTATAGATGATTATCTGCAGATGATTAGTCTTAAGACGGCTGCACTTTTATCCGCTTCGCTCGAAATGGGTGCCATTTTAGGTGGAGCATCTGCTAAAGACATACAAAGCATGAAAGTATATGGAGAAAGTATAGGTATGCTTTTCCAATTGCAGGATGATATATTAGATGTGTTTGGAGAAATGGAAAAAGTAGGCAAGCAAACAGGTGGCGATATTATAAATAACAAAAAGACCTACCTATTACTTAAAGCTTTTGAATTAGCCAAAGGAGATACTCTGAAAGAATTAAATACCTTATTGAATAGCTATAATATTTCTCCTGCTAAGAAAGTAAAGGGAGTGAAAGATATATATAACGAGCTTAAAGTGGTTGAGCATGCCAATAAGCAAATGAATAAGTACCATGCGGCTGCAACTAAATCTCTGCAGACCATTAATGCTCCGGGTAAAAATATATTGCTCGACCTTTCTGATGCCCTTATGAGCAGGGAAATTTAGAATTCACCTACTACTTCGTTCCTAACAGATGCAGCTGCATCTGTCATAGCTTTAAGCTGTTCTGGAGTAACGGTGGTTAGCTGGCCAGGCGTAATTTGTATAGGAGCCAACACAGCTTGTATCTTTTTTAACTGCTCCAGTAGATCTTTCATTTTCCCATCTGAAGGATAAGTTTGAATAAGAGCCATCAGATCTTCCAAGGCAGATTTTTGTCCTGCAGCAGTACCTGCCAAATCAGGGCTGCCGGTTTGGGTAGCCATTTGTGTGGCAAGGTAAAATCCTTCTATCCAACCACCTGCTATAAGAAATGCTGATACCTGTGGCCTTCCATCTTTGGTTAAGCCTGCATCGGTATTCATATAATCTTGTGTAATGATGGCAAGCAATGAATCTTGCAATCCTATATTAGCTTCTATCCTTGAAACAACTGCTTCATTAAATGCCTGTGGTATACCTAATGATGTAGCCAGTTTATTTGCACACTGAAGATAAAGCGATGCTTCTTCCTTTTGTTCATATATACCTGCATAAGCTAAATCTGCACCATAAATGCCAAGGTTAAGGGCCTGTCCTTTTAACGATGTATACTTAGATGCACTTGTAGGATCACTAGGGAACGACTCACTATACTTTGCTCTTGATTTCTTAATGAGTTGTATCCTGTCAACTGCCGAAGGAGTCTTATTAAAAATGCTTTTTACTTTACTTACACGTAAAGCTGCAATGGCTGTATCGCTTTGGGTACCGCTTCCATTTCCATTCAATATTTCCTGTGCCTTCTTGCTGTCAGATGAACAACTAACCGATGACACTATTATATAGGAAAGAAAAAGACCTGTTAAAACGTTACGGAATGTCTTGATACTCATTTGCACACTACCCATTTTTATAGATTACAAATATATGATTATTTGCATACCTTTTAATGGCTAATTACAGAAGGGCTAATCAGCGTTATACAGCTCTCTTAGCTTGCTGTATTTAAGGTAAGTGGCCCATGAAGACATGGTGCAAACTGTCCAGCCTGCCTTGCCATCTAAAAACCCGAGATGAATAATATATTCCTTAACAAACTTAAATACGGGACTCATATACATTTTGAAAAGAGAGGCACGTTTGCCGTTTTTGAAAAGTTCTCTTGATGATATGTCTGTAAAGTATTGTATTTGCCTGTAATGGTCATCCAAGGTGTAATAACTGTAATGAAGCAAGTCGCCTTTCAGAAAACCAATCTTCGATCCGGGTTGCATTTCGCATTTATCATGCGGATTAGTTCCTCCCCATTTCCCTTTTGTCTTGTCAAACAATCTTAATTTCCTATCTGGGTACCATCCGCTATGTTTTATCCACGTACCGCAATAATTAGTTAGGCGGTTCATTTCATACCCGTCGTACTTCCAATTCTCTTTTACTTCCAGAATGCTTTTCTTTAATTTCTCATCAAGTGCTTCATCTGCATCGAGCGATAAAACATATTGTGACGATGAAAATTTAAGCGCATAATTTTTCTGTTCTATATGCCCTTCGAACTTATTTTGATAAAAACGAGCACCTTTGCTTTTACAAATCTCTTCCGTCTTGTCAATAGAAAATGAATCAACAACAATTATTTCATCGGCCACACCCTGAACTGAATCAAGGCAACGGGCAATGTTCTTTTCCTCGTTATAGGTTATTATGACTACTGATAACTTAACCACTCTGTTAGATTATGTATAACAAAAGTACCAAAATGCAATTGAATTGCGCTTTGTTTATCTTTGCTTATCAATGAGCGTGGAAGAATCTAACTTGCAGCATGAACTTAAGCAGGGTGACAGAAAAGCCCTGGCACGTGCAATTACCATTATTGAAAATGAATTGCAAGGATATGAAGAGATACTTCTTAACCTGCATTCCGAAAAATATATTCCTATAATTGGTATAACCGGACCTCCCGGTGCAGGAAAAAGTACATTAGTAAATAGTCTCATTGGTGCCCTTCTGCTAAAAGTAAAACCAGGCTCAAAGGGAATTGGCGTGATAAGTGTCGACCCGAGTTCACCCATTCATCAAGGTGCAATTTTAGGTGACCGCCTCCGGATGAATGAGCATTTCAATAATGAACAAGTATTCATACGTTCGCTTGCAACACGCGGCGCGTTAGGCGGACTTTCGGCAAAAACAATCGAGATAACTGAAGTTATGCGAAGTTTTGGCTTTGAATATATTTTGGTTGAGACAGTTGGTGTGGGACAATCGGAAGTTGAAATTGCCGCGCTGGCAGATGTTACTTTATTAGTAATTACTCCGGAATCGGGAGACGATATTCAGATAATGAAATCGGGCGTGATGGAGATAGCAGATATTTTTGTAGTGAACAAGGCAGACAGAGATGGTGCAGAAGAATTTGCAAAGAATCTAAATCAGATTCTCCCAATCAAACATGAAAAAGAAAATCTGAAATCGAGTATTGTAAAAACAGTTGCAACACAAAATAAGGGAACAGATACGTTGGTTGATGAAATTATAAAACATCTTGAACATAAGGCTCCTCACCAGCAAAGCACGCTATGGGCGGAGAAAGCATATCAACTTATTTTGAAACAAAAGATGAACGGCATCAGCAAAAAGAAATTGAAAGAGGAAATTGAAAAGGAAATAAAAAAAGACAATCGATTTAATATCTACCGATTCATAAAGAACTACTAGTTTTTCTTTTTCAATAATGCATTATCCTGAATTAAGCCACAATCAAGCGTTTCCAAAGCACATAAAATTTCCAATTTCAGTTTTCACTCCTGAAAAAACATTATCTCAAAAAGTATTTTCGTGCTTAGTAAAATTGAAAATGGATTTTAATACAACATTTTTTATCACTCAAATTCATTTCAACAATTTATTTCATACTTCTGCATCAATGATGAATAAAGGCACGCAGAGAATTTCATTTTTAGAATCTTATTTTTCATGAAAAATGACTTCATGCTTATCAACATTTGTATGTTAACAACATCGCCTTATATTACTATGTATCTCGAAAAAAATTCCCGACATTCGTACTCATAATTTAAAAACTTCAACATCATGGCAACAAAAAAAGCAAAGAAAAAGGCAGCTCCAAAAAAGAAAGCTGTTAAGAAAGTAGCGAAGAAGAAAACTTCGAAAAAGAAATAAGGAAAAAGGCCCCGAAAGGGGCCTTTTTTTTGTCTGTTATTTTCTATGATATCCTGCTCCAGTCGCCCTTCTCCTTATCCAGCTTCCTAAGCTCCTCCGCAAGAATGCGGTTCTTCTCCAACTTCAAATCTCTATCTTCATTTAATATCTCAGTAGCAATTATTCTTGCCTGCTGAAGTATCTTTCCATCTTTGGCAAGATCAGATATTTTCAAATTCAATATTCCACTCTGTTGTGTTCCGGTAATATCACCCGGCCCTCGTAATCGTAAATCTTCTTCCGATATTTCAAATCCATCATTTGTGCGAACCATAATATCAACTCGTGCACGCGCATCTGCGCCAAGCTCATAAGGTGTCATTAAAATGCAATAGCTCTGGTATGTGCTTCTTCCTACTCTTCCCCTAAGCTGATGCAATTGTGATAAACCAAATCGTTGTGTGCTCTCAATTAATATAATACTTGCATTGGGAACATTCACGCCCACTTCAATAACTGTTGTTGCAACAAGTATATGTATCACTCCATCGGCAAATGCACGCATTGTTTTTTCGCGCTCGGCAAATTTTATCTTGCCATGCATCATACCTACCACATGCGCAGGAAAAGCTTTTTGTATTTCAGCAAAGCCTTGCATCAGGTTTTCTATATCTACCTTTTCAGATTCATCTATTAGCGGATAAATAACATATGCTTGTCTTCCTTTATCAATTTCCTTTTTGATGAATGCATACACTTCACTCCGTTTTGCATCGTACCTATGTACCGTTTGAATTGGTTTTCTTCCCGGTGGCATTTGATCGATCACAGAAATATCCAAATCACCATACAATGTCATAGCGAGCGTTCTTGGAATTGGTGTAGCCGTCATAACTAAAATGTGCGGAGGTGTTTCGCTCTTCTGCCACAACCTTGCACGCTGTGCCACGCCAAAGCGGTGTTGTTCATCAATTACTACCAACCCCAAATTTTTAAACTTAACAGCATCTTCTATCAGTGCATGAGTACCGACTGTAATTTGCATAGCCCCGCTTTCCAATTCTTCATGAATAATTTTCCGTTCTGCTTTTTTAGTTGAACCAGTCATGAGTGATATACTTACCGGAAGATCTTTCAGGAATTCTTTCAATGTTTCAAAATGCTGTACAGCCAGAATTTCAGTTGGTGCCATTAAGCAACATTGATATCCGTTATCTAATGCAATGAGCATACATAATAATGCAACCAATGTTTTACCACTGCCCACATCTCCTTGTAGTAATCTGTTCATTTGAATACCCGAGCCCATGTCATGGCGAATCTCTTTTATAACTCTCTTTTGGGCATCAGTTAATGGAAATGGTAAACAAGTATTATAAAACTCATTAAAGTACCTATCTACTTTCGAAAATGTAAATCCCTTTATGGCTTCTTCCCTTCCAATTTTACTTCTGAGCAAACTCATCTGCAAATAAAACAGCTCCTCAAACTTTAACCTTTGTTCTGCTCTAATCAGCGTATCGTTATTTACCGGAAGATGTACGTTATATAATGCCTCTTTACGCGGCATCAACCTTAGCTTTTCAACCAGATAAGCAGGTAAAGCCTCTTTAATATGTTCCATGGCTAGTGGAACAAGCACACGTTGCAATTTCAAAATACCTGTACTGTCAAGCCCTGTTACTTTTAAAAGTTCTGTAGTACTATACACAGGTTGCAGTCCTTTTACAAGTCGAAGGTTTTCTTCTGTCTTCTCTTCTATTGAAGGATGAGAGATATTGATCTTACCGTTGAATATGGAAGGCTTACCAAAAACTATATACTCAATACCGGGTCTAAGTTTTTTGCTCATCCACTTAATTCCCTGGAACCATATCAGTTCCATTTTTCCCGTTTCATCCTCCAGATTAACCACCATTCTTTGCTTGCGCTTCTGCCCAAGTATTTCAATATGGGTTAGCTTACCACATATTTGTATATATGGCATTTCAGCATTCACTTCTTTAATTTTATAAATGCGTGTGCGGTCAACGTGACGGAAAGGGAAGAAATAAAAAAGGTCCCTGAACGTATGAATGTTCAATTCCTTTTTCAATAATTCCGAGCGCTGTGGACCAACCCCTTTCAGGTACGTAATAGGATTATCGAAGAATGAGGTGGTTCTCTCCATCGGCTTAGTTTACCAGCCTTTTTCTACAATATCGCGGGCATGATAAGTAATGATGAGATTACAACCTGCCCTTGCAAAAGCATGCATGTTTTCCATAACAATGCTTTTTTCATCAACCCATTTTTTGGCAGCTGCAGCTTTCACCATTGAATATTCACCAGATACATTATAACATGCTACCGGCAAATGTGTATTGGCTTTCAATCGCGTAACAATATCAAGGTAAGCCAATGCCGGTTTTACCATAAGCACATCGGCACCTTCGCTTTCATCAAGCCATGCTTCTTTCATTGCTTCATCCGGATTGCGATAATCCATCTGGTAAGATTTCCGGTCACCACTCTGCGGAGCAGAATCAGCAGCTTCGCGGAATGGACCATAATAGGATGAAGCGAATTTTATTGAATAGGACATGATAGCCGTATTCTCAAATCCTTTATCATCTAGTAAGTTTCTAATAGCTCCTACCCTTCCATCCATCATATCCGATGGAGCAACCATATCGGCTCCTGCTTCAGCATGGGTGAGCGCCATTTTTGCAATAGCTTCAACCGATGAATCATTATGCACATGCCCGTCTTTTATAATGCCGCAATGCCCATGTGATGTATACGCACACAGGCAAACATCGGTTATGATATAAATTTCATCTTTAAAATTCTTCCTTAGCAGTTTTATCGCATCTGCAACTACTGTATCTTTCTTATATGCCGATTTGCCCTCCGAACTTTTATCTTCTCCGCTGCCAAAAAGTAATACTTTCTTAATACCTTTCTTCAATCCTTTCTCAACGTCCTTCAATAAAGTATCAGGAGAAAAATGATTTATGCCCGGCATTGAAGAAATAGGGGAAATTATGTTCTTACCCTTTTCTACAAAGTAGGGATATATGAGCATATCATTATGAAAACGAACCTCGGCTACCATGTCGCGAACGACGATATTTTTCCGGAGGCGGCGGGGACGATGAATCATAGCACAAGAATTATAATACAAAGATATGAGATAGAATGAAGAATGTACAATTGAGAATGGAGAATGTTTTAGAATTCAAATTGTTTGACATTTTCATGACAAAACCATTCTAAATCTCGCACGTATAGATGGGTAAACTATTATTTAGTTCTTTGCAACCTCAACCATTTTAAGTTGCGTTAAGGCAATCTGCAATTTCTTCCGCTTTTTAGAATTAGCCTCAGGATATTTCAAGGCTACAGGGTTGTTATAAAATTCAAGTATTTGTTGTTTCAGTTCGGGGCTCAGGTGTTGAAACTGATTATTCTGAAGGGTTAGTAATAACTTATAATAGCTATTATCTGCTATTGTATACTCACCAGGTAGAGTGGTATCTCCCGTATCATAATCTTTATTTATCAGTTTACTCTTTCCAAGCCTTAATCCCTTTAATATAGAACTGAATCTAAATACAACAGTATCCAGGCTTTGCTTGTATAGCTTCTCTACTTCAGCATTTGGTGTTTCAAACTTTAAAATAAGCAGAGGGCCTATCTTAGGTAAAACCTTTATTATACTGTAAAAGAAAATAGCTTTAAATTCAGGTTTACCATATGTTTTATAATACTCTTTATTGTGCATTTTATATCTGAAACCTTTTTCAGTCAGCAATGGGTGTTCTTTGGTAAGGTCAGCCTTCTTCAACCTCCACGCATCTTCTGTCAGTTCTTCAAAAATGTGTTTAATGGTGTATCTTAAAAATGCAATCGAACTTATATTGAAATAATCTTTCAATTCAAGTGAATAGGTTTTATAAAAAGCCCTTTCCAATACAGGTTGGCTTATTTTAAAATCTATAAAACCCTGATACGATTCCGGAGTATAATTACCTAATGCTGTTTGCAATACATCAAAACAGAACTCCATTTGTATATGCCTTATACGGTCCTGTTCATAGGTTACTACACTTCCATACTTCTCCTTATCCTTGGGGAAAAGTGCTGGCACTGCATGGTTGGTTCCCACAGAATGCCCGTATATATCGGCTGTATAATGGCATAATAAGCCAAGTGCGAAAGCATATTCATCTAAATTCTGCGATTCATCAAGCATGGCCCGTATAAAATCACCTGTGCGCACATAATGAATAAGGTCTGTAAAAAGCATATCGCCAAAGGGGTAGTATCCAATATCTGGAATAACTGTCCCTCCGTATACATAAGCACGTGCTTCCTTCAACTCCTCGTCTGTAGCCGCAGGATATTTTTGTTTTAATAAAGGCAAAATTGATTTGTCCCAGGTTGCATCCACAATCATTTCATGCGTAAGCAATGCAAATCCCTTTGAACTTCTCGGGTAACACAAACATATCACCGCAACTAGAATTATATAAACCTTCTTATAACTGAACATTATATCACAATTCAATTAATAAAAATACCCCGCCATCTCCTTTGGGCTATTGTATTTTATTCCTTAAAGTTTATATAATTCCTTCCCTTAGGGAAGGATGAAGAACTTTACTCCTCTTCTTCTACCGTAACCGATTTTGGCAGACTAAAAATAGCTTGCAATAAGCCTATTTCATCAAATGAGGGAACGTGATAAACTGACTTTACACCAGCTTGTTTAAGTACATGCGCGGTAGCATCACCCATCGCTATTACTTTTTGTTTAGGGTTTATTTTTTTCTTTTCGAAAAATGCTTCTACATTCGATGGGCTGGTAAACAACATTATATCTGCATCGTGAGTATCGGCAACCGGCTTTTGTATGGTTTCATATACAACAAGGTCCTTAACCTGGTACTTATTTACAAACTGCTGTTGTATAGTCTTCATACTTTCTTTCGCCTGCGGAAACAAAACAGAGCCTGATTTAACCAGGCTTGCAAATTGCTTGCCTGTCATGCGTGTATCAGTAGAGTATCCTATAAAATCAGCTCGCTTATTATATTGCCTTATAGCAGCTGAGGTAGCTTTACCCATAGCTCCAATTTTAGCCTTGCCTATATCCGGTTTCTGGTCGAAGAAGAATTTAACGGCATGCTTACTCGAGAAAAATATCCAGTCGGTTGCATTGGGCCTGCCGAATGGAATAGGCTTAAATTCAATAAATGCCCTGCCGCTTACTTTGTATCCACTGGCTTTCAATGCACGGCTAAAGAAATCATCATCCCGAACGTCACGGGTGATAAAAACCGAAGCAGGATTACGTTCAGTTATTCTTTTAGCAACCTTTTCTGCCCATGCTTCAGGCTTTGCTGTTTCAAAACAGAAATAACGCGGGAATGCATTATCGGCATCGGAATATGCGGCCCATGCTTTAAAGAATGGTCTGTCTTCCTCATCGTGATGCTTTTCGCAATAAATACCCAATGGTAAATTACACCCACCACGGAAAAGGTTAAATATTTTACGTTCTATAGCAACTATCTCTTCTACTTCAGGATGATTGATCTTCTGTAATATCTTTTGTGTTTCCTTATCGGCTGACCTGGTCTGTAATGCCAATACACCTTGTGCAGGGGCAGGTACCAACTCCTGCGGAGAAAGTTTTTCGGAATGAAACTCAGATACATCTATACCCAATCGTTCAACTGCTGCCGATGCCACAACTATAGCCTCGTACATTTTATCTCTTAGCTTTTGTATACGGGTAGGTATATTACCTCTTAATTCCTTTATCTCGATATCTGGCCTGAAAGCCATTAGCTGAACTCTTCTTCGTGCAGATGAAGTTCCAACCAAGGCATTCTTCTTTAATGACAATTTTTTCTTAGCATCAACACAATCTTTATTGATAAGGATAAGTTCAGTAGGATCTTCACGGTATGAAACAGCTGCAACAACTAATCCTTTAACGGGTGTGGTAGGCAGGTCTTTATAAGAATGCACCGCCATGTCAATCTCTTTTTTCAGCAATGCATCTTCTATCTCTTTCGTAAAAAAGCCCTGTCCCTGCATTTCAGAAAAACGTTCTTCAGGATTCTTATCACCTCTCGTCTTTATTATCTTCAATTCGGTTTTAACGCCTGCTTTCTCTAGCTCTTTCTTTATAAAGTGCGCCTGCCAGAGTGCAAGTTCGCTGCCGCGTGAGCCAATGATTAGTTTTTTTGCCATAATTTGCCACCTGCTTCCAAAGAAACAAATGAGATGACAAAGTTACTATTTAAACCTCATCAGATTTTATTGCGTTAGGGATAGCAGCGGATAGCCCGGAATGTAATGAGGACTTGAAGCGAATAGCCCGAGCCCGACTCGAAGATGTCGGGGGAACGCCATAAGAAATTAGAATATGAGCAATAAGGATAAAAATAGATATTTGCATAGTCAAGACACAATCAATTCGTTGTATGAATAATAAGGAATTTAAGAAAGCTATACTTGAGGGCATACCCGGCACCTTACCTGAAATACCGGAATATGACAAGAATATTAACCACGCACCAAAGCGTAAGGACATACTTTCTA
>Ga0210388_10003353_pt1 | contig 12552 bp, 14 predicted proteins | sample IncBWC19OmetaG_FD_155485 | JGI IMG/M metagenome (GOLD analysis project Ga0210388, IMG submission 155485) | Forest soil microbial communities from Barre Woods Harvard Forest LTER site, Petersham, Massachusetts, United States - Inc-BW-C-19-O ... | reverse complement strand
AGATTCGCCAGGAACCTATGCTTTCGGTAGTGCGCGTACCCCAGGAAGGCCACAACCACAACAACAAGCAGGCCCGCCCCCACCAGCAACCAGACCCGCAGCCGTTCTACCGAAACGCTCATTCCTTCTCTATCTTCTCACCCCAAACTGATCCATAACGCGTTTCTCCGCGTAACCCGTGGCCTCAGCCGGACTAAACTATCCCTATGGCCGATCAGCTCTACCTAAGCCTCTGGTTCCCCAACTTCCGCTTCGACACCCTCCCGGCGACCCTCGTCTCGGTCATGCGCCAGTTCGCCCTCATTAGCGGGAACCCCCGCGTCTGGGCTGCCAGCAGCTATCCCATCAGCTTCAACGAAGCCCCCACCTACCAGCGCCTTTACGTCAACGACGACCGTTCCGAGGAAACCTCCGCCTCCCTCATCGAAAACGCCGTAGCAGAGGCCACCGAGCAGCTCCACGACGACACCGCCTACGAGTTCGAGATGCGATGGAATCTATGGGCTCCCGACACGACCACCGTTCAAGTCACCGAGTCCGCCGCCCTTGACACCCTCTGGAAGCGCCAGCCCGCCACCGTCAAAATCATCGGCTTCGGTCCCGGTTTCGACGACGCTACGTTCGAGCAGAACGGGCACATCCGCGTCGACTTCGGCCTCGACACCCCTTGGCTCGCCGAAACCCTCGACGACGAGGACCTCGACGAAGACGCCACCAAACACATCCAGCAAAACGTCGAGATGCTTCTCGCCTTCACCCTTTCGGTCGAAAAAAACTGCGGCATTAGCAGCCGCCTCCTCTGGACCGAGTCCGGCGAACCCCTCGCCCAGAAGCTAATCGACCGACTCCAGCGAGTCAATTGACACCTTTACGAAAATCAAAGAAATCCATTACACCTTTCTTACGAATCATTACTCCTTTCTTACGGATGCGGTGTTGAAATACTCTTCGGCGGCGAAATAGAGCCGCCAGGAGAGAGTTTTCATGAACACGTTTCGCACCCGCCGGCCCCTTTTAGTCAACGCCACGCAATGCCGCCAACCCGCCGTCATCCTCACCGACTCCGGACAGCGCAAGGCCTATCCCGGCGACTGGATCATTGAAGGCGAAAACCACGAGCGCTACATCGTCGACAACACCTTCTTCCAGCGGACCTTTGCCCCAATCCCATGGGAACCCTCCGACGAAGGCCGCCACTACGGCAGCTAGCCCACCACTCGCGCCAAAATATCAACCTGGATCCAAACCACTCCGGCCCCTCACAACCCGGAAAGAAGAAGAGTGCAGTGTCCTATGGCATTGTCAGTCGTTGAAGAACCCCCGGCCCCCTCATTCTCGCCCTCACTCACAATCTCCTTCATCACAACAGAAAACGACCTACGAACGCGTAGAGCACGGCTGCACGACGCCCACGACATCTACCAGCTGATCGAGAGCTTCACCTGCGACGGCACCCTCCTCCATCGCTCTCTAGAAGAGATCCGCGCCAACATTCGCACCTTTACCGTCGTCGAAACCGGCTCCCACCAGTTCGTCGGCTGCGCCTCGCTCCACGTCTATGGCCAGCACCTGGCTGAGGTCCGTTCCATCGTCGTCCGTCCCGACGCGAAGGGATGCGGAGCCGGCGGCCTCCTCGTGCGCGCCCTCCTCGATCAAGCCGAGGCCGCCGGTATTAAGTGTCTCTGCCTATTCACCCGCATTCCATCTTTCTTCGAACACTTCAACTTCCGCATCGCCGACCGCTTCGCCCTGCGTGACAAGGTAATGAAGGACTGCATTCACTGTGCCCGGCGCAACGCCTGCGACGAAACCGCCATGGCCATCGGAGAACTCCCCTCATCCGGCACTATTGCCGCGAACCTCCTCCGCCACGCGGACCTGGTACAGCTGCAGTTCTGAACCTGGAAAGACACGGGCATGACCCAAAAGACACATTCACCGCCCGTTGTCGTCGTATATACCATTTGCCATATGGTCCTTGCAGACAGCGATTTCCGTCATGGATCATTGCCCGTAAGCGCTGTTTCCAACTCGCAGCGGATGAAGACTTACAACGGCAGCCAAGCTCTGACCAATTTCTCTCGCTCATCACTCGGCGAGAATCACACAGGAAGAAAAAAGATGGAATACACACAACAGAACGATCAAATTTCAATGTACCAATCGAACTCTCGTGCCGAAGACGGTCCTGCCGCCCGTCCCTCACTCGCCATTTACGAAGGCGTCGTCATTCCCCTTGCAACACTCGGCGCTGCCCTTCTCTTCGTTGTCGGCGCAATCATTCTCACCCACTAGCCGGCGACAACGATCTCCGAGAAGTCCGCAATACCAGAGAAGTTGCCCACGATCTTTGTCAACAGCCATAGTCGGCTCGCCCGAATCTTTGGATCAGGATCCATCACCAACACCTGATCGAAAAACGCATCCACCTGCGGGCGCAGCGTCGCGATTGCCTCAAGCGCGCCGACATATTCGCGCCTCTCGGCCATCTTCTTAACGCGGTCTGCGATCTCTTCTTCCTTTGTCACCAACTCCAGCTGTGCCGGATGAATGGCTCCACTATACCTTTCTTCCCCTTGCGGCAGTTCGCCCTTCTCCTTTGCTTGCGAAAGAATATTCTTCATCCGCTTAAACGCCGCAGACACCGCAGCAAAATCCTCCGACCCGCGAACCTCAGTCAGAGCCTCCGCTCGTGCCACCGCATCGCGAACATCATTCGCTCCAACGGCAAGCACCGCCTTCACCACGTCATAGGCCTGCCCCTTCGCCTCGCGCAGATAGAACTCCAGCCGCTCCGCGAAGAAAACCTCGACACGCAGCCGCACCGCTTCGTTCGCCGAAGCTGCATCGACAACATCGCCCAGAGTCAGAGGCAGCGAAACCGTGGTCTCCGCCAGAATCTTCACTACCCCATTCGCCGCCCGCCGAAGCGCAAATGGGTCCTTGGACCCCGTAGGTTCCCACCCCAGCCCGAACATTCCGGTAATCGTATCCGCCTTATCCGCAATCGACAGCAGCGCACCCTCCACAGTCCGTGGCACGCCATCCTCCATCGACTCCGGCTTGTACTGGTCATAGATCGCATCGCCAACAGCAGCAGGAAAACCCTGCGCCCGCGCATACAACCCACCCACCACGCCCTGCAGTTCCGTAAACTCCTTCACTAACTCGGAAGTAAGGTCGGTTTTCGCCAGGGAGACAGCCGTTTCCAGCGCCGGAAAATCCACCAAAACTCCGCGCTCTGTGACCAGCTTGGCAAGCGCGGCCGCAACCCGCTTCACCCGCTCCGTCTTCGCCGCATAACTTCCCAAATCCTTCTGGAACGTCACACTCTCCAACAGCTTCACCCGCTCGACTAAAGGCACCCGCTGATCAAACTCCCAGAAGAACCGGGCATCATTGAACCGCGCCCGCAACACCCGCTCATTCCCATGCCGAATCAACGCCACCCCAGCCTCATCAGCCTCGGTATTCAGCACCGCCAGAAAATGCGGCGCCAGCTTTCCGTCCTTATCCTCTACGGCAAAATAGCTCTGGTGATCCCGCATCACCGTAACCAGCACCTCCTCCGGCAGCGTCAGATACTCCTTCTCAAACCCACCCAGCAGCACCGAAGGCCACTCGGTCAACTGCGTCAGCTTATCCACCAACCCATGGTCCTCTCGCCAACGCATCCCCTCGACGGTTCGCATCACCCTATCCAGAGCCTTCCGAATCCTCTGCCGCCGAACCTCCACATCCGCAATCACAAACCCGCCCAGCAGCGCATCCTCATAATCACCGGGAGCCGCCAGCGGAATGCCCTGCTCTTCAAGCAAAACCCGGTGCCCATATGTAACCCTACCTGCTACATATCCGCCAAACTCCACCGGCACCACCTCACCGCCGAGTAACGCCACCATCCACCGCACCGGCCGCACAAATCGCTCCGGCTTACCCGGCCGCCAATACATATTCTTCGCCCAATAGATCCCAGCCAGCTCCTTCGGCAACTCCGCCGCAATCACTTCCGCCGCGCCGCGTCCGGCCCTCACCGCCGTCGCCGCCAGATACTCCCCCTTCGCATTCGCAATCGTCTTGAGCTCCTCAACCGCCACACCGGCCTTCTTCGCGAAAGCCACTGCCGCCGGAGTCGCAACGCCGTCTTTATAAGCCACCTTCACCGAGGGCCCAACCAGCTCCTCGGCCAAATCCTCCTGCCGCTCGGCAACATCCTTAACCAAAACCGCCAACCGCCGCGGCGTAGCAAAGCTCCTCGTCACCGCGCCAGACCGCACCAGCCTCTCGCGCTCCAACATCTTCACCACGCGCTGCTCAAGCTCCGCCTGGGCCCCGGCAATCATCCGCGCCGGAACCTCTTCCAACCCAATCTCAAACAAAAACTCCGCCATGTCGTCTATCGAACCCCTGCTTCCAAAGCCTCGCCCTGCGCCGCATATGCCTTCGCCACGCCCACCACCAGCGCCCTAATCCGCGCCATCACACCCACACGCTCCGTCACAGAAATCGCGCCCCGCGCATCCAGCAGGTTGAACACATGCGAGCACTTCAGCGCCAGCTCATACGCTCCCAACACCGGAAACCGCTTCAGCGTCAGCTCATCCATCTTGTCGAAGCCCTTCGCCTTTTCAAGCAGTACCAGGCACTCCGCCTCATACAGAGTCAAATGATCCCAGAGCTTCCTGACATCCGCATAGTCGAAACTGTAAGCCGAAAACTGCTCCTCCTCGGCCAGTCGAATCTCGCCGTACGTAACTTCTCGTCCCGTCTCCGGCTCCACAGCCCACACGATGTCGTAGATCGAATCGACATCCTGAAGAAATCCCGCGATCCGCTCCAACCCATACGTAATCTCACCCGAAATCGGGTCCAGATCCATCCCTCCGCACTGTTGAAAGTAAGTGAACTGCGTTATCTCCAACCCATCGAGCATCACCTGCCAGCCGACTCCCCACGCGCCGCCGACCGGCCACTCCCAGTTGTCCTCTTCAAACTTGATGTCATGCTCGCGCAGATCAATCCCAATCGCGACCAGAGATTCCAGGTACATCTCCTGAATATTCACCGGTGGCGGCTTCAAAATCACCTGCAACTGAGTATGCCGAAACAGCCGATTCGGATTCTCCCCATACCGCCCATCGGCAGGCCGTCGCGAAGGCTGAGCATACGCAATCCTCACGGGCTTAGGCCCCAGCACGCGCAAAAACGTATCCGGAGACATCGTCCCCGCACCAACCTCCATGTCATAAGGCTGCTGCAACACGCACCCGCGGTCTGCCCAGAACCGCTGCAGCGTAAACAAAAGCTCCTGAAAGGTCAGCGCTCTCTTCTCGCCCACCCGCGACATCAATCCACTCATAACTCTCTCTTGAAATCCGGCAATCCTTCGATTCTAAATGGTCAGCCTGCTCTATCACTTCGGCTGTGTTGCGCTCTTAGCCTTACCCTGCTCCGGCGCAGCCGACGGCCCCGATTGAATCGTCGTCGGGTCCGCAGCCAAGGCTGCATCTGGCAGAGGCACCGAGATCCCGGATGGCCGGGTCATGTAGTTGGATTTCGCAACCTTCACCTGCATCTCGTGCGATCCCGCGGTCGAGTTTGACGGCCGCGGAAACTCCACAATATAGCGCCCCCGTACCATCGCCAGGACCTGCCCAAGGGTCATTCCCAACGACTTCGTATCGCTTGTCGTCGTCACAATTCCACCACTCGACTCAGTCACGAAGCTCCATGCATCCTCGACATTTTGAGGCCCCGAGTTAATTGCGACAAAAGGTCCGGCACCATTTCGTCGACCCGTCGTCGGCCCGCCTCCCCACGACTGGTATTCAACGTAACGCAGCCCGAAGACCGCCGTCCCGCTATCCTGGGCGAACTTAGCTAACTCGTTCCAGGTATGCTTGCTCCCTCGATCCTGTCCGTCCGTGACCGCAAGAATCACACGCCGCCCGGACAGTTTCGACGTCTCCACCTCCACCACGGCCAACGCGTCCCATAGATGGATACTCAGCTCGCAATTCTGTTTGCGCTTCTTCCGCAAAGTCCAGGGCTCGAGAACAGCGTCAACACCCCTCTTCACAAGGGCGCTATCGGGGGGCGCACCTGCCAGCGACCGCATGAGCGAACAATCCATCGCATACAACGAAATCCGGTCCTGCGGATGCAGCGACGAACGGGCAAGCTCCGCCAATGCCTCGCTAATCTTCGGCATCAGCACAGCCGTATCTCCGTTTACGTCCAGCAGAATCGATAGCGCAATCGGGTCGTCCCCCTCCGGCCGCACATGGATCGCAGGAAACCAGGGCCCTTCGTCAATGCTGACCGAAAACCTGTTCTCCGCAATCGGCCGCTTGATCAATTCACGGCTCGGTCCCAGAACCAGCGTTGGTATCTGGATTAGGTTGGTATACACATGCAAAGTAGGAACGCCGCCGTCCACCACCTTCGGCTCATCCTGCGCCTTTGCGACGGCGCGTCCAACCACTCCCCAAAAAATTCCCGACAACAACACCACCGCAACGCGACCTGCAGGAAGCAAACGACATCCAATGCTCGTACCGGCGGCCATCAGGGCAGTATGACAGAACACAACCTGCAACTCCACCCATCGTCCAGGCCCTCGTTCGCCATTTACAAAGAATCAACGACAACCGCTTTAAGATTCTCACCAGGAGAAAGAACGACCATGAAATCCACCGGCAACACCATCCTCATCACCGGCGGCGGCTCCGGCATCGGCCGCGGACTCGCTGAAGCCTTCCACAAACTCGGCAACAAAGTCATCATCGCCGGACGCCGCAAACAGGTCCTCGACGAAACCATCGCCGCTAACCCAGGCATGGCTTCCGTAACCCTCAACATCGAGGACGCAGCCAGCATCCGCTCCTTCGCGCAAAAACTCACCGCGGACTTCCCCACCCTCAACGTCGTCATCCACAACGCCGGCATCATGCGCCCCGAAGACTTCCTCAACAAACCCGACTCCGCCGACGCCGAGGCCATCGTCACCACCAACCTCCTCGGCCCCATCCGCCTCACCGCGGCTTTGCTTCCTCACCTCAACAAGCAGACCCACGCAACCATCATGACCGTCTCCTCCGGCCTCGCCTTCATTCCCTTAGCCCTCACTCCCACCTACTGCGCCACCAAGGCCGCCATCCACTCCTGGAGCGAGTCCCTGCGCTTCCAACTCCAATCCACCAACATCGAAGTCGTCGAGTTAGCCCCGCCCTATGTCCAGACCGAGCTCATGGGCCCAGGCCAAGCGGCCGATCCACGCGCCATGCCCCTCAAGGACTACCTCGACGAGGTCATCAACATCATCAAAACCCAACCCAACGCCACCGAAATCCTCGTCGAACGCGTCAAACCGCTCCGCTTCGCCGCCTCCAACGGCCAGGAGAAGTACGACGCCTTCTTCAAACAATTCAACGACGCCATGATGGCTCCCCACTAAAAAATATTTTACGGAGCGACTACAGCCAAATGCCCCATCTTCGCGACGGTCTCATCGTCGCGAAAGTGGGCATTCGCCAAGCAAACCGCTCTCCGTCCCTCCAAAGCGCTAGTTCTTCAGTAGCGACAACGGAATAGCATCCCCCATCGCCTTATACCCCACCGGCGAAGGATGCAGCCCATCCCCCGAGTCATAAGCCGGCAGCAGATTCCCCGGATTAGCCGGGTCCCGCATCAACTTATCGAAATCCAACACTCCATCAAAATGCCCCGGCTCCCGTATCCACGCATTGACCGCCTGCCGGTCCGCTTCACTCTCCGGTCCGGGGTGGTAATACTTTGACCCGCCATCCGGCAAAATCGTCGTCCCAATCACCCGAATCCCATGCGCATGCGCCCGCACGATCATCTGCGCATAAGCCCCCACCATCCGCTTCACCAAAGCCGCATGCGCCTCCGCCGAAGCATCATGATCCCGTGTCAACGTCCCCAGATCATTAATCCCCTCCAGCACAATCGCACACTTCACCGCCGTCTGCGCAATCACATCGCGATCGAAACGCGCCAGAGCATTCGGCCCCAGCCCATCCAGCAGCAACCGGTTCCCCCCAATCCCCTCGTTCAACACACCCATCCCCCGCGTCGACCTATCCGATTGCATCCGCGCAGCCAGAACGTCGGTCCACCGGTCGTTCCCGTTCGTCGTCGCTCCATGTCCATCCGTAATCGAATCCCCCAACGCCACCACCACCCCCGTTTTCGCCGCCCCCACTACATCCACGCCCGAGATCTGGTACCAATGCTCCACCTTCTTCGCATCCGGGAGGTTCTCCTCCGATACCAAATCCCCATGCGCCACATAGGACGTCGCCCGCGACCCCGGATGGCCAGTCTCACCCACTGGCGGCTCGTCATAGTGAATTGAAATCGCTAAGCTCGAAAGCGGCGCCACAGAAAACGTAACCGCATCCGATACATATTCCGCCCCCGCCGGGATCATCACATCCGGCGCTCCATCGAACATCACCGCCGTATCGCTCGTCGTATCAATTTCCGCGCTCGCAGCCGACACCGACCGCGCCACATGCACCGCCGTCAAATGCAGCGGTTGTGTCCCAAACGCATTCGACACCCGGACGCGCAGCTGCGTCCCACCCACCGAAAGATGCACAACCTGCCGCAATGTCGCATCCCGCATCAGCTCCGAATCCAACAAATTCGCCGTCTCCGGCACTTGTTGCGAAGCAGCCCAAGACCCAACCCAATGCGGTTTAGTCTGCGCTCCCATAGATCCAACCGCTACCAGACCAGCCATCGCGCAAATCAACACCTTCAACTGTCCTAAATGCATTCAGCCCCCAAAGCCCGAGTACTCACCAATCTCCGATCCAGATGGCGCTCCAGCGTCTCTACTGCAAATCTCCTCAAATCCACAGCCCGCGTCTTCGGCCAATCCTCCTCAGCCAACCCCTTCACCGGCCCGCGAAATATCCTCTGCGCATCCGCCACCGAAGCTGCCGACAAAGCCACGCTCCCTCCACGACGGTCATCCTTACAAGTCACCCCGTCGCTCGTGGCCGAATACCAGACCGTCCCACCCCGCAGATCCAAACCGCACACCGCGCACCGCCCCAACTCCGGCATCCACCCCATCAGCCGGCTCATCCACAGCGCAAAATAAGTCACCGGCATCCACACTTTCCCGACCTGCATCTCTTCAAGCACCGCCAGCACCAGCCGGAACACAGCATCCTCAACCGCCCCCTCAGGCAGAGCCTCCTCCACCACCTCCGCCACAAACTGCAGCGCCGCCGTTCGCGCATAATCCACTGGGCGGCTCAGCGGCGAGCTCAAAATCTCAAACGCATCCAACCGCACCAGCTCCTGCTTCGGTTTCTCCGCATACGAGGCCCGCACATAGGTCATCGGCTCCAGCGCCCCGCCAAACCGCCTCCGCGACCGCATCGCATGGCGCGCCACACCCTTCACCCGTCCCTGCTCCCGCGTGAACAAGCTCACCAGCAGGTCAGCCTCCTGAAACGGCCATACCCGCAGCACAATCGCCTCACTCTGCCGTTGGATCACCCTTCACCGGCCAAACTGCCGCAGATGATGGTCCGCATGCAGATATCCCCACCGCATCCAGTCCGCCTCCGTCATCGGCCCAAACATCGGGTGCCAGGGGGCGAAGCGGCTCTCCCTCGCCAGCCTCTCGACCTTAGCGATCGTCACATCGACCAGCTCGTCAAAGTTGGCATCGGAATGCACTGCCATCGCCCGCTTCAGCTCCGGCGTTGTCCGCATGTTCTTCATCCACCGCAAACCCGACCGCAGTGCCACCCACTTGACCAACACCGGCGGCAGACCCTTCACCGGTCGAACCGGTCGCTCTCCTAAAGCCACCTCGCACGAGCAACTCAGATGCCGCAACATCTGCTTCGCCGTCATCATGCCCCAGCGCGGATGATCGTCCACCCTCAACATCCGTAGCCTCTCCCTCGTCTCCGACAACACCACCGGCGAGGCAAGGCTCTTCATCCTCCATCCCCCCAAAAGCAAAACCGCGCAGCCTCCAGGCCACGCGGTCGCAAATCAAATCAGTTGCAATCTATCGCCCGAAGTGCGAAGCATTCTTCGTCTGAAACTCCGCCCACTTCTCAGGCAGATCATCGCCCGCGTAAATTGCCGAAACCGGACACACCGGAACACACGCCCCACAGTCGATGCACTCCACCGGATCGATAAACAGCTGATCGGACTCCCCGTATCCTGCCTCATCCTTCTTCGGATGGATGCAATCCACCGGGCAGGCATCCACGCAAGCTGAATCCTTCGTCCCGATACACGGTTCCGCAATCACATAGGCCATCGCTAAAAATCTCCCTTACCCCAAATCTAAAATTCGCCAAGCTTCTCTGGGCTAAACACGATTCTAGCAGCACAACCACGCCCGACTGCAAATCATACATCAGCCTTGAAATCGCAGCCAATCACACAGTCCTTCCTTCCTGCAAACCCCACTGTTCCCTCACCCGATCCGCCAGCTCCGCCGGAAAAATTCTCTCCCGCGACCCCTCAATCTCCGCTACGGTCCACCACCGCATCTCCCGCATCATCCCAATCTCCTCCGCAGTCACCCCCGCCAACCGAGGTTCATCTCGTCTACACCGCCCTCGAAACAGAAAATCTTGATTATCCTGCATCTCCCCCTGATGCCAGAACTGGTTGGCATCGCGATACACCGGTCCCTCGACCGCAACCCTAACCCCCAGTTCCTCATTCAACTCCCGTGCCGCCGCCTCAGGCTCCGTCTCGCCGTCCTCAATCTCCCCACCCGGCAAAGCCCAGAACACAAATTCACCATCCGGCCGCATCGCCACAAACCGAATCAACAACACCGCCCCGCCTTCATCGAACAGCATTACCCGTGCCGTTCGCCTCTTCCTCACTTCTCGTCGGCCTCCCGCCTCCGGGCAAACTCCGCCGGAGTAGGAATCGGCTCCATCTCTCTCCCCGCAAACATCTCCGTAAACAGATGCACCATCTCCGCCTGGATCAGCCCGTTCGTAGCCAGCACCTCCCGGCTATCCAGCGTAAACGAACTCCCATCGAAGTGCGTCACCGTCCCACCAGCCTCCCGCACCAGCAATACACCCGCCGAGGTATCCCAAGGATTCAAATTGAACTCCCAGAACCCATCCAACCGCCCGCAAGCCACATAAGCCAGGTCCAACCCCGCACTCCCCGCTCGCCTCACTCCATGAGACCGCAGCGTCACCTCTTGATAAAAGTGCACATTCGGACTGTCATGCCGCTTCTTGCTAGGAAATCCCGTCCCTGTCAACGACTCCTGCAGCCTGGCAATCTTCGAAACATGAACCCGCCGGCCATTCAGCCACGTGCCACGTCCCTTCTCCGCAACAAACATCTCGTCCCGCAGCGGATCGTAAATCACACCGGCCACTATCTCACCGTCCGCGTCCACAGCTAACCCCTTCGGCCTGCGCTCCAAGCCCAAAATCACGCAGAACGCCGGAAACCCATGCGCGAAATTAGTCGTGCCATCCAGAGGATCGACATACCAGCGGTACTCACTCTCAAGCCCGCTCCTAGTCCCCTCTTCACCGTAAATCCCATGGGAAGGAAACGCCTTCTCCAGCCTCGAAACGATCAGCTTTTCGCTGGTGCGGTCCGCCTCCGTCACCAGATCCACATCGCCCTTGTACTCCGTCTCCACGCCCTTCGCGTAAAACTCACGCAGCAACGCACCGGCCTCCCGCGCAATCCCCTCCGCAACATGCGCAAACTCAAACTTCGCCACCACTCCCATGCACCACCTCTCAAAACCAGTACACCACAAGCTCTCAGCAAGCCCTATCTCAGTCCTGGATCGGTGACATCGGTGTCAATCGGTGTTAAGCCTTTATCCGTGCCCATCCGCATATATCCGCGGTGGCCATCGCCCTATCACCGAGCGTCTGCGTAATACCCGCTCCGGTATCGCAGCTCATAACTCCCACGAAGATCCGCATTCGCCATCCGCACTTTGATCGCCCGGTACGAGTCGTCCGCCCCGCGCTTCGGCGCATAGTACCCCAGCAGATACTGCGTCCTCAGATCATCCGACACATGCTTGAACGCCGGCTCCAGATCCTTCGGATCCACCACGTAGTAATACTTCCCCCCCGTATCGTTCGCCATCTGAATCAGCGCATGCTCCCCCGCTGTATTCCTCCCCGCATCCGCATAGATCGGCACGATAATCAGCGCATACACCATAGCGCCCGCCCGCTGAGCCTCCTCCATCGCCTGCGTATATCTTTGTCCCTTCACCGTATCCCCGCCATCGGTGATCAGCACCACTACCCGTCGTCTTCCGTCGGCCGCCGAAGTCTCTGCCAATCGCTCCGACGCAAGGTAGACCGCGTCATACAGCGCAGTAGCCGCGCCCCGCTGCACCCCATTAATCCCCGCCTCAATCCGCTTCTTTTGATTGGTAAACGGCACAACCTCCCGCACCACCTCCGAGAACTCCATCAAATCCAGCTCATCCTGTTCCCGGAGCAGCGCATTCACAAAATGCTTCGCTGCCTCCTT
>Ga0210388_10003352_pt1 | contig 12558 bp, 7 predicted proteins | sample IncBWC19OmetaG_FD_155485 | JGI IMG/M metagenome (GOLD analysis project Ga0210388, IMG submission 155485) | Forest soil microbial communities from Barre Woods Harvard Forest LTER site, Petersham, Massachusetts, United States - Inc-BW-C-19-O ... | reverse complement strand
GCCTTTTTCGATATTGGCCATGCTGGTGGCGTAGCTGATGCGCAGGTAGTCGTCCGCGCCGAAGGCAATGCCGGGGACGGCGGCGACCTTTTCCTGCTCCAGCAACTTCGCACAGAACTCGGAGGACTTGAGGCCGGTCTTGGAAATATTCGGGAAGAGGTAAAACGCGCCTTTGGCGTTCACGCACGAGATGCCGGGCATGGAATTCAACTTTGCGTGCGCGTAACGGCGGCGCTTGTCGAACTCGATGAGCCATCTCGGCAGATGATCCTGCGGGCCGGTAAGCGCGGCGACACCGCCTTTTTGCGCGAAAGAGCAGGGGTTGCTGGTGCTGTGCGATTGCACGGCGTCGATGGCCTTGGCGATCGGTTCCGGAGCGGCCAGAAAGCCGAGCCGCCAGCCGGTCATGCTCCACGCCTTGGCAAAGCCATGGACGATGATGGTGTGCTCGAAGTGCGCGGGCGAAAAGCTCGCGACGCTCTTGACCTTGGCGCCATCATAAAGCAGGTGCTCGTAGATTTCGTCGCTCATGATGAGGACGCCTTTCTCGATGCAGACATCGCCGAGGGCCTTGACTTCGTCCGGGGTGTAAACGCTGCCGGTGGGATTGCTCGGAGAATTGAGGACGAACAGGCGGGTGTTCGGCGTGATGGCCGCGCGCAACTGTTCGGGCGTGACCTTGAATTCCGTTTTGTCGCTGGTCTCGACGATCACCGGTTTGGCGCCGACGAGCTTGGCCATTTCGGGATAGCTCAACCAGTAGGGGGCGGGGATGATGACTTCATCGCCGGGGCCGCAGGTGGCGCAGATGACATTGAAGCACGAATGCTTGCCGCCGTTGGAGACGATGATCTGTGACGGCTTGTAGGTCAGGCCGTTTTCCTTCTGGAACTTGGCGGCGATGGCCTCGCGCAATTCAGGAATGCCGCTGCTGGGCGTGTACTTGGTGAAACCGGAGGCAATCGCCTTGATGGCGGCGTCCTTGATGTGTTGGGGAGTGTCGAAATCCGGTTCGCCGGCGCCGAAACCGACGACGTCCTCGCCGGCGGCCTTCATCGCCTTCGCCTTGGAATCGATCACGAGGGTGAGCGACGGGGCGAGCGACGCGGCGGTCTTGGAAATTTTATAGTTCATAATTCGGGCTGAGAATTTTACGATGAAATGGCGGCGCGGCAAGAAGGGAATGGCGGAGGCTTTGATTTGGTAGGGATGGCGCGCTGCGCCGTCCACGACCGAGCGAAGTCGAGGTCGTAACGAACGTGAGAGGCGCGTATCTTCGCGCTTTTCCGGCGGCTTTACCGCCGGGGACATCGCAGCGCGATGTCCCTGCCATTAATGGCAGTGGCACGATTTGCTTCACGTCCGGCAAAACCTCGGGTATAATTTCGGCCTGTTCATGAAAATCAAAGATTTTATTTTTATCATCGTGGTGGGCTTTATGGTTTCTTTTGGATGGTTCACCCACTACACGTGGTGCCGGGTGGTGAGCGCGGTGGCGCTGTTTTATCTCATCTGCGGGCTGCTGGATTTCCGCCGCAGCCGGCGTTTTGAGGTCGAGAACTGGCGGCGTTATTTCATCGGCAACGGGATTTTGACGTGGATCCTGTCGCCGTTCAACCTGGTGATGGATCTGTTTTGCCCGAATAATTTTGGCATCTACAAGCTGGAGAATTTGCCGGCGGATTGCCAGAAGGAGATCCGGCAGTTGATGGAGACGGCGAGCAGCAAGCCGGAGATCATCTCGGAATTAAGCCGGCGCATGACGGAGAAAAAGCGCGGGATGATCTTTTTCAAATGGTACGGCAAGAACATCGACAATGCCTCGCTGAGCATCCCGGAGTTTCACCAGCAGTTCAAATACATCAAGACGATCGGCGTCTCGATCTTCAACAAAAAACAGAAGACCTCCATCCATTACGGGCCGCTGCGCGTCACCTTGCGCGTACTGTACAACCTGGTGCCGCTGCAAAACGACGATGTTTACATCCGGGCCGCGAACCAGAAGCATCTGTGGCACGAAAATCCGCTGTTCATCTTTGACGACACGCTGGTGCACCAGTCGGTGAACGGCTCGGACCACCTGCGTTATTGCATGTTCGTGGATATTTTGCGTCCGTCGTGGAACCTCTCGCTGGTCGGCGGACTTTTGAGCGTGATCAAGTCGCTGATCGTTTCTTTCAACCGGGTTTTCTACAAGAACTGGGACATGATCAAATAAAAGCAGCCGCCGACGTCAGTCGGCGCTGACTTTCAAATGGCGCGGACTAACGTCCGCGGCTACGGATGAAACGGGCACCTTGGAGTGTGGCCGTCCCCGGCCACTGCAATGTTCAAGCCATCCATGTCCTGAAATACACGAGAGTCTTCCGTCATTATATTATTGCAGCGCCCGAGGACGGGCGCACTCCGACGCGAGGGGAAACATGGTTAGCGGCTCAAGCGACTTTCGCAAAATAAAATGTCCAACTGCTGTTCCTTCTCCCTTGGGGAGAGGGGGAAACGCTCGCAGCGTCTTGGCGAATTGCAGTGTGAGGAGGGGAGCCGTCAATGTCAGCCGGCGCTGGCTTTTAGACGGCGCGGACTGATGTCCGCGGCTACGGGCGACGGAATTTTAACGCAGAGGCGCGGAAAAATTCCCGGAGGGGAAGCGCCGGCCAAAGGCAACCAGAGCTGCCAGTGCCGAGCCGAGCAACAGAAGGGCGTTGCCAGTATCCGGCACCGGGGAACCCACCACTTCTGCCGGTGGCGCGGTGATGGTATTATCGTCCAAGTTGACCGCGCCGTTGATGGCCAGCAAACGGCCATCCAGGACCGTGGCGCCGGTATCCGCCGTGATGGTGGTTTCGGCCAGGATGTTGCCCTGGAAGGCGGTGGCGGTTCCGAGTGTCGCCGAACTTCCGACTTCCCAAAAAGTACTGATGCCCGGGGTGGTGGAACCGCCGTCATTGATGGTCACCACGGAACTGTCCGACGCCGTGGTGAGGGTTGAGCCGATCTGGAAAACAAAGACCGCATCGGGATTGCCGAGGTCGTTGAGCGTGAGGAGTCCGGTCAATTGCGCGGTGGAAGCAAAGAAGTAAACTCCGGGCGTCAACGTCAGCCCTCCGAGATCCTGTCCCGTAAGATTCTGGTTTGGCGCAAGCCCGGCGGCGGTGTTAAAGGCCGTGGTCAAGTCGTTCTGGGCCTGGACGGCCGGCGCATTGTCCACGTCATACGCTCCATTGACGATGGGACTGCCGGTCACCGCGCTGCCGGGTGACAACCCGAGGCCGCCGTTAATGACGGTTGGGCCGGTGCTGGTGATGGTGGAGCCGGCCAGAACCGCATAATTGTTGGCCGTACCCAGGTACACTTCATCGGCGCCGGCATTGTGCAGGAACGCCAGCGTGATGGCCAAGCCGAGACCGATGGGAATTCGTTGCGCGCGCTTTCGCGAAGCTGGCGTCAAAAAGATTTTCTTCATTTTAGTTTCGTACACCATAACGTACGGGCGGTGAACTGATATGGGGTGTATACCCCATGGCGGGGGGACGGATTTTAACGCCGAGGCGCAGAGGGGGACGGAGACGCTCTACTGACAACCGCAACGCGGTTGCAGCAATCAGCCCAGTGTTGGTGCGAAGCACCTACGCTGGGTTTACGAATCAAAATGGATACAACCCTGAAGGGGTTGCATCGATTTCGCGCGGAGTGAGATGCAACCTCCTTCAGGGTTGAAAATGATTTTGGGACGTGAACCCAGGGTAGTTCCTCGCCGTGTGGCTCGGACCAACCCTGGGCTAAAGGATGGAATCCCGTTGGGATTCTCAGAAAGACAATAGCATACGCTCGCAGGATATTTTTGAATTACAGCCGGTCAGCGGCTAAAGCGACCTTCGTGATAACTAAAATGTCCAGCTGCTGTTCCTTCTCCCTGAGGGAGAAGGTCAGGATGAGGGGGAAGGCGGCGCTCATTTCAAATTGCGCGGTTCTGAAATTTGGATGACCACTTCCCCCTCACCCCGGCCCTCTCCCTTGGGGGAGAGGGGGAGAAGTTCCCAGCGTTTTGGCGAATTACAGCGTGGGAAAGGTAGCCGTCAGCGAGCGTTAGTTTTTTTAGATGGCGCGGACTGATGTCCGCGGCTACGGCCAAAAAATTCAATTCTTCTCGGAATTTTTGGCTTCCTCGATGAGTTGCCAGAATTTGGGGTTGTCCTGTAGGGCCTCGTCTTCGCGGACGTTGAGGCCGGAGCGGAAGAGGAAATCCTTGAGAGTGTTCTTGCTCAAGACGCGATGGACGAGCACGCCGAGCTTGTGGCGTTCAAAATAAATGCGGTAATCGCCCACGCGGAAACGGTGCAGGATGTGGCCGTCGGCCTCGAGCCGGCCGAAATCGTCGCCTTCGCCTTCGCGCAGGTGCTGGGGCAGGCCGCGGAAATTGCCGAGGATGTCGAGCTGCAGTTCCTTGGGCATCCGCGAAAGCTCGGCGGCGGCCGTTGGAGTGAAAATGATCTGAAACGTGCTCATTCGGATAAAGGGATTTTACGGCTGGTTTGGGATTTGTGCAATGGTGTTTGCACACGGTCACTATCCGGAGTTGGTGAGGCGAGGATTTTCCGGGACCACTTAAACCTTTGGCGCACGGCGGCTCGCGAGTACGCTCGCCCCACCCGCCTACGTTTAAACTCCGGCGCGGCAAGCCAAATGCAGCGGAACAGTGTCGCGCGAAGGGGGCGAGGGTCTGAAATTGATTCCGGCAATGAAGCGGCTGTGCTTTTGAACCTTCTGGGTGATGTAAAATTTCGTGGATGGCCACGCGAATTTTCGGCGGGACGCCGAAAGTGCGAGGCGCACGGCCTAACCCGCGGGACGCAGGTGCTACATCAAAATAGATATCCGCCGCACGGTCCACGTCCGGGGCAGGATGTTTTAATTTAAGCCATCATTGCGGCACGGCGCGATAGAATTGCCGGGGGTTCGTGGGCGAATTATAATCAATGTAAATATACGGCTGCGAAGGCAGGGCAACATTCGTCAAAGTCGTCCAACCGTTAAGCAGATTTGAAGCGGCTTGAATGAGATAATTTGAACCGAGCGGCCCGTTCACAATCACTCCGGCAAACATCTGGATGGCCGTCGTGCCAACCATGGCGCCCTGGCTGGTCACACTTCCTTCCAGATTGCTGATGATGACCGTATAAACTCCCACGTTGGTACCCGAAACATTGGTGATGGTGAATGAAGCGCCGTTGGCACCGGCAATGTTGGTGCCATTCAATTGCCATTGGTAGCTCAAATCACCGCCCGTGGCGCTGACAGTGAGAGTGACGCTGCCGCTGGGTGAAACCGTGTTGTTTGTCGGTTGCACGGAAATGGCCGGCGGGGCCACAACGGTCAAGGTTGTGCTGTTGCTGATGCCGCCGGAAAGGGCCGTGATGGTTGTGGTGCCGCTCGTCAAGCCGGTGGCCAGACCGTTAGTGTCGATGCTTGCAACCGGGCCGCTGCTGCTGACCCAGGTCAGGTTGCTGGTCAGGGTTTGGGCCGGGCCGGAGCTGAAATAGCCCGTGGCGGTGAATTGCTCGTTGGAACCGGCACCAATGACAGGATTGACCGGACTGACGACGATATTCGTCAATCCCGTTCCGGCGACTTGAAGCGTCAGATAATTCCATTGGACCGAACCGGGAGCAGTGAGTGCGTTTTGAGTGAGGCCAACCGCCCCGATCGGCGGGAGATTGGTATAGGTATAGGTGTTCCCCATTTGAACCCCGTTGACGTAAGCCGTGATCGTCCACCGGCTGCTTTCCGTATTTAATATGACCTGCGAGGCAAGCGTTTGAGGGCCGATGGCTAATGGATTTTCCGCATAGATTTGCGGGATGCTTCCTTTTGGCCCCGAGAAATACTGCACGCCTCCAGTGGATTCCGTAAAAATAATCCAGTCATAGCCGTCTGGTGCGCCATTGGCAGCGTCTGCGAAGCGCCCATCGCCGACCGGCACATTCACCGAGTCTCTTCGTGCAAAACCCGCACCCACCCAGCCATCACCCGAGCCGGGATCATTTGTGAAAGTCAGCGAAACCGTCAACGTGTAGATATAACCAGCCTGCGGATTGAACGGCAAAAGCCAGCTATCGCCGAGCGTTGTGGCATCAATGCCGTTGGCCGACAGGGACCCGGTGTCGTTGACTCCCAGCACATCGTTCCAGGTTGCCGAACTGCTGCCGCCGGCGAAATTGGTGGCCGTCGTGGGTGCGGTTCCCGCGAGGTTCACCGCTCCGCCCAAGGCAAAATTATTGGAATAAATTATCTGTGCGCTGCCCGGGGAGCAGCCGAACGCCGTCATGATTACGGCGAATAAAATAATCAAAGTTGTCTTCATTCCACTTTTTTTGAGTACTTAAATTCTAACACCCCGCAGCCCCAATAGGTAAAGTAAATCGGAACTGTTTTGATTTAACATTCAGCTTTTGCGACGGCGGACTTTGCTTTTGCGCCAAAAAACCGTTTGGAAGGATTTTGGCCGGGATTTCTCATATGACTGTTCAATCACCACGACGATATACAAGAACCAGCCGCCGGGCTGCTGGGGCGAGCCGCCACTGTTGCATGGTACGTGGTTGGTTGAACGTACATGATGAAGGTCCTTCCAGACGGGCACCGGAGTGTGGCCGTCCCCGGCCACTGCGATGTTCAATTCACGGATGGCTAAAATATTTGAGAGCCTTTGGTCGTTACATGGTTGCAGCGCCCGGGACGGGCGCACTCCGCCGCAAAGCGAATGAAGAAGGCGAAAGCACGGATGTGCACAGCGGTGCTTTGATTTACGGAGCGCGGCATTTATGCCGCTTCAATGTGGCCTTGCAAATATGCGTTGAAGTGGACTGAAGCCCGCGCTCCGAAACGCAGCCCGGGACACGACGCCACGCATCTCGCACTTGCGGGATTTTGGGCCTCAGGCATCATTATCGCATGGAACCGATTGACCGGCCATTTCGTGTCACTTGGGATTTTTGCGTGGCGTGGGCGTTGCTGACCCTCCCTACGCTTGCATTGGTATTGTCGAACCAATGGGATTTTGGACCGTGGTATTCAAAGATTGCCTTTGTGATTGTCGTGCCGTTCATGGCCACGTTCTTTGTGTACGGTCCGGTTCTATTTATACACCAGATCATCCGTTCGGGTTCGCGCGGTTGGTTTGTGGCGCGGGTGTTTTTGGCCATTTTTCTGGTTGCCTTGCTGCTCTTTGGCGGATTGTACCTATCCGGCTTTTATACTGTGGGCCGGGCGCGGATGTTGGCATTCGTTTTCGCAGGGGCAGCTACGACCTTTTTGAGTTGGAGAACGGGGCAGAGATGAGAAATAAACAGTTTATGAAACTTCGCATGGTTGAAGACGGAGCGGGCAGGGGTGCATTTACCGGATGCCGGGGATTGAACGGACGGCACAACTAACAAACTAAATTGTCATGCGTTATTTATTGCCGAAAATCTTTGCCATTGGTTTGGGCTGGGGCGGTGTCTATCTGGCCGGGTGCTTGCTCAAGCACTTTGGTCTGGATCACGGGCGCTGGCAGTCATGTCTCATGTTTTTGCCCGCCGTTTTGCTGGTGATCGGCGCGGCCATAATCCGGTCGACGGGCTTGAAACCCTATGGAACGCTCGTGTTGAGCGGCTTGTTTTTTGTTTTCGGCGTGGTGATTTTAGTGGTCGGTTAGCGGAGTGCGGCCGTCCCGGCCACTGCAACTTTCGATTCACGGTTGTCGTAAAATATTTGAGAGCGTTCGGTCGTTTTCCTATCGCAGCGCCCGGGACGGGCGCACTCCGGGTTGCACACCGTAGCGTCGGCCATCCTTGGCTGCCGTAGAGCCGGCGCTTCCAGCCCGGCGGACGGGGGAGTTGGGTGTGGCGAGTCGTTGGCTGAATTCGAGGCGCATTGCCTGACGAAGGCTTTTTCCGGGCGGCTGGGAAGCGCGCCCTCTACGTCAGGCAGGGATGCCTGACGCTACGACAGCGCATCTCGCGCTTGTGGAAATTTGGGAGTTGGGGTACAAACCATATTGGTTATGAAGCATCGCATTGTTGCAGACGGAGAGAGCCGGTTGCATGGCAGCGCGGAATTTCAGGCGCGGTTGCGGCAGCTTCATGATTCCGTTTGGGAACGCCACGCAGACGAGATTGCCCGCGCGGGTTTATTCCGCCGGTTGATTTTGCGATGGCAGATTTGGCGGGAGTTCCGGCAGGAGCGCCGGAAGATGGTGCCGTCAGCGAAGGCGCTTTATGTCAGTGGAGGCACGCGCTTGCGGGATATTGGGCGTTAGACTTCTCTGATTATGCGAAAATACATTTTCACATTTCTTGCCGGCCTCATCTCCGCTTCAGCCCTGTATGTTTTCGTTGTAAAGCCAAAGGATGATAGAGTTTCCTGGCAAGGAGGCTTTCACAGCGGTGAGGTCGAGGCTCAGTTCGACATTGCCCGCCGTATTCCGTCAGCTCTCGGGAGCGATTTGCACCGCGCCGATTTGCTCCATGCGGATTCGCCAGGTGCCGTCCTCACCAACGTCTTTCTTCAAGTGAAGGATGCAACGATCTTGGTGGTCGAACGAAACGGCGTGAAGACTTTAAGAGATTATGACAGTAATCCGAAGGATTGAGATTTCCAACACATTGATGGGTCGAACCACACGAAACAATGAGCGAGCAGAATAGCAAGACAACTTGGATAGCGCTTCTTATCGTTATCGCTTATCTAATTGTGAGAGACTTTTTTTTGACTTTGAAGGAAAGCCCGGCAACTGCACTTTGCATAGACTCCGCTTTTTTCGGGATTCTTTTTTTGCTGCTTTGGTGGTTTAACCATAAAAAACCACAATAGGACACTAGCCCCTTTTTCCGCTTCGGCTTGCTGGCAGCTTGCTACGGCGTGGCGCAATCTGCCGACTCAATACCTTTTGTCACCACTCTAAAACCGTTTGGCGTAATTTTCCGTATGAAAATGGGGGGTCATTTCTGAAAACATATTTGTTTTTAATGGTTTACGTCGATTTCAACCTTGTCCCTAGAACTGGGGACATGCGGAAAACGGGTGGTGTGTTAAGCTTTTGTCGTTGGAAGTAGTGACTCCAACAAAAGATTTAAAAGTGTTGTTCTCTTAAGAGGCCGGAGTAGTGTCCGGCCTCTTTTCTTTTTGTCCGAGCCGGACGGGCGACCACTCCTTCCGGAGGGGCACCATTTTTTCCGGGGAGGAACCATTCTTCACAAAGATTTCACCACCTTGGGCGTGCTGCAATGGCTGGCGATGCGTTCTCCCTCACCCACCATAGCCGCTGTCGCTGCTCCCGCTGGGCGAGGGGACAGCCGCTGGATGGTTTCATAAAACCCGTCAGCCGTCAGAGCAGAAGCCGGTTTCAGTTCTGCGACGATTTGAACCTATGTCGCCCCTGACGGGGCTTGAATTTGTTTGGGATCTGGTTTCTACAAGGATGTCACGCTTATGGCGTTCGAAAGAATGGCCGCGTTCTCCTATCTGTATCTCGTCCAGCGTCTATAGCGGGTTTTCAGAGGGCGCGGCCTAATGTCCGCGGCTACGGGGATGAGAATTTGCGACAGAGACACGGAGTCACAGAGCAATTCCTTGGGAAACGAAGTGCCACGCCATTTTTGCGCACGAAATTTATCGAATTTTGAGAGGTTTTCCGTCCGCTTGAAAGCGGTGTCGCGGCTGCATCTTGCCACCGCACTCCAAGACGCGTCTATATTGGCGATGGCCTAAGTAATTCGCGAGCCAGCCATGATCGCGGGCAGGGGAGTCCGAGCCGGACCGGCAGCCCGCCCTACCATCACTGGTAGCCGCTGACGTCAGGCGGCGCTGACTTTTGGATGGCGCGGACTAATGTCCGCGACTACGGGGGATGGCTGGGTGGTGCGGATGAAAAGCGCCAGAGGACTGGCGCAGTCCAAGACGCTCACGCGTTGGCGATGACTCCTGGATTTCGCAAAATTTTTGCCGGCGAAGCTGCCAGAAAATAATTACATTTTGGATGCGCGGCGCAACGGGGTGGTTGGCAGGACTGTGATACAATTTTCGATATGCAATATACGATTCACGTATCGATGGAGGCGCGGGAGCTAATTGCCGATTGCCTACTGGGAGCATGCATTCAGCCACAGAGGCACGGAGGGCAAGCCCAAATCCAAGTGAATCCGACCGAATCCAACCAAATCAAGGTAAAATAGTGACGAGGGGGAAAGGCCGTAGAAGAATGTGAAAATTACGAAACGAACCCAAAAATTGTTCAAAAAAGCCAATGAAAACCGTTTTTTGGCTAAAAAACGAACCCAAAAAAGCCATCGGCTAGGCCGGTCTTTATCAAAAAAATGAATGAATCCGACCGAATCCAAGTAAATCCAACCAAATCAAACCAAAAAATGAGGATGACGATGAGGACGAGGATGAGAATGATTTACTCAATTATTGTGAAAAGATTGACGAAAACAGCATTTTTTCCGAAGCTTGGTTGAGGATTATGTCTATTCCGTTCTGGAACATGCTCACCCACCGCGAACGCAAGGTCGTTCTCTGGGTACTCGGGGTGATCGGGTTTTACGCGATGGTCGGCTTTTTGATATTACCGCCGATCGTGCGGAGTATCGCGGTCAAACAGATTTCGCAGCAGCTCGGCCGTGAGGTTTCCATCGAAAACGTTAAAATCAATCCGTTTGCGCTTTCGACGACGATTGACGGGCTGATGATCAAGGACAAGGACGGGAAGGCCTTTGTTTCGTGGGACGAGGTCTATGTGAATTTCCAGATTTCGTCGTTTTTCGGCAAGGCCTGGGTGTTTGATGAGATCAGCACGACGCGTCCGTATGTGCGGGCGGAGTTGAACAAGGACGGGACGTTTAATTTTTCCGACATCGTCGAAAAATTTTCCACGAATGCCGCGCCGGCCAAGACGAAAACGGCATCCCAGCCGCTGGTGGTGTACGTGCGCCGGTTGCAGATCCTGGGCGCGCGGGCGGCGGTGGCGGATTTCACGCCGCATGAGGCGTTCAAGCGGACGCTCGGGCCGCTGAACATCACGCTGGATAATTTCAGCACGGACCCGGATAACAAGAATCCCTATGCCTTCACGGGCACGACGGATGCGGGCGAGAGGATTTCGTGGAGCGGATATTTTTACTTCGAGCCGCTGCGTTCGGAGGGCGAGCTGAAGCTGTTTGATTTCACCCTGAACAAATACGCGGCGCTGTACCAGGACCTGGTGCGGTTCGAGATCCGCGGCGGCAAGGTGGCGCTGGACACGAAATACAAATTTGAACTGTCGGCGACCAACCGGGTGGCGGCCATTGAAGACATGGCGATGGCCTTGCGCGATTTCAAAGTGGGCGCGCCCGGCGACAGCAACAACCTCGTGGAGCTGCCGGTCTTTGCCGTGGTGGGCGCGAGCGGTGATCTGCAATCGCGCACGGCGAACGTGGACATGGTGCGGGCGGAAGGCGCGAAGCTGTTTCTCTCGCGCGATAAAAACGAGAGCGTCAACGTGGTGGAGCTGGCCAAACCCGCGGAGACCGCGACGAATGTGCCGGGCGGAATCTTGTTCCTGCTCCGTTCGGTGACGAACGCCGTGGCGATGCTGATGCAAAGCACGAACCAGTGGAGCGGCACGGTGCGCAGCGTGGACGTGACGAATTGCGCGGTGCATCTGGAGGACAACATCAATTCGCGCCCGGCGAAGCTGGATTTGACGGGGATTTCGTTGCAGGCAAAAAACCTCTCCAATCTCGCGGGCCAAAACCTGACGGCGGATCTATCGATGAACTGGAACACGAATGGGACCATCCGGGCGGTGACCGAGGCGTCGTTCTCGCCGCCAACGGCCGACGTGCATCTGGACCTGGACCAGCTCGATCTTGGTACGCTTGATCCGTATCTGGAACCGAAAATGGATCTGTACATCCTGGGCAGCAAGGTCGGTTTGCACGGGCAGATTTCGTTGCGCACGCCGACGAACGACCTGCCGCAGGTGACTTTTCGCGGTGACGCGAACCTCGACGATTTTCACACGGTGGACGGTGTGCGGGCCGAGGACCTGGTGAAATGGGACTCGGTCCAGTTCAACGGCATGGAGGCGAACCTGAACCCGCAGACCGTCGTCATCAGGGAAATCGATGTGAACAGCGCGTATGCGCGGCTGGTGATCGAATCGAACAAAACGATCAATCTGCTCAATGCACTGAGGATGTCGAGCATGCCCGCGACCAACGCGATGGAAACCAATGTGCAAGTAGCGGCTCGCGAGGACGCTCGCCCCACCGCCAACACCAATTCAACTTTGTCCCTGCCGCAGATTTCCATCGGCGCGATTGTATTTTCCAATACGGCGGCGAGTTTCACGGATCGTTCGGTGTCGCCGGAGGTCAACCTGGCGGTGCAGGATTTGGAGGGGTATATCTCGGGGCTTTCCACCGACCCGACGCGCAGCGCGGATGTTAATTTGCAGGCGAAAATGGATGGCGCGGGGCCGGTCACGATCACCGGCACGCTTGCGCCGTTGAACCCGGCGGCGACGAACATCGT
>Ga0210388_10003350_pt1 | contig 12560 bp, 5 predicted proteins | sample IncBWC19OmetaG_FD_155485 | JGI IMG/M metagenome (GOLD analysis project Ga0210388, IMG submission 155485) | Forest soil microbial communities from Barre Woods Harvard Forest LTER site, Petersham, Massachusetts, United States - Inc-BW-C-19-O ... | reverse complement strand
TGATTCAGGGGCGCGACCACCAATAACTGTGGTCTGCAAAAGAATCTCGAAGTGTGGCAATGAACCTTTCTTAATATAAGGGTGTAACAGCGCCATTAGGCGGGTACCTTCAAGAGCAAAGTCACCTGCCGCCTCCGTTCCTGGCATCGTTGCGCCCTCGAGAATTAGTACGTTGCCCGTCTTGTCTAAATTAGGTAGAAGCGCAATGAGTCCGTAGGCGGGATGAGTGGGGTCATTTGGATCTCTATAGTAGGCTGGAGGTTCGCCGGATTGTGGATGCTTGTTCGTAATTACGGAGTTGTGCGTCGTTCTGTCGACTCCGAATAAGAAGTTCATCTGTGGTTCGAACAATTCGACCCATGGGTTTGCACCCTTATCCCCTATAAGAACCGCGTTCTCCCCCTTTAGATCTTCGAGCTTCAGATCGCGCGCGTAACGAACCTTGCTATGCCCCTGTATGAGCGCATCTGGCAATTGCGAAAGACGAGTTGCCACTTGTAAATCAACGATACTTGTATAACGGTATGTCGTCTTGCTAGTTGGCTTATCGAACGTCGCCGAAGGGTTGATTTCGGGCACAGTCTGCACGTCGCCACTGAGATATTCGGCAAGAGATATTGTCTTGTTCGCCTGCGATTCGTATAGGACAAGGCCGCTATCTGCGGGAACGATCACTGTTGGCTGACCCTTTTCAAATACCTGGGCCCACAGGGGATTAGCTGAATCCTTTTGCAAGATAAGGAACCGCAAACCAAACAGAGAGAATGAAGCTCCCGAATCGTGCTCGCGCACGTAGACAATCCCCGACATGCTCAGAAACAAAAAGCAAAAAATCATTGCATAGACAAATCGACGCCGCGGTTCAGTGGAAACTGAAGTTGATGCTGCCAGGCTTGGAGTCAATTCCCGTTCGGGCAGAACCTCCGGCGTGGACTGGTTATTTGCCAGAGACTCGTTTTCACGGACCGGAAGTTGGTGTAGCGAGCGAGCGATAAACTGCGGGACATATCCCCCCTTTGGAATGATTACTCGCAGCTCTTCTCCTGCGCCTTCCTCGCTGAAGAACGCTTCGAGTCTTTGCCGGAGCCTGCTCGCCTGGACTCGGACGATGTTGTCCTGACCAGGGTCATAACCGGAAGGTCTCTCAAAAACGTGTTCCCCGATGTTCTGCTCGTTGATCTCGTCCGCGCGGCCTGTCAAGGCACATTCGCTTACATAGGCAAGAAATTGAGACAATCGAGCTGCCTTCGCGAAAGTTTGCGAAGCAATGATCAGCTCGACGAGCCTCCAGCGAGGGTCGCTCCCGAGGGAGGTTTCCTTCTCAACCAGAGTTCCAAGGCTCTCCATTGACGGCCGCCTGTTCCGTGGGATCGTCTGTTCCATCAGCATTTCTAGATGCTACTTCGCCGGCGTTAATCAGCAATTAATCCGGCTTCAATTGAAGCACAGGTATGTAACCCCAAGCAATTCGGACCACAATTCATGAAGAAAACATCTGTTTTCAGCACTTTACTGTTATGTCACAGTAACAGGACGGTAAAACCACCTATACAGCCTTTCCCGAGGTGAATAGGCTTCGTGGCGTTGTAGGACTTGAAAGTCCTGCGCATGGAGGCAAAATGTCGTTCATGAAAGATTCGTTCAGTGCGCTACGGAAATCCAACAAAGCCCATATCGCATTGGGCAGTGGCTGCGGTACAGGATCGTCTTTGATGAAACTCCTCGGCACCCCGACTTCTCCAGGAAATGCCACGACCATCAACAGAACTCACCATCATGCAAATACCCCACGGCCTGAACTTCAATTTGGCCTAGATGTTCGCAGAATCACGTATTGCGTCTGCCTGACACTGATCATCGCGCTTTGGGGTCAACTTGCGACGATCAGCCACGCTCAGTCCAACGCAACAGACGCTGCCTTGAACGGTTACATCACCGATGCCAACGGTGCAGCCGTTCCAAACGCTCAAATTGTCGTTCGCGATCTGGCCACAAACATCACTTCGAATGTTGTCAGCGACGCCACCGGATACTACCGCTTCCCGATCCTGAAGATTGGCAAGTATGAAGTCATCGTGAAAGCGGAAGGCTTTTCGGATGTCAAGCAGGCTGGAATCACGCTCTCAGTCGGCGACGAGTTGCGTGATGACGTGCAGCTAACCCTCGGTTCGGCGGCAACTACGATTGAGGTAAGGGCTGACGCCTCGCTGCTCGATACAAGCTCACCGACCCTGGAAGCAACACTGAATTCCACCGCCCTGCGCGCCCTGCCCATTACCTCTCGCAACGTCTACAACTACGAATTCTTCAGTCCCGGTGTGACAGGCTATCCTACGTCGACTTTCTCGGCCCCAGCGCCTGCTTTCGACGGAATCTTGTCTTCACAACTCCAACTCGACGGTCTGGACAATACCCAGCGCAGTGGCAATAATCCCGTTCGCCTTGTCATCACCACGCCTGAGGTCGTTGATCAGTCGCAGATCATCGTGAATGGCGCAACGGCCGAGTACGGCCGTACTGCCGGCGGCACTGCTACCGTCGTTTCACGGCGCGGCGGAGATGAGTATCACGGGCAGGTGCTGGCCGCAATTCGTCCAAACGCCTTGAGAGCCGTAAACGCGCTCATCACGTCCTACCATCCCAGCACCAAATGGCAGGACTACGACGGCAACATCGGTGGCCCGATCATCAAGAAGCGGCTCTTCTTCTTCGCGAATTTTGAGTTCAACCCGTTGGCGAATCCGGTCGCCCTCTCAATCACCCCGGCAACTGCCGCAGTTCTCGGGATTCCGGCATCCGAACTCGGCTTCGGAACTGCCTCAGAGCGCTACCCAACGCCGAGCGTTCGCGTGGATTACAAGATCAACGGCAACAACAGTATGTTTGGCCGCTGGAGCAGCTTCAGTAATGAAGAACCTAACCAAAACGAAAACGCATACATGCCCGCCAACACTGGCCTGCTCTTCCATGATCGGATGCAGGGTGGAGAGGTTCAGTTGGTCAGCATTATCTCGCCTACTCTAGTGAATGAATTGCGCTGGGGCTTAACGCAACGTCATGACTGGACGGACAATATGCAGAGTGGCGTGACGGCGAGCAGTGTGATCACTTTGATCTCCAACGTGGCCCAGATTGGAGCTGACCTTAACGACGGGACGAATGTAGAGGAACGGAACATCGATATCAACGACGACATGACAAAGTCGATGGGCAGGCACACCATCAAATTTGGCGTGGACTATCAGAATACCCTCGTCGCAAACACAAATCAATTGCTCGTGCAGTACACCTTCAAAAATCTGACGGACTACCAGAATAACGGTACCAGTACCAGTCCCGCTCCGACTGATTGCTTTGCGACGGGCCACGGCGGTGTAAACGAATGCTACCAGACGGCCCAATTCCAGGTAGGTAACCCGACGGTCAACAATCACTGGAACTCTCCAAACTTTTATCTTCAAGATGAGTTCCGCATCACAAAAAGGCTGACGGTAAATGCCGGACTTCGCTATCAGACGATTATCTGGCCGGGGCTTGATCAAAACGCGGTTCTCGCGACCTCCCGCACCGTCCACGCTGACCATCTTGACTTTGCCCCACGCTTGTCCTTGAGCTACCAACTCACACCCTCAACAGCCCTCCGCGCTGCAGGCGGCCTATATTTTGATACTCCGGACTGGAACGTATTTACCAACATTTCGCTGCTGAATGGGGATTACATCAAAACATACAATTTCACTCCTAACCAAGCGGGCGCGCCGACCTATCCAAACGTCCCGACCGCCTCACAGCTACTTACGGCCAATGTCCCCAGCATCGCGACGTATGACCCAAACTATCGCGACATGTATTCGATCCAGTCAAACGTGCAGTTGGAGCAAGCTCTAGGAAACAACCTTTCAGTCAATCTCAGTTATCAATTACTCACAACGCGTCGAGGTATGTACAGTCATGACATCAATCTGGGCACGCCTCTCTGCTCTCTGGCTGATGGTCGCCCAGCTTATACGGCCGCTGCCTGTGGAACAGGCAGCAGTACGACTATTACCCGTCCAAACGCTAGCTTAGGCCAGATCATCGAGATCTCCTCCGGGTCAAACATGAACTTTAACGGTTTGGACCTAACCGTCACAAAGCGGCTATCGCATGGCTTGCAATTTGGGGCTGTATACACATGGTCCAAGGCGCTTGGAACTATGGATGTGCCAAATTACTCCATCATTTACTACAACACACCCATCGAGGATCCAACTAACCTGAAACGCGAATACGGTCCGCTGTCCTCTGATGTTCATCACAACTTCGTCTTCCAGGGACTTTACAGCCCCACCTTCAAAGAACTTGGATGGGCTAACCGCTTCCAAATCTCAACGATGACATATTTGCATAGCGGCCTGCCGATCAATGTCTATAACGGCAGCGATCCTAGCGGTGACAATGTGAGCAATGCTCGTCCGCTATTCGTTAGCCGTAACAGCCTCCGCGGCAAGAACCTCTATGAAGAAGATCCGCGCATTTCCTATGACATCCCCTTCATGGAGCGTTTCCATCTGAATCTGTTCACAGAGTCTGAGAACATCTTCAACCACCCGAACTGGAACTGCGCCGCCGGCAACGGTTGTACCGGCGCCGTGAACAACAACATCACGTCAGCGGCGTTCTTGCACCCGACCTCGGACCGCAACGCAAGACTTTTCAACTTCGGCTCTAAGATCACCTTCTAGCTCTGAAAGTCTCGTGTAGCATCTTTCCGTCTCGTCAGACTCAGGTCGCTTTGCAATTCACGTCTTGGCAATCTCAACTTGAAGATCGACAGGGTAGCGGGCCACGGTGGTCACGCTGCCCTGTCAACGACCTTCCATCCACATTTGCATCGCAGTATGCGTTCCAACAAATCTAAGCGCGAAGGACGATTTCTTGATGGACTTCAATTCCAATCCAAAGCAGGCGGAAGTTTCTTTTGGCTCCTCCGCCGCATCACTCGCTACGCTTTTGCCATTGTCTTTGAATGCCCAAACTAGCGTATCTCAAGGACTCGATACGAGTAATCCCGTCTTCGCGGCCACGCCGAATGATGCTTTACTCAAATTCAACCCTGACGGCAGTCGGCGACCTTTCGCGGGTAATACTGTCATCTGCCATTTGCCTCAGCAGTGCCGAGTTCGTGATTTGATTGCTGCTCTTGGGGACGCACTGCGGACGAGCTCATTTGCTCACAAGTTGGGCCTACTTCCCAGCGATAGCTATCACATATCAATATTGGACGGAGTCAACGATCAAGATCGCGCTGTATATGGTTGGCCTGCGGATATCCCAATAGATGTACCGCTGCGTGAGTGTAACCATATTATCGGCGAACGAATAATTAACTTTCGGATGCACGCGGAACTACCAATTCGCGTCCAGGTCGATCGAGAGAAAACACTTGGCCCTCAGAGAGTCAGCAGTCTCCGCATTTCCCCTGCCGATGAGGGAGAAAGTGCCAAACTCCGAGACCTTCGTGATCGCTTGGCATCGGAAGTCTTTCGGTTTCGCACCAAAGACCATGACACCTTCGGCTTTCACATAAGTCTGGCATACCAGATGAGTCGGCTTACACCTGAAGAGGAGAGGCAACACCAAGCCATACTAGAACAACATGTTCCTGGGATCATCGCAGCTGCGCCTGTGATTGAGCTTGGACTTCCTGAGTTTTGTACCTTCGATGACATGTACCGATTCGAGATACGATCGCTCTTAAAGACCTGAGTCCGTCAGGAACTGCTTGCTCTATCGTCTCAAGCGAATATCCGTTTCTGCGGGAATATCCACCAGTCTCTCCAACAGCAGACGTAGTTCTTCTCCGGGAAGCTCTTTCAACCGAAATGATCTGCCGTCCCCCCATCGCGCTGCTTCTCTTCGCCCTGCTGTTCCCGCCTGCAGCGCTCACCCAAACTCCGCCCGCCTATACCCCGCCCGCCCCAGCCCAGATTCGAGCCGCCGAGGCACCCACTTCAGACCCCACCTGGTGGAAGCACGCGGTCATCTATGAGATCTACCCCCGCAGCTTCCAGGACAGTAACGGCGACGGCATCGGCGACCTCAACGGCATCACCTCGCGCCTCGACTATCTCCAATCCCTCGGCGTTGACGCCATCTGGCTTGCCCCCACATATCCCTCGCCGCAGATCGACTTCGGCTATGACATCTCCGACTACACCGCCGTCGACCCCAAATACGGTAGCCTCGCCGACTTCGACCGCATGCTCGCCGCCGCAAACGCTCACCACATTCGCATCCTGCTCGACATGGTGCTCAATCACACCTCCGACAAGCACCCGTGGTTCATCGAATCCGCGAGTTCGCGCACTAACCCGCGCGCTGACTGGTACATCTGGAACGACGGTAAGCCTACCACCGACCCCCATGCCCTGAACGCCCACCTCGGACCAAAAGGATGGGTTACGCCGCCCAACAACTGGTCCTCGCTTTTCCAGGGCTCCGCATGGGAGTGGGTCCCCGCGCGCAGCCAGTTTTACTACCACTTCTTCTACAGGCAGCAGCCCGACCTTAATTGGCGCAACCCCGCAGTTGAAAAAGCCATGTTCGACTCCATGCGCTTCTGGCTCGACCGTGGAGTCGCCGGCTTCCGTCTCGACGCCATCACAAACCTCTTCGAAGACCCCACGCTCCAAGACGAACCGCTCACCGGTCGCCGCGACGCCAGCGGTTTCCCTGAGTCAAACCACACTTTCACCAGCGGCCTGCCCGAAGTCCACGACGTCCTCCGCCGTCTGCGCAAACTCATCAATTCCTACCCCGACAACCGTGTCCTCGTCGGCGAAATCTACGTCCCCACCACGGCCGACCTGCTGCAGTGGTACGGCACGCCCGCAGCACCTGAGCTCCAGCTTCCAATGGACACCCTCGTCGGCTTTCACGAGGAAGGCGGCGGCGTCACCAACGCCCCCAACGTCCAGCTCAACCTACTTCACTTCCGCGAAACCATCTCCGAGATGGAGACCGCCCTTGACAACTACCAGCCCCTGCTCGTCTTCGACAACCACGACAACGCCCGTTCCTGGGACCGCTTCGGCGACGGCGGCCCGCACAACCCGCTCATCGCCCGCCTCATCAGCACTATCCTTTACACTACCCGTTCCGCGGCACTAACCTACTACGGTGCCGAGATCGGCATGACAACGCACACGCCCACGCGCCGCGAAGGCGTTCGCGACCCCATCGGCATCACCGGCTGGCCCAAGGAAAAAGGCCGCGACGGAGAGCGTACTCCGATGCAGTGGGCTCCGTTGGCGCCTGCTGCCGCCTTCAGCACAAACCCCCATACTTGGCTCCCCATCGGCGCCGACTACCCCGCCATTAACGTCGCCACTGAGACTGCCGATCCTCGCTCGCTCCTCAACTGGAACCGCACTCTCATCGAGCTCCGCCGCACTAGTCCAGCTCTGCATGACGGCGGCTTCATCATCCTCGACACCGCCAATCCCAGCGTCCTTAGCTACGTCCGCACCGCTCCCGCGGGCGGCCACCCCATCGTCGTCTCGCTCAACTTCTCCGCCGAAACGCAGGTCGTCCACCTGGACCTGACCGCCGCCAAAATCCCCTCCATCGCAGCCAAGCTAGTCATCACTGACACCGCCTCGCCCAACTCGCTATACACCCTAACCACCTTCAACTTATCGCCATACGCTAGCCTCGTCGCTGAGGTGCAGTAGCTATGATCCCTGAAACCTGTTGGCAGCTAGCGCTACTCCCCGACATCTAGCGCGATACATGCCTGCATCAGGATTGTTTTTCCTGCAGGCCGGCCGCAACAATACGTCGATCCGTGGCGCTAGGACATTGGCGAAAACGCTCTGGGACACTCTGTGTGCGGACGCCTTGACTTCTGAGTGTCGAAGTGCCGACGCGGTGTGAAGAGTACGATGGCGCAGACATTTGACATTCCTCATGCATGAAGTGCCGTAGGGTGGATGCTTCCAGAGACTCCGATAAAGCAAAGGCATGGACATGACGGAATACATACCAATTCGATTCTTGCGGAGTGCTGCGATACTCGCCGAGGAATTGAACTATTCTCGCGCTGCCAAGAAACTTGAGCTTTCGACGAGAGAATTGCGAGTGCTCGTCTCTACGTTGGAAAATCGACTATGCTTTCGCATCTTTCTCTCCCGGCGGGGTAATGTTGAACTGACGAAAGAAGGAACCATCTTTCTTCGTGCATTTGCGCGATTTCTGAGGATCAGTTATCGCCCCAATACCCACGCTAGGCGGCCGCGAAAAAACAACTCCGGCGATTTGAGCGTTGGTGAAACCTGAAAGTCAAGCCAGATGGAAGCCATGCGCCTCGAGAGTCTGTTCATCAATCTCTGCTGAATAAAGTGGACATGAATCGCTGAAGACAAAATCCGCTAATACTTCTGACTGCTGAGGAGTAATGAGGCGCAGATTCTCTAGCGTAGCGATCATACTCGTACGGTCCGCAAAATAGCGGGTGCGCATCGAACCTTGGACCCACGTTCCCCAGAGCACTACGTTCAGTCCATCTTCGCTCGGGAGAATAATCATCTTCACAAGCATCGGTATGACCGTCCTGTCCTGAAGGCGCCTTTTGCGCCCGTCTCGTTTGAGCCCGTTTTTATAATGCTAGAGACTCGGCGAGTTCCTCGTCGATGATCCCTTGCAGGCTAGCTCCCCGAAGAAAGATTGGCTAGCCACGATTCATCATCCCACGTTCACTGCAACGCGGCCCGGCAGGGGAGTGATTCTCGTCCGCAACTATTATAAGCGGCGCGTAATATACTTGCGATGCCAGAGTGAGGTGTGGCCTCTTCTGGTAAGAAAAGAACGAAACTCGATCCGTCAGTGGCGTTCGGACACCTGCTGCGGAAGCATCGTTTGCTGCAGAAGATGAGCCAGGAGGCTCTGGCCGCAAGGTCGGGCTACGAGCGCGCTTTCATCAGTCTCATTGAGTTGGGGAAAACCAATCCATCGTTGCGGAGCATCTTTGACATCTGCGGGTCGTTGGGAGTCAAGCCTTCCGCTTTTATACGACAGGTCGAGCAGAACTCCGGCTTTGAGCTGCCTTCAGGAGTGCGGTGAGCGAAAATCGGGAGCCGTGTTCCACAGCCGACTCCATTTCTTGTGTGTGTGATGGCAAACGGACACTAAAACTTCGATTGATCTGATAGACTTTATCTTGTCGTTGTGGTGGCAGTTTCGTGCCCACTTTGGTGTCCACGTGGTGTCCACCAAGGCCGAAAATTGAGTCCACAGCGGCGAAAAGGTAGAATGAAGCGAAAATGGCGAAAGCTGAGAAACGCTTGATTCTATGTGACATAAACCTAAGTTGTTGAAAAACAATCTGGGGACGTAGCTCAGTTGGTTAGAGCGCCGCCCTGTCACGGCGGAGGTCGCGGGTTCGAGCCCCGTCGTCCCCGCCATCAATCAAGAAATTCCACGATTGATGGCTGTTTCAGGAGCACATAACATTGCTATCGACCCGGCATTCAAGGTGTCGGCGCCGGCTAATCTCATCGTCTGGTGCGCGGCTATTGAAACGTCTGGCTCAGGCTGATCGGATCGAGGCCTGCCAGAAATTTCTGTGCCTCGGCGGTGAGAGCGCTTTGCGTTTCGTTTTTTGACGCGGCGGAATGCACGCGATCGATGCGAATCATGATGGGAACGGGATGCGTGGCTCCGCCGGTGAGATCGCCAATCTGCGGCTTAAGAACGAAGAAGCTGAATCGGCCCTTCGTTGCGACCTGCTGCGACTGCGAGCATGAGCCCGGAGTGCAGACGACGCTGACGACGATGCTGTCTGTGACTCCATCGTTGTAGAAGCCGGTGCTGAGGTTGACGGATTTGCTCTGCGCGATCAGGAAGGGCAGGGAAGTAACCAGGTCTGGCTTGAGGCCGCGCGCCAGCCAGCAGGAGTTGGCATCGTGATAGTAGACAAATGGCGCGACCCAGATGGCGAGGACGATTTCATCCGCTCCGGATTGTGAGTAGGCTCCGCTTTCAACCAGCGTTTGCCCGCCGGATTGCTCGTACCAGGTGCGTGTGAGCGCGAACTGGCCGATCTGCTTCGGAAAGCGCGCGAGAGACGCGTGCGACGATAAGGCTGAGTCCGGGCCGCTCTGCCGCGCTCGAAGTGCCGAGGACGGCAGCACTAGAACTGCGAGCAGTACGACGGCAAATGCCGCAAGCCGGATGAAAAGATTCCTTGAGGGCTGCGTAAGTTTTTCGCTGCTCTGCTCCGGCCCATCACCGACGTGCGAGAGATGAGCAGTAGCGGCTTCCCCTTCTTTCAGGCTCGCGAGCCAAACAAAGATCAGGATCGCCACCAAAAACAAACAGCTTCCAATGACATAGTCGGCCTGTTTCGCCACGCCCTCAAGCGCGGGATGGCCGAGCGCGATGCGGTAGTAGACGACCAGGACGCAGAGGCGGATGAAATTGAAAAGGTAGCCCAGCAGAACGCCGCCAATCACGTACGCTGCCCAGCGCCGTAGCGAAACGCGCTTGAGGTAGCCGAGGACGAGCGCCAGATACCCCAGAGTGACCGCGCCGCGAATTCCGTCGCAACCGGGCGCGATGAACATGCCGAAGTCCGGCGAAAACATAAGGCGCAGTTGCGGCGTAGTGGGCGCGAAGCCAATGAGTGTGGCGAAAGCGCGCGCGACGCGTGCGGAGATCTCCTGCAGAGGAATGTCGATCATACTGCTGGTGAGCACTGGCACGGGCTGCGAGAGCAGCAACAGCCCAAGGGGAAACCACGCCCTGCGCCAAACGCGCGTGCCGGCAAACAGCAGAACGACTCCGCTGCCGTAAAGATATACAGGCAAGGTGAGCGGGATGAGCGAAACGAGCGCGCCGCCCGCGGTGACGAAGAGCTCGGCGCTGGCGCGGAGGATGCTGATGAAAAATGCGGCGCCGATCGCGGCCAGACCCCACCAGCTTCCGCGCAGCTGCCAGCCGTTTTGTTTCCATACCCGAAGAGTGAGAATGATGCTCGCGGGCGGAATGAGCATGCCGATCGAACGCAGCGGATCGGTGGTCCAGCATCGCCACAGCAGTGCCAGCTCGCGCTCAATGCCGAGGCAACCGGCAGCGATGAGAACAGCGATGGCGCACCACAGCGCGATTGAAGGAGAAGCAGGCCGGCCGGAAATTGCAGCCGGATCGGATGCGGCCGAATCGGACGAGGCTCGATCGAGAGCTGCCTGATCCGCCTGCGGTGTCGCGATTGCCAAATCTTCCGCCATGGAATCTGCCAGTCCCTCGTTGGTTATCATCGCATCCCGCTGCTCGCATGCATGTGTCGATACACCCTAGGGCGCTTGCGGCGGACCGGCCAGCGGCGTTTTCACCGGCGTCGCGACCCCGATAAACTGCGTCAGCGTGTTCTTGCCGGAGTTCGTTACCCAGAGATTTCCGCTGGCATCAATTGCGAGGGCGTAGGGCGCGACCAGGGAAGCGTCGGCCCCGAATCCAGTCGATGGAGAAAGAAGCATGCCTGCCGTTGCGCTGGACGAACCACCAAGCTCAGAGAGCGAGTTGCCCTGGTAGTTGGCTACCCATACAGTTCCCGCGCCGTCGACTGCAATTCCCTGGGGACGCACCAATCCGCCGCCCGTTGCAGCATCGACTTCCAGCTTTCCGCAGGTATTCACCTCGCTGATGCTGTTGCCGTAGTAATTCGCGATCCAAACATTGCCGCTCTGATCGGTGGCCACTCCTGATGCCCCATCGCAATCGCAATCGTAATTCGTAACCCCAGTTCCATCTGCGGAGATTTTGGTTACGGGGATCAGACCGCCCTGATTGGCGACCCACGCATTGTGATCTGCATCGACGGCGATGGCCACGGGAAACGCGAGCGAAGTGCCGCCCCATCCGGTGGAGCTTGAGATGGCCGAGCCGGAGCTCGACAGCAGAGACACTTTCGAGTCGCCATAATCGGCAATCCACATGTCGCCGTTTGTGTCCGCGGCCACGGCGAGGGGAAAGTAGATGCCGCCGCTGGTAATTCCAGTAGCGAGGGGCTGTCCAGAAGAATTCAGTTCGGTAATGTCTCCGGTGCCACTTTGCGATGTAGTTTGCTCATTGGCGATCCATACATTGCCCTGAACATCAAGCGCCATTCCATAGGATTCGTTGATTCCGGAGCCACTGATTCCGGCGGGGTAGACTGCGCCGACCGGAGAAAATTCCGACACGGTGTTGAAGTAGTTTGAGGCCCAGACATTCCCGGATGCGTCTACGCCGAGCGATGCGGGCAGATTCATGCCGCCGCCGGAGACGGTATTGTGCAGCATCCAGTCAGGAGGCGCAGCGGAGAGAGCAGGCGAGAACACGGAGTTGGCCGCGGCGAGTGCGTAGATCGCGGCGACGTTGTTGCCGGGAGCGCGCGCAATGTTGAGTGTGGCGTCGAGCGTGTTAGTCGGCACAGCGCTGCCAAAGGTTGCAGCGGAAAACAACGCCGCGCAGGAACCACTGCCGCCCGTACACGACGCGAGCGCATTGGCCAGAGAATTCAGCTTTGCGGTGGGCACGGC